>TARA_R110002153_G_scaffold48588_5_pt1 | contig 18730 bp, 24 predicted proteins | sample TARA_R110002153 | Tara Oceans TARA_R110002153 (sample SAMEA4398193) | marine metagenome | biome: Polar Biome; feature: [SRF] surface water layer (ENVO:00010504); material: water (ENVO:00002006), including particulate matter (ENVO:01000060) such as... | depth 5 m
GATCGAGAAGGAGTTAATGAAGCGGCTCGATGAGTTCAATGGGGGTACTGCCAAAGCATCCGGCTGACCCGCACACCCCACCCCGGGGGCTACCCCGCTGAGACGAGGGGCGGCCACCGGCCACATACACACAGTGTGTTGCACATACAACCACAGAAATTCGACAGGACTAGTAAGGGGTACCCCCTTTAATGATCTGCTCTTAGAAGGCCTTAGAATCGCTCTCAGGTCACTTCAAAGGATTGGGGTAGGTTCACACGGGGGGGATATTATATTTTAATATTTTGAGATTGACTTAACCGCTAAATTCGATCTTCTTCATCGTGGCCCATAGGCTTTCAACTGGCTTTAGCTTTTCCTGAGTAACTATGAGTCGGTCACCATAGCCATAGTCTTTTTTCTCTGCTATCTCTAAGAAGAGTTTTCTGCCCAACCAACCAACTACGTTCATGACTTGTTCGTCTTCGGTCTTTGCTACAAGGATGGCTATTCGAGATTTGAATTTATCTGCCGTGTCGAAGATTAAGTCTCCGTTATCCTTGTTAGTGAACTTGACGTCAATTGAGGTATCGTTCCACCACAAGTCCACTCCGAAATCAGAAGCAATTGAGAGTCCTGTCTTAGGCAGTCCATAGAGTTTGGCGACTGCCCACTCTGCTTTGAACCCGTAGATGTTCGCTTGAACTCTTGTTTGATGTTTGTTTTCTAGACGCGGTGCGAAATTTTGCATCTCGCAGATCTTGACGGTGTCACTGCCTAGAACTTCGCAGTGGTAACTCTCTTCTTTTGATAAACGAACGAGCATTCGCTCTTCAGATCCTTGCTTTATAAGCTAGTAGTCTAGACTACTTTATTTTTGTTGTTAGTAGTAGTTTAGTCTTCAAGGGAGTCTAGTTCTTTAAGGAGTATATACTCCTAATTATACCGACCAAAAAATAAAAGACAACGCCATTATTCATCTAAATACTTAGACTATAGTCTGATACAATTTCACCTCAATGAACCAAGGAGGAGTGAATGTATTATGAGCTTATTAAAGAATCTTTTAGACTATCTCAAGAGTTTTCTGAACAACAAGTGGGTTTAGGCCTAGCGAACACAAAAGAGCTTGCGGATATGATCGAGCAGGCAAAGGAACGGATCTTTAAGATAGTCAATCGCAGTAAGAGCAATTAGCCAAAAGGTTCATTTGCACTTTTCTGTAGGACATGTGATATACTTTAAACAACTTTTGCTTCTTTCTTTGAGTTAGCAGGAGTTAATCACTTGTCTCCCAGTTGTGATTATTAGATAGCCCCTTCGGGGGCTTTTCTAACCTACAGCCAAAAGAGGTATTTATGGCAGACATAATAAACTTCCCCGGCGATGCCACCTATCTTGACCTTGATCCTCGTGAAATGGTTGAGCATGCTATGGAAGCATATGACTTCGATCAAGTAATGCTTATTGGTCAACTAAGCAGAGACAGTGACAAAGACGGCATTATCGTATGTAGTTCAACTAGCGATAGTGCTGAAATGGTATTTTTTTTAGAAATGGCAAAAAAGAATATCCTTGATGCCTCAGAGTATTGACCCAAGTAAATATAAAGACATTATAAGAAAGCTCCCTATTGAGGAGCAAAAAGAGATCCTAAAACTCTTTGATGATCTCTCTGTTGCAAAGACAAGAGAAACTTCTAAGCATGACTTCCTTGTATTCGTCAACCATGTATGGCCAGCCTTTATTGCCGGAAAGCACCATAAAGTTATGGCGGAAGCATTTGAGCGCGTGGCTAATGGTGAGCTTAAGCGCCTTATCATCAACATGCCGCCACGGCACACGAAGTCTGAGTTTGCATCCTACCTTTTCCCTGCTTGGTTTTTAGGCAGATATCCAGAGAAGAAGATCATTCAAACAGCACACACTGCTGAGTTAGCTGTTGGGTTCGGAAGAAAGGTCAGGAATCTTTTTGACAATGAGGACTTTCAGAATGTCTTTCCCGATATCAACCTCTCGAGTGACTCAAAAGCCGCTGGTCGTTGGAGCACATCAAAGGGTGGTGACTATTTTGCGATAGGTGTCGGAGGCGCAGTGACGGGTAAAGGCGCTGACGTTCTTATTATTGATGACCCTCACTCGGAGCAAGAGGCCGCAGTTGGAGCCTACAATCCAGAGGTCTATGACAAAGTCTACGAATGGTACACATCTGGCCCAAGACAGCGTCTTCAGCCGGGAGGCTCAATCATTATAGTGATGACTAGATGGTCAGTCAGAGATCTTACTGGGCAGATCATTAAGAAGTCCGCCGAAAGAGTTGGGTCGGATGAATGGGAAGTTATTGAACTGCCCGCGATTATGCCTTCAGGGAACCCTCTATGGCCTGAGTTTTGGCCATTAAAGCAATTAGAGGCTTTGAAGGCTGAACTTCCTGTATCTAAGTGGTCGGCTCAGTACCAACAGAACCCAACATCGGAAGAAGGCGCACTAATAAAAAGAGAGTGGTGGCGCACTTGGGAAAAAGAAGAGCCTCCCATTTGTGACGCAATTATTCAATCTTGGGATACGGCTTTTTTAAAAACACAAAGATCAGATTACTCGGCGTGTACAACGTGGGGAGTTTTCCATCAGGCCAACGATGCGGGTAAGGATGTTCCCAATCTGATATTATTAGACAGCTTCAAGGAGAAATATGAATTTCCTGAGCTAAAACGAGTGGCGCACGAAACCTATTGGGCTTGGGAGCCCGACCAGATGATTGTCGAAAAGAAGGCTTCTGGTGCGCCTCTTATTTTTGAATTAAGATCTATGGGGATACCTGTAACAGAATTTACTCCATCTCGCGGACAAGACAAGATCGCAAGGGTAAACGCAGTGACAGACCTATTTGCTTCTGGGGTTGTATGGGCTCCACCTACTCGATGGGCTGATGAGATCATTGAGGAGTGTGCGGCTTTCCCATCAGGTGACCATGACGATTTAGTAGACTCAATGAGTCAGGCATTATTAAGGTTCCGTCAAGGCGGATGGATTCGTTCAGAAATGGATGACTGGGAAGAACCAACACACAGATATCGTAAGGCTGAATATTACTGATGGCTATTGAAAAACCAATGACCCCCACTGACATTGCTGAAATCGTCAACGGGGAAGAAGATCAAGAACTTGACATTGAGATTATCGAATCAGAGTCAATGTCTTTTGAAGACGAAGATGGTGGGATGACTATCGTTCTTGAATCAGGTACTGAAGAGTCAATGACCGCTCCTGATCACCAATCAAATCTAGCGGAGTTTATCGATGAGTCGGACCTTGAAGAATTAGGGGCTGAAATAGTTTCCTATTATGAAGCTGATAAGCAATCTAGAGCTGACTGGTTTAAGTCTTACACAAAAGGCCTTGATTTACTTGGGCTCAAGACTGAGGAAAGAGATCAACCTTGGCCCGGAGCTTGTGGCGTTTTTCACCCGCTACTTACTGAGTCAGTAATTAGATTTCAGGCTCAAGCAATTACTGAAATATTTCCATCCTCCGGTCCAGTAAGAACTCAAATTATCGGAGCCATGAGTTCAGATAAAGCGGAGCAAGCCACTCGCGTAGAAAACGAGATGAACTATCTCACTACAGAAGTTATGACCGAGTACCGCGATGAGTTTGAGCAGATGCTTTTCAAGCTTCCGCTAGCAGGGTCGTCTTTCAAGAAGGTCTATTATGATCCTGTCCTTGAGCGCCCTGTTGCAATGTTCGTCCCCGCTGAGGACTTTATTGTTTCTTACGGTGCCGCTGATTTAGAGACGGCTGTTCGATACACCCATATCATGAAGAAGACGGACAATGATGTCCTTAAGCTAATGGTCTCTGGTTTTTATCGCGACCTTGATTTACCTGATCCTTCGCCGGAGTATTCTGATGTTCACGAAAAATACGACAGCATTGACGGAGAATCAAACCTCTCCCTTGAGGACGATGATCGCTACACTATTCTTGAGGTTCACACAGACCTCGACTTACCCGGAGAGTTCTCTGACCCAGATGGGATCGCGAGACCTTATGTTGTTACTATTGATAAGTCGTCAAGAACAATTCTTGCGATTCGTAGAAACTGGTATTCAGACGATGAAAAGAAACGCAAGTTACAGCATTTTGTTCATTACAGGTATTTGCCCGGACTTGGCTTCTACGGGACTGGGCTTATCCATCTTATTGGTGGACTAGCTAAATCCGCAACATCAATACTCAGGCAGTTAGTTGACGCAGGAACACTCGCCAATCTTCCTGCCGGGTTAAAGGCTAGAGGGTTAAGAATTAAAGGGGACGACTCTCCTTTGATGCCGGGAGAGTTTAGAGATGTTGATATCCCCGGCGGGGCAATTAGAGATAACATTTACCCGTTACCTTATAAAGAGCCATCAGGGGTTCTGTATAGCTTATTAGGTAATATCGTTGAAGAGGGCAGGCGAATAGGGTCTGTTGCTGATTTGGATATTGGCCAGTCAAATCCGAATGCGCCTGTTGGAACAACTCTTGCTTTGCTTGAAAGAAATCAAAAGGTGATGTCTGGCGTTCAGGCTCGTATGCATGCGTCTATGCGAAATGAGCTAAGAATTTTATCGAGAATAATTCACGATAATATGCCTGCTGAATACGATTATGAGCTTGAAGGTAACCATAGTCGTACTGAAGACTTTGATGGTCGAATTGATGTCATACCTGTATCTGATCCTAACGCGGCGACAATGTCACAAAGGATCATGCAGTATCAAGCGGCACTTCAATTAGCTCAGCAAGCACCGCAGATTTATGACTTAGGCGTTCTTCATAAGCAGATGCTCGATGTTTTAGGTATTCAGAACGCTGAAAAGATCATTAAACTCGACAGTGATATTCCGCCAACAGACCCTGTAACTGAAAACATGAGGGCTCTACAGCAGGATTCAATTAAGGCCTTCGCCTATCAAGACCATGAGGCTCACATTCAAGTGCATATGTCGATGATGCAAGATCCAAAGATAAAAGAAATGGTTGGCCAAAGCCCATTTGCCTCTGCAATTCAAGGCGCATTGACTGAGCATATTACAGAGCACGTTGCTTTCCAGTATCGCAAAGAGATAGAAGCACAGCTAGGCGCTCCTTTGCCTGATCCTGATCTGCCGTTACCTGAAGATGTTGAGTTCAACTTAGCCTCGACTATCGCTCAAGCCGCCGCAAAGCTCTTGCAAAAAGGACAAGCTGAAGCCCAAGCCCAAGAGTCAGCAAAAGAAGCACAGAATCCTTTGACGCAGATACAACAAAGAGAGCTGGCGCTTAAGGAAGCTGAGTTTAAACACAAGCAACAGTTTGATATGGCCAAGCTTCAAGCCGATCAACAGTCGAAGCAAGCTACGATTGAGACAGAAAAAGAAAGGATTGAGTCGCAGGAAAAGCAAGAAGGCGCTCGCCTTGGGGTGAAAATTGCAACAGAAAAAGATAAGCTCGACAAGAAGGAAACGCTTGAGGGCGTAAAGCTTGGAGTAGAAATAGCCAAGTCCATCTCAGATAAACCTGAAAATTAAAAGGTTCAACTGCACTTTTTGGAGAAACAATGACAGAGCTAGAGCTTCTGCAATCAAGAATAAGAACTTATATGAATGACACTTCTGACCATATGTCAGGCGGTGGATGCGAAGACCATAGCGCATATCAGTACATGTGCGGAATGATAAAGGCTTTTGCAACTATCGAACGAGAAATCATAGATATTCGCGAAAAACACGAACAATCGTAATTTTACCTTGTTATAATTAATTATTGGTTTTACGCCTTATTGGCGCAGGTACTGCGGACCTTAACCGTAAGCAAAGGAAAAACTAATGCAAGTTAAAGACTTTTCATTAAGCGATGAAATCGCTGAAGTACTACCAAAGCCTAAGGGTTACAGAGTCCTTGTAGCTTGTCCTCAGATAGAAGAGAAAACTCAAGGCGGTATTATTATCGCTGAAGACCTTCGCAAGAAAGAATCCACTGCTTCGATAATCGGCTTTGTTGTTGATATGGGATCAGAGGCTTACAGTGACCTTGATAAATTTCCAGATGGAGCTTATTGCAGTTCTGGAGATTGGGTAATATTCAGATCTTATTCTGGTACCAGATTTAAAATAAGTGGACAAGAGTTCCGTTTAATTAATGATGACACCGTTGAAGCAACTGTTAGTGACCCAAGGAGTATTGAAAGAGCATGAGTGATCAAGCCGAAAATTTAGAAATTGAAGTTGATGATGATCTTGAGCTGGAGATTATCGATGACACCCCTGAGGAAGACAAAGGCCGCCCTCGGAGAGCCGATGATCAAGATGCCGAAATCCCTGATGACGATGAGATAGCTAGCTACTCTGGAAATGTTCAGAGCAGAATAAAGAAGCTAAAGTTTGAATTTCATGAGGAGCGGAGAAGGAAAGAAGAAGCTCAGCGCTTAAGTGATCAAGCTATTCATGATATGAATAATATTTATCAAGAAAATCAAAAGCTTAAGGCAACTCTCACGAAAGGAGAGGGCGCCCTTGTTGGCCAAGCAAAAGCAAGAGTTAACGCTCAACTTGATCAAGCAAAGAGGACTTACAAGGAAGCCTATGAGGCTGGTGACTCAGATGCAATGATGGCGGCAAATGAGGCGCTAACAAAGCTTACTCATGAGAAGATGCGCTTTGATTCTTATCGTCCTCGCCAAGGAAAACAGCAGGCTGGTCAACAAGCTAATCAACAAGCCCCGGCACAACAACAACAAGCGCGACAACAAGAAGCCCCCCAAGTAGATAAAAAAGCGTTAGAATGGTCAGAGAATAACTCTTGGTTTCAGAAAGACAAATCTATGACTGGGTTTGCGTATGGGGTTCATGAAGATTTAATTGATCAAGGCGTAAACCCATCGAGTGATGAGTATTACGAAAGGATTGATGAGAGGATGCGAGAAGCATTCCCGAATAAATTTGGTCAACAACGTCAGGGAGCCGTGGTAGCCCCAGCGACAAGGTCGTCAAAAAGTCCACGCAAAGTTAGGTTGACCCAATCGCAAGTTGCTCTCGCCAAGCGACTTGGTATTAGCCCTGAGGCTTATGCGGCGCAAATGTTAAAGGAGATGAGGCAATGAGTAATCGTGCCAACCGGGAATCTCAAACCCGTGAAAAAACTGAGCGAAAAAAAGTATGGAAACCAGCATCGCGAATTCCTACTCCTGAGGCAACGGATGGGTTTTCCTATCGTTGGATTAGGACATCGATGATGGGACAGGCAGACAACACGAATGTATCCGCAAAATTTCGTGAAGGTTGGGAGCCAGTAAAGGCCTCTGATCACCCGGAACTACAAGTGATGTCTGATATTGACTCTCGATACGAGGGTAACGTGGAGGTCGGCGGACTTCTTCTGTGTAAAAACAGCAAAGAAAATATAGAAGCTCGCCAAGAGTACCTTCAAGAAATTAATGACCGGCAGATGGAATCAGTTGATAACGGCTACCTTCGAGAGAACGATGCTCGCATGCCATTACTGAAACCAGAGCGGTCCACAAAGGTATCATTCGGTGGCGGCAACTCTTAAGTACAAGGGGTGCCGCATAGACATATTTAGGAGAAAGCAAAAATGTCTTCAGTAAGCACCCCTTATGGCCTCGTTGCTAAGCAAATGCTTGGTTTTGGCTATTTTAATGGTGCGTTTCGCGAGTTCCCTGTTAAGGCTAACAATTCAGCCGCTATATTTAATGGCGATTTAGTTGTTCTATCCACAGCAGGACTCCCAAGCGCACTCGGAACAACTCCAGTGGCTCAAAAAATTGCTCCGACATCAGCGGACGCAACAGCGGGCATTGTTGGAGTTTGTGTTGGAGCTAGGTACGTTGACGTAAACGGCGTACAACAGTTCTCTAACTATCTTCCTGCTGGCCTTGTTACAGGCGGAGCATCGGAAGTTTTTGTCCGTGTAGCGGATGACCCTAACCTGATTTTCCAAATTAAAGGATCAGCGGCTTTAGGTACATTCAATAGCGGTACAGCGGGTACTGGCTATGCCGGTGCAGTTGGCATGAACGCGGCAATTGCTTTTGCTGGCGGCTCAACAGGCACAGGGAAGTCAGGAGTAAATCTTATCGTTGGATCTAATGGTGGTAGCTTAGCGGCTACAGCAACACTTGGGTTCCGCATCGTTGAGGTTGTTCCCGGCACAGAGGGGGATACTTACCCTGAATTTTTAGTTAAGTTCAATGTAGGCGTCCATTCCTATCAGAACTCACTTGGATTAGCATAAGGAGCTAAATACACATGGCAATTTCACGTTCCCAGCTCCTTAAAGAGCTACTTCCGGGCCTCAATGCATTGTTCGGTCTCGAGTACCAAAAGTACGAAGACGAGCATGCTGAGATTTATGAAACTGAAAACTCAGAGCGTTCTTTCGAGGAAGAGGTCAAGCTGTCAGGCTTTGGCGCGGCACCCGTTAAGAATGAAGGTTCGGCTATTCAATACGATACAGCCCAAGAAGCCTTCACTGCTCGATACAACCACGAGACCGTGGCAATGGGTTTCTCCGTCACTGAAGAAGCGATGGAAGATAACTTGTATGACGCACTGTCTGCTAGGTACACAAAGGCATTAGCTCGCGCTATGGCTTATACCAAGCAAACAAAATCGGCATCATTGCTCAATAACGGTTTCACAACATTCAACTCTGGAGACGGTGTTAGCTTATTTAACACTGCCCACTCCACTGTTGAAGGAACCAATAACAGCAACCGCTTAGCGACAGATGCTGACTTGAACGAGACATCTCTCGAACAGGCAGTCATTGATATCGCGGCTTTCACAGATGAGCGTGGTTTATTAATCGCGGCCCGTCCTAGGAAGCTTATCGTTCCGCCTGCATTGATGTTCGTAGCAACCCGTCTCCTTGACACAGATCTGCGTACTGGTACAGCCGATAACGATATCAACGCGGTTCGTTCTAACGGGTCAATCCCAGAAGGCTACCGTGTGAATCATTACCTCACGGACGCAGACGCCTTCTTTGTTGTGACTGATGTTCCTAATGGCTTGAAGCACTTTGTGCGGACAGCGATGCAGACATCTATGGATGGGGACTTCGACACAGGTAACGTGCGCTATAAAGCGCGTGAGCGTTATTCGTTCGGTGTTTCTGATCCACTCGGAATCTTTGGATCTCCGGGCGCATCATAATCAGGGTTGTTTCCTGATACAATAAAGGGGAGGCTTCGGTCTCCCTTTTTTTAATCCTGACAAAAGGTGCAAATGCACTTTCTGACACTCGCCACGACAGGAGATTGACATGGCTAATACAACTTTCACTGGACCAGTACGGTCACTAAACGGCTTTGAAACAGTAAGCAAGAATGCTACAACTGGAGCAATCACAATTACTAGCGGAAACAAGATGGCTGTCGAAGCCATTGCTGGCGCTGGTATTGAGGGAACAGCCGAAACCTATATCACTCAAGTAGAACGCTTCAAAAGCGACACCGACACAAACGTCAATCTTGTGAAGACCACAATAATGATTGACCTGACTGGCTTACGGTCAACTGCCGCTGGTGACATTATTGGTAAGAACGGGGCGGGCATTGCCTATATCGCTCAAGTTACTACAGCCAACCAAGGCGTTGTCTTTGGTGTTTCAATGTCTTGTTACGAGACTCCTGCTGGAGGCGATCCAGATATTAACCTGCACTCTGCTGATGAGGGAACGGGCGTAGAAGACACGGCGATTAGTGCCTTAACAGAGACGTTGATTATCAACGGAGGAGACGCGGCGGCAGGAACACGAACTGCTGGCGGAACTATTGCGGCTGATCAATATCTATACCTTACCGCTGGTGCCACAACTGATGCCACATACACTGCGGGTCGTCTGGTTATCGAAATCCTCGGATACGATGTTGCATCATAAGGAGTAGATTATGTCTAGCTCTGACATTAATTCGGTCTTGATTGAGGCCGTAGCCGCTGATCCAGATGGGTTTGCTAAAACGCAGACCCCCGGCGGAGCGGGCAATTTAACCCTCAACGGAGATATTGCGTCATCGGTTGATGTCGCTAGAAATGTTTCTGTCACTTGCGGAAGTGACATTAACGCTAGGACGTTTACCTTTACGGGAACGGATGAGAATGGGGATGCCCAAACAGAAGTAGTTACTGGGGTAAATGCTAATACTGTAGCGGGGACTAAGTTTTTCGCCACAGTAACTCAGATCGCCGTTGATGCAGGTACTGGCGCGGCGATTACTGCTGGCACGGGTAGCTCTGTTTCTTCTCTTGTTTTTGGGGGTAGAATGAGATTACGGGGTATGTATGTTGTAAATAGTGGTTCATCAGGGCTAGTTAAATTTCGAGCTGGCTCTGGGGTTGGATCCATTCGGATGCAGTATCGTACAAGCGGGACCAATGCGACAACAGAGTTTCCAAACATCCCAGATGATGGCATCTTGATTGCAGGCAAAACTTTTGTGACGTTTGACCAAACAACATTAACATCTATGACGGTATTCCATAGTTAGTCTATGGCCATTCCGAAGCGCACTAAAAATAAGATAAGTGAGCTGGGGCTATCTGGTGTCAATAAGCCCAAGAGAACCCCTTCTCATAAAACCAAATCTCATGTCGTTATGGCCAAAGAGGGGGAGAAGTATAAGCTTGTTCGATTCGGCCAACAGGGGGTTTCTGGTGCGGGGAAAAACCCTAAGACGGAAAAAGATAAGGCGAGGAAGAAGTCATACTACGCCCGACACAATGCACAAGGTAAACCAACCAGCAAGCTCTCAGCAAAATACTGGTCACATAAGGTCAAATGGTAATGTCAAGATATCAAAAAGCCCTCGCTGAATTTATGGCAGATCAAAATGAGGTAAGGCGGTTTGCTCTAGGAGGTTCTGCTGGAGATTTTGACGACTCTTACAATGATGCAATCGATGACAGGGATGATAATGATAACAACAGAGATGAGACCTTAACTGAGAGCGAGCTTGATACTCTTCTAGACATGGAAGAGGGCGCAGATATACGGGAGATAACCGGGGAAGACTTCCGTGACAACGGTGATGAGCTTAGTTCAATTTTTGGTGATGCTGATCTAGGACTTGTGTTTACTGATTTTATAACCAGCTTGCTGAACATTCCTACCCCCGGATCTCTGGTATTTGCTGGCATAGCAGATGAGCTTGGTAGCTTAGGTCTTGTTCAACCAGATGCATCCGCGCTAGGGGAAGTCAATACGTTGCAAGAGCGTATCGCCTACCGTCAACCGGATGGGACAATCAGCACTAGAAACTTTAACATCACTGATGAGGATCGGGCGGGTAGCTTCAGCTACGCAGTGGTTGATGATCGAATAGCTAAGGTCTATGGAGATCCTGCTCAGCTAGGAGAGCGCTTTGGCGAAGACAATGTGCTTGAGCCAATTGTAGGGATAAATATAGATGATATATTTGATCCTGAGGAATTTAGCGATCTCGATGATCTGGGTGGCCTCAATGAAGTTGTTGACCTGAATGAGGTAGTCAACCTTTCTCAAGCTGATATAGATCTTGTTAATTCCTACCCAAATGCGATAGCCGAAGGCCTATATAACGCTTATATGGATGATACCCGCGTAATTGACCTTCCTGAGGATCTGAGGACAGCGTTTGAGGAGCTCAAGGCAACAGCACAAGTTCCAAGCGACCAAAGCATGACACAAGTTCCAAGCGACCAAAGCATGACAGCCGGAGTACGAACAGAGGAGCTACTTGCAAGTATTAATAACATCGTAGGGCCGCTTAGCGATACACAAAGTTTGACAAAGGCCGCTATTGAGAAAGCGAAGGAATCAGCGTCCCGCTCTATGGATAGAGAGTTTGATACTACAAAAGCAATGGAAGCATACGCCTTAGTAGCTCAAGCCCCGCAAAACATGATCAGTAATAATGCCTTGCTTAGTAATTATGACCCAGAGGCACTTGAGACGGCTTTAGACACACTCTCTCTTGAAAATCTGGCCCGCTTCCCAGAAACCCTGATTGCCCAGATCGCTGATCCAACTACAAGATTAATGACACGAGCGAAACTTGACGAAACGATGACTGATATTTATACCAATCGTCTTCTTGATGACGTAGCTGATGTAGGTCTGGATGGTGAATATGGTTCCGCAAGGCCTTACCTCAGTGAAGATAACGCAAGGCCTTATCTCGCTGAAGATAACGCTGACATTAATGCTGACATTAATATAATAACCGGTGGTGGATACGGTCCTGAAGATCTAGATCCACTTGTCGGGGGCTCTGGTGGAGACTCCTCTAGTGCTGGAGTAATTTCGAGTGAGGAAAACGCACAAATAGATGCTCAGAGAGATGCTCAGCTCGATACTGACCTTGGTTCTCAGACTGAAGATAACACTGACCTTATGGCTGAGGTCAATAGATTGAGAGACCTTCGTGACCTCAATGAAGAGATGGATGACCTCTTAGGATCTAACGATGGAGTCCTATCTCTTAACACTGAGCCTGAGTTCCAACCACTTCGTGAAGGCGCAGGAATACCTTCTTCTTATGTTACTGGTGCTACTGAGGTTGACATTGATCTAGATACTCTGGGCTTGCTTGAAGATGCTGTTCTCAATGGAGACATAACTCAACAAGAACTTTCTAAACTAATGAGAGCTGGAGCTGTAGGTCGATTTGCGGGAGCGCCCAATCAAACAGTCGATTCATTATCTCCTTCGCTACAGGAAGTTTACAAAGAGGCGTTGGATGGCTTTATTAACCCGATCGAAATCGAAAGAGAGGTTACCCTTGATATTCCCGAAGTTGCAGTAGTTGATCCTTATGACGCGGACGAGATTGATGATTTTCCTCCTGAGGAATCTGTGGAATTTAATGATCTTGATGATCTGGACGGCCTCGAAGAAGTTGTTGACCTGAGCGAGGAGGATCTTCCTTTAGGGGACATTGAACCTGACATAGTAATAAGCACAGGACCACCTGTCGATACAGATCCAATTGTCGGGGGCTCTGGTGGAGATTTTGATGGTGTCGATTTCGTTGATAATGATCTTTATGACGAGGAAGATATTGATGATTTTCCTGTAGATGATGAAGTTATTGATGATGGTAGCAATGATGATGGTGGTGATGTCCTTGATGTTGAGCCTGAGCCTGAGCCTGAGCCGATAGACCCATATGTCTTTGGTCCAAATGAAACATATGACCCATTTGAGGGACAGGATCCGTTCCAATATGATGTGCCTAGCTTAACAAGCGCCTTTAACCCCGCAAACCTCTTTGGCTCATTCAACTTATCGAATCCTATTACGCAAAACTTAGCCTCTCGCCCAGAAGACGAGCAGTATTATCTTCCTGAATACTTAGCTCCAATAGATCAGCTTACCGAAGAGGATATGCTTGATCCAGAGATTGCCGCTCTAATAGGGCAGAGATTGAACCAAGGGGCAACAGCTCCATCGGAGGGTAATTACTTTGACTTAACGCCTCTTGAGCAGGCTCAGATGGTGATAGATCTAATGAATGCTCCACCAGCAGTGGAGGCATCCAGTGATTCACCGGGGTAGTATAAAGAGTCAGCTTAAGGGAAATAGAAAACCCGGAAACAAAATAGAAGACAAGCCCTTCTCTAGATTTAACTCTACAGGCAGAGACCCAAGTGACCTAGAGATTATAAGAGGGGCAAAGAACATTGATGACGGCCCAGCAAAGATGTCTTATGGTGGGATGACTAACTCTGCTAATAAAGCAGGAAGTCGTATAAAGAAGTATAGGAAAAAGTAATGTCGGTTGTCGCACCTGATCTATCAGAACTGTTTGAAGAAGCCTACGAAAGAGCCGGTCTAGAGATGCGCTCTGGTTATGACCTCAAGACAGCAAGAAGGTCTCTCAATCTATTGACCCTTGAGTGGCAGAATCGCGGACTTAACCTATGGACAATTGAACCGGGGACTATTCCTTTAATAGCAGGAACATCGAGCTACGCTTTTCCAGCGGATACTATTGATGTTATTGAGATGACATTAAGGACGGGGACGGGGACAAATCAAATAGACCAAAATGTGGAGCGTGTGAGTGTATCTACTTATTCTCAACAAACTAATAAGAATACACAAGGCCGCCCAGTCCAAGGATTTGTACGCCGCTTGGCAACGGAAACAACTGTTACGCTGTGGCCTGTGCCGGATTCAACTCAGTCTTATACTTTGGCGTATTTCCGTTTGCGTGGAATCGAAAGCATTGATGCGGGGGTTACTGGCTCGGCTGACGTCCCTCCGAGATTCCTTCCTTGCTTAGCGGCAGGCCTTGCGTATTACATCGCGATGAAACGTCCCGAGGTAAGTGACCGCGTTGGTGCTCTTAAGCAGGAGTATGAGTTTCAATTTGAGCTTGCCGCTGGCGAAGACCGAGACACCTCAAGCATTCAATTCGTTCCGTTTAACACGTTTTACGGAGGTTAATCCTGATGGCTATTTACGCAAAAGGTAAGCTAGCGTTTGGGTTCTGCGACAGAACTGGGTTTAGGTACCCACTAAATAGGCTAGTTAATGAGATCAGAAATGGGGTTCCAACTGGATTCAGAGTGGGCGATGATGTTGTTGATCCAGACCAACCCCAGAATTTCTTAGGCAGGGTAAAGATTAACGACCCGCAGTCCTTAAGGAACCCGCGCCCAGAAAGAAGGATTGAGCCTTATACATTTAGCTACCCATCTCTTAATGAGCAGACGCTAAATCCATTTGGCCCACCTCAGGGAATGAGCACGTTTGCAGGTGCGGTGACAGTATCAATTACATAAAAGTTCATTTGCACCTTTTGGAGAATTAATATGGCAGAGAAGCCGAAAAGAAGACACACAGCATTAGCTAAGAAAACAAGAGCATTCATTGCTGATATTATTGGTACTGAAAACGAAGAAGCAATTAACGATGCGCTTGGAGAGATATATGGCAAAGGTCCATTACTCCCAACAGAACCCACTAAAAAAGCAAAAGGAGGTCTTATGAAGAAGACTAAAGGCTACTCAAAAGGTGGTGCTATGAAAAAGACCAAGGGCTACTCAAAAGGTGGCGCCATGAAGAAAACTAAGGGATACTCCTCAGGAGGTGTTGCTCGTGGAATGGGCGCGGCAACAAAAGGTGGGAAGTTTGTCCGGGGTGGTTAATGCCTTATCTAATATCCAACGTACCCAGCTTCAAGTGTTGGGTACGAAAAGAGTTTACTTGTAATCACGAAGACTATCATGGTGAGTTTATCCATGCGATGGCTTTTGCAGTTAACACAATCCCAGATAGATCTTTGAGTTTTCAGGTTGTTTTTACTGGATGCGAGAATGACTTTGATGGTGGGGATAATGTTCACGGCGGGGCTATGTGGGCAAGAATGCCAATCGAAGCCTTGGTTGCTGATATCCCTTTAGATGAGTGGCCAGAAAGGATGGAAGACCACCTCTGTCAGCCTTGGGATTGTGAATCAAGGGATCACTCTATTGTTGTTATGGATAGAGTTAGCTCAAGTCCTTGGCTTGCAAAGATTGATGGTGGGTTCTTCGATGCCCGATACATGTTTACTGTAGACTACACCAATAATGAAATTGCAGACTCTCCAGACCAGCATAAGCAGTCGCATGTACTCTACCTAACAGAAGGCCCATGGGAAGGAAATATAGTTGCTCTTCCTAACAATAGGGTAAGAGCGACATCTCCAGCTTTATGGCGTACAGGCGAAGGCGCACCAGACTTTAAGCCAAGCCAATATGTCCATTCAGCAGAGGGGCATTCAAGCTATACTGATCCAGAGACAACATTTAATAATTTGTATCAGGATAGTAAATGAATTATTCAGAGCTGGTTCAAGCGGTAAAGGATTACACAGAGAACGAAGAGACATCTTTTGTTAATAATATACCTGTGTTTGTCAGGCAGACAGAGGAGCGACTGAACCGCTCAGTGATTATGCCAGAGATGAGAAAGACATCTCAGGGTACTTTAACGCAAGCGAATAGATTTCTAACGAAGCCGTCAGACTTTCTTGCGGTGTTCTCTTTGGCGGTTCTTGATGCCAGTAGTAATTACTCTTACCTACTGCCAAAGGACGTCAACTTTATTAGAGAGGCGTATCCAGCAGTAGCCACTCAAGGATTTCCTAAATACTATGGTCATTTTAGTGATGGCTCAGTGATTGTTGCGCCAACGCCAAATGCGGCCTACACCGTTCAGCTTGCCTACTATTATGATCCTGCATCTATTGTTACCGCCGGGACAAGTTGGTATGGAGACAATGCAGAGACAGCACTACTTTATGGCACCTTAATCGAAGCCTACACCTACATGAAGGGCGAGCAGGATTTGATTCAGTTGTATGAGAAAAGATACACCGAGGCTCTTCAGCAACTCTATATGCTTGGAGAAGGACGCCTTCGCCGTGATACATACAGAAACAATGAGCCGAGACCAGAGGTCACATGAGCATCTCAGAAGTATCAGGAACCTCTGTAGGGGTCGCGAATGTTGTTACCACTAACGGACGGGGATTAAATCCCAACGAGCTTGCTAACCTGACGGTTAATAAGATCATTCGTATATCCGAAAGCGCCAATCCTATCATCAGACAGCAGGCTGAGGTTTATAAGGAGAATTTAATGGCTATTTTGGTAAGGTCTTTTGTACAAGCGCAAAAATCAGAGCGCACAACATTGTATAATTTATTAAAGAGCCAAGGCCATAAAGACATGGCTGAAATTATCAAGAGGTTGTAATGTCAATTAGTAATGAAATATGCAATGTGTTTAAGACAGACATATTAAAAGGGGTTCATAATTTTACCGCAAATGGATCGGGAGGGACTACTTATAAGATAGCTCTCTTTACTTCCTCTGCAACCCTAAACAAATCAACAACTGCTTATGCGGCACCGAGTTCTGGCTCAGCAAGCCCGACAAGTACCCATGAGGTAACCTCAAGCGGAACAAACTATACAACTGGGGGGAATGATCTAGCAAACGTAACTCCTGCTTTGGATGGTGATATCGCGCAAATGGACTTCACTGATGAGGTTTTTTCAAACGTAACTCTTACTGCAAACGGGGCTCTAATCTATAAAGGCTCAGGAAATAATGCAGTGATGTCTATTGCGTTTGGCGGAGATAAGACGGCAACATCTGGAGACTTCACTATTCAGTTCCCAGCTATCTCAGGAACAGCAATCATAGAGATTGACTAAGGGGTAAGCCGTGGCCAATGTAACTGGGTGGGGTCGCGGTACATGGGGTAGCGCCCTCTGGAGTGAGCCTACACCAGTAGTCCCTACGGGAATTCAGTCCTCCACTGATTCTGGTAGCACTACCGTTTCAGCAGATGCAAATTTCACTTTAACAGGGATTCAGGCTGGGTCTTCTGTCGGAGACGTTTCGGTAAAGGCAAATGCTGACGCATCTTTTAGTGGTCAGCAAATATCCTCATCCCAAGGCTCAGTCTCGGTTACCGGCTTTGCCAATATATCCCCCTCAGGAATACAAGCAACCGGCTCTGTCGGAACTGCTACTGTTGATGCAAAGGCGAACCTAACGCTTACGGGCGTGGTAAGCGAAACTTTAGTCGGTCAAGCAACAGCACAAGCAAATGCCGATGTTTCCTTTAATGGCCAGCAGATAACATCAAGCGTAGGCAGTGTCGCCGTTTCAGCGGAAGCTATTGCATCCTTAAGCGGTATTCAAGCAACGACTCTTGCAGGTGAGTCTGTAGCAAAAGCAGACGCAAATATACTGGCTACAGGAGTTATACTATTAACTGAGGGAAGTAGGCTGAATGTTTGGGGTCCGGTTAATGAAGACCAGACTTCTAATTTCATTGAGATAAACACAAGTCAGACTTCTGGTTTTAACTTAATGACAGAGGGAAACTCCTCTAGCTATTCAGTTATTATTGATGGAAACATACCGGATTACACACCAGTGTCAGACGGAAACACCCCAGATTGGGAACCAATAGCGGCTTAGAGGATTAGATAATGCCCAGTAGTTATACCACCAACCTTGGTATTGAAAAAATCGCAACCGGCGAACAGTCAGGATCATGGGGCGATACAACCAATACCAATCTCGATATTCTTGATGAGGCGGTTAACGGGGTTATAAGTGTAACCCTTGGAGCGACAGGCTCTAGCGGTAGCCCAACAGCTTTGCCGATAACTGATGGCGCTTCCTCCACAGGCAGGAACAAGTTTATAGAGTTTGTAGATGGCGGAGATTTAGGGGGTACAGCTTTTGTCCAATTAACCCCTAATGATTCAGAAAAGATTGTCCATATAAGAAATAGTTTATCTGCCTCAAGAAGTGTGATTATCTTCCAAGGCACATACAATGCGTCAAATGACTTTGAGATATTGAATGGAACAGATGTTCTACTGAAGTTCGATGGCGCTGGTTCTGGGGCCGTTGTTACAAATGTAAATATAAACTTAAACGTCAATGGCCTTGATGTTGATGGCAATGTTGATGTATCTGGAGACTTAACTCTATCGGCAGGGGCTGACGGTGCATTGACCTTTGGCGCGGCCAGCTCAGTGAAAGTCGTGGATAACAATGCGGCGGCTTTAGTTTTTGAGGAAGCTGATACCGCGTATATGACCTTGGTAACAACCAATGGTTCGGAAGCGGTTAAGTTCGACAAAGCTTTAGATGTTAATGCGGCAGTGCAAGTTGACGGCATAGTTAAAGTTGGTGTGGACGGCACAGGTTAT
>TARA_R110002153_G_scaffold191405_1_pt1 | contig 18723 bp, 11 predicted proteins | sample TARA_R110002153 | Tara Oceans TARA_R110002153 (sample SAMEA4398193) | marine metagenome | biome: Polar Biome; feature: [SRF] surface water layer (ENVO:00010504); material: water (ENVO:00002006), including particulate matter (ENVO:01000060) such as... | depth 5 m
AATTTAAAAATATTACCAGTAAATCATTTTACCTCTTACGTTTTAGGCGGGTGCATTGTTCATAGCATTGGAGATCCAATTACTTTTGCGTTAGAATTTGTAAGGGTAAAAAACGAATTTACTACCTTAACAGACGTTACCTTAATTAGCATGGATGAATACTTAGATCTTATGCTTTTAAATTGTTATATAAAAAATCCTAAATTAATAGGCTGAGTCAATTATTTTTTTATATTTGATAAAACCAATTCAAATGCCAAGAGTAGCACCTGAAGATACGCCTATAATAAGCCATATTACCTATGTAACCGATTCAGTACACGCATTCGGAGATGAGCTTTATGAAGATTTAATGGAGAGAGAGCATGAAAGTGCAAAGAAGAAAGCGCAGGAACTAATTAAAGTTTTGGCTGACTTAATTCAATCTCTAACAGATGAAATCTAAAATAAAAAAAGAAGGTGAAAAGTACGGAAAAAGATTAAGACTATCTCAGCAAGAAGTAGACGTTATATTACAGAGAAGAGCTGGCACTTTAGACAATATAAATAATAATTCAGCTTTAGACTCCCATCTAGAGGAAAGGGGTATTGAAAAAAAAGATGTTGTTAGTGTAAAACACTGGCAAAGTGGAGGCGGGGATTATAGGTTTTCTATTGTTACCAAAGAAAATCTTAGATTAGATGAGGATCAATTATTCGGAAAGGTAAATGATTTTATAAAAAACTATTCTCCTAACTACGAGGTTATTAAAAGAAAAAAAGGAACACACTTGTTAGTTATAAACCCTGCTGACATTCATATAGGCAAGTATGCTAATGAGATAGAAACAAAACAAGAGTATAATTGTGATATTGCTGTTAATAGAGTCTTAGAAGGAGTTACAGGCCTTATAGAAAAAGCAAAAGGATTTCCTATAGAAAGAGTTTTGTTCTGCATTGGTAACGATGTGCTGCATATAGACTCGGTTTACGGCACAACAACTAAAGGAACATTCCAAGATACAGACGGAAAGTGGTGGGAGCATTACGAAATAGCTTTAACTCTTTATGTAAGATGTGTGGAGATGTTAAGAAAAATAGCCCCTGTAGACGTTATACACAGCATGAGTAATCATGACTACCAATCAGGTTTTCATTTGGCTCATACCTTAAAAAGTTGGTTTAGAAAAGCAAAAGACGTTACTTTTGATATAAGTGTATCGCACAGAAAGTATTATAAGTACGGAACTAACCTGTTGGGATTAGAGCATGGAGATGGTGCTAAGATGGATAAATTACCCTTGTTAATGGCACAAGAGAAACCTTTACTCTGGTCTGAAACTACTCACAGGTATTGGTATCTTCATCATATACATCACAAAGTAAAACACAAATGGCTTGACGCTAAAGACTATATAGGCGTTACTGTAGAGTATATGAGGTCTCCTTCTTCTGCTGATAGCTGGCACTTTAGAAAAGGCTTTACAGGCGCTCCATTGGCTTGTGAGGGGTTTATACATAACAGGGAGACAGGCCAGGTTGCCCGTCTAACACATTATTTTTAATGAAAGAGTATATTGTTCATTTTACTTTAAGCGACGGATCTAAAGACTTTGTTACTTTAAAAACAGATAATATTGAGTATTCTCTAGAACAGTTTGAAAGGAATAGAGATGTTATGTCTTTTGATTCAGTTAGTTTAAAACAATCTCTTTAGATATATTTTTTAATTCTAAAATTTCTCCGCATTTTTCATACTCTTCGGTTTCAGTAAAGTATTCAATAAGCTGATCGTAGACGTCATTATTACAAAAATATGTTAAGTCATTAGGGTTGTGTAGAAAATATAAATCACCTTCTTCATCTAAAAAATCTTTCACAGTTCTTCTGCCTGTAACTAAAAAATAAGTATTGTTCATGCATTTGTCTTCATCAAAAATCATAAGCGAGGGCGTGTTGGTTTTTTAGGTATTTTTTTATTTGGATTTTTTCTTTTCCAATTACTTTTAAAATTCCTGTAATCATTATATTTTTTTAAATCCTTATTGTATTTTTCTAGCCTTTTTTTATAAATATAATTTTTATATACACTTTTATTGTTTCTTTTTAATTTTATTAATTCTTCTTTAGTGTAAGTTTTTTGTTTAGCATTCATATTTTTATAAATATCTTTAACAAGAATCTTTTTTACATCTTTATAAAAAGGAATCATCCCTAAATTACCAAACACTTCAATTGGAAGCCTTTGATATTTTATTCTATTTTGTCTTACAATGGCATCTTCTGTTGTTTTATCCTCTTCTGTAAGTTTATCTAATAGAAGAAGCCCTGTTTTAGCCACAGGTGTGTAAGATCCAAAAAACTGAACTAAAAACTTATCGTTTTTTTGACTACCCCCTATTAGGTCATACTGAATGTTATCCCTATATGGATCGTACTCTCCTTCTCTAGTTATATCTTCACCTAAGTCTTTGTTAGCCTGTTCTATAAAAAAAGCTTGAGCTGTTCTCGTTAAATTTCCAGCATTTCTGCCTAAAACTAAACCTGTGAAAGTTGTAGCAATAGATTGAGCTAATTGATACTCAGGATCTTTTTGTTCTTCGTCATCATCTTGTATGTCTAAGGCCTCAAATAATTCGTCGTTTAAAACTTTCATTATAAAAGTATAGGCAGTCATTCTAAGCAGTACCGCAGCAAGCAGTTGCGCCCCTTGAGAACGAGTTCTGTCACCACTACCCATCAACTCGTAAGTACCTTGACGAGCAGATATAAACTCTTGCTTTAAAAAGTTAAGCATAAACCCGTTATATTGTGCAATTATATTATTAAGAACACCTTTAGGGTTTGCTCCTTTTAAAGATTTCATAAATGGATTGTCTGTTGATCCAACAGTATTTGTCCATCTATCAGCGGCGTCAGTAGATGCGTCTAGAGCTTCTTTGTTGTCCCTAATATAAGTCTCGTCATTAGCTTCTATTAAAGAGTAATCAGGGTTATTACCTGTAATTTTTTTAAATGTATTTGCAAACTCAGCTTTCCAAAACACGGTTGTCATCATCTTATCTGGAGAACTAATAAGAGTGTCAGCTATTATAGAAACTCCGTTTGCCCACGGCTTGCCAGTATACTTCCATACTTGCATTATTTTATTTCCTATTTTTGAACGAGATTCTTCTGCTGCATTTTCTCTAGTGTTTAAAAGTCCTGTGTCAATTTTAGAGGAATTAAGGCCAGAGCCAGTAACTCTAGTGATTACAGTGCTACCTAAGTTTTTCATTATTATCCCTAAAGAAGAAGAGTCTTTTAATCTATTAGCCTTACTTAATCCTGAAGCAAACAACTTGGGATGTGTTATAGCAAATTGTAAGTTAGAGATAACTTCGGTCGTCCACCTAATTGGGCTTGAAAGCATTGTTCTGTAACCCTGTTTTTGTATAAATTGCACAATCTCATCAGCAAAAGAATTTTCAGTTAAATCATTTTCTAATACATTTCCCACCACTTCTCTTTGAGCTTTCTTTAGTGCGTTTAATATTGTTTGTTGTGGCTTAGGAATGCCGTCAGGGTTATTCTCTTTAAGAGTTTTTTCTAATTTTTTAATAGCAAAGTTAGACTCCATCAATCCTCCAGTCATATAATAATCTAAATTAGTAAACCTAGATCCTCTTGCCGAAGCTTTAAATGCATCAAAATATATTGGGTTAATATCACCCGTACGAGTTATTGCAGCCTTAGATTGTGTTGAAGGTCTGCTTCCCGCAGTAGCAGCGCTTTGAACGTTTTCTATTACATTCTCATTAGCATCTTGACTAGCATCGTTTATCCCAGGTCTAACAGCAATATGCACATAATTAATTCTAGGAATAAAACCTTCGCCCCTACGTTCAGCAGCTAGTTGAGCTTTTTCTTGATTTTTTATATCTATTTCCTGTAATATTTTAAGACTTTCTTTTTCAGCTGGCTTAAGGCTATTGTATAATTTATCAATATCAAGTTGACCATCAGCAACATATTCTTCTCTCAGTTCTTTTAAAACATCTATAGTTCTTTTGTCTTGATTTGTTGTTCCCGACTCATAATCTTTTATAGACGCATCTAACCAGTCAGCAAGTGGTTTTAATGTTTTTCCTTGTAGCTCAGGGTTTGAATTGTATTCTAATTGAATACGATACATCATCTGTTTAATTTTAGACTTTACAATGTTATTTCCGTTTTTATTAAAAGCTTTAGATAACAATTTTTCGGCCTTCTCTCTCAAATTAGCATCCTGTTGATTAGCGGTTTTAAAACTAGAATGAGATTTTGCCATTGGTTTAAAAATAGCGTTATAAAGATCTAAGGATTTAAAATTATTTAAAAGCTGATCTATACCAAAAAGCGTATTTCTTCTTAAGGCATTTAAAGCAAAATCTTCATTTTTATTTATCATTGAAGATATCTTTGCTGTTAATTTAGACACACTTAAAAATTCAAACTTACTAAACAATTTTGCAACTGGAGAAATATTTTTGTTTGCATTAAGCCTATTAGTTAGTCTTTCAACTAATTGAGCAGGAAAGTATCCTTTGTTAATAGAGTCTACTGACCTAAGTAAAAGCTTTAAATCCGCATTAGACATTCCTTGAAGAGCAGAATTGTTTTTTATAATTTTATTAAACGCCGCTATTGAGTCTCTAACTAACCTAGAAGGAAAGCTTTTGTCGCTAGCAGTAGCTATTCTGTTATTATCTACTCCCGTGTTTTTAACCTCTTTTATTAAAACTTCTTTTTCTTCTGCTATTTCTTCTGCTGTTTGTTGTACTTTGTCAGGACGAGGACTAATTTCTTTTTTGTACTTCTTCATTAGTTTAGCGTCCTCATCAGATATAACATCATCTTTAAGCATTTGATTAATAGTGTCTAAAATATTAATCTTACCATTTTTATACAAAACTTTATTTTCAAAATCAGCAAAAAGCTGTGTTAACATAGGTAAGTCTTGTTCTTGTTCTGAAATTGCTTTTAAAACTTCTTGCACTTTTACAGCAATAACAGACGCATCTTCTACACTATCTAAAGCTTTAGTCTTCTTTCCAATTTGCTGTAAAATTGATTTATATGTATCGTAGACACTGTCAGGAACAACATTGGGATCTATATTAGATAAAGATAAAAGTTGTTCTTCTAAGTAAATTGCATCCGAATTTTCTTTTCCAGCACGCATTCTACCAATTAGTTTTTTAATGTTTTTGCGAATATTTACAGCAAGTTTTCTTAAAGAAGATTGTTCTGATTTTTTAGATACAGCAGATAAAACTTCTTTTACATAATTTACTGTAGACTGTATAGATTTTTCGTCACTAAAAGAACTTTCTTCAATAACATCCATTATAGAGGCCATTTGCTTGAATGATATTTTATCGCTATCTCTTAACGTTTTAAGATAGTCCCTTATGTTTTTAAAACCTTTAGAAAAATCAAGCTTAGTTAATTTGTCTAAAATATTTTGCTCTATTTCATTTTGAAGCTCAACCTGTTCAGCTTCTTTTGCCTTTACCTCAGCTTCTTTTTGATTTACTTCAGACTTAATATCTGTTTTCTTTTTCCCTAATATAGCTTTAATATTATCTTTTGTTGCTCTTATCCCTGTTATGTTTTTAAACCTATCTTTTAATGCATTAAGAGTAGCTCTGGGACTTCTTTTTGGTTCTTTTTCAGCAAGGATATAATCAAAGTATTCTTCCAATACAGCATCAAAAGTCTGTCCGCTTTCGTCAGCAATATCTTCAATTCTTTTGGCAAAACCCTCTCCACCCATATCCGTTTCTCTACCTAAAGAATCTTTTACTGGCTTATTAATAAACTTCCAGGTTCTACCTCTCTTGTCTTTAGGGAGATTATTTCTGTCATTATACTTAGCAAAATCATCTTCTGAAATATTTCCTCGGTAAACCCTTCTCTCTTCAATTTCTTGTTGTTCTGATGACTCAGATTTATTATCTTCAGATACACTCTCCTCTAGATTTATAGCTTCAGCTATTTCTCTTGCGTTATCGCTATTATCTGCAATTTCATTACTTACATCACTCTCCGTCATAGAAGGAGAAAATTTTATTTTTTTACCAGAATCTACATCTAAGTCTTTTATGATTTGTTTTTCCGCAGCAGCTAATTTTTTTCCCTTTAAAGGCTTGCCTTTTTTGTCATTAACAGAAACCACATCCCCACTTTTATCTCTGACTATATCATAATTTCGTTCATTTTGTATTATCGTTTTTTCCTTCTTGTCATCAACGATCTCCTCTGTAGATTTGTTTTTATTGGGGTTTTTCTTTCCTTTTTCATTGGGAGAGATGATGGGGATTCCGTCTCCTGCTCCCACCTTTGGGCTATCTTCGGGAGGTTCTTGTGCATCCACTTCCTCTGAGCTTGACTCTTGAATGGCATCTGTTTTTTCGTTTAATTGGTTTAGTCTATCTTGTCTTTTGTTTTCAGCGGCTTTATATTCTGCATCTACTTCTTCGGTATTAACACCTTCTTTTTCCTTCACAGAGTATGCTTTACCTTCATCTTTTAGTTTTTGTTCTTCTTTATCTGATGGATAGTAATACTTCTCAGTTATAGCGTTTGTTTCATTTGCATAATCAGTTTCTATTTTTTCTTGCTCTGCTTTTATCTCTTTCTCAGTTAACTGCTGTTCTTCTTGTAGACCAGAAATTTCCGCAATTTTATTTTTTATTTCTTTTAATTTTTGTTTTCCAGCCTCTGTGTCATTACCAATAAATTTATTTTTCTCTAATTCTAAATCTACTAGTTCATCTATAATCTTTTCATTAGTAACACCAGCCTCTTGTAATTTTTGCTTTATATCATTACCAGCTATAAGCTTCATCTTCCTTTTGTCGTAGTCATTTTTCATATCAGGATCATTCTTGATATCAATATTCATACCCATAAAAGATGCGTCATCAGAATCATATACTGCTTCAGCCATTAAATCAGAATCCACCGCTCTTCCCTTTATGGTATACTCAGGAACTTTACCACTGTATTTTGTTATAGCATATGTTAGCGGAGTTTTTCCAATACCACCAAAAGTTTCAAAACCAATCTCTCTGACATCTAGCGCACCAGCACCTTCTGTTGCTAAAATAGCAGCGGTTTCACCCACACCCCCTCCTAAAGCGTCTGCTCCTGCTGCTAAAAGTTTTCTTTTACCTACAGAAACCCCAGACTTCGCCGCGCTTTTAATTAGCTTTGAACCACCTCCTGCCGCCAATGCATCTATAGTTCCTATAATACCTCCCCTTCCTAAAGATTTAAGTCTTATTCTAGAAAGAGCTTCAGGATCGTTTAATACTTTTGCTATTCCCTCTTCATTCATTTCCTCTCCAGCATCTTTAACTTCTTGTTCTAAAAATTGAGCAAAAGACAAGCCTGTTTCTAAAGCACCTCCTGCCGCACCAAATGCAGCTCTTAATGTAACAGGGTTAAAGGCTGCTAAAACAGCTCCAGGAGCCGCACCTACACCTCCAGCAATAGATCCTAATGCTGCTCCTCCTGCCGCTGATGTTGCGATTACACCGCCCGCAGCAGTTAAAGACGCTGTATTAGCCATTTGAGTTACGGTTTCTGCTAACAGTTGAAAAATTACGGAAGGATTAGAAGCCATGCCTTGCAAGAAACCAGACACCTTATTAGATGAATTGTCATAAATATTGTTAAAATTAGCCATTTCATCTGTCTGGCCATTAGCCCTTAACCTTGCCTGTGAAGCTAGAAAATCTTGTATATCTTCCGATGTAGCATTAGCACCATCATAAAGCAATTCTAATCCTTCATCAGCAGTATTACCTTGAATAAAACCAGATTTACCAGCCCTATATATGTCTCCAATAAAGTCTGTTACTGAATTTTTACCTAACGCATCTTCTAAATAGGTGTTTTTTTCGTTTGTAGAATCTTGATCAATAAAAAAACCTCCATTATTATAAGAGTCTGTTGTTTGATCGCTAAATCCAATTCTATTTACTACTGGCTCTTGGTTGTTTAAAGAAGATTCAAGCTCTTGTTCTTGCTCGGCTTGTATAATCTGATCTTGATTGCCTTGTCCTCCTATTGGATCTATAAGGTCATTTGGATCGTTTGAAGATTCCACAGAAGAAGATTGATCCGCTTCCGAATTGGATTGAGAAACCAAAGGAACCTCCAGATCCATAGAAGTTGGTTGAGATTCGTCTTTTTTTTTTACTGTAGAAACGTAAGTTCCAATAAAACTTTCAAATGGTTTGGTGTATAGCTTATCTCTAGTGACAACATCAAAAACTTTTTTTTGATATTCAGGCTTTCCAAAGGACACTTGAAATTCTTCAAATGATTTATTATAGTACTTGTCTCGCACTAAAACCTTCCATAACTTTTCTAATTTCTCCATTTTAATCGTCTAATTCACCTGAATTTTCTAAATCTAATAACTTTGTCACTTGCGGATCTATAAGTTGTGACTGTAAGAACGCATACATAACCTTTGGATCGTTATAACCAGCATCACGAATACTTTTTTGTACATTTCCGTTAACATCTACAGCTCCCTTCATCTGATATTCCTGGCCGTTGTACATAAACGTAACAGTTTCGAGTGGAGGATAACGAATAACCCCACTGTCTCCAAATGATACATTAAAGTGATCTTGTCCTCTATCAGTAAACTGAAAGTCTAAAGGATCAAATCCTTCATATTTACCCTCATTTACATTGGCTAAAAGATTAGGATCTATAACTCCCAGTATAGAATTTTTAATACTTTTCTTTATAGTGGAGTCCGAATTATCAGCCAAATTAGAACCTAAATTATCCTCTAAATAATCATATACTGAAACATTTGCATCACCAGCCTTATCTCCAAATGCTCCATATGGGTTAGCACTATAATTATTATCTCTGTATGGATCTGTAGGAGGGGGTGTTTCCTTATTTTTTCTGTCTATCGCCTCTTGCTTTCTAATAGCTACCAAATCCTTTTGATACTCGCTATACACACTTCCAGACTTAATAGTTTCTTTGTCGTCAAGCATCAGTAGCATTTTATCTTTAATAATTTCTTGTGCCGCTTGAACTTGCGTGTCCCAATTAGTTCCTTCTGTGACAGGAACAGGAACACCATCAGAGTTGTACTGAACCAAGACCTTATATGGATCAGCAGCAGCTTCATCTGCATTAAAAGTAGGCCTGTAGTCTCCGTTTATATCTCCTAAAATACTAAACACTGTGTTGTGGTTTACGGTATACTGTTTAGCCGTGTTGTCTAAAAAAGCCTGTATATCATCGCTTTCTAGGGCTTGCTTCTGCCCTTCTCTAGTAAAAACATCTCCTGTTGCAGTAATTGATGCTGTTATTAAAGAACCAAGAGTATTTACTTTGCTTTTTAACTTGTTAGTTAATCCGTCTTTATAACTAACATTATCAACTCTTGAGTTAAATCTATTATTTATAACATTCATGCTGACGTGCTTAGAGGGATCATCGGGTATTTTGCCGTCCTCATCTAGCTGAACTAAAGAAAGATTTCCTGTTGCTGGATTTACATACCCAGTTACATTTTTTAAATTACCAAATTCTGCGTTTTGCTGACTAAAAATAGATTCAAAAACAGATCCTTCTGTAGAGTCTATTCTTCCTTTCATTGCCGCATACTGACTTTCAAATTTTTTAGTTACAGTACCAAATTGCTTCCAGTCTCCTAATACTCTTTGTTTAGCTTGAGCATATTGAGTTTCAGTAATCTGCCCTCTATCAAACAAATCTTTTTGTACTCTTAAAAAATTTGCTGAATCGCCTGACATTCCTAATGCTAAATTTTGTAAAGTTTGATTTGTGTAATCCTCTAAAGTATTAAGCTTATTTTCTACTTCTATAGTATTATTTTGTATCTCAGCCCTTCTTTTTTCTCTGTCTTTTTCTATTACCCCTAGCTTAGTGGTTAAATTATTAGCCACAGTACCCCAATCAACAGTAGTTCTAGTTAAGTCTCGCTCAACGTATGTGTTAAAATTTATATTTTTCTTAGCCATTTAATATTATTTATTTATACCTTTCTAAACGCTCTCAATCTATCCTGAAAAGAAAACCCGTAATTAACATCAGGAGTAAAAGCACTCTGAGCCTGTGGTGGTGGTGGTTGCATAAAATTTAAGTTAGTTTTTTGATCAAACATACCTAAAGAAATATTATTAGGAGCTAAAGGGTTAAAAGGTTTCCCCTGAAACTTCCCAGCAGAAAGTAAAGATAATGCGTTACCAGTTGCGTCAACTTTTCCTTTTTGTTTATTTTTTTGAAGATCCTCTAAAGTCTTTTTTTCTAATGCATTTTTAGCTAATGTTTCTTCTACGCTTAAACCTACCTTCGCGTTTAAAGGCGCAGCTTCTGCGTTACCTGTTATTGCTCCAGCTAAAGCAGTAGTCGCTCCAGCCTGCAACATACCCATTCTCTCATCTGCTTGAGCGCTTCTTTTTGCCTGATCCTGCGCTCCAGCTACATCCATTTGAGCCATTTGCTGATTCATGTCGTCTCTATTTTCCGCTTTCAATTTTTCAAGATCAAATAATTCTCGTCCCTGAGTAGCTCTTATTTGTTCAGCATTCATATTAGAAAGCATCCCCACCTTACCGACTCCTGCCGCTAATGATCTCGAGTCTGCCTGTTGCAGAGCCTCTATGTTTTGTTGTTGAGACTGAATATTAGCCGTATACGCTTGTTCATAAGCCTCCATAGGAACCTTTAGCCCTTCATAAAAATCTTTTTCTAACTTTCTTTTTGCATCCGCCATTAACTCTCCCGCTCTTCTGTCCGCAGCTTTTTGATCGTCTCTTGCTTGTTGAGCTTGAATTAAATTCATTCCAGCTCCCCCTATAGCTAGCATTGTTGCCGTTGTTAACATATTATAATTTTTTTATCATTTCTGTTCCGTTTTTTCCTCCCTTCATGTATCCTAAATCTTCGTATAAGTCAATTAATGATTTGCTTTTCAAAAGTGAATATACATATTTTTTCCCTAAAGACGCTGCTAAACTTGTTATGGTCTGAACCAACATTAATATAGCCTCCTTTCTAATCTTTCTGTCTTTAAATTCAAAATTAGATATAATCCATTCTAACAAAACTACATTAGAATTTGTTACATACATATATCCTGCGCAAATAGGCTCGTCATTATAATAAACCATATAGCCCATTTCAGGTAAAAAATCTTTTACAGGAGCAATCCATTTCCAATCTTTCCACCATTTACATAATATATCATCATAATCATTATCGCTTAATGGTTTTATATTTAAAGTCATTTTTACAAAGATAGTAAAATCTATGGATAACTTTTCATGACGCTACTACCGACCGAAAATAATTCCACAGCAGCTAAATTTTGATTTTGCAACGTAAATCTCATATAATAACCTCTTGCTCCGTGAGACTCTGCGGTTGCATTTTTATAGAAAAACATATATTTACCCGCCGTAGGTATATTGTTCAACACAGCTGCCTCACCCACTGATACTGAGTTGTTTACCCTGTTGTTAACGGAAGAAATTTTACCTATTAACTCACTCGTCCCTGGTGTAACATTTCCGTTGGCATCTACATCTGATTGATACAAGTCGTCTCCAACACTAATTATGGTTCCAGCTCCGTTTAAAAACGTTATAACTCTAGGAGTTAAGGGAGGAACGCTAAGTCCAGCCGCTACAGATGTTGCAATTCCAATTCCATTAGTTGATCTTAGTTTAAAATTAACCTGAGCGGCATCATTTCTAATAAAAGAAAACCATTCAGCCTCCTTTTCTACAAAATATGTTTGTAACATATTACCAACACTAAGCTCTGTAGATAACGCAGTAACCGCCCATGCGTCATCGCTTTCAAAAGACATAGTTTTAAATAATTTAATTGTTTGTGGCTCAACATTAAACACTGATGTTATAGATGAATTATATTGAATTCCGTAATAGTTATTACGAATTGTATTTGTGTTGTGTCTGTACAAATTACCTTTATTAAAGGTATAAAGGAAGCTATTCATTCCTATCATAAAATCAGGTAAGAAAGAATAAAAAGACGGCCATCCCTTTACCCCGTCGCTATATGTTAAAGTTTCTTTTATTGCCATTTTAACATTGTATAAGTGTTTGTAATTTACCATTTAATTGTTCCCTTACATATCCATTTGCAGAATAATGTCCGTCAGGAGCAGGAGTAGTCAATTCTTCATCTTGATATAATGCGTAAGCAAACTCATAGTTTGCTCCGTCATGCCAAAAGTCAATAATTGTTGGACAATTATTACAAGCATCCGTACCGCTTACTTGAGAATAACAGAAATTAGTTACCCCCCTATCTCTTAAGTCCCAAACTAAATACAAAGTTTTTGTTGCAGGAGTAATAGAAATAGCGCTAGATTTAGCTTCAAATAATCCCACTTGAGGGTTAGTTATAGGGCCTAAAGGTAATGTGTTTCCAGGCTGTAGTTTGGCTAAATCAAAGCTATCTCCCGAACTAGGAGGGGGCGCTGTGTCTGAAAATACATAAAACTTGTTTTCTAATATATCAAAGAAATATGTATCTCCAGGTAATTTGTTTGACTGCATAGTAATAAAAGAACCGTTAGCTGGACAGCTTCCTATTGAAGATTGACAATCGTTTATGCTATAGGCGCTATAAAAATTAGTAGCATCACCTGTTACTAGGTTAGAAGTAGTAGGGCTAAAGTAAATGTTATCATCCCATGAATACTCATAATGCACCTCCGCTATAGGAGTTGTAAGCCCCATAACGGGAGTAGTCAAAACAATAGAAACTACATTTATAGGCTGTGTAATAACACAATTAGTTAAAATCTGATAAGAAGATTTAACATTTGGAGTAATAGTTATGCTTATTACTTGAGGATTAGATAAAGTTTTATCTACCGTTATAGATGTGCTTGTTGTAATATTACTGGTAGTGTTGCTAATATTATTCCATTTTGTTGTTATGTTAACATCTGATCCGTTTGTAAGCATAGTATAATCAATTACAACGTCACCCAACCCTACTCCTAGTTCAACTTCAAAAGAAAACTCTTGTTCTGTGCCTTGTTTTTCCAATATAGTATCGCAAGGAATTTTTCTTAAATCTACAGGTAAACCTATATTATTAGAAGAAAAAACATACTCATCCATATAAGGATCAAAACCACCTAACTTTTGACTTGTTAATTGATTAACAAATTTATCCCTAAAATAAGACCTCATTCCATATGTTGAAATAACTTCTAGTTCATCAGACTTTAAACTTGAACCTGTTAGTTTTATAACAGCGCCTCTTTTAGCGTCTGAAAAATACATACTAGCACCCCAGTTTACAAAACTTTCAGGATTAAAGCTTATGCCATACTCTTCTATCCTAGCTATTTGTGTTCCCAATATAACTGGAGTGGTTACAATAGGGCCTCCTCCTTGTGCGTCGCTTATTAATTGCTTATTCGCTAATACATATGAAATTTTATCTTCTTGTAAAACAAGTATATCAGTTTCTCTGTTGTGAAGCTTCATTACAGGCCCAAAGATTAATTCTAAATCTTTAAAGTTTACTAATCCTAAATTAAACTCATTAAGATTGTTAACATTATTACTGCCGCTAAAAACTCCGCTGTAAGTTAGCCCTGCAAACCTATCAGCTTCTTTAAACTCATTATTTGAGACTGCCGTTTGTCTTTCTCCTAAAAGAAAATCTTTTGACGAAGCTAAATCTCTATATCTATAGCTTTCAACACCGTTTCCAAAACTATAAACATCATAAAATGGTAGGTTTACTATAGCTGGTGTTCTTGTTGCTATAATTTGATTCTGGCTACCAGGAGACGAGTCTCCTTGGTGAGAAAGACTTCCGTTTACATCTGGCAAAATATTATACATTTCTGAAGAATCATAAAAAAAGTTAGGATCAGCCTCCAGAGGCTTTGTTTCAAAAGCCATAAAGTTATTATTTATGTTTATTGAAATTTGTGCATCAACGCGAAGAGGGCTGTATGGTGGGGCATTCAAATAACAACCAAGCTGACACGATCTAATTACTAAAAACAAAGGATCAGTACTTGTATCTTGCTTCCAATAAAATTGCAGTTCATCAGTCACAACAGCTGGCGCTGATGTTGTACTATTTACAACAATATTGTAATACCTACAGGTAAATTCTACGTCCCCAGTGCTTACCATAAAAAGAGCTGGATCAATATTCTCTGAATTCCAAAAGTCTCTAAAATCAGTTGAATCTTGAGTTGCTTTTACTAAGTAATTTCCTGGACTAGACTTTATTAAAATGCTCTTCTTTCCACCTATTCTACACAAAAACCCCGCTTCTCTTTTAGATTTAAACTTCATGCTTACTACTGATCCTGCTGGAATTATAATTGCACTTGGCGATGGAACTGTTCCGTCTGGTTCAATTAAATGTACAGGGAATTCAAGTGTTGGGTTAGCGCTGTATTGACCTGTAGTCTGCGCTCTATCGAACGGAATATCAATATTAGACCCTGAATTTGTAGTTGCTATATAACCTTGAGGGCGAACGCTCATATATAGTCCTGCTGGCGCCCCTTCAGGCAGTGGTGATACGATTGGAGTGGTAGTAGGATCTTGTCCTTTTGATAAAGCTTCCACATCTAACACTGTTGTTTGAATAAGGGAATTTACAGGGAATCCTGTACTTTCAATTTTAACTGTTAAAACATCTCCTTTTGCTACTAAAGCTGTTGCATCTCCTTGTAGTCTTATATAAGCTATATTTGCTTGTCTAATAGATGTATAAATTTCATTACTGTATATAATATTGTAATCACCCAGAGATGGTTTTAGTAAAAACTTATACTTAGAAGCCCAATACGGAGGGGCGTTATTTATAACAGCTCTTATTGTATTTTTATCTACAGAGGTAGAAGCGTCAAAAAATACTGTATTATTAGTAGAAACTAAAGCTGTAGTTGACCTACCGTAATCATCCATATACATAATAGCCGCATCATAATTTCTGTTACTATGTAAACTAGAAGAATCACTTACGCTAGTAAAAGAAAACCTGCTGTCTACTGCCAGACCACGAGAAAGATATTCATTTGGCGGAGACACAACTTGAGTAATACTAGATAAAGAATAACTAAAATACTCATAAACGTTTACTATGTTTCCCAATAAATCGTCATACTGATATTGAACAGCAGGAGCCTGAATCCTCATCTCACTTCCAACTACAGCTAACCTAAACCCCTGTTGAGCAGGTGAGCTTGAAAATTTCCCTGAATTTACAAACGTATAATTAACTTGATATGTTGGTATTGATGGCGGGTTTATTTGTTTATATAATTCATCAGACAAAGAATTTCCGTATACAGCTCCTGGAGATATAGGTGTCAAAGAACTTCCTGTTCCTATAGCAGTAGCCAGTTCAGGACTAAGTAAAAATGCATTAAAAGTAGTGTAATTAGCAGTTGTAACCACTCTTGTTTCTAAAAAAAACTCTGTAGAAGGGGTGTTAGTTGAAAAACCCACTGGAAACAAAGGATCATTAACGTCTCCCCCTAAAGGTACATTATAAGGCGGCGGCTGAACTACGCTAGATGTCATCTTGACCTGAAGATTAAATTCAGAATTTATTAAAATAGGAAGATCTATTCCTAAATTAGATAAATCAAAGTCTGCACGATCAAAAGGAACATTTACAGTTGCGCTTGGGTTTAAGATATTGGCCGCCCCATTTGATACTACCGCGGTTACACTTGCATTTATTATAGTGTTAGATATTGCTGTTACAGAAAAATCAATAGGTATGTCTATTCCATTTTTAGTAACTATATCATATTGATCTATATAGTTTCCGTAAACAAGTCTGTTGCCCATTATTGTTTGGGCTTTAGCAAAGCGAGGAACATTATCGTACCATCTTAACAACTCATCTTGCCCTATAACACTATAAATTTTAGAATTAGTAAACCTTATAGACTGAACTGAATTGTCTGACCAGCCCATATCTGATTTCTTAAATCTTTCAATAACAAAAATTGTGTTACTTCCTGACTGCTTAAATAATACTTCAACAGCTATAACTTGATTGTTTCCTGTTCCAAAACTTATATCTACACCATTGTAAATATTCTCCATTCCCTCGTTGTAGACGTTGTCTGGATCAAACCAAAATTGCCCTGGCTCAAATGCTGGCGTAGTAAATAGTGATGTCGCGCTGTATTCATTGTCAACATATTGATAACGATATGCAAAACATAAAAACTTATCTACTATATAATTCTCATCTCCCGACACATCTACTAACTTTATAGCAGGCACAGGCAGTTCGTATATTGTAGCCCCAAACGCATCCGTGTAAGATGAAAAGCCAGGTGGTTTTACAATAACGTTTATTTCTTCACTAGTAAACCCATCAGTTAAATTTGAAGGATTACCATAATTTCTATTAATATTTATTTTTCGCGGAGGATTTATGTCGTCAGTCCAAAACAATAAATTTTCTATTAAATCTACTCCTGTAATTAAATACTGAGGATTAAAATTTAAATTAACAACACTTATTAAATGATAATCTAATACAGCTGTAGTAGTGTTAAAAGAAACTATTAAATCAACCTTACCTGTTGCCGATACAGGATTTGCAGGATCATGAACAAACCAATATACATTTTCATTAACACCATCTACATAAGCCCCTATACATCTTGCTAGATCTGATATTGGCACACCCTCATATCTTAATGTAGAAATTTTTGTGTTTCCTTTTGAATTTTCTACAGCCCCTATCTCAGTTCCCTCAGTTGATCCAAGTCTTACATTTAAAGCGTCTATATATTGTCCAGGAGGTATCAAGCGTTCATCAACGCTTTTATTCATTTTACCTGCTATAAAATTTGTTTTAATATCCATATTATTTCAGCCATTTGTCCTGTCCTCTCATGTTCATTAAAAGCCTCCCTGGATGCATATTACTTAATCTTAATTTAGCATTTCTTAATAAAGAAGACTTATCTTTTCTAGCTCTATTAACAACATATTCTTGCACACCATACTTACTATTCAAGATAGAAAATCTTATATAGGCGTATATAAACTCTTCAAAAAATTTATTTATTTGTATTTTAGAATTATTTCCTTGTTCCATTCCGTCTGAAACATACTCTAAAACTAATGACCTACCAGCCATATCTGAAGATAAATATATTACTCCTTGTTCTTTATTGATTGTAAATGTAGGATTAATATTAGCTGTTTCGGTATTTAAACCATATCTTGCTCCAATTCCATATTCAAAATACCAATTACCATCACAACAAATTCCTTCTTGCCCATTGTATGGGCCGCCACCTAAGTACATAGATCTCATTCCTCCCCCTTGTCTTGATAAGTCTACCTCTGAATTTTCTGGCTTTATAACGTTACCGTCTAAATCAAATAAAATTTGAGCATTATTATCTTGTAAGTAAGAGCTACTCCATTGGGTTTGTATGTTTTCTGTTAGCGGAAATAATACTCCATCTCTAAATTCTGAAATTCTTACATAATTAACATAGTCTGGGGGTAAAACAAATCTTATTTGCGAATCCACTGTTAATTGTAAAATTTTAACTTCTTTCATGGCATCATAATTCAACTCTTGAATACCGCGCTTTGCATGAAATAATACTTGATACCTTTCTAGGTTGTTTAATATTTCATTGTTACCCTGATAAATTAACATAAAGTTAGAAACAATATCTTCTAAGCTTACATATTGATACGAACCCCAATTAGCCTCTTTAGGGCTAACTTGATTGTTTTCATAATATTGATAGTCGCTAATGTAAGTCATTTCTTATACTTGTATTTGGTTATCTAATGCTTCTTCGTTTTGTCCAAATTGTGAAACAGCAGGCTCTCTTATTTCTATACCTACATATTGACAAATTTTACCAACTAAACCTGGTTCGTCTGATAGAGGTAACTCAAAGTCTTGATAATCAGATGCTGAAGAGTTAAAAACAGGTTCCCCTATATTAACTTCAACGTATGTCCATTTAGGAACTTTAGGGTATCTAATGTATTGAGTTTTAACCGCTCCCGCCGCCTGTATAGTGGTTGGGTAAACTGTTATAGTGTTAGCGGATAACACATATGCTGGGAACAATGTTGATGGTGCAGTAAGAGTAGAGCTTGTTAGATAAAATAATTTGTTCTGACTAACTCTTTCTACCTCTGCTATTGTTGAAGCATTAAATATACTGTAATTTTCCGCACCCAACGCAACTGTAAATATATCTGTAGCTAAATTTAAAGTTGTTGTATCGACAACAGAATTTACAAATGACTCTTGTAGGGTACTTGTATTTACAACTAAACTGCCCGTTACAGGGAAAACATTAAAACCTGTTACCCCTGTGTCAAATGCAGGAGGAGAAGGCTGTCCTAGTAAATTTGCGTTTATTAATTGATTAGTATTACCAGATGTTGTTATTCCCGTACCTAACAATGTAGGATAGTGATATATTTTATTTATTAAATAATAATCTAATGGCAATGTCCAAGTGTTAGCTGTTCCTGCTGTTAAAAAAGATTCTACTGAGAATGAGTCTATAACCTCTACTAAACTTTTAACAATGTCAGCATACCCTGATCCAGATAAACGTTGATTTTCTTTGTTTATCCATTGATTGTACTGATAAAAATAATCTTCAAATAAATCCATCTGCGCTTGTTG
>TARA_R110002153_G_scaffold17413_3_pt1 | contig 18709 bp, 17 predicted proteins | sample TARA_R110002153 | Tara Oceans TARA_R110002153 (sample SAMEA4398193) | marine metagenome | biome: Polar Biome; feature: [SRF] surface water layer (ENVO:00010504); material: water (ENVO:00002006), including particulate matter (ENVO:01000060) such as... | depth 5 m
CTCAATAAAGTAGTGATTACCGCCACACAAATGATGGAGTCGATGATTACCAGTCCGATGCCTACTCGTGCTGAAGTAATGGACGTAGCCAATGCGGTATTAGATGGTACGGATGCTGTGATGTTGTCTGCCGAAACAGCGGCTGGTGAATTCCCAGTTGAAACAGTAGAAGCGATGGCACGTGTTTGTGTTGGTGCAGAAACACATCCTAGTGTAACTATTTCTAAACATAGAATGGATGAAGCTTTTCACTCTGTCAGCGAAACAGTGGCATTAAGCGCGGTCTATTCAGCGAATCACTTAAGTACAATTAAGGCTATAGTGGCTTTAACTGAAAGTGGTAGCACACCATTATTAATGTCACGTATCACTACGTCACTGTCTATCTATGCGATGTCTAGACACGAAAGTACCTTAAACAAAATGGCTTTATACCGCGGTGTTAAACCTGTCTTTTTTGACTCTAGAGGCAGCGACCCGGGTAAACTTAAAGACGACGTGGTAGCAGTATTATTAGAAAAAGGCATTGTTGAGCCTGGTGATCAATTCATTATGACTTATGGCGATGTAATGGAAACTGTCGGTGGCACCAATGCTTGTAAGATTGTTACAGCTTAAGAAAACTATTAACTAGCGTTACCTAGTCGATATTCTGAATATAAAACGAGCCTTAATGGCTCGTTTTTTTTTACTCTGAAGCTAGCTAATCATTAATAAACGATATAGTTAGCCATTACCCAAATAAATTAAAATTATAGATGATCCCCATTACACTCAATATACAAAAGTAATTGGAGAGTGTTATGAGTACAAATAAAAAGTTCGATATTGTTATTTATGGAGCCACTGGTTTTACAGGCCGGTTAGTCGCCGAATATTTGGTTAAACAATATGCTGACGATAGTTCAGTAAAATGGGCCATGGCAGGTAGAAGTGCTGCAAAACTAGCGCAGGTTCGAGATGAAATAGGCGCGCCTTCTGATACCCCTTTAGTTGTGGCCGACTCAGAAGATTTAAGCACAATCCAAGCTATGTTGGACGATACCAAACTGGTATTAACAACTGTAGGTCCTTATCAATTGTATGGCTCTGATCTAGTGGCAATGTGCGCTAAATCAGGAGTAGATTACGTCGATTTATGTGGTGAGCCGGTATGGATGAGTGAAATGATCCCAGCCCATCAAGAAGCGGCTAAAGCCAGTGGCGCACGTATAGTGTTCTCATGTGGTTTTGACTCAATTCCATCTGACCTAGGTGTGTATCACTTACAACAATTGGCCAAAGAAAAATTTGGTCATCCTATGCCCAGAGTAAGATGTCGCGTAAGAAAAATGAAAGGGACCTTTTCGGGTGGCACGGCAGCTAGCCTTAAAGCCACTCTAATAGCAGCCAAAAAAGATCCAGCTAAAATGAAGGCACTTCTTAATCCATTTTCTCTCACACCTGGATTTACTGGTGCTGAACAACCTTTTGGTAACAAACCTTATTATGAAGAAGACCTTGGCACTTGGGTGACCCCTTTTGTGATGGCTGCCATTAATACCCGCAACGTGCAACGCTCCAATTTTTTGTTGAACAGCGAATATGGCGACGATTTTGTGTATGACGAAATGTTTATGACAGGACCTGGTGAAAAAGGTGAAGCCATTGCCAACGCCATGGCAAATGACAAAAGCATGGGCGGCGACGGCGGACCTAAACCAGGTGAAGGTCCAAGCAAAGAAGAGCGCGAGAATGGCTTTTACGATTTACTTTATGTTGGATCAGACGCCGAAGGCAACAGCATTAAAGTGGCCGTAACAGGCGACAGAGATCCAGGTTACGGTTCAACATCAAAAGTCATTGCCGAAGCGGCTATCTGTTTGGTCAAGGATGCGACAGAAACCCAAGGTGGTTTCTGGACATCAGCGCCAGCTATGGGTGATAAGTTGATTAAACGCCTAGTGGCGAATGCTGGGTTAACTTTCAAACAAGAATAATGACTTAACCACTTAAAGCTCAAGTCATTAACTTGAGCTTTAAGTTTCTGGTAATTGAAGTAAAGCTATAGCCCAATTTTTAAGAGGCTACAGAGATTAACGCTGCCCTAGCATCATGTGTCGCCTTAACCAGTTGTTCGCGCACTTGAGTCGATGTTAAACAAGTGTTGTCGAATGGCCAATAATAAATATTATTATCCGCCTGCAAATGTACACCTTCACAAAATGCCGACAGCATAGATACTTGCTGGGCTTCGATATTAAATTGATGAGCTATGATCAATTGCATGGCTTCTTGATGGTCCTTATTCATATGTTCCACTATGCCTTTACTGGCTTGTTGCCAATTACTTACATCTAGTTGCCAATCTTCTTGGTTGATCCAATGAATTTTTCCAAAACCTCCAATATACCTGACCCGCTTTTGAATAATTTTATAGAACATAAAATCATGGGTTTGCTGGTAGGCCTCCGCTTGCTTAAATAAAGAGAAATATTGAGCCTTCACCGATTCATCCTCAATTAAATGAGCATCGCCAAGCAAAGTCACTCGGCCAGAAGCTTGAGAGTCATCAGCCAAGTTATCGAATATAGTCATAGACACTTTATGATTACCTTTTATATTCCGAGTGTGTTGGGCTATTTGACTAATGTATATAATCAAATCTCCCTCTGGCGTCATAAAATAAGGCACTATCGAGCCAAATGGATAACCCTCTACCGACTGGGAATGGGTGCTAAGCACAGCTGAATGCTGTTGACGCACTAGGGTTTTAGCATCAAATATATAGGCTTGTTTTTTCATAGTAGATCCTAATAAAAATTAATGAGTGATATATGGCACTGAGCCAATTTGTGGAATAAGTGTGGGGGTGACACCAAAACAATTAAATAAGTTTTCTGTGGTGATGACATCTTTCGCTTCGCCTTTAGCTAAACACCTGCCTTGGGCAAGTAATACAACTTGGTTCGCATAGGGCAACACCAAGTTCATATCGTGGCTAACACAAACCACAGCTAAACCTTTTTGACAGAACTCTTGAACTAGATCCATCATGGCTTTTTGAAAACGAAAATCGAGGGCAGAGGTAGGTTCATCTAGCAGTAGCAACTTGTTTTGATAGGCTAACTGGTGATTGTTTTGTTTATTACTTGGCAATAACTGCAACAGAGCTTTAGCGATAAACACCCGCTGACGTTCACCTCCTGATAAGGTACGCACATCACGTCCAAACAAGTGGCTAATACTTAACTTTTCGGCTAATTCACAGATCAGAAAAGTGCTTTGTTTATCTGTTTCCACTTGCTCTGAACGCGCTAATTTTAAGAGATTTTCAGTTAAAAAAGCAAAATGCACTTGGTTGTTTTGCGCCACAAAAGCACGTTCTTTTGCCAAGGCTTTATTTGACCATTGCTCCAAGTTTCTTTGTTGAAACATAATACTGCCGCTGACTTGTTGATGCAGACCGGCAACACAACGTAGTAAGGTAGATTTTCCGCAACCATTCTCACCAATAACAGTGACAAAATCTCCGCTACTGAGTGACAAAGAAATATTTTGAAGAATGCTTTTTTCCCTATAATTTAGAGATATGTCTTTCATTTCAAACATGCTCGGCCTTGCCCTTAGCTAATAAATATAAAAAGAAAGGAGCACCCACGGCAGAAGTCACTATACCTATGGGAATTTCTAAAGGTGGGAATAAGGTTCGCGATATAATGTCGGCTACCAACATCAATACACCGCCCAGCACACCACAAGCGGGCATTAAATATTGGTGGTCTGCCCCAAACAAAGTGCGAGCAATATGCGGTACTACCAATCCAACAAAACCAATAATACCGCAAAGTGCAGTCGCTAAAGCCACTGAAAAAGCCACCAACCAAAGAGTCAGGCGTTTATATTTGGCTACCGCAAGCCCCATACATTGGGCTTCATTTTCTCCCAATGCCAGCATATTCAATGACTTGCGTAGATGTAAAAACAGCCCAATTGCAGGCACACTTAAGGCCCCGACAAATGATACTTTATGCCAGTCAATCCCACCTAAACTGCCCATTGTCCAATAGGTGATTTGCCGCAGTGCGTCATCATTTGCCATATAACTGATTGCACCTATATGAGTGCCCGCTAAAGCATTCACCGCTACACCTGCCAATATCAAGGACGAAATAGCCGTACCCATGGGGGTTTTAGCAACCAGTAAGACTATCCATACTGCAAGTAATGCCCCTACAAACGCACTGCCGGCCACTAGATATTGCCCAGCTTTTTCTAGTTCAGGAAAATGATTAACCAAGGCTAAAGTAGTAGCTGCCGCTGCGGCTGCTCCGGCCGAAATACCTATTAATCCTGGATCAGCTAATGGGTTTCTGACTAAGCCTTGCATGGCACATCCTGACATAGCCAATAGTGCTCCCACACATATCGCCATTACCATGCGCGGCGCTCTTAACTCGGAAAAGATGTACCAATGGATATCTTGTTGTTGGGTTAAGTCTTGCGAGGTGATTTTTTTAATCAACATCTGCAACATGTCAGAAGATGACTGAGCAAAACTACCAGCCTGTAAACCAACTAGTATCAAAAACACTCCCAATCCTGCTGCAAGCCAGATTCCCCTCCCATACTTTTTATGGCGTTGAGTTAAGGTAGCATGCAGGGTGACAGCCAGACTATCTGTGGACATAAAGCGACTCTATACTCGAAATGATAGTGGCAAGCGCTTGAGGATATCGGGGCGACAAACCTAAAGCGTTACTACTTTCCATCACAACTAGGCTGCAATTTCTACCAGCTGTAGTGGCTTTTAAGGCTGGATGTTGGCAAAGTGCTTTTACAGCTTTTGGCTCTTTAATCCTGTGACTAGCAACAAAAATCAAGTCTGGGTTTGCAGCCAAAATAGACTCGTTGTCCATCACTTTGTAATCCGTCAATTTAGCGGCAACGTTATGAATGCCTGCGTCATCAAACAAGGCTTGTGGCACAGTATTATTACCCGCAACTGTTAATCCTCTTTCACTATCAGACATCACAAACAAGGCACTTAATGAAGGATCAGTGTTTTGCCGAAGTTTAAGTTCTGTCACTTGTTGCGAGATAGTTTCGATTAATAAAAGTGCGTCATTCTCAGCGCCCAGTAACTTGCCAACTTGCTCAATGAGTTGCGTTAAACCTGCCAAATCCCTTTGTTCTCCCAATATATTAACTTGCACCCCTGCTGCTTCAAGTTGCCCAGCAAGGCTAGCGGGGCCAGTCGCATGGGCACCAATAAGATGGCTAGGTTGAAAACTTAAAACCCCTTCAGTACTTAGCTGCCTAAAATAGCCAAGTTTAGGTAAATTAACTGCAGCCATGGGATAAAGACTGGTGCTGTCGGTTGCCACAATCAGTTCCTGCTTACCTAAGGCATAAATAATTTCGGTGATGCTTCCACCTGCACTTATTATGCGTTTCGGGGCATCTGTAGCTGCATTCACGACACCAGTAACTAGTGCATAAATCAGTATTAACTTGTACATAGTTTATTTCTCAGCAGTGGCGGGAAACAACCCGCCTTTAGTTAGTCAGTGGATATCGCGTCAAAGCGAAAGCTGTAGTTTCCAGAAATGCCACTTTCATCGTAATAGCTAGTGACCTGTAACTTGTAGTTAGCTGTATTGGTTTTTATGAGGTAGACACCATATTGTGACCATAATAAATGCCCACCATTGAGGTTGTATTGGTACCAAGGGTTTGCGGTAAATGCTTTCACTTCAGTCAAATTCGACTTAAATCCATAATATTGTTCAGCCTCACTATCGACCCCAAGATAGCTGTTTGTTGTGTCAACAAGTGCCGAAGCTTCATCAGCGATGAATATTTGAAAGTCTGCGCCTGTAACGCCTGAATCTGTGAGACAAGGTAATCGAATATCCCATGCATCATCTTGACCGACAGGTTCTGCTAGATCAAAATCTACATATATCCCAGTATCACAACTCACCGCATCTAACTCTAATTCGAATTCTTCTGCAAACTCAGTTTCACCGTCTAAGGCACTTTGGTGCTGTATACCAAGGGTAATAGTGGCCAAAGTACGACCAGAGGTTGTTAGGGATTTGGATCTAAATTTAGTGTAGGCATTGTCAGAACTAACAACAAAATAAACATCATCCGCAGCACTGACTTGGTGAGTAGTGAGATCATAATTATAAAATTTGTCACCTACGATATATTCTTCAGAATCATAGCTGTAGCCATCCTCAGTGGGTAAATCTATAACACCAACAGCCAAATAATTATCTAACTCAGCATCAGCCGTGGCGTTCAAAAACATCTCACTGATGGCATTTCCTGCATCATCATAAAAGTCACTGTTTATAGTCGTAAAATAGGTTCCGACAGTGTTATCTGTATGGGTATTTAAAGACACTTCTGTACGCTTAAAAGCTATATCCCATTGACTGTCAGTTGCAGCAGCTTCATCGGTTAATTCAAGCACAGCACCTGTCTCTAAATCGAAATAAATACTCTTTGGCTCTGACGAAGTACCTGTGCTGAATGGTCCAAAAATCACACCTTCTTCTACAACCTCTTCCACCTCAGGTATAACTACAATTTCATCAACTGGATCAGAGCTTGAGCTACCACAGCCGCTCATGATGGTTAATAGACTTAGCGCTGGAATGGTATATTTCTTCATTGTTGTAACTTTCCTTTAGTAAAATTGATAGGAGATACCAGCAAAAACCCGTCTACTCGACAGCGGTCTAACATCGAGTAACCCCGCTGCAATAGCATCTGTGTTTTGATGGTTATCAAATACGTTGTCGACACCAGCGACCCAGTGCCAATTTTTATTTAAACTTTGACTAAGACTTAAATTCAAACTACTCCAAGCGTCCTTTTCTACGCCTACTTGTTGTTCTGTCGGGTAACTGCCATTTTCATACACCAGATAAATCAGCCCATGAATATCGAATGGCAATTGCCAATCCAAATTAGCTTTGATTTGATGAGTGGGACGGTCGCTAAGATGCTCACCACTGTGATCAGTGGCATGTAAATAACTGTAACTTAGCTGATAATTCACTTTACCCAAGGATAATTTTGCTGAGAGATCTAACCCTTTCATCACAGCTTGTTCAACATTGCTGTAGCAAGAAATAAGTAAGCCGGAAGCCGCAGATGCGTCGACATCTGTCACCGTTTCGATAAAGTCTTTGGCTCTGGCATAATGGGCATTAACACTTAATGATAGCTGTTGTTTTGAGCTATTGAGTTGGTTGAGATAGGTTACTTCTAAGTTAGTACTCACTGCGGTTTCTGGGTCTAGCTGATCGTTACCTAAGACCATGTACCCTAAATTACTGTGGTCAAAAATATAAAAGCGTTCTTTTAATGTAGGTACACGGTAACTCTGCCCCACGCCCATTCGAAGTTGCCATTGCTGTTGTTGCGATTCAACCAAGCTGAATAAAGCGTTTATACGGGCAGCGCTGTGCCAACCAAATTCACTATCATGCTGGGCACGGATACCAGCAAGTACTTCATGATCATCAATTTGCCAGCTTAATTGGCTGTAACCTTCAATACTGTCCCTAGCTTTATCATCAATTTCAACTGTGCCTAAAGCGCCCTCTTCACTGGCTTGTTTGACTTGATACAATTCATCACGATGCAACACAAAACCAGATACCAATTCAATTTCTGAAATATTCCATAGATACTGACTATCTATCTCCGCTAACTTAATGTCAGCGTCTCGCAAAGAATTTGAATCTCCACTGGTTTATTGATGATTAAGATAACGACCTTGGACGCGCCATAATTCTCCTTGATTAAGTCCCAGATCGTATTGCCACTGCTCAACCTGCGAAAGATAACTGATCTCAGCTGCCTGACCGGGAATAACGTAACGCTGTTTTTGCTTATCATCACTGAAATACCTAGCTTTAAGGCTGAGTTCTAGTGAATCTTCAAATTGTTTTGACAAGCGTAAGTTCACAAAATGTTTATCAGTACTTGGCGCACTTTGAGAGACGGTTTTAGTATCGTAATCAAATCCAGGATCATCAATTTTTTGTAGACTAAGACTGCTCTGCCAGCCAAGTATGTTTTGGCTGGCATCTAGTTGAAGTTGCTGACCAACATCAGCAGAATCAATATTGTTATTGGTATAACTACTGCTTTGATATTTTACTTTGAGATGATCTTTCGACTGTTTACGACTAATAATATTAATCACCCCTCCCATGGCAGAACTACCATATAAAACTGAAGCTGCACCACGTAATACCTCAATTCGTTCAATATCCACGACACCAATTTGATCCAAATCCACGGCTGAACCTGTGGGAGAAATTAACGGCTGACTATCCAACAAAATCAATACATGGTTTTCATCAAAGCCCTGCATCTGCAATGTGTATCCGTCTTTAGCGTTGCGCTTAGCGACCACTCCAGGAATATAATTCAATGCTCCCGCTAAGGTGCCATGACTGAGTTTTTGCAATTGCACCGCAGATATAACGTCAATTGAAACTGGGCTTTGAGATTGGGATATAGTTGAGCGAGTGCCAGTCACTACTATTTGTTCCATTGTCGAAGATCTAGCTACATCAACCATGCAACAAAAAACTAAACTAAGTACTAAAGGTGTCAATTTCATTTAATCTAAATACGAATCACTATCATTTGCACTAATAATAAGATCAAGGGAATAACATAGTCAAGCCTATTTTGGTTAACAGCAAAGAAAGGTAGTAGAAATTAAAACGAATAATGTTTAAGGAGGTAGACAACGATTTTTGATTATGTCTATCAGAAAGCTCTGATGTGGGGGTGTATTGTATTTAATAAGAAACCAGACTTTAACTCGCTCTTTAAGCATAATCGGAATCGATTAAGCTTAAAGAGCGACTAGACTAGCTAGATAAAAAGATTAAATTTACTAGAGCAACATGCACTGCTACGTTAAAAAGAGAGAATAACCAAGCCTGATTATTTCCTGATAAATTTCATACCCACTGCCCAGCGATTTACAAAACCCGGCCAAGGTTCACTCAACTTACCCTCTGCATTTTTACTTTGAGTGGCACTTTCGCGTTTAGGTAAATACTCACAAGATGTTGCCTGCTTTTTTACATAACAATCTAAAAATGCCAAGGTCATATGCTGGTTAATACGGTTAAGGGTCTCGTTACTCCATGATGGTTCATAATAATGGCCTAAGTCAGCATCTGCTGCATAGGCAATTTCTGGTGCTGGGTGAGGGGCCACATTATGTCTGGCATTTTCATATACCAACATAAAACTATCTTTTGCTGGCGATTGTTCAAATAACTTTTTCACACCATTTTCATAACCAGAGACATCATCAAGAGAGCCCACAACATATAGGCTAGGTACTTGAATGGCATCTGATTTATGCAAATTTTGTTGTTGCCCCCAAGGTGCATAAGCTACCATAGCTTTCCAGCGACTATCGACTTGCTCTTGTCCCCCATTACAAATATTAAATACTGGCAATAAAGCTTTAGCAGCAGGTTCAGGGAAACCAAAGGCTTGCAGACCTTGCTGAGTAAAGTTGTAACAGCCCCCCACTGTATTCACTGCTCCAAACCCCCCCATAGAATAACCAATTACTGAGGCATGGTCGGTATCTACAACTTTAGCTAAATCAGACTTAGCTGAAGTGAAATAATCCAATACAAATTGTTGGTCGCGGGCGCGATTAATTAAAGTACTAGGAAAACCAGCAAAAGGGGCGTTTTCAAAATCAACTTCAGCTGTGGTGGAGTCAGTGTGGTCAATCCCAACTACGACATAACCGTGACTAGCTAAATGTTCACCCAGATAAAACATGATAGTGCGATAGCCAGTATAGCCATGGGATAACACTACCAGCGGGTAGGTTTTTTGTGGGTTAGTTTTAGCGTCTCTGACACTGTTGCCTTGAAGTGAAAATGTTTTGTGGGTGCGAGTCACATTCTCATAGGTCGCTTGAGTATCGGTATCTTTAGTGATGGCTGGATACCATACTTCCAAAGTCAAAGTACGGTCTTCCAAACTTTGGTAATCTTTGGCACTAAGTTGCTGTGGGTTAGTCGCTTGTATTGTTCTTACTCCGACGGAGTAACTACCCCGCTTTCCTAATTCTGGGGTGACATCAGGTTGAGATGTATATAATTGCTGAGTTTTATCGGCAGAATAAACGTTAAGAGCCAAACAACTACAACATAATAAAAAAGATGCTCTGAGTGTTTGTTGAAACAGGGTTTTAAAGGCAGTCATACTATATTCCTAGGTATTATTATTCTGATTGGGAAACGTTATTTGTCGCCATAAATTGGTTACCACGCAGTATAGCGTTTTGACGAATATTGCCATAAAACAAGCTAAAATCGAGTACGTGGTAACTTTTATTGGGTTGATCTAAATGATTTGAAAAAAGGTTATCCGCTTGCGGCATAATTTCTAATCTGCCATCTTCTTTGCACTGTGCCCAGGTTAACTCGCTAGTTAATGGGGGTAATTCCTGAAAGATAAATCCGGGATTATTGGCTAACAGCATATTCACTGGCGTACGTTTAAACTCTACAGGCATAGCCCCTAAATGAGCACTTTTGTTCACTTTATCTAACGTATTTGTCCAACTTAGTGGATTCACACATAAAGTGGGTTTTGTTGAACCATCCTCTAATTCACTCGACTCCCAGCCCGTTTTGTACCAATGGGGTACTTTAGTATCCAGTTGACCGTGTTCACCATAAGTATCGTAACTGACAATACACCCCGTCTGACTAGCTTCGATGCAAGGTGTTATCTGCTCAAATCCTCGGCTAAATTTATCTTTGGGCAACCAATAGCCTACAACATAAGCCGCCACTAATTGTTGAAATAAAGGCGTCTTATCGACCTTCTCTTCTAACAGGCGTAATGCATGGGTGGTGCCTTGACTATGCCCCACAATGATAAATGGTCGACCTTGATTAAAATGTTTTAAGTAATATTCAAAAGCTTCTGCTACATCATGATAAGCCAAATCTAATGCTTGAGTGCCAGGTTCAAATTTATCTGGCATAAAAGACTGAATATTTGCTTCGCGGTAATGAGGCGCATAAATGTTACAACAGCCATTAAAAATACTCGCCATGCTAGATAACATGTATTCAATAGACTGGGCTTCAGAATTTTCAATTGCCATAGTGGAGTTCCATCCTCCGGGTCCTACAAAACCTGTTGAATGTACAAAAAACACATCGACGGCTTTGTTGGCTAGGTCATCAGAAATATCCAAAGCCGTTGGTACCAAATCAGAAGTGTCACTTTTATCTGAATGAGCAACCCAGAAATAGGCTTTATTGTAGTCAGGAGCATCTGGCGCATCAGCTAATACAAAGGTTTCGGGTGGCGACAGGTAACTGATTACCCATTGACGGCCAAATAAAATCAATATAATAAGCAAAGCCACAACTGGCAGTACAAACCAATAAAAAAATTTCTTAAGGGATCTCATATATTTCTCGAATCACTAGCAGGCTATATTTAGCCTAGTTCGATAAATAGAAACAACTCAGCAATTTGAAGGGATATTTATAAGGCTAGCTTATTGGCTGGGATCCACATTTGTTGTGGAGTTGTTGTTGAGCCTATACCAACCTGCAATACTGTACCTGTCATTATGACTAGCAAGTACTTCATGAGGGAAAACATCACTTAAAAATATAATACAGCTATTAAATATTGGTGGCACCACAAGCAAGGGCGACGGTTGATCATCTGCATACAAAAGTAACTCGCCGCCATCATTCTTATGCCAGTTTTCATTCAAATAAAACACCGTACTTAATATACGATTACTACGTCCTTTAAATGCATCTAGGTGGCGCCGATAAAAGTCTCCTTCTGCATAATGAGAAAAGTGACTTTCAAAATCAAATAAGCCCAAAAACAAACGTCTATTTAACCCTACTCGCAATTGCTCCATAGATTGCAAATAAGTCTTTTGTGGCACTGAACCACCATCGAGCCACAAAGTCGAATCGGTTCTTATTTGGGCATTAAGCTGCAGGTTATCTTGGCGACCAATACCTGCGGGTTTAAAACTAATAGCAGCTAGTCGTTTTGCCTCTTGCTGCAATTGAGTACCCAGCCAAGCAGGTAAAAAATCTGTTAGCTGAATAAAGCCATGCTGTTGTAACGCATCTGCTATTTTGTCTATCAACTGCTCGCTCAAACAGATATTTTCAGTCACAGGTGTTTTCATTTTCATTTTGTTAGTCTTGTTATTTTAACAAGCGCATTCCCAATATAACCAGTATTAATCCAACAAAGTGCATCCATCCTAGTGGTTCTTGCAGTAAATCGTTCGATAAAATGATAGTCATTAGCGGCTAACCGCTCTGACAATTGCTAGTTCGTTTATAAAAAACTAAGAAACCCGTAATTGGTTAGCGTTTTCAATACATATTTTCTGGGTTGTCACAAATGTGTTTTGAATTAGCGCCGCATCACTACTAGCTCTATGACGCTGCTCTTTCATTTGTTTAAATAATCGATCTTTGGTTGCATGCCATAGCGGCATTTGTACTTCATTTAAAATCATTTCCAGTGAACTAACATGAAATTGCATGGACATTTTAGCTGCGTTGAAAAGTTTAATTAACCAAGTATCATCTACCACCCAGCCATCTGAATATACCACCTGGCCTGCCAAAAACTGATTGAGCTGCTTACATACTTCTTGTACTGGCAAACCTTTTTCAGCTAGTAGATCGCGGCTAATACCATGTAAGGATTCAGCTTGCTCATCCCAGTGAGTCCAGTCGCTATGTGGTTTAATTAAGCCACAAAATCTTTTACCGAATTGATTAATGACTCCCACTTCAATGGGATAACTTAACGATCCAAATCCACTGGCTTCAACATCAATAATATTAGGAATATTAATTCTGCCATGGCCCGTGAGTTTATTCATAATACGACTACTCATCAGTTAATTCTTAAAAATAAAATAATATAAATTACTCCACCAAAGCATTGGAATAATGCAGCTTTCGCTGATTATCGACAATAATGCCATCATATCCTGGAGTACGATTCAGCAAGTCCATACCTTTTTGTACCCCTAATACAAATACTGCTGTAGATAAAGCATCGTTCAATGTGCTGCGCTGCCCAATAATAGACACACTTTGCACTTCTTTGGCCGAAGTACCTGTTTTTGGGGATAAAATATGATGATAGCGTTTTCCGTCTTGTTCGAAATAACGTTCGTAATCACCTGAGGTAGATAGCCCTGTACCAGCCAATGGTAAAACCACCGCTTGTTTATCTTTATTACGGGGGTCACGAATACCTACCATCCAAGGTTTTCCGAGTCTGTCACCTAACAACTTGGTATCACCGCCTGCCGTCACTAGTGCATGTTTAATGCCACGTTTCTTTAATATTTCAATCGCATTGTCAACTGCATGACCTTTAGCGATACCTCCTAAATCAATCTTGACATTGGGATGGGCGAAAAAAACACTCTGTTGCGTTTTATCAAACCTAATGTGCCGGTAGTTTATGGCCTTTAACAAAGCTGCAACCTGGCTTTGTTGTGGTTTTTGGCTTTCTCGATAGTTGTACAGATAACCTACACTAGCGAAAGTTATATCAAAAGCACCATCGGTCTCCTTTGCAAGTTCAACTGAAAGTGCAATAAGCTCAAATAACTCTTTAGATACAGGCACAAAACCAGCAGCGCCATGATCATTAAGCTTACTCAGTTCGCTGCTTTCAATATAGGGACTCATTAACTGATTAATGCGTTGCATTTCGTCCATCACAGCTTGTATCGCTTCATTACCTTGTTGCGCAGAATCACTCCAAAGCTCTACGTGAATATTGGTGCCCATAATCCCTTGGTTATCTGCAAACCACTTTGCCGATGACTGCCCTGAAAAAATCAGCAAACACAACCACAAAGTTACAGAGACTAGCCCTTCTATTCTCATAAATTCAGATCTAATCCGAGTTGATAAAGCTGGTTTTTCTTTAAGCCAAATTGCTCAGCCGTCACTGCAGCGGCTTTTTTAAGAGGTAACTCTTTGACTAATAGCTTAAGTAAATTAAGTGCATCAGCTGACACATCAGTCTGATCCTGCTTTTCACCGGCGATCATTAAAACAAATTCGCCCCTTTGGTGATTAGCATCAGCCTCAAGCCAAGTTAAACAAGCTTGAGCACTTCCTGAATAAAAAGTTTCAAAGGTCTTAGTTAGCTCTTTTGCCACCACCATTTTTCGGTTTTCACCCAACTCAGCTACTATCTGTTTGACAGTGCCGGCCACTCTACGGGGCGATTCATAAAACACACTAGTGCTGGTTTCAGTTAACAAACGCTGCAAAGCCTGTTGTTTAGCAACAGCTTTGACGGGTAAAAACCCTTCGAACTTAAATCTATCTGTAGCCAAACCCGCAGCACACAAAGCGGTTATGGCCGCGCACGGACCCGGTAATGGCACCACATTAACCTCAGCTTCTCTGCACTGACTAACCAAACCATAACCTGGGTCACTGATCAGCGGCGTACCGGCATCAGAAATCAAGGCGATATTTTGGCCGAGTTTTATTTTTTCGATAAGCTGTATAGCCCGCTGCGATTCATTATGATCATGTAGTGAGATTAAACGCGTCGAAATATCGTAATGTTGCAATAAACGTTGGCTATGCCGCGTATCTTCAGCAGCGATTAAATCTACTTCGGCCAAGATGCGTAAAGCCCTAAGGGTGATGTCTTCCAGATTGCCAATAGGCGTAGCGACAATATATAACGTACCTGACTCAATCAATGATTACTCTCCAAAAAATACAAGGTTAATCTAACCTTTGTCCAAGTATAAGTTTAAGTTTAATAACAAAGCATTAGATATTTATGTCCGTTACTATAAACTATCATGGGTATAATCACTTTATTTAATGGATATCAGCGATGAGTTTTCGAGCGTTAATTGTATATTGTATCGCTATTTTTAGTTTTTTTTCTTGTACTAGCAGTCCTACTCAGCAAACCCAAAAAATCACCATAAAAGCATCGAAAGAAATATCTGAAGTGGCGGAAGACAGTGGTTATTATCTGACCCAAGCCAAACAAATTTATGCAAAAAACAATGATATATACCAACGGAATGATTATCTATTACAGGCCGCCGAAGCCCTGCAGACAGAACAACAATGCCAAAAGAGCATTAGGATACTTCAAGTTCTACAGCCAGAGTTACAAGACAGTCGCCAACTCACTCATGGCAAACTGATTTTAGCTGAGTGTTACTTGATTATGTCTGACAAGACCTTTGATAAGGTAGAAAGCATACTAGCAAATTTGACTGATGCTTATGGTTATCGAGCCCGAGTAGCCGCGTTACAGGCACAGCTTGAGGTTAACAAAAAACAATGGTTGAGAGCCGCTAAAACATTGCAAGACACAGACATTGAAGAACTACAAAAAACCCAAACAATCTGGCAATGGCTCAACAAACTAGACTTAACTGAGTTAGAAAAGGCGCGATTAACTGAGACAACACTACAACCTTGGTTGCAACTAGCCATAATAGTAAAACGTTTTGCGTTAGAGCCAGAGGTATTTAAGCAGCAACTAGTCAATTGGCAGAGTAGGCATTTAGGGCACCCACTAGTCACTAGTCTTCCGCAAGAAATACAAAGTTCGTTAATAGAATCACCAATACAGGCGAGACGGATCGCGGTTTTATTGCCATTAACGGGCAGACTAGCGAATCAAGGCTTAGCCATAAAAGAGGGAATATTAGCCGCGTATCTAGAAAATTTGGCGGCAGCAGAGCTTGATCCTGCTGCTTCTACTGAGTTTGGCGAAACAACTCAGAGCAACAGCCAACAATATCGTGAAATTCGTTTTTTTGATTCTGCCTTAAAAACAGCACAACAGCTAAATGAACTTGTAGCTGATTTTGATGTGGTTTTGGGTCCTTTGGTAAAAGAACAAATCACTGAACTGACCGCCGTTTTACCCTCAGATAAAATACTTTTGGCACTAAACAGAGTGGAGTTAAAAACCAATACGCCGACAATAGTGCAGTTAGATGAGATATCAGAGCCAAATTTAGCTGTACCAGAACATTATTACTTTTCATTAGCACCTGAAGACGAAGCCCAACAACTGGCATTGCATATACAACAAAGACAATTAGTGAGACCTATTGTCTTCGCTGCAGACAACCCTACAACCCAAAGAATGGCTGCGGCCTTTATTGCCGCTTGGCAAGAAAAACCCAACGCTATTCAGCCAGACTTAACAATATTCACCGACAATAAAGACATGCGTATTCGTGTATCAGAAATGTTAGATGTAACCCAAAGTGAAAAACGCATTAATCAAATTGAAGTGTTGGCAGATGTCGAAGTTTTTGGGATGGAAAGAAATCGTCGAGATATCGATTCCATAGTATTATTTGCCAACCCTGAGCAAACTGCATTATTGAATCCTATTATCGAAGCCAGCCTTAGCGCATTTGCTCGAAAATCACTATCAGTGTTTGCGTCTTCACGCAGCTATAGCGTTGATTTAAATAGCAATAGTCTCAGAGATTTGCGTAATCTCACATTCGCAGACATGCCTTGGATGTTACCCGACCATAGTTGGCAACCCTTGGCTAATCAAACCAAACAACTTTGGCCACAACGACAAGACACCCTATTAAGATTATTTGCAATGGGTTTCGATGCCTACAACTTATTACCGAATTTACGTCGATTAAAAACGCTTCCGCAACTTGTCAGTCACGGCTTAACTGGCGAAATCAATGTTGACGAGCAAGGCGTGTTACACAGACGTTTACCTTGGGCCCAAGTCGCTCAAAACCGAGTAAAATTACTTGCAATGGATTAAGCAAGCACTCTCCCCATTAATTGGCAGTGAGGCAGAACGTTTTGCTCGAACCTTCCTTGAGCAGCAAGGTCTTACATTTGTAATGCAAAATTATCGGTGCCGAACAGGTGAGATAGACTTAATTATGCAAGATGGTGATGAATTGGTGTTTGTTGAAGTAAAATATCGTAGTAAGAGTCAACACGGCTCAGCAATAGAGTTTTTTCATGCTAGCAAAAAGCGCAAGTTTGAATCTGCAGTCATGCACTATATGCAAGAAAAAGGCTTCAACCCGAGTATTATCCCACATAGAATTGACTTAGTGGGCATTGAGGGTAATGGCCAGAAACAGCAAAATATCAATTGGTTAAAAAGTGTTTAGTCCGAGCGCACCAATCTCAGAAATAACTTACCTAGGAGTGTTATGTTAGAAAGCATTAAGGCCAATTTTACTGAAAGTATTCAAATCAAAATTGCCTCAATTGAGTTGTTACCCGAGCCCATTTCTAACGCCACTTACATGATGGTCAATGCACTAATAAATGGCAATAAAATATTATGTTGCGGTAATGGAGGCTCGGCCGTCATAGCCCAGCACTTTTCATCTTTGTTATTGAATAAATTTGAACGCGAAAGACCCAGCCTACCCGCATTAGCATTGACTGCAGATGGAGCCACATTGTCTTCAATAGCTAATGACTTTTCATTTGAAGAGGTGTATTCAAAACAAGTTAGCGCCTTAGGCCAAGCAGGCGACATTTTATTTGTTATATCTACCAGTGGTAATTCACATAACGTGATCAAAGCCATGGAAGCTGCCCTTAGCCGTGATATGACGATAGTGGCCTTAACGGGTATGGACGGAGGTAAGATGGAGGGTTTAGTAAGCCAACATGACGTAGAAATCCGTGTACCGTCGAATCGTACTGCACGTATTCAAGAAGTCCATTATTTAGTGGTACATAGTATTTGTGAGGGGATAGACAATTGTTTGTTCCCTGAAAATTTTCAGGAGTAATACATGCTTAATTCAAAAAACATCTGTCTACCGTTAGTACTTTCAGCAAGCTTATTATTACAAAGCTGTGCAGGATTAATCATAGGTGCTGGTGTTGGTGCCGCATCTGTGGCACACGATAGGCGCACAATAGGCACCCAAGTTGACGATACAACAACAGCGGGTCGTATATCTAATGCCTTGTCTAAAGACCTAGCAATACACGAACAAACCAGCATCTCAGTGCAAGTATTTAATGGTACCGCCCTATTAGTTGGCCAAGCACCAACTCAGGCGCTGATCCAACAGGCACAGAATCTTGCTTCAGCAGTAAAAAACATCAGAAAACTCCACAACCAAATTCGTTTAGGATCACCTATACCTGCAAGCGTAGTGGCGAATGACGCTTGGCTAGCCTCAAAGGTAAAAACCAAACTGCTTGCCGATAAACGCATAGATGGTCTGCACATTGAGATAGAAGTCGAAAACGGGGAAGTTTTTTTAATGGGATTGGTCAGTGAACGAGAATCGAATATTGCAGTAGATATCACTCGTAATATCAATGGCGTAAAACAAGTCATAAAGGCATTTGAATATACTTAACCTGAATTCGGGATAAGCCATACCGTCCAGCACCGCTATTATTGCGCCTATCTTCGTTGAACTTGTTCTCAATAGGTGGCTATTCCTTCACAAGCTCGCCTTGATAAACACAATAATATCAGCACTGGATGCATTAAATAAGCAGCCAAATAAATAGTAACTTTCTAACTTATTGTTTTTATTATAATTACTTAGAGCAAGCGGCACATCTTAACCCGTATATGGACTCCACCTGTTTAGCAACAATAAAATCTA
>TARA_R110002153_G_scaffold30849_3_pt1 | contig 18705 bp, 25 predicted proteins | sample TARA_R110002153 | Tara Oceans TARA_R110002153 (sample SAMEA4398193) | marine metagenome | biome: Polar Biome; feature: [SRF] surface water layer (ENVO:00010504); material: water (ENVO:00002006), including particulate matter (ENVO:01000060) such as... | depth 5 m
TAGCCAATCAATGCAAGCCTGTTCTCCATCGTTGGTTTCCATATCGTTGTCCATTACCAATACTTGAACAACTATTTTATCTGAGTTTACTTGAGCATAATGTGCCATTATTGAATCACCTTTAAGTCTGGCTCCAGAATCTCTGGAGGCTGTGGGTTTTGTTTTTGAGTTTTACCTTTAATGAAAGAGTCGCACTTTCCCCATTCCATCATTGAGGGAAAAATACTTATGATTTGACCTTGAATTGTTACAATCGGAACAGGAGGGTTAACAATGCAAAGGACTTCACCTTCCGCTTGACTTTCCATACTGTGACTACAACTTCCGCAACTTTTTTTCATACTAATTCCTATTTATATTTGTATCTAATGATTACGATTCCAGAACCACCGTCAGCACCAAAAGTAGAAGTATTATCTCCACCTCCTCCGCCTCCACCAGTATTGGCTGTTCCATCTATAGCTTGAGCAGATACAGTTGATCCTCTTGAGGCTCCTGCGCCACCGCCCCCAGCACCACCTGCTCCAGAAGTAGCGCTTAATCCAATACCTCCACCTCCGCCACCAGCGCGAGTTACACTAGAACCTGAGATTGTAGACGCAACACCAGCACCACCTGTTCCAGAAACATTACTAGAAAAATTTCCTCCAGCGGCTGATGCACCTCCACCGCCTCCTCCACCGCCCGTTAAAGAAGAACTGTCGCCCGTACCACCTGCGAATCCTTGATTAGACGTTCCAGCACCACCAGCATTATTAGAACTCCATGCACCTCCACCACCACTTCCGCCAGCTTTTCCTGTAAAACCCGATGATTCCATAGCACCACCACCGCCACCACCAGTAGATGTAATCGAACCAAAGACTGAATTTGCACCATTTGTGCCAGCTTGAGGGCTAGAAGTATACGGGCCACCTGCACCACCAGCACCAACTGTTACAGTATAATCTTGAATAGAGGCTGTTAGCCCTGTCTCGCTAGACCCACCTCCACCAGATGCTTCTGAGTTCCAACTAGCGCGATAGCCACCTGCACCACCTCCACCAGAATAAGCTCCTCCACCACCTCCTCCAGCGATAACGAGGTAGTCAAGAGTACTATCGGCAACGCCAACAGTGTTGACTGAAAAGGTTCCACTAGAAGTAAATGTGTGTATTGCGTAGTCACCGCTGAAAGTAATTGTACCTCCTGTAGCCTCTGTAAAATTATTTGAAGATCGGTATTTAAGAACGACTAATCCTGAACCACCTGATCCACCTATAGCCTCTCCACCACCATTTGTTCCTCCAACTCCTCCACCACCAGAACCTGTATTGACAGTACCTGCTGTAGCGTCAGCACTATTTTTAGAACCTGCTCCACCGCCTCCAGAACCACCTGCTCCTGCTGTAGTGTTAACAGAACCACCTCCGCCTCCACCTGCACGAGTTACACTTGAACCTGTTATGCTAGAAGCTAGTCCTGCTCCACCTGCTCCTGCTGTAGTGTTTGACGTTCCAACACCTGCACCACCTGCACCACCTCCGCCACCTGATGCACCGTTTGATCCACTCCAAAAACCAATTCCTCCAGCAGAGCCTTGGCCTGTCGTACCCGCAGTGCCTGTTCCGCCGCCATATCCATTACCGCCAGCAGAACCATGTCCTGTTGCCGCTGAAGTGCCTCCAATTCCAGCACCTCCACCAAGAGATGTTATTGTTGAAAAAACAGAGTTAGAACCACCAGTACGTAATGCTTGAGAATTATTGCCCGTAGCACCAGCTCCAACTGTAACTGTATAACTACCACCAACACATGGTAATGTTGCTTCGGCTGAAGCACCACCTCCAGATGTTTCACCTATAGTTGAATTTCTGTAACCACCTGCGCCACCACCACCAGCACTATTTGTTCCAGTAGATCCTTTACCACCACCTGAACCACCTCCTGCAATGACGAGGTATTGGATTGGTACTCTTTTGTTAGCGGGTATTGTAAATGTGCCAGAACTTGTAAAAACATGAACTGTATAGTTGCCTGTTGTCGTAACAGTATTGCCACCTGTAATTCCTTCTGCGGCAGGTCTGTAACTTGCTACAACTAAGCCTGAACCACCAGCAGAGCCAAAATTAGATGTGCCATCTCCACCACCTCCTCCGCTTCCTGTGTTTGTAGTTCCAGCAACAGAATTTGGGTTAGATGATCCTCTGTCTCCTCCATGTCCTCCTCCACCTGATCCGCCTGATCCTGATCCACCACTTAATCCCATTCCGCCTCCGCCACCGCCAGCACGAGTAACAGATGACCCAGTAATTGTAGACGCTACGCCAGCACCACCATTTCCAGCAGTTGTTCCAGAAACATTCGTTCCAACAGCACTTGCGCCACCGCCTCCTCCACCGCCTCCGTTATCAATAGGATCACCAACTCCACCAGCAAAACCTTGGTTTGAAGTTCCAGCACCTGCGTTTGACATAGGAGAACCTCCCCACGAACCGCCACCGCCAGAACCACCATTAGCTCCAGCAGTTCCCACGCCACTATTAGTAGAACCTCCGCCACCTCCGCCTATAGATGTAATTGAACTAAAGACTGAATTTGCACCGTTTGCGCCTACAGTACTTGCGCTACCTCCACCAGCACCACCTGCTCCAACTGTGCAGGTGTAACTTCCTGTACCCAAGGTAAGACTACTTTCGCTTGATGCTCCACCGCCAGATGCTTCTCCGTTAAAAGATGCTCGATAACCTCCAGCACCACCTCCACCTGCATAACCACCACCACCTGCTCCTCCAGCAATCACGAGATAGCTAACCGCAGTTGAACCTTTAACAACGGCAAACGTACCACTACCTGTAAATGTGTGGACAATATTCAACCCAGCACCTGTAATGGTGTTACCACCTGTGGCAAAGACATCGACACCACCAGATGATGATATACCACCTTGCATTGAATAAATAGAGGCGAACATTATTGCAGAGCTTTCACTGTCAAGAGCGAGAATCCGTTTGCTTTAGTTAGATAGAAAAAGAAATCATCTCCGTTAGTTGTGCTTATGTCATCACCATCGACCAACGTGAAACCAGACGTTGTGATTGTTCCAGCACTAGCGTTGTTGGTGTATTGAATTATTACTGCACAGTCATCTACAGTCGGAGCTAGTGTGTGTGCGCCACCATTAATAGCTCTCTGAATGTTACCATCGTCTTGATCTGGCGTATAAGTACCTGAAGATTTAGTGCCAGCATCGTGTACCGTTGTTGAAAAACCAGCAGTAAGATTGTCGGCAGTGTCAGCTTTCAAAGTGTCTGCATCAAAGGCTTGCACGTCAGACCCTATTGCTACACCAATAGAAGCCCTAAGAGTAGATCCACTTTCTGCAACTGGATCAGTTGTACCGTCACCCACGATCATCTCACCGTCACCTAGTACAGCCATTGCTGTAATAGCTCCTGTGCCTGATCCTAAAAGTACTCCACCGTCTGTTAAGCTGGATGCGCCTGTACCTCCATCAGCTACAACTAGATCAGTAATACCTGTTACAGATCCCCCGGTAATAGCTACGCTTGCTGAGGTCATCGTGCCTATTGTCATAGCTGTTTGGTAGTTAGCCGCGTCAACTACATTAGTGCCGTCGCAATATAAGCACATATATTTGCCGTGAGGAACGGTTATGCCTGAGCCGCCGCTTGTTTTTACGATTACAGACTGACTTCCATTCGTATTATTTCTTACAAAATACAGTTTAGATTTAGTGGGAACTACAAGATTTCTAGTTGTGCTAAGACTTGTGCCACCCGTAAGGTTTATAAACATGTGCCTAGCTTCATCATCGGCACCGTTAGCTGTTGTTAATGTATCGTCCCCATCTGACGCGAATGCCACCGTAGCCGTTCCCGAAATAGTAGATTCAAATAAATCATATTGAGTGTTTGTAGTGTTTCCCCATGATCCGCTCTGTTCGCCAGTGGCTATTTTTTCGAAACGGAGTTCAGATGTATATGTACTTGCCATTATTCTATCCTATTATGTTTTGCCATGAGCCTGTGGCTCCGGAAGTGTTAATGATATTGTAATTAGCCGCCGTCGCGGTGTTAGTGGGTATCTCGAACCAAACAATTTCATCTCCAACAACTCCTGTAGCGATTGCATTCGTACTATTAACTCCGAACGCCACTCCTGTTCCTTGAACAACACTGACGCTCCCAACCACGTTAGAAGCGATTGCATTCGTGCTAGTAACTCCAAATACCGCTCCCGTGCCAACAACGATGGTCTCATTCCCGATAGCGCTAACGCCGATAGCATCGGTACTCGTGACCGATGTAGACGTATCTCCAAAACCCCACGCAGTAGAACCGAATGCTTTAAGACCCCAAGCCATATCACTTTATAAACTCCAATTAAGTAATCCTTATAATAGCATTACTGGCATCAGCGGCAGGAAACTGAACAGTAAAATCTCCGCTAGATGATGTTTTATTAGATCCGAAATCAAGAACTATAACTGCTTTGTCACTGTTTGTGTCGTTATATATTAACGCTCCACGAGCAGTAATAGAGGAACTTGCCCAAGTGATATCTGCAAAATCAACAAGTGCAGTAGTTCCTGAAAGTGCTGGCGTTACAGGAGCCAGCGCTTTACCTCCGGCATCATAGCCTGTGCCGGATGCTTCATTGCTTGAGCTATACGCCGTGGTAGTTGCGCTAAGAGAAGCGCTACTTGTAAAAAGCGCTATCTTAAAAGCATTACCGCCACTAGAGGTAAAATTATGCGTCCCAACAAGAAGCTCTTGTTTAAAACTGGAACACATTGCCTGTGTAATTGCCATTCTAGTTCTCCTTCATTTCGGCCATCATTTCAGCCTTCATTGTAGTGCGTTCACTTAACATTGCTTGACGCATATAGAAAACTAACACACTTCTCAGATTTTCTCTATAGGCTAAAGCTTGCTCTTTTATCGGATCTGGAACATTATCCCCTACAAACACTATTTTGTTAAGCGCCATATCTGCTAACTCTTCTGCGGAATGACCTCTGTTTTGTGTAGTGTGCGCGTAGGCATTTCCTACCTCACCATTAAATGGATCTAAAATCATGTTACTGCCATCCTTACTTGCCCCGATCTGTATGCGTCTTGACGATTTTTACCGTCTCCTAATTCTTTTAACTTTATTAGCGCTTCCTTATATCTTGTATCATATAGCGTCATAAGATCTGGCTCCCCCTTCATATAAGTATATGCCTCTAACAGACAAGCATAGAGCAGAGCCGATTCTGCTTCATCACCGAGCCACGTACTTCCTTCAGTAACTATACTAGCAGGTTTATAGTAGTAGTGAAGATCTACTTGCAGTGCGGTGTTAGGAGTAGGGCCTAGTATAAAATGATCTTCATCCCAGAGTGCATAAAAACGAGGTTGCCTTTCAGTGCTTACCTTTGGGAAAGCTTCACGTATAAAGTTAACATCTTTGTTTAGAAGATAGCTATACTCTCCAGCCGAATTAACGACAGCTATAGAAAAAGAAGATATAAAATCATCTGGCGTAGCTAAGTATCTATTATTAGCAGTTAATACACCTTGTTGGGCCTTTCTAAACATAGGGAGTTGGACCATATGCTGTATGCGATCTTCTGCTTGACGGACAAAATTAGGTATCTCCGCAACGAAATCGGTCTCTTCGTTCTCAGTATAAGATTTTATAGCCGCTACTAATTCAGCATAAGTCATAATTAGCCCTTATATTTAAGACCTTGTGTCGCCGCTCCACCGCCGCGAACAGTCATTGTTTTTTGGTTAGTGGGTTTTATACCTTTTTTAATCATGCCCCCATGCATATATCCTACTTTGACTTTAGGCATATCTTCTTTTCCGGTACGCATTATTCTACCGCCACCCATATAACCTACTTTGGCTTTTTTAGGTTTATCACTGACCATTCTTTTGTTTTTCATAATATTTTTCTCCTAAGTTACAATAGTTACAGAACCTACATTCCCTGTAAGTTCCAAGCTAACATTATCTCCTACAGGTCTCCAACCAAAAAGAGATTGACTTTCAATTTCGCTTTGATCCGGTCTAGGATCTCTGAGCGTCTGTGGATCATAAACTCTAAACCTTCCTAACTGCAACTGAGGATGATCCGGATCTAAACAAGTATTGCATACTTTAAGACCATTGGGTTTTTTATCCTCAAACTCTGCTTTCAAATCGTTTAAATCGTATCTGTGTCCACATCTATCACAAAATCCAAAAGCATATCTACCTGAAGCAAATTCTGAAGACATATTATAGCGCCACGTCAATAAACTCTTGAAGAGGTGTAAATACTAGTGGTGCCTTAGATCTATCCTCAGACGCCGCTAGTTCATAACTTTCTTCATAAAGTGCTTTTAATGTAGGTATTCTGTCCTGAGCTTCAGGTCTTTTTAACGCAATATTGAAAGCCAACCCAGCTATAAGGGCTGGTACAAATCTTTCAGGCATATCTGGATTATTTGTGTTATCACCTAAATCTTTGATGCGCCTAACATACCAATATACAAAGTCCTGAGTGCTATCGTTAGGCTCTGGAAATAAAGTTACATTCACTCTATTTTGACGATCAACATACATAGATGTGGGGCGAGAAGATGTATTTTTATTGGATGTCTGAGCATAAGATGATACAGATAAACGTGTCAAATTAAAGTCTGTTTGTGTAGCTAGACCTGTATCTGTTCTGACAACTGCATCTAATATATCTATTGCGTCGTCTGATAGAGCATATGTCTTTGTACCGCTTACTAGATTTATAGTAGCTTCAGTAACAGTCCATAAGTTTAGTCCTCTATTAACCCACTCTAATAACATTAGTTGAATACTACGACGAGCAGATCTAAGATCATACCCTGTTCTCATTTCTAAACCTGCGCGTTCATACGCTTCTTCGCACAACTGAAGAACGTCTACTTTGAAATCAACGGTGGTGCTAATTGTTGGTGCCGCCATTACTTTTCAACTTTCTTATTCTTTGTATGCTTCTTAGCTAAATAGGCTTTATATGACCTTTTTGCCGAAGCTTCGGTTTTATGTGTGCCGCCACCGAAAGTATAACCCCCTTTAACTTTCCGTATAGGCATTAACTAATCTTTCTTCTAGGTCTAGAGCGATTAGCATCACGAGAAACAATTCTAACATTGCTCGACGAATTGTTACGAGGATTGTTATCCTTGTGATCTAATTCTTTGCCGTCTCCTACTCTAACTCTTCCTTCCTTCTCAGCGTTATAACGCGCTCTATGACGAGCATTATTGTCTTTTAAGTGCTTACTGTGGTACTCGTCATATTCTTTGCGATAATCTCGTTTCTTTTTCACAATTATATATTACCCGCTTATTAAGCTGTGGTTACCTGAACTACCGTCGCACTAGCGCTACCCGCAGTATGGGCTGTTAGTGCTAAACGAATTGCTACTGGAGGAGTAGGTATAGTCCCTTCAAAAGCCGCCGTCTTTCCTGTTATTGTAGAGTGAGTAAACACAGTCGCATCTTCTTCAGCAAAGCCATTCGCTAAAACATTATTAAAAGTGTGTTGCAGAGCATAGGTCAAGTTCCCATCACTACTGAGAGTGCATCCAACATTAGCATCGAACTTTGTTCCACGGTAATTTAAGACGAGCCAGCCACTTTCGCACTTACCATCGACGCCAACTTCAACTGCCCCCGCTGAAGCACTACTAGAAGTGACACGATCCACCCATGCAAAATTTTGATTTTGAGTTGTAGAAGTTCCGGCGTTAGCTCCAGTAATAGCATCAGTAACTTCATTACCGTAGCGGTCAAATCCATGTACTGTAAATGTATCACCTCTATCATCGCCAGCGTTATATATTGCGACGTGTTGAGGAGTGCTAAACTCAGCATAGCCGTTAACACCTACTTCGACGGCTCCAGCAGTCGCATCATCAGGAGTTATTGAAGTTATATGATAGAATTTAGTTGTACCTAAAACAGTTCCGGCATTGGGTCCGGTTATAGCTTCTGTTATTCTATCGCCATTTGCATTCTCGCCAACAACGGTAAATGTTCTACCTGACTCATTGCCTCCGGCATATACAAGAACATATATGCCTTTACGATCTAAAAAGTCTACACCTAAAGCGCCATTTAAAGTCATGGCATTAGCGCCCGTAGGAGTTTGCGCGGCGCATATTCCGTCACGATCAAATCCTGCGCTAAGTTCGCCTCCGATTATTAAGCTTAGTCTTGCGGCGGCAAGGGTCTCTGAGGCAGATATACCGTTTCTGTCTAGAGCGGTTGGTGCGAGAGTGATAACCTTTGGTGCGGGCATCTTTATATCCTCTTCATATGTGTTAGTTAGATTTATTCAGCTTTTGCTTTATTGACTGCCTTCTTCTCTGATTTTTTACTTGAAACAAGTTTCAATACCGGGGCTTCTTCTTCCCCGTGGCTTATTGCTCTGCGCCAAGCTTCGGCGTCCTCACGAGAACCAAAAGTCTTTTTAATTGATTTCTCTTGAGGACCACCAGAAACTTCTATAGCCCATTTAGCACCATCTTTGGTAAGTTGGTACAGCATCTAGCTACTCGCGCTCTTTTGCTACAAATATATAATCGATATCTGTAGTCTCAGCACCAGCGGCACCGTTTAGATATCCAAAACCAACCGACAACTCTGCGCCGGGTATGGTTATACCTGTCATCGTAGTAATAAGAACGTTGTTTGAGTAACACTCAATGTTACCTGCGCCATCCCAATACACAGCAACCGTCACAAAAGTGTCGTCAGCTAAAACAACAACAGTATCGCTATCGCTGTCTGTAGTATTGTTATCACTGTTAAAAAACAGATTGGCTGAACCATCTTCAGATACCCATGCAAAGCGCATTGTTGCGTCCAAAGGAGTTGTGTCTGAAGAGTGAAGACCCATAATAAAATCAGATTGTACCGCGTCTCCAACTTGAAAACGAGTTTTCATCCAAGTCTTTTTGCCGCTTTCCAATAAAAATGTTTCGGATATCCACTCAGCGAATATACCGTCGTTCTCATTAGCCGCAGTAGTAATACGAGCAACACCACCATCAGCATCAGGAACAGTGATTGCAGAAGTACCCGAACCAGCAGAAGTTGCGGTAAGTGTCCATTGCGCGGCAATGGGTGTGGTATCAAAGTCATCCCAGTAAATATGGTATTTAGTTGGATCTAACCGCCCAAAATTATAAAGCGGGTTCCCCGGTATAACGTCAGAAACGCCATTAGTAAAATGTGTAGGCATCGAACAGTTCTCCTATGTAAACCATGACCAACATTAGGCTGATCACATCAAATGCAATTACATCTTAAAACATATATTTATAAAAAACTAGCTAAATATTGGCTAAACAGTGTTTGTATATGCTATGTACATAAAAAAGACCGGGTTTATAACATTAAACCCGGTCAGTTGAGGGAGGTAAAAATAAATTGCACCGCCGATGTTGCAAATCGAACGGGGCATAAGAGTATTTCTAATGTAATTATATATTAATCTTCTTTTTTAGTCAAATCTTTAAAAGCTAAAGGAGGTACAAAATGCACGTCTCCAGTTTTAGTGACGTATGCGTGTATTACTCCTAGTTTCTTTTGTAAGTCACTTTTTATTCTATATATTCTTGATGGTGTTTTTGCATTACGATTAAGTCTTTTAGTGTCTGTCTTTGCATCAATAAGAAAAACATCTCCCTCATCATTTACAGCTACTATATCTACTGGGCCTTGTTGATGAACTACAGGAGAAAATACATAAAAACCAAGTCCTACTAAATGTTCTGATACAACAAGCTCAGATCTAGTGCCTGTTTGATGATATGAATATGCCAGACTGTACTCCCCCTAAAAAAGAAAGAGGGGCATAAAGCCCCTCTATCCAATTTATTTCCGGATTAAGAAGAACCCGGACTTCCGAAACCAGCAAGGTAATCAGAAACGCCGAAGCTGTAGCGCTCACGAGCTTTATATCGCACGTTACCGCTATCAAAGTCGCCGTCCATTGATGTACTCATTGGAACACGATTGAAATACTTGAAACCATTCGGAACGTCTGTTTTCAAGAACCAAGCGTTAGTATCGGTTAAGTAATGGTTGATAGTGTAACCATCGCGAATTGTGCTGTTATGCACAATAGCGTTGATGTCATTATCAGCTACACCCGTCTTAAACTGAGAGTTAAGAATACGAGTTGCAACAAACTGTAAGTTAGTCGGAATGATTAACTTAGTAGGTTGTGCCGCAACTAGAAGTCCGCGCTCGTCGGTATAGTTGGAGATCTGAATAGCCGCATCTTCAAGAGATGTTTCGTTCAAATCAGTAGCAGTAGCAGGACGGTTAGACATATCCGCGCCATTCACAATGCTGTGTGAAGTCGAGAACAATGGATCACCATCACCGGAAAGATATCCGGTTGTTGCCGTAAAGCCTGTGTTGAATGGCACCATAGCTTTAACTTGCTTGGTGTAGTTCATAGCACGGGCAAGAGCTTTAGTGTAACGAGAAGAGAGACTGTCATATAGGTTATCTTCCATCGCTTCTTCAGTGATGGAGAAACCCATAGCAATCGTCTCGTGATCGTAACGCTGAGTAAAACTCTCTTGGGCAGTGTCATAAGAAAGGCTTCCGCCTTCTTTTTTAACAGGTGCCGCGCCAAATCCAGACAACTTAGTTTCTTCTTCAAAACTACGGTCTGAACTTTCTTCGTCGTAACATCCAAGATGCTCATCTTGGTATTTATCGTACTCAAGGCCAAATAGGGCGTTTAAACCCGGAAGTAATTCCTTGAGTAACTGGGAACGTGAAATCGAAGCCATATCTCAATTACTCCTTATGTGCCAAGTGCAAGATCATATTGGTGAATATCTGCATTCCAGATAACTAACATATCTGTAAATGCATCACCAACGGAACTATCAGGTCCATCGACAAAATCGACAGATCTAAAAGGGAAGGTAGCTGTAGTAGCTGGAGTAGAAACTTCCAGAGAAACTACGGATTTACCAAGGTTGGTATTTCCTGCTACATACGTACTCGCTTCAAAATTTAATCCGAATTGAGTTTGTGCTATAGTACCTGCACACTGCGCTTGCATAACCTGACGAGGATCGTCAGCTACACTAGCTAGTATGTCTGTTGATACTACTGCCCCAGTCCACATTTGACTAAACACTTTGTAGTTAAGACTTGGATCAGTAAAGTTACAACCCTGAAAAATCCCGATAGGACGTGACGAGGTTGCGGCTTGAGTGGCTTCTATAGTTCCAGCCGCCACGAGCGTAACAACATCTCCGAAGAAAATGGAGGTGCCGTAGGAGTTCGTGACTTTGAGTTGGCGATATGATCCATTGTTATATCCGCCAAGTCTGTTAACTGGGACAAAACCGTAAGGTGAGGCTGTTGCCGCCATAGTTTTTGCTCCTATTGCAAAGTTAAAACAAATAAACGTTAATTTTAACGTTTACGACCTGCACCAAAAGTCACACTAGATTTATGCTCTGTTTCCAGAAGCGGCATTCTAGGATCATTCTCGCGCATAAAGTTATGATCTACGCTTAAAGCCTGTTGATTCGCCTGTTCTGCAAAATATTTGTTCCGAGCTTCCATTTTTTCGGTAGAACATTTGCAAAGCATTAAACCTCCGATGACAACATTGCCTTCATAGGTAGAATTAACGTCTGACATAATCATCAATTCAGGATGATCCTCTGCCAAACACGGCTCCCAACCTTCACGATATCGCATGGATACGTTTCTGTTGTCAGCATCACCAAGCATGGCGGTGCGGACCCATCGAAATTCGTAGCCATCCTCTGGCGTTGGGTCGGGCAAATTTGAGGGTGGACGATAATGTGTCACCCTATCTTCTGTCTCACGAGTATCATTATCTCGCGCTTTTGGCGCGGTGCGCGTTCTAGCCATTAAGTTGCTCCTTTGCTACTTGAGCGGCGTATTGTTTATTAGAAAGCCCAAGGCGCTTTGCGAGAGCGACTTGAGTGCCAGTTAGTTGCACTTTGCGCGGGGGTACACCGCCCCGTGACGGCCCACCAACTTGAGGTGGTTTTTTTTTCGTGTGCGTCACAACAGGAGAATTTTCCTCCCTACTGGCTAAGTCTGCACTCGAAAATCTGTCTGGGAATACTGATCTCATACCTTGATCTATCTTACTGTAGTATTCCTCGTGTATTTGAGGGTTTAAACCACTGGCCACCAATTTTTGATGTAAACCTATAGCATACCCTGTCATATCTTCACTACCTTTTTGCTGAAACCACTGGTTCTCTCTCAACCATTGAGTGGCTCTAACATCAGGAGCGTTGTTTTGTTGAACTTGTGGCTGATAAGGTTGTTCAGCAACAGGTTGAACTGCGGCGGGGGCTTGTCTTAAAGTCCCAACACGTTCAGCGTGTAACTTCGCTAATTTTTCTTGAGCTTCTAAAAGCGCATCTGTTTCGCCGCCTTCATAAGCATCCTTAAAGTCTGCGCGAGCTTTTTCAAGTTCCGCATCTGTCCTAGCTCCATACTGTTCAACCAATACAGAGTTACTATCTTGCAGAGATTGTTTTAAGTTTGCGTTATCTCGCGCAACCTGCTCTGCATAGCGTATTGCTTCTTCAGACTGGCGAAGTGCAGTTTCTTTTGCTCTACGCTCTTCATGGTACTCAAACTTAACTGCCTTTATACGTTTTTGAGCATTGTCAGAATAATCCTGTATCTCTTGCTCAAACTCTTCGCTGTCTGGATCTACACGATCAGCGGCAGGACGTGCGGCTCGCACATCTTCCGCAGGTGTGTCATCAAGAACTTCTATCTCAATCTCAGACTCCTCATCTGGTTCTGGAAGAGAGTCAGGTGCTTCATAGGCGCTCTGTGTATCTGCTGTATTACTCATTATGCCCTCGTATATCCACGCGGATCATCCACGACTGCTTGAACGGTATCATCATTGATGATGCGAAATTCCTTGCCGTGTATTCTAAATCGAACACCTTTATACGCCCCTATTAGTACAAAGTCCCCTGTCTTGCACCAAGGCGTATCCCCAAAACGCTCTTTATCGCCATAACACTCACTGCCCATCTCAAGCACAAGTCCTATAACGGTAGAAGTGTTTTCAATATCTTTGGTAATATCTGCTTTGATAATACCTCCTGTAGTTTTCTCTTCTGCTTCTGGAATCGCTATGAGCATTCTCCAACCTCTAGGTTGAGGTAGTTGAGTAGCTTTTTGTTCTTCCGTGGGTTCTACTAGTTTAGGCCCCTGCATATCTTTAACTGCTTTTTTGGCCTTTTCTAGATCTTCGTCTGATATTTTAACGGCTGGTTTGCTCATGTGTCGAGCTTCTCCTGTTCTTTAATTTCATCAAGTACGTCCAAAATCACACGTTCCGCTCTTGCTAGTCCTTCTATAACCCCGGCGTTCTGTGCGTACTTAACTCCTACCATACCTGCACTTTCGGCAGATATACAACCCCCAAGCGCTAAATCATCAGCAATCTCATTCATCTCGCGACGGATGCGATCTTTGATGGTTTCTAAAATATTATCAGCCAATGTTCAAATCTCCAAGCTTTTTTTTAATTTTCGTCCGACTTTTGTGCATCTTTTGAACTAGAACGAAACATATCGATGAAACGACTAGCAAAATTCTGGGTATCTCGCATACGTTCGTTTGCTAAACGCTCTTCATTTAATTGAAAATCATCTTCGTTCCTTTTCATATTAGTTTCTTCGCGAAGCGCCGCTTGTTCGTCTTGGGAAGCAATACGTTCGCGCTCTATTTGATCGTCTGCAATAGCGGTAGACATTGCAACGCCCAACTTAGCACCCGCTTGTTTTTCAAGAGATGCCATTCTTGCTTGTTCGAGTTCTAGTTTCTTTAACTCTATCTGCTTATCAATTAGATCTGTTTGAACTTCAACGCCCAAACGCGCACCTTCCATTTTCTCTTTAGAAGATATCTGCTCTTTACCTAGCATAGCTCTTAACTTATCTGCCATACCTTTACGTTGGACTTCCGCTTGTTTAGTTTCAGCGTCCATTTTCTGTAACTGAAGTACAGGATCGTTTTGTTGCTCTGCGTTCTTAGCCGCTTGCACTTCTGCTACATCTTTCTTTAGAAGTTTTTCTGCCGCATCTGCTGTTAACCTAGATAGTTGTACTTCTGCCTCTGCTGGTAGATCTTTATCAAACTCCGGCATTGGCACACCTAGTTGTTTCTCTATCTCTCTACGATATTGAAAAGCTACGTGTTCTTGTATATGAGCGGCACCTGCGGCGGCTACTGCTTGTGCGTTAGGCGCATCTTTCATTATCTCTTGTATCTTAGGATCTTGTAACGCAGACATATGCACACGTATGTGGCTTTCGTGATCTTGATACAAATGAGCCTTGACTGGCTCTGCTGTTATTAGTGCCATATTCTCGGCTACAGGGTCCATAGGTTTCATTTCGTCTTCACGAGGAATTAACTTATCTATATTCTCTTCGCCCATTGCGTACAACATACCTCTGTGCAACTCTTTCAAGTCATATATCTGAGGAGCGGTTGAAGCTAACTGTTGAATGGCTTGGTGCCTCATTATCCTGTGAGCCATTGTCGCGGCATTAGGATTAGAAACAGGGAAGATATCAATGCGATCATCATAATCTTCAATACGTGTAGCACCTTCTACAACTTCATACTCATACTCTTCTGGAGCGTAGTCTCTTATTAGGTTGGCAAGTAGCTTAAATTCTTTACGCATAGCCGCATGAATACGAGCGTGTACCCCAGACATAACTTTCATGCCTCTCTCTAGGATAGCCAATGTAGATCCTACAGGAGCCTGATTACTCATATCCGAAACTTTCAGATCAGCGATAGAGGCAATGTTCCTGCCTTCTTCTACAACAGTTCCTAATAGTTGGTACAATACTGATGATGGTTCTTTATACGGTACAAAAGTTATATTATCTTTTATAGAACCGCTAGGAACGTCAACATCTCTAAACTCTCCGGGTCTTAGCGGAGAATTATCTCCTTTTATACGTAAACCGCGTGATTTTAATCCGGCAGGTAGATTAGCGAGTGTTCCCGCATCAACTAACTGCCTAAGTATAGAAGTAGCAGACTTTGCGATACCACCCAACAGGTGTACTAATCCAATGCCATAGAAACCGAGGCCCGGTAAGTACGGATAGTGTACAAAGAACTCATTCTTAACCTTATCTTCATCGTCTTCATTCCAGTTTCTGTAGATACTTAATATAATATTGCTAGTTTTCTCTATAGTTATGATATATGGAAGAGCAATTCCTGTAGGCTCCCCGTCTTCATCCAGATCTTCGTATCCGGGTATATCATATTCTACATGCATCTCTAAAAGCTCATGCCTGTCATCTTTTTCCGCGCTTGGCGCTGATCCAGAGGCTCTATCCTCACTTTCATCGACATCTGTGTACTGTATTGATGGTCTAGGTACTTCAACCATGCGATAAAAACCGGAATACTGGTTTTTTAATAGATCGTTGGGCCACATCTTCATTACATGAGTAGCTCGTGGGCAAGAATCTAGATCTGTGGTGCCGTATGACACTATAAAATCGTCTGCCATAACAAATTTAGAGGTATATCTGTTGAGAGCGTGATCAAAATATACTTTTTTGAATATTGATCCGCCAATAGCGAGATGAAATAGCGCTTGTTCATGCTCCCCTCGGTACTCAGTCATAACTTCAGTACACTGGTAGTTCATATCTCGTTGAACGCGCATAGCTCTCTTATCAACTTCAGGATCAGCTTTGCCAATAGTTCGTGTTAGCACCGGACCCGCCGCAGGAAAGGTCTCTGTCATAGCTTCGGCTTGAAATTTAACCACTGCTTCTGTTAATATTGGATGAAAAACTCCAGATGCCCCAGACCAAGGCTGGGTGCGGTCCTCTATATTAAGACCTAGAAGAGAAATTCCTTTGGTATATGCCTTTTCCCAAGGATCTCTGGTCCTGTGATCATCTTGATATGCGGATACGAGTTCACTTCCTATAGAATTTAGAACTTCATCATCTAATAATTCCGCTAAATTTTGCCCGTGATCATCTTCTCCCTCTGCTAATGTCGCTTGCGGATCGAAATCAACAATTACGGAGCCATCCTGTTCTACCTCTTCAACTATCTCCATATCAAAATCGTCGCCCGGAAGAGAAACCTCAACATCCGTACTGGCTTCAACTTCAATATCAGATGGTATTAATGTTTTATCTACGTTAGTCGCCATGATAACCCCTAATAAAAATCATATTTCTTTGCAGGAAGTATATCTCTATCGTCTTCTTGCTCATCACTTGTCGTTTTAATAAATCCGCCCTGCCTATATCTTAGCAGAGCTTGTGTTGAACTATCAACATAATCATCGTGTTCGCCCGCTGGAAATTCAGCAAACTCTTCTATAACTTCATCCGCCCACCTGTGGTCAGATGCCCACACTACACCAGAAGCAAACAAATCGGAAACGGCATTTACTCTGCTTATCTTATCATTACCTCTACTCGGAGTAAACTCACTAACTGGAATACCCATTTCTCTAAGCTCATATATAAGTGGCCCACCACTAGCTCGCTTCTCAACTATAAAAGCTTCTGGTTGCCAATCTTTATACATCTCCATAGCAACTTTTTTAAGTTCAGGAAACTCCATTCTTTTTCTAAATGCATCTAACAGTATCACATTAGGTGTCATTCTGCCAGTGTCAGGATGCTCTTTATAAAAAACACCCCATGTAGTACAGGCAGAATAATCAGAACGCTGGCTCTTTTCAAAGGCAGTATCCCAAGACTGAATTATAAATTCACAAGGTGGTGGTTCGGAACCTTCCCATCTTTGCCACCACTCTCTTTTAACTAACGCACCTTCTTCAGCAGTAGGTTGTTGCTGATACTGCGCCATCCATTTAGGGATTGGCAGTTCTTGTTTAATCGCGAGTATCTCTTCTTCAGGCCAATACTCTGGCCATATTGGTTTGCCTGACGGTAGTATTGCTGGAAGTTCAATGACCTCCCACTCTTCTCCTGTCTCTTTTGTTGCCGCCGCCTTCAACACTTGTCCTGTAAGATCCCTTTTACTCCAGCGCGTCATAACTATAACTATAGCCGCTCCCGGTTGTACACGTTGACGGGGTCCGGACGTATACCATTCGAATACACTATCATATATCTCTGGCCGTGTCTCCGCCTGTTTAGCTTCTTGCTCGCTGTGGGGATCATCAATTATTATAAGATCTCCACCACGGCCTGTCATTGTGCCGCCAGTACCAAGAGCAAAATACTCTCCCTTAGCTGTGGTCTTCCACTTACCCGCCGCCGCCGCATCAGCATGTACCGCAACATCTGGAAATATATCGTGAAAATTATCATCACCTATCGTGTCTCTAACTTTACGTCCAAAGTCCACAGCCAAGTCCGCAGTGTTTGACGCCTGTATGACATACTTAGATGGATGATGCCCAAGAAACCATGCAGGAAATAAATGAGATGCAAATTCACTTTTAGTGTGGCGAGGGGCCATATTAATTATTAGACGTTTAAGTTCGCCTTTGGCTACTCTTTCAAAAGCTCCAGCCATTATCTTATGGTGATACCCCTCTATAAATCCGGGCCACACTTTTTTCACAAAGGATATAAAACTATCTTTGGCCGCATCTCTTTCACGTATCACGTCGAGCTTGTCCACCAGCGCGAGTATCTCTCGCTGTTGATCTATAGGCAATTCAGGTAGCCTATCTAGACAGTCTTGAATACTGGCTGGCAACATTTTATAAGAATAACCCGATACGTATGTACAGAGCAAGAGTTAAAATTATTTCTCGCCCCAAACAGGAGTTGTGTTAGACTGTGAAGCATCGGGGGACACATCGTTTATAACTGAGGCTTGGGGAGCATCAGCTTTAACTACACGGATGGACCGAGCAAGGTTAGGTATCCGTTCGATGTACCCCCGACCCTCAAGTTTAGATACAAGGGGTGTAACACTAGATCTACTCTTCGCATCTAAAGCTTCTGCAATCTCGCCAAAAGAAGGAGCATAATCATGCTCGTCCCAGAACGATGAAATAAAATCTAAACATTGTCTTTGTCGTGGAGTCAAAATATTACCATTTAACCTTATTGGCCCAGTAAGCCGCAGACATATTACCTTTATCTATATTCTTCTTATGTCTGGCCTTAAAAGATTTTTTACGTGCCTTCTCAGATGCTGTTTTAGGATTCTTTCCAGCGCCGCTCACGCCTTGCTGTCCAAACCTTATTAATTTAGTTTTATCGCCGCTCTTAGCTAATACTGCGTGTGACTTCTTAGGATGGTTAGGTGTTCTCTTAGGTTTATTAAACCCAGAAAAAGTCTCGTTTCCTCGTTTTTCAGTCATCTCGATCCCCACATTTTACGCCATAACAAGCAATTTAATTTAGATACCATACTAGCAAATTTACGTAGGGGCCAGCAACGCCAAAGTTTTTTTATATATGTCTTCATATAGTACAAAACCTATACACATGTTATATGAAGGTCAATACCTTTTCTTTCGACGACGGGTAAAATTTACAGACCCCTTGGTTCTCCGGACATTTTGTCTAAACACTTGCTTGTAGTGCTTTTCGCACCAAGAGGAATGTTTATGTGTATCGTCTCCGCAACATTTAGGATACCACGTTATAGGCCCCTCT
>TARA_R110002153_G_scaffold29507_2_pt1 | contig 18683 bp, 8 predicted proteins | sample TARA_R110002153 | Tara Oceans TARA_R110002153 (sample SAMEA4398193) | marine metagenome | biome: Polar Biome; feature: [SRF] surface water layer (ENVO:00010504); material: water (ENVO:00002006), including particulate matter (ENVO:01000060) such as... | depth 5 m
GATCACAAAAGCAACTGGAATAAAGAAGGTTGTAGATACAGTTAGCAAAGCTGTTAAAAAAGATTGCGGATGCGGAGCGAGAAAAGATACATTAAATAGATTGTTCCCGTATAATAAATAAAAAATAAAAATGGTAAACATAGATACGGTATATCAAAGGGTCTTGGCTTTTGCTAATAAAGAGCAGAGGGGTTATATAACGCCTCAAGAATTTAACTTATTTGCCAATCAAGCACAAATAGAGTTGTATGAGCAATATCACTATGATGTGAATAATTTTGAAATGAGGGATGCCGCCCACACTTTAAATGATGAAACAACTGCTATGACCAGAAAAAAACTAGATGTTTTCATGAGCACGGTAAGCTCTAACGTAGTTGATGCCTTCGCAACAGTGGGTAACGCAATTATTCTTCCAGACTATATATATAGACTATCTAGGGTTGATGTTCTTGGTGCTCGCGCAGAGTATGTGGATACTAGTAGGTATAAAGATATTTTATACTCAGGCCCATTAGTTAAACCCACTAAGTCTCGACCAATATACACGGAGCATAACGGCGGTATTAGAGTGAGCAATGGGGAGACCAACTTTCCAACTGGTGTTGGAATTGATTACTACCGCCTACCCAACACTGTTTCCTGGGGTTATTTTGTATTAAGCGGCAAGGCTCTTCACGATCAGAGCCCAAGTAAAACAACTCACTTTGAGTTGCATCCAGCTGAGGAATCCGAGTTGGTTTATAAAATATTAAAATTTGCCGGTATATCCATGGCTAAACTAGATGTCATGAGAGCTGGCCAAGTCCAAGAGCAATCGCTACAACAACAAGAAAAACAATAAATAAATGGGATTATTAGATAGCACTACGCAGCAAGCTTACTACCAAGGAAATGATTACGGAAACTATCAATTTACTTCACTAGCTGATATTATAGACCAGTTTGTAGTTGTGTACGTGGGTGAGGACAAATTGATAAGAAACGCCAGTAGAACTGACGTAGGGTTTCACGCTCAGCGAGCACTACAAGAGTTGTCGTTCGATACATTTAAGTCTACAAAAGCTCAGGAAATTGTTGTGCCCGCGTCACTACACATGGTACTCCCGCAAGATTATGTTAATTACACTAAAATAAGCACGGTAGATTCTGCTGGTATAAAGCATTTGTTATATCCTACGAGTAAAACTTCAAACCCCTACTCGGTGAGACAAGATGATTTGGGTAACTACACTTTCGCAGCAGCTGATCCCGCTTTAGCAAATACCAACTTTAACAATCTCTTGTTTGGTTGGATTTACTCAAGTACTCACTCTCAAAATGCCAATGACAGTATACAGGTTGTTAATGGAGAACTAACCTTTGTGCATTATTTGTATAACGGTTGGACCACCAACTCCTCTTTTATTTACTCTGCTTGGCAGCAAATAGACGTATCTGATCTCAACACGTTAGATCTATCTGCAAAAGGAACGGCGCAAGACACAGATGTAAGTATGGCAGGTGGTACTTTAAGAATTGGTGTATCTACGGTTGCCCCTGGTAATAATATAGTTAATTATCCTGGTTCTTCCTCCTACGCTACTAGTAATACTAACCCACCATGGGCTCAAACTCTTGATGGTGATAATGCTGTTTTAGAGTGGACGCCCGGTGAAGATGACCTTACAAAATCGCTAGAGGAAACCTCTGCTATTAACGTTTCTTCTTATAATACTGTTTGGCTTCTTATAACTAGCTTTGTAGACCTAACTACTACTACGGGTTTTGGTACAAATAGCATAGACGACATCACGTTGACTAACATTGAAGCTCCACTTACGTTGCAAACGGATTCACCAGGTAGTTCTACCGCTTGGTCAAATTATCAATCCGGAGCTGTGACTGAAAATCAAGACGACTATATAGATGATACTTACTGGCCAATGGAGGGGAGTAGGTACGGGCTTGACCCACAACACGCTCAAGCCAATGGATCTTACTTCATAGACCAAAGGTCGGGTAAAATACACTTTAGCTCTAATATTGCTGGAAAAACTGTGATCTTAGATTACATAAGCGATAGCTTGGGTACGGATGGAGAAATGCAAGTCCACAAGTTTGCTGAAGAAGCTATGTATGCGTGGATATCACACGCTATTTTATCTGGCAAAGCTAATATTCCAGAATACCAAGTTAATAGACTTAAGAAAGAAAGGTTTGCCGCTATTAGAACTGCTAAACTAAGGTTATCAAACCTTAAATTAGAAGAAATTACTCAAATTTTAAGAGGTAAATCGAAACAAATAAAACACTAGTACATGCCAGAGATTAAACATCAGTTTACCGGTGGTAAGATGAACAAGGACGTGGACGAAAGACTTGTTCCCAACGGAGAATATAGAGATGCAATGAACATACAGGTTTCAACCTCAGAAGGATCTGACGTTGGTACTATTCAAAACGTATTGGGTAACATCCTGCTTAGCGACCAGTTAAATATAATGAATCCAAGCGTTTGCATAGGGTCTATATCTGATGAAAAAAATGACACTCTTTACTGGTTTATAACAGGAGATGCGTTTGAATCAGCTTACAGTGGCGAAAACCCAGAGATATATCCTATTCCAAGCGGTAACTGGACGGGCCAAGCAACGTGGCCTAATTACTTAAGTGATATTGGAGGTTTAGAACAACAGATGTTGGTTTCAGACTTCGCTACAAAACGAAGGTTTAACTCTATATATAGATTAACGCCAAATGCACAAGGAACAAAAGTAGTGCAACCAGTTTTTATTGATGAAGCAGGTGTAACCGTAGCAATACAAAGTGGCGCGGTTAACTTTCTAGAGCCGAGCACACAGTTGGAATTAGCTGAGGCACAAGGTTTTCCAGCAGGCAACGTTGCTTCAGGTTCATTTTTGAATCAAGGTTTAGGTTACAATTATTCGACGGCATTTGGACATTCTTTTGAGGTGTTTGATGGTGAAAAAATTAGAATCGGCGACAGACTTAGTATGTGGGGTATAAACCCTTGGACTTCTGAAGCTGTTGATTTTTTAGATGGTTATCATGAAAAATACGGGGGAGTTACAGTGATGGATAAGGAGCTGATTAGTACTTGGACTGATAATAATGGTGTTGCAAAACAGCATTATGTGGTAACATTATCAGAAAACGTATACTCACTTAGGTGGAACCAGTATGAAGGAAAAGTGCAAGATTTTTCGGCGGGTGGCGCAGCTGCGGGTTACGTTATACCTCTAAACCTGATCACCTCACATTTGATTTTTCAGCAAAGTATCCTTGGTTTCCAGCCAGATACACTAGTAACTGGAATTAACATACTAGATGACATGTTGTTTTGGACTGATAACAGAACTGAGCCAAAGAAAATAAACATATCAAGGTCGATACAAGGGACCGCTCCAAGTGGGTTAAATCACACTAAGCTTGTAAACAAGGCCACCGACATAAGTATATTTACTGGCATTGACATTTTAGAAAAACACATAACCGTAATTAAAAAAGCTCCAACCACTGTTTTAAGTATGGTTTTAAATACTAGTAGAGAGCCAAACCAAAACTATTCTGGTATAGTTAAAATAGACAATGGAATTTTGAACGTTAATTCATTCACCTCTAACTCTGCAACACAGGGGTTGTATGACTTCTCTTCAGTGGAAATTGGGGATACAATAAGGATGGAGGTAGTTGAGGATTTAGATTACAACAGTACTTTCAACGTCGATTGGCAGGATGGCACGAAAGTGGTTTTAGGGAAGTACGATGGAGCGGGCACAGCACAGCTACCGTTGACAGCCTTTTCATTGAAAGGAGTTATTGATGATTGGGGAGGAAATAACTTCGATTCCTCAAGCGGTGCTGTTAAAGTTTCAATAAAAATACAGTCGATAGTAGGGTTTCCACCAGTCGCTGACCCGGGAACTGGTTACCAAGAATATGTTATAGATAGGTTTGACGAATCAGAAAAACTATTTGAGTTTAAGTTTCCTAGATTCTCTTATAGATACAAATACGAGGACAACGAATACTCTTCCTATGCCCCGTTTACCGAGGTAGGATTTGTACCAGGTGGTCTTGACTACCACCCAAAAAAAGGGTATAATGTTGGTATGACAAACAGAGTGGTTGATGTTGATCTAATGGATTACATTACAGATGATATACCATTAGATGTGGTGCAGATAGATCTGTTATACAAAGACGATAGCAGTCCAAACATATACATAGTAGATACTTTGAAGCCGCGAGATAATATTTTGGTTGGTAATACAGATAATTTTTGGAACAAAAACTCTTACAAATTAAAAACAGAAACTATATTTGCAGCAGTAGCATCCAACCAGCTCTTAAGACCATGGGACAATGTGCCTAGAAAAGCTCTAGCGCAAGAACTTACTGGTAACAGAATAGTGTACGGAAACTACTTGCAGAATTACGATTTAAGCATTGGGGCAGAGAACTTTTACCCGGAGTTTAAGTCGGCTATAATAAGCAGCGGTACAAGCGATGATTCGAAAAGATCTATAAAAGCACTTAGAGAGTATCAATTGGGAGTTGTGTTTAGCGATGAATATGGCCGCGAAACTCCTGTTATGTCAAATCCTACTGGAGCTTTTAAACTAGAGAAAAGCTCAGCGGCAAGTACCAATAGATTAAAAGTAGGGTTTAGAGGGCAATTAACCCCGGACAACCTTAAATACTATAAGTTTTTTATAAAAGAAACGTCTAGTGAGTATTACAACGTAGCTATGGACAGGTTTTATGATGCTGAAGACGGGAATTTTTGGATAGCATTTCCATCTGTTGATAGAAATAAGATTGATATTGATACATTCTTAGTTCTGAAAAAGGGGCCGGATTCTGCTTCGCTAGTAGCTGATGAGGCTAGATATAAAGTTATAGCTATTGAAAACGAAGCTCCTGATTTTATAAAAACTAACAACCTTAATATAGGTACAATTACACATGATATAGGGGGTGGTGGGGATGACGTTTTTGGCACAACAATGAGTGGCGCGCCGGCGGTCGGGAGAAATTTTTTCAGCATGGACGCAACGCCATTTCAGGGCTCAAGCTTAATAGATCTCCCCAATATCAAAGAACCTCTATATGTTGAGTTTGGAAGCGTGTCAACAGATGCTGTATCTGGTAGGTATAGAATAACAACAGTGGCAACGCAAGATACGTATGAAGCTGACTCATCAACTTACGAGTTTACTGTTAAGGATCAATTTAATTCAGATGTTAACTTTATTTCTAATGATCCAAGTGGTCAAATGCCAACTGAAATAAATGACCAAACCACGGTTAGGTTTTATAAATATGAGGTTGAAAATAAACCTCAATTTGACGGAAGGTTTTTTGTTAAGATACACGCGGACGAGGTTTTTGATGTTGCTATGAAAGCAACTTCTACTTCCAATGATTACAGAATACTTGATGAAAAGAAAATATACCTTTTATCTGCCCACCAAAAAGGCGTTCACAATCAAACAAACTCTAAAGTATTTGGGGGTACATCTCCATTCCCCAATGTAGATAGTAACTGTACTAATTATTCGGTTGAATCCACTTGTCATGATTGGATGTATCATCAGGCTTTTTATACCTATGAGCAAGTAGGAAATCTCGTTGGCGGTTCTTGGAGACCAACAGAGATACTAGAAAGAGGCACGGATTGGGATGACGTTTGGTTTATTGACGAGGGGTTTAGCACGGCCACTAATGGTTCTGATAACTTATATGATTCTGGTTTTGGGAATCACCAAAACAATAGTAACACCGATAGTTACGGGGTGGGTATTCACGATTACAATGCGTTATCCCAAATAGACCTAAGTTTTGGCCCAGTTATAGCGCCAAGCGTAATGCAAAGTGGAGGGACGTATGGTACGGGTTACAACAATTTAGGGCAAGCAGTGGCTATATCAGGGTCTTATACTAGCGGATATTTTGCTCAAGGAAATTTTCCAGGACACGAGATGTGGGACTTAACCGCTGGTTATCAATCTCAGAATTATGGCCATTTAACCCCTTGGATTGAAAGAATTGCTTCTGGATCTAAGATCAAATGGGCAGAGGATCCAACAGACACTGTTTACACTATATTCGATTCGACCACGTACTACAATAGAGTTAATTACGAGGGAAATACACAAGGAAATGTGTTTGCTCATCATCAGGCAGAAAATTACAGAAGACAGCACAGATTTAAATGTGTGCCTTCAATGTCAGCGTGGAATCCTACCATTCGTGGTATTGGAGATGCTATCGCTGGCTCAGTTGTTGTTAATGAATATGTTAGCAACCCAGGACAGTCACCAATCGCCACGCTCCCCCTTATTGCTTCATCAACACAGGCTACTTACACAGGCTTTACAATAAAAATTAAAAGGGAACTTTTTTGGAACTCATATGATTATCAGTATAAAAAAAGATGGCCTATAGCTAGGGGAATGATTTTAGTGAACGTAGGGGGTGCCACGTTAAACCCACCTATTTTAGTAGATGGTTACGACGATGATGGTACTGACGTTATAGTAACTTTCGTTGGGTACGAAAACACTACAGTAAATTTGGGTGTTGATGCAGGTAATGTGTTAGTATTTAAGCAGCCCGTGTTTAATGGGCTGAGCGAGAATTCAGCAAAAAATATAAATCAATACAATGTACCTAGCGAAAGCAATAATAGAAATGGCATGGCAGCTGTTGGTTACAAGTTGCAGTTTGTCGAAGAAATAATTCCAGAAAGTCTTTTACCGGAGGATCCGGCTATTTGGGAAACCGAACCAAAAGACGCAGCTGACTTAGATATATACTATGAGATTAGCGGTAGAAACCCTTTAAGATTAGATAGTGAAACTATAAAAACAGCTATTCCAATAGGGGCTGGAGTTTCGTGTGATAATGGCGGTGGGACTTATGACTTAGAAGTAATCAACAACATCTCCGCCGCTGGTAATATAATTCAATTGTCTGAAGACTTATGTATAGACCCTGCACAGTGTTATACTGGTGTAGCGGGAATTGAAGTTGGTGATATTTTTCACATTACAAAACTAGACGGGTCATCTTTCGGTGTTCAAATAAGCGCTGTGATAGCAGATGACACTTTTAGTTTAAAACCATTCTTATACAATTCTAACTACCAATTGAATTGGCATAATTGCTATTCTTTTGGAAACGGTGTTGAATCCAATAGAGTTAGAGATAACTTTAACTTACCGTATATATCAAACGGAGTAAAAGCGTCAAGCAGGCTAGAAGATAGGTACGAGGAAGAGCGACGAGAGTACGGGTTGATATACTCCGGTGTATATAACTCTACATCAGGGGTAAATAGTTTAAATCAATTTATTCAAGCTGAAAAAATAACTAAAGATGTGAACCCGACATATGGCAGCATACAAAAACTACATTCAAGATCAACTGCCGACGGGGATTTAATAACTTTATGTGAGGATAGAATATTAAAAATCCTAGCAAATAAAGACGCGGTATATAACGCTGATGGAAACCCACAGTTAACAGCAAATGAAAACGTACTAGGACAAACCATACCTTTTTCAGGTGAATATGGTATATCTACAAATCCAGAATCGTTCGCATCCGAATCGTATAGGGTTTATTTTACAGACAGAGTTAGGGGAGCTGTAATGAGATTATCTAAAGATGGTTTAACGGCTATATCAAATCATGGTATGAAGGACTGGTTTAGAGATAATTTAAAGCTAAACACAACTTTAATAGGAAGTTATGACGACAAGAAAGAAGAGTATAATATATCTTTAAAACAAACAACAGAGGGGATTGCTAAAGCGGTTTCGTTTAGAGAAGACGTTAGGGGTTGGGTAAGTTTCAAATCATTTACTCCTGAGAACGCTGTCAGCTGTGCAAATGAATACTACTCTACTAGAAACGGACGTATGTGGCAGCACAACGTTGAACAGTTCGACGGTGCGGGCGCAGAGTATGGCAGAAACACTTTTTATGGTGAGCCAAATTTTTCTACTTTTAACGTTATTTTAAATGATGTTCCTGGTAGTGTTAAATCTTTTAATACTATAAACTACGAGGGTAGTCAATCTAAGGTTGATCAACTTCTTACAGACAGCGAATACCACAACCTACACTCAAAAGCTGGTTGGTATGTTGACTCTATATTTACAAATAAAGAAACCGGAACAATAAACGAGTTTATTGAGAAAGAAGGAAAGTGGTTTAACTATATAAAAGGACAAAATATTCAACACGCTGGTCAACACGTGTTACTTAATTCTGATGGGAGCTCTACTTTTGACCAAGCTAGCTTTGCGATACAAGGTATCGGGTCTTTGAGCATAATACCCGTGCCAACCCTTATCGAGGGCTGTACTGATGTTACTGCATCTAATTATGAGAGTTACGCTCAAGTTGAGTCAGTTCCATCATCTTGTATACCATTTATTTATGGGTGTATGGAGTTAACAGCGCAAACAACTTATAATCAATATGCCAACACGGATGATGGGTCGTGCCTTTGGTATGGTTGTACTACAAATAATGGCACACAATTAAATCCGACGAATTTCCCTGGGATAGCATACAACTACAGCGCTTCCAACAATATCATTGACGATGGAAGTTGCGTACCATGGGTTTTTGGCTGTACAGATATAACTGCATTTAACTACGATTCACTAGCAAATAGTAATGATGGATCTTGCGTACCAGTTGTATATGGATGTATGATAGAGTTATCTGATAATTTCAGTTTAACTGCAAATACGGATGATGGGACTTGTACTTGGCTTGGTTGCTTGGATGTATTGGCGAGTAACTACGGTTGGTTTGGAGCAGCGCCAGGATTGGGGTTTGCAAATTATATGACGACATACGTATTTGCTGGAACCCAATATGGTGTTCAAGAGGATGCGTCGGCATGTGAAGGAGGAGGATGTATGGATAGTGCGGCCACTAACTATGATGCACTCGCGCTTTATGACCCCTTGAACTCGTTTGGAACTGATGGTGCTCCTGATTACTCAGTTAGTGATGGTAGCTGTATTACTTGCGATTGGAGTAGCGGAGGCGGGGCATACAGCGGAGCGCCTATAGTAAGTGTTAATATAGCTGACGAAACAGGACCCAACCAAAGTAATGGACAGATATCAATTGAATTTGATGCTTATGGCCCTTATTTACCCTACACTTTCAGTTTGGAGGACCATAGTGGTATTATTTACACTACATATGCTAACGGCCAATCACTCGGTGGGTTTCCTAACGCCAATCACGTTTTGTTTGCAAATCTACCCGCTGACACCTACATTATAAAACTTCAAGGGGGTGGTAATGGTTCTGACTGCTTCTTCACTGGTTCAAATAACGTTGTTGGCACTAGTGCTGTTCTAAACTTCGGTTGTATGGATGCTGGAGCTTGTAATTACGATAATACTGCTGATACTGATAATGGATCATGTGATTACAGTAGCTGTAGTGGTTGTACAGACATACTTGCTGATACATACCCTACATCTCAAGGACTACAAACTGGTACTAATGACGCGTGTTTAACACCTGGTACGTTCTCCCCTGGTCCATGTACTAGTTCTTGCTATGCTGATGCTAATAACCCTAGTGGATACGGGAATGGCTGCTGCTCATATACTATTTCGGGTTGTACTGATGTTACTGCATGTAATTACTCACCACCACCAATCACTGGTGGTTCTAATGGAGCGGGTGGTAACACTACGGTTGTTGACACAACGCCTAGTAGCTGTGTGTATAATGGGTGTATGGATACATCGCTTGGGATGTTCCCAAGTATATTAGGGTTAGATATAAATGGTAACGCGTGCGGCTTCCCTTGTCAAGATGCCAGTGGAGTTGATATTGGTTATAACGCAAACAACTACATGCCTTGCGCTACCTTTCAACCGGTTGGCGCTTGTGATTATGGAACTACTGGTTGTACTGATTCTACAGCGTGTAACTTTGATTTTAACGCTCAAAGTGACGATGGCTCCTGTGTGTTTGGTTTTGTAGGAGCTACAATCGGTGATCCACTTGCTGGAGTTACAACGCCTGTTTGGTACTACGAGGAGGTGCAGGACCTTACGGACATTAGTAATACGGTGCAGCATTACGTTGCTAATGGCTACTCAGTTGCAGCAAATAATGAAAATGACGTTGGACTGACTATACAATCTGTTCAACAAAACTTATCGCAGTATGCTCCAACAGATAAAGTTACAGTTAAATTATGGGCATTAGACGCAAACGTGTGGGTCTTAAAACACACGCACGATATTGATGTAAACCAAGTGTACTGGACTCATGGCGCGACAGCTGCTGAAGGAGCTATTTTTGGTGGTAACAGAACTAGTACCGGTAAAAATCCATATCCTTGGGGGACAAGTGCTACGTCTGCAGCTAATTATTCTTTCCAGCCGCTTGTTGCTAATTATCAAGCTAGACAGTATGCTGTAGAAATTACCTCCACAATTGCAGGTGTTGCTTACGGTGAAAGCACAGTGATAAATCCTTTAGCGCAAACAGAGGGTTGTGGCGTGTGGAAACCATTTATGTTTAACGTACAAAGCGCTTGTTCTAATCCTTATGCTGTCTTAGGATGTACAGATTCTACAGCATGTAATGAAGATCCTTTAGCTACTTGTGATGATGGGTCATGTTTCTTTGGAACAGCGGCGCTTTACTACGCTGGTAACGGCTGTGCGGCTGGCCCTGGTTGTGATCCTTTAACCCTAGGAACCTCTTACACCTCACAAGCGGATTGTTACGCCGCTACAGGGAATGGTAGTTAATTAATTAAATAAACAAAAAATGGCTATAGTACAAATGCAGTTAAGTTTTTCTGGGGCGCTGAATATATCAGCGCAAGTAGGTGATAACATCTACTTCACATCACACGTGAACTCAATTGGTGGGTTTAGTTCTTCAGACTTGACTGCAACTACTTTGTTAGGCCCGATAACACTTATTAATAACAGCACTATAACAGTCCAGTATGACGATGAGCCTTTTATCAACGGAGGTTTCACGCCGCTAAATACGGGTGATTTTATCTCCTTCGCTAAAGATAAGAGCGTTAACACTAGTAGTTTGTTAGGATACTACGCCAGCGTTAATTTTGTTAACGACTCTACTGGTAAAATAGAGTTGTTTTCTGTTGGTTCGGATATTTCAGAGAGTAGCAAGTAAAAAAAAGAAATCATGAATATTATAAATAATTTAAACGTAGACTTATCCCCACTTAGCGCTGGTAAAAGTGTAAGAGCACTTTCGGTTACAGGGGATAACGGGGCTATTTTTCAGTTAGAGATTAGGAACGAAGATAGGCATTACTACAATTTTGTGACCAATGTTTTTCAAGTAGCTAAATCCGGGTTGTACAACGAGACTATCATAGGTGGTTCTTTTAATTATAACATAACGTTTCCCGCTGTTGAGGATGATGATCAATATGATTTTTATTTATTAGCTGATCCAGTAACAACTAGACACTCTGACCACGTAGAGGTTAGGTTTGCTGACGGTAGTTTAGACATAAACGCGTCAAGAGGTTCTAACTCACTCTTGTTGACTAAGGTTGTCTACCAGTACTTAGACAAAACCCTAACAATATCTGCTTATTCTGTAAGCGGAACTATTGAGGTTGGATCTCCAGTTACTGATACTATAGTCCTACCCAGAGGTTCATCCGCGGCTAAGCAACCATTTTCAATCGCCTGCTCCGTGGCAACGGCCGCTAAGTGTTATAGAATAATAAAACAACCCATAAGTGATGATGTAATATCTTTTGTACAGCCGGTTGTTGGGGAGGAGCCGATAACTATTGAGGGTGAAAACATATACCCAACTGCTACAGCTGCTTTTACTGGTGACGATGTTAATGGTGCTATAACAAGTGGTGCTATAGTAGAAATAGACGCTGATGTTGCTGGTAATGTAGTAATTGGAGATAAAATAACAACACCTGTAACAACAGATACAGTCAACGGCGCTATTACTAGTGGTGTTATTGTAACAATGGATTCAGTTACCGCTACAAAAATGGCAGTTGGAGATCAAGTAACTGGAAATACCAGGTTGGATGTAGCAATAATAACAGTTACAGAAACTAGTGGATCAACATTTAAATTATCCGAGGCAGTGGCAATAGCAGACGGTATAACACTTACTTTTAGTTCTAAGATAAATAGAAGCCTAACAACGGTTCTTAGTCTTGATCCAAGTGGAGAGGCAAAGCAATTTACGATGTCTCAGGATATTCAATTTCGCGACAACGCCCCTTTAACGTTTTTTAATCAAATGAACTACCAATGGCCAGTAAATAACTTCGCTCATATTTTAAAAGAATATATGGTGGTTGTTCCAAATACAAACGCAACAAATGGCTCTTCTATAGCAAAATACCAAGACACTATAATTGAATTTCCAGGAACAAAACAGGAGAAAATCATTATTAAAAAAGAAGTTCAACCTATTAGTACACTTACTATAAAACCAATAATCACCAATGGTGAGGTAACAACCCAAGCTGGTGGTATTGTTTTTGATAAACAACAAGTTTTAGCTCTCGCCGGGGATACACTGAAAGTGGGTGGGTATGGGGAAGGTGAAGTGTTACGCCTTTATGGTTACGATGTTATTTTATCTGACCTAGCTATAGTACTAACGCCAATAACCACAACTACTACAGCCGCTGTTAATAATAGCACTAGCGTTCCAGTAACATCCAGAAACGGCATACTTGATGATGTTAGTACTGTTAGCGGTATTGGTATAAATCCAAGATTAGCTAATCCAACCGTAGACACCGGCGCGGGGGCGGTTACTGGCGCTGGCACGCTAGTATTAACCGCCGCTCAAACGCTAGAAAACGGAGTTACGTTAACTTTTCCTGGAGCTGGACAAACAGCTACTATAACAGGAAACATACAAATGTTAAAAATTGGTAGTGCTAGTCAAACATTGAGATTTGATATTGATAGGCTCCTTTCTATTACTTAATAGTAAAAAAACAAGTAAAAGTGTGACTATTATAGGTATAAATCAAATTAAATTATGTCTAAAAATGAATTGCAAGTCCTACTTGACAACACACCTGCTAAATCCTACAAAGATAAAGTAACGCAGATAGAAGAGTACCTTGCCAGCATTGCCGATGGAGAAAACATAGTTGTAGGTAATGGCAACGAATTAATATATCCAGACATGTGGGAGTATAAGCACTCTTTTGCGGACGGTGTTTACATTAGAGAAATGAAGATGAAGCAAGGTCAGTTAGGGTTCTCAGCCATACACAAGCATAGTTACGGGTTTTTCTTGTTATCGGGCATATTAGCATCATCAAAGGAAGAAGGAGTCGAAGAGTTTATTGCGCCTTGTTATATAGTATCACCAAGAGGGGCAAAAAGGATTGTGTACGCTATTGAAGATTGTGTTATAACCACCGTACATGCAAACCCAACAAACACTCAGGATTTAAAAGAAATAGAACAAAGCAATGTTGTTTTTAGTTGGGCGGATTACGAAGAGTATTTAAAAGAAAATAAATTATGATAAATTTAAACGGTATGATGTCACCAAATAACCACATGGATAGAACCATGGGGGCTATTGCTGTTGGTGTGATAGGTGGAGTGGTTTCTTTGTCTCAAGGTGCGGCAAACAGAAGGCAAGCTGAAGGGTTTGCTACTGAAGCTAAGCTTGAGAGACAAAAACAAGAAGCGGCTTTGGATAAACAGAAGAAAGAGTATAAAGCCATGAAGTTTACAAATCCATTCGCTGATATGGAAAACACATTTGAAGATCTTACGGTTAACCAGCAGCAAGCTCAGTTTCAATCTCAACAAGGAAACCAACAAAGAGCAAACATTATGCAAGGGTTAAAAGGTGCCGCTGGTGGTAGTGGTATAGCAGGTTTAGCGCAAGCAATGGCTAATCAAGGTCAGTTGCAAACGCAGAGAATATCCGCTTCAATTGGAATGCAAGAATCTCAAAACCAAATGGCATCTGCTAAAGGAGCTGCGGCTATTCAAGCTTCGGAGAGATCAGGAGATCAATACGTCCAGCAACAAGAAGCGGATAGACAAGCCACTTTACTTGGTATGCAAATGGGTCAAACTGCCGGTGCTAACGTTGGTTTACAACAAGCGAACGCAAATCAAATGAATGCTTCTATAGCAAATCAACAAACCACTGCTAATCTTTTAGGTACGTTAGGAACGGCGCTTGGTAAGGCAGATGGGGGAACCGATAATAACATATTCACACCTAAAACATAACAACAATAAAAATATGGCAGCAGATTCAACATTAGTAAACGCGGCATTTAATTTAGGCAAATCAAGGGTTGGAGCTAATACTCCAAACATGGCTCCACTGATGCAAGCTCAAGTGGGTATTAGTGCTGGCTTTTTAAAAATGGCCGAAGGCGCTATGGGCGAGCATTTAAAGAAAAAAGAAATACAAAGAGTTGGTAAAGCCAAACAGTTAAAGGGTTTTGAAAACATTTTTAACAACACCTTAACTTCCCTATACGAACAAAAAGAACCTTTACCTCAACCTTTTATTGATAAGCTTACATCAGAAATTGAGCTGTTACAAGAAGATTTTGAGGCCGTAAACAGTTATGGAAAAGGAGACACAAGTGAGCTTGCTAGAGAAAGAGCTAGGATAATGGGTGAGCTAAAAAGAAAATCAAACGAAATCATAAATTTTAGGGCTGGTTTAGAACAGTTCGCTATAGACAGGCAAAATGGTTTAATAAATGAAGGTTTAGTCAAGCAAAGAAACATTTCACCAGCAATGATGGCGTTAGATTTAAAAAACTTTCAAAAAAACTATGACGCGGGTAATACTGAGGTTGGGTATGATGAAAATGGTAACATGGGGATAACGGTTAGAAACTACGGTGTTAAAGGAAAAGATGGTGTAGAGACTTTTGATGGAGAAGATGTTTTTGTCACTATTGAATCTCTTAATAAAACTTTTCCTAAAATAAACCTAAAACAAGATGCTGGAATTCTAGAAAGACAAAACGAAAGTGCTCAAACAGGTAAGGTTGATGGTTTAAAACCTAACGCCGTTTCTAATTATAATCGTGAAGAGCGCTACTCCGAGTATTTTGACGGACTTGATACCGATGAAGCAATTTCAAATATTGTTGCTAGAAAAATAAAGGGTGTTGGTGGTATGAATCCTTCTTTTAAAGATGCATTGTCAAGTGATATTAACATCCCACTTAGCATTTTAGATACTATGTTTTATGATGATGATGGTGGTAGAGTGGAGGTTGGAATGCTTTTTCAAGATAAACTAAATCTAGATAAAACGGTTGATGAAAATGGTAATCAAGTTATAGATGAAAAAGACAGGACTTTAGCTGAGCAGATGGGTGGTACGGCTTTTGAGGCTTTTGAGTTAAATATAGATAAAATGATCGATGTTATAACTAATGTTGGTAACGAAGCGTTTGATAGAAAAAGAACAGCTGGGTTATTAGCTGACTATCTTACTAATATGGACGAAGAAAAGTATAACACTAATTTTGATATAGCTAAAAAATCTAAGGATGGCGGCAAAAGTGGTAACTACACCGTGAATAAAAGGGAAATGTCAGCTGAAACGTTTGAAAGGAGTTATGGCACCATGGTGAGAATGATAAACAGTCCTCAAGAAGGTGACGTTGGACAAGCCAATGGAATTAACTTTATGTATAAAAATGGTAAATACTTTACTGAGTCTACTCGCGGTAAGTTTGACGTTGAAAAAACTCAATTTGAAGTAGCCACCGACAGCGGTCTTCTTAATTATACAAACGCTAAAGCGCCTGATTTAAATCCAGACGGTGGTGGTGATGGTGGTGGTGGTGGTAAGGAAACCGAAACACCTAACGTAGAGAATTTTGCTTATAATGCTGGTGGTTTTAATGGCAAAGATACTTCTAAACTATCAAATATAGTGATTGATTGGAATGAACAATACGGTGAAATGGGTTTTTCTTTTACAACCGAAGAAAAAACAGGAACAGGAATTAAGGACGCAAATAGAAAATACTTAATAGTAACCATAAAAGCTAAAAACGGTAAAATCAAGAACATAGACATGGGTAAAAGAGGTGGCCCTAGTAAGGAGAATCTAGCTAAAACTTTTAACAAGTTTATAGAAGAAAACAAAATATAATATATGTTTGAATACGAAGGCGGACAATATACGATACAAGATTTAAAGGCCCAAGCTGACAAGCGAAGCATGGACTTTGAGGAGTTTATGCAGAAGATGTATAGCAAAGGTATGACTCAAGCTGGAGATACCTCTGAAGGTCAAGGTCTTAATTTAGACATGTCTTCTCAGCAATCTTTTGAGCAAGAAGATATAGACCTTGGTTTTACCGATAAATTAAGTAATATTTTCGAACCTGTAATTCCTGGTATACAAAATTTATTTGAACAAACTTTTAGCTCTGGTTTAATAGCGTTAGATAACGCTTATAAAACAATGCTACCTAAAGGCGGTATTTTATCTGATTTCGTTGAGTCTGCTGGTAAAAAATTAATGATTGACCCTGATAGCGCTGAAGAATTTGATGCCGGAACTCTGGTTGACCAACTTTTATACGTAATGGGTGATTATGATGGTGATGTAAAAATTACCCCAACAGATGAGGAAAAAGAAACTATGTCTAAAATTGCTAGGGGCGAAAAAGATATTCTTGGCAGCGTTCAATCTGATCTACAAGATATACAAGACAAAAGACTGGAGGGCAAAGGAGGATACACTGGTGAGGGGTTTTTTAACAGTAGTGCGGAAGACAAAGTTTTAGCTGGAATAGGAGCTATGGTAGGAGTTGTATCCACGGTTGTCCCTGCGATCCTAACGGGAGGAAGATCTCTAGGACCACAAATAATAGCGCCAATGATTAGCGACTACAACAAGGAAAAAGCTAATTATTTGTTTGGTGAAGATGATCCAGACGCTTTAAAAAAACTGTCAGAAGCCGATGGCTTTGAGATAGGTGTACCAGCCGTTTTAGGTTACGTCGCTTACTCATTAGAGAAGATGGGTTTTAAAGGTATAACAAAATACATATTTAAACAGTCTTTTAAGCCGGGTAGATTTGTTTCGCTAATACAAACCGGTAACATAAATGGAGTACAAGAAGCTATTCAGGGATTAGTCGGTAGCCTAAATAGTAAGTTAGCGAATGGAGAGAATAAGTTAGATGCGTTACAAAGCGTTGTTACTGATGATTTATTTTCAGAAAAATTTTTAGAAGACTACACAATGGGACTTGCTGGTGGTGTTGGTATGAGTGGTGGTGGCGCCGTTATCAATAGAGCTTTAAAATCAGACGAACGAACTTCACTAAAAATAACTAACTTTGTGGATCAGTTAGCGGGGTTAAGAGGATTAAGAGCCGTGACTGAAAGTGAAGATGCATTAGAAGGCATAGGTGCTAAAATAAAAGCAACTGAAGAGGAGTTCGCTGAGTATGTGCAATACAATAATAGTTTAGGAGACTATTTAAGCGTTGAGCAAGAGACCGAGCTAAAGTCTATACTAGAATCAAAAGACAAAAACAACTTAAAATTAGATAGAGTAAAAAGAGATTTTAGCAGAAAAAAAATATCAGAAAAAGAACTCGATCTAATAACAGAGCAAATTAATGCGCAACAAGAAAAGGATAACGCGGCTGTTTATAAAATAAAAACCGATGCCAACGCCGTTTTACTTAAAAGTGATTTAGACGCTGGGACAAGTTTTATTGGAGACGTAAAAGGATTAGAGCAGGAGGTTTACAAAACAAACCAAGAGTTTTTAGATGCCTTAGTAAAAGAATACAAAGCTAAAGGCAAAAAAGTACCTAGCTTTAAAGATGTAAGTATTTATGGTGTAAAAATAGGAAATAAACTACTAATTAATGCTCAAGTAGCTGCTGAACAAAACGCAGTTGCTACCTCAACACATGAGATAATACACGGTATAGTAAAGTCAAGTATTCAAGAGAACGATGGTAGCGGTAACCTTAGCGCTAAAGGCGTTAAAATAATTAACAGTTTCATAAATCAATTAAGTGGTAAAGAAAAAAGGTTAGTTGAAAAAACTCTTGACAATGCGGGTGAAAGAACAAATAAAGATGGTAGTCAAAGAGATTTTAAAGAGTACGGTGAGGAGTACCTAGCTGTTTATGCTCAGTTATCTAAAGAAGGTAAGTTTACAAAAAATGGAATTCAACAAGTAGGTAATTGGATATCTAGTTTAGTCCGCAAAGAAAGTGCTTTTAAAAAGATCAGCTTTGAAGACGGAGAATCTACCAAGGCGTTTTTAGATGCCTTTGTTGGAGGTGATAAAACAGCTATAGAACAAGCTAAAGCTCTAGCTAGAGAGGGTGTTGAAATGAAAGAAACCATTGAGTTTTCTAAAGAATCTACAAACGCTATAAATGAACTTGGCAAAGTAGATAAAGATGGTAATAATCTTGAAGAAAAAGGTACTGGTAATTTTTATTACCAAGCAGAAGCTGATGATATAGTAAGAACAATAGAAGAAAAGGGTTACTTAGATGGTTTAATAAGATCCAAGTACAAGGCTGAAAAAGTTCCACCTAACTTTGTCAAACAAGTTATGTCAGAGTTATCAGCGCATATAAAAGCATATAAACCAGA
>TARA_R110002153_G_scaffold50292_1_pt1 | contig 18599 bp, 7 predicted proteins | sample TARA_R110002153 | Tara Oceans TARA_R110002153 (sample SAMEA4398193) | marine metagenome | biome: Polar Biome; feature: [SRF] surface water layer (ENVO:00010504); material: water (ENVO:00002006), including particulate matter (ENVO:01000060) such as... | depth 5 m
CCGCAGCACTGGCTGTTACAGCACTTGCAGCGGATGCGTCTGCGCTTACCGATGCCGCCGTTGCAAAACCTGATGCTTTAGCTGAGTAGTGTAAAGCAGAGTATGTTCCTGCTCCAGCAACAGTATCGTCTTCTGGATTAGAAGCCCATTCTTTTGAAGCTCCTTTGCTTGCGGTGTCGGTTATGCCCGTTCCACCAACAGCCCAAGCCTTTGAACTATGGTCACTACCCGATGCAGCACCGTCAACTTTAACTGCGTAAGCCGCAGCAAGCACTGCACTAGCAGCAGATTCATCCGCTTTAGTAGACGCAGTAACCGCACTTGCAGCCGCAGATGTTGAGCCTGTTTCTATAGCTGCTGTGGTCTGCGTAGATAACTCAGGAGCGCCTGTCGACGCGTTGAAGCCTAGTAAGTAGCCCTTGCGTAGAGCTACAATAGGAATATCACCGATGCTGGCTTCCGCTAAGGGTGCTTTTAGAGCGCGATCCGTATCATCCTTTAGGCGTAGGATTTTACGAGTGCTGCTATCGTGCATAGGCTCAAGGGTGTCCTTAGAGGACACGATACCGCCTCTTGGTAAGGAGGTAGTCTGTGTATAGGCAGGCTTTAGCTGGATCACCAGCGTGTCTGTAGAGGCTGGCGTATAGTCGGTAGGGCCAGTAGATACCAAAACTGTGCCTGCAATGCCTGTACCGGCACCAGTTAAGGTGAACTGGGTGCCTAGCGTCCAGACTGTCTCAGCGCCTGTTGCAGTAACAGTAGATGTCACTGTGACTTCTGCATTGGCAGCAAAAGTAAAGGACGTGGAGAAGCTGACAGTTGCCCCGTCTCCGGCGTAGGTTATCTTGTTTGTCTCTGTTGAAACTGTCATCTAACTTCTCCGTTAATCGTGTATAGCACAAAGTGACTAGTCGTAACCATTTATTTATCCTTTACAGGGCCAATGAAGAACTCCCAAGGGTTTATCTCGTCATCGTCTTGCATCTTGTTGTACGCCCCAATTAGGCGATTTATGTACGTCGAAGGGATAACCCCTGTGCCAAACCCTAACATATTGACAATACTCTTTAGTTCACTCTCCGTAATCTCCGCCTCATCATAATTGAATACAAGGTCAGATACCGTACTAAGTGTACGCGCAGTGTTTTCAAATAGCCCTGTTACGGGGCTTATAGAAAACCGACGCCCTTTTGGAATAGCCGCTGCCATGTCTCGAACTAAAGGCACGGCGCTGAAAGCAAAGTATGCACTTTTTAAAGCTAGAAACTCAGCCCAGCTCTCATCTTCGTCTTCGTCTGGCTTCTGCATACGAAATAGAGCCTCAACAATAGACGGAAGGACGTACATTAAGATGCCGCCCATAACGACTTTGTTGGCAAACTCTGGCGTCCATGCAGCTTCTCGCGCTAACCGCGCTTGGATGTTGTACATTGTATTAAAGAAAGTCATGAACATTGTGAAGGCACGCGTAGTGCCTTTCTGAGCAAGCATAGCCGACTGGTCTTTAGCAGACCCCGCGCCCTGCGTCATACGCATACGGCTATCGGCAAAATCTATGGCTTCTTCCGCACTCATGTTTTTATCAAGGCCCATCTGATGCGCTGCAACCCATGTCGGTAAGTCGACTGTGTACAGCTGAACGAAAGGAATACCTATTAGAAGCATCCTTTGTATTTGCTGCTTCTTTCCCGTTGAGCCAGATATTTGACTAGTAGCGTGCTTTATATCGCGGTCTGAATTTTCCAAACGAAACCGTAGCTCTTTACTGTTACGCATGGCGTACTTTTTAGCTTCACCGTCATTCATCATGGCGGTTAGGCCTTTAATTGCACGTACAACACCTCGCACGGTGCTGTATTTTTCATCTACCCCCCGCGCTAATGTGTCCATCGACGTAAATATACCAAGAGGCTGGACTGCCATCGTCGTCATAGACCCAAATACGCCGCCCATAATAGCAACTGTTGCGTTGCCTCTTAGCGCCTCAATTTGATCTCCGATTATGTCAAACTTAGGTTTTTCTCTATGCCCTACAGCAACCTGACCTACCCATGATTTAAGAATATCATAGTGAGCTTTACCTAGCTTCTGAGTTACCGCAGCCGCAAAGTTTTCGTCATTCATAATTTTACGAGCGTTACGAACTGCGTCGTAGTGCGTTATAAAGTGAGCCGTTTTTTGCAGCTCTCCCGCAACCCTTGTGATGTCGAGTAGAACGGGGGCAGAAAAATCATCAGACCGTGGTTTGGTCATACCGGAAAACACACTGGCTTGAACCACTTCGCTCTGCATCGCTTCTAATGCGCCTTTTTCTTCGATCCGGTCAGCCTTACGGCTTTTCTTCGGATCGTAGATCATAGGGAAATACCCGCCTTTGAACGTGCCGTGTGGTGTTACAATTTCAGTTGAGTCCATCTTGATAGGGGATACACCGTTTTCATTACGGTAAACTTCCTCGACGCTGGGGTACATCTCCTCGAACATATCCCAAACGGTCTGTACCAGCTGCCACTCTTCTTTGGTTAGCGTTTCATTAAGGGTCTCCATAACGCTGTCTTCTGTTAGATTGGGACCGGGGCTTAACTCAGAGCCTTTAACCATTTTGCTAAAGTTACTCTGGTTGCCGACGTTTAGAGCCATGTGTAAAAGCTGGCTGCGCTTGTATATGCGTCCCAGCTTCTCAATGTAGACTTCTTTGTCCATTAACTTGATGATGTCTTTAGAAATACGGTCAAACGCGGCAGCAAACCGCAACCCATTTTTACGAGACATAGTGTTCTCTTTAAACTCGGCATCTACAAAGGGTTGGAAAATTGCTGCTTTTGCTGGGCCGTTGCTAGACCCGTCAAGTTGCTCAAGCAAAAATTCTGTCTTGGACATATGCGCGTCCCAAGTCTTGAAGTATTCTTTTATGTTAGTAGTTTTGCGCTGAGCCTCACGCGTAACATGATCTCTATGAGCAGCAGTGTCAGGTAGCCGGTCCATATTAATAACAATCTCAGCAACTAACTCGTCTTTATCCGCTAATTCCTGAGCCTTGATGCCTTTTTTGGCATTACGACCTTGCTGTTCGACATTGTGGATAGCAGTGTTTAACCCAATAAAATCTCCATACGGCATATCCCGAAAGTGTTTTTTGTTCTCTGCATCTAAAAGCTCTTGCGGAACCATAAAGATAGCTCCATCGTCTTTTGCTTTACGCTCCATAAATTCAACTAAAGCAAACTGTGTTAAGGCGTCGCGCTTAGCCTCAGTAAGTTTTGGACCTAACTCAAAAAATGCCAACGTCTCTTTGATAGCATCGACGTAATCTGCGTCAATACCTTTAAAGTTTTTGGTCGTGCTCAAGTATTTTTTAAAATATTTTCTAATTCCGGCGACGTTCTTCTGTGCTTTTAAACTTGCCCTATGAAGCTCGAAGTTAATAAGCTGCTGATGCTTTTGCGTAAATGCAGTCTGCCAATCTTCTTCGGCAACAGCCTTCTCATACATCCGTACATTACGCATCATGTTATTCATAAATTTGCTTGGGTTCATCATGGAGCCAACCGGCTCCTCATCAATCATTCGATCAACGACATCCTTTACAGCTTTCTTTTGGGTTGGAGGCTTACCTGTGCGTTTCGAGATAGCGTCCAGCTCAGCAACAATAAACATACGCTTCTTATCTGAGTAAACGTAATCTGTCGCTCGTTCTAATAGTGAGCCATCATTGAGCGGGTCTCCATGTTTATCGGCCATAGCTGCGTCAGTTCTAGCGTCGATGGTTTGTTTAACATTTTCTTGTCTATCTAATGCTTCGACTAAGTCGGCCCCTGTTTCGTAACCCAGCATGGGAGCAGCAACATCTGGATGCAGCCCACCTTCAGCTTTGTAGGTCATAAGTATACCGTTCTTACGCAACTTTTTTAAACCGGTTTCACCATCTGGCGTCATTTCAATTAAACTTGCTTTGTCCAGCTGAAATGGCTCCATAAGGCTTTCTTCGTCTTTGAATTTACCTTTGGTCAGGAAATGGAATGCCCTGTTAGCTGGTTCATTCCAGTATGCTGCCTCGACGTCTGCGCGAGTTTCGTCCCTTTCTTCTTTCCACCATGCTTTAGTGGCACGCTCTTCCATCTTCAACCGATCTTGGATCAATTTTTCGACAGCTTCATCGTGTGCCTCTGACGCCTGTAGCTCCAGAGCCGCCATTTCCTGTTCAGTACCGGCGGGTGAGGTATTAGCGTTAAAGCGTAACCTATTCAATTCTTCAGCCTGCGTGACCTGTGCTTCTGTCGCCAGCATCCGGTCAAAAATAGTTCTGATCTCGTTATCCATTTCGACGTTAAGTGATTTGACGTTTGTATATACTTCAAGCATCCACTTGGAAAAGCGCCGGAAGGCACCTTGTAATTCTACAGAAGGTGCCTTTCCTTCAAGTAAATATGCCTCAAACGCACGGGCCAACCGTTCCTGTAACTCAACAGCCTTCGTATGCTCTGGTGTGCCTTGCGCGTATAATTTGTAGTTTAAAAGATCAGCCAAGGTTCCGTCAGCTAACTTAGTTTCCAACTCGTCTTCGCTGTAGATGCCTTTGAAGGCCCACTTCTGCATCCTCGCCCAAGTCTCTTTAGCGCGTTCAGAAGCGTTAGGGTCGTTTGCCAACATCTCAACAAGAGCAACGTGTAGGTGACCAGTTTCATGAAGCAGCGTTGAAGCGTTGGCAGTCTCGAATAATTTGATCGTGATGTTAGCAAGATCGCTTAGGTCTATAGAACCTCTCGGAGCTTTTGGTCCGTCCTCTTTGTCTTGGTTTAAACTGCGCTCAGCCCTACTTATTTCCACGGGGGTAAAGATAGCAGCCACCATACCTTGAGGAGCACGGGAAAAGTATCCCTCGTAACCAGCGTCTTGGATCGCCTTTTCGTAGGCGCTCATACCTTCTGCGTCACTGCTTTCTAAGAGGCTTTCTGGATCAGCATTAAAATCATATAATGCATCCGCATCTACTGTTGCTTCATACTGAGATGTACCTTCTGGAAACTCTGATCTATAACCACCCTCTGCGCCTACGCCTAACCCAAAATAGGTACGATCTACCCAAAGTTCTGGGTGGCTGTTCTTACGGTCCGTTTCAGCTCCTGACAATCCAGTGCCATGTTTAGAAGGATCAGTCTCGGTTAAATCATCTAGTGTGCTAAAGTGTGTTAGGCTTACCGTACCATCTTCGTTGATGGGCAACGCCATACCGGGGTCACGACCTTCGATCCAAGTCCACTCAGGCATTAATCCAATTTTTTGGTCAGCAAATATCGTGTCATCTAAAGTAGCGGTTCTGTTGTTAGCACCCTGTGGCCCGTAATTAAGCCATGAATTTTGTCCGCGTGTCTCTGTTGTCAGTGCGCCTAAAGCGCGTCCTGTGTACATATTGGCGTGAGCCTGCCATGCATTCTCTTCGCCTTGTGCGCGGAACCCAGCGCCTTCTGTGCCGTGCCCGAAGACATCATGGACAGCACGGAAAATATCATTCGCCAGCATGGGTGTAGGGTTACCATCAGCATCCGGTATGCTGTAACCCATATCTCTAAGCATAGGGTTTTTGGAAGGGTCGAGAGCTGTGTCTTCTGTTCCGTAGCCAGCCTTAGTAGGGTATATAAACATATGTTTATTGGCATGAAGGTCACGCATGGAGTTCCATCCGTTGCTTTCATACGGGTCATTGGCAGGGTCCATAAAAGTAAAGGTGTAACCCGCGTCTATAAGCGCATCATACTGGTCTAGCGTCTGTCTTATGAGGTCACTATAGGCCCCGCGTACACCGGGGGCATTAATATCGTCTTCCATAGCCTCATAGGCATCAGCTATGCGGGTAGAAAGCTCAGTGTCTAGCTCGACGTAGTTTCCTTGTCGTCGTTGCCCATTTCCCATTCCGCTAATGATGCGAGCGCGGATTTCTTGGAGACCGGGGAGCGGCCCTGTCGCTCCTTCAATTCTTGGTATGCCCCTGAGCGGAGTGCTTGCTCCCGTCTGCGTTGATACGCCAGCTTCCCGTCCTCCTCCGTCTCGTCGCTCGGTGGGTTGGGCAGCTGGAAGTCCTCCGAGCTGATCTGGGGTCTGGAAGAGCGCAAACGAGCCGTCTCCATTAGTTTGTCCAAACGCAGGGCCTTGGGAGGGCGCGACAGGAGCGCGTCCTGCTCCAGCTTGTCCTGCTCGTCCTGCTCTGGTTTGAATTGCTCTATCGATGTCGGCATCAGTGTGTCCTTCCTTTTTAGCTATAGCACTAAACTCGGTTTCGTAGTCTGTGGGGTCGGAGCGTTTGTTACCTACGCCTAACTTTCTCCACAGGTCTTTCTCAGGATACCATATCAATGCTTGAATGTCAGCAAGTTCTAGATCAATACCATGCTTTTTCAGTTTGTCCATAGCGAGGCGTGTCGCCTTACGCATGAACTGACGGTGGTTTCCACCATTTGGCATTTCTAGAATAGCGCCTTGAGCATCGGATAAAGGCTTGGCCTTTTTGAATATCTCTACCAGCCCTGCCAGTTTTCCAAATGGTACACCCGCTTTTTTGGCAGCAGCTTTGTAACGCGACTTCTGTTCTTTTAATTTATCGACACGCGGATAACCCATACGTGCGTCTAGTGCTTTTATCTTATGTGCTACATCAATTAACTGCTCATTTGTAAGGTCAGCAAACGTCTCCGCGTCGCCTGTTATTGATGTTACATCTATACCTATATCTGCCAGAGACTTAGGAGTAACGCCGGTAAGCTCAGCTTGGAAACTCTCGCGTTGCTTCAACGCAGCTTCAGGTTTCTGATCCTTGACCAGTGTACCGGTTAGACGGCCCCATGTTCGTGCGTACCACAAATCCATCGTTAGGCTGTTGAAGTTACCCTGTAGGTTACTGTAGAAACCCCCGCCTATTTTTGAGCCAAAAATAACAGACCCCGGCATTATGGTGTCTACATTTTCCCCTGACACTTCAAATCCTTCTGCAATTAAGTCACCCACTCTGTGGTCAGCTGCAAGGAAATCTAGCCAGTTGTTGACGCCAAACTCTTGGACGTTATCGTTCCATAAAGAGAAAGCGTGCTTCATAGCCGGTGTCTCTTTACCAAACCCGACATCAGGCATTTGATAAGGAGCCGTGTTGTGTAGCTTACCCCCCGGTAAGTGATCTCGGTACTCTCTGTACAACCGGATCGCATTGTCTGAATTTTCGGCAACGGTGGACCCGTTGGAAGTAATAGCAAGAATAAAGTTAAATGAGGCTGCTGCAATGGGATCGGTATTAATCTCAGGAAACATCAACCCAGCGACGCTGTGAGCGCCTTCGACCTTGTCTCTGTACCATGTGGCTGCATTACCATCAGCCATAATCGCCTGTATAGCCTCAGCGGCCATTATACGTGATACACCCTCTGCACTGGCATCGGAGTAATCATTGTAAGGAACTTTTCCTCGGTCCATCAACCACTGGGCTACCAGCTTTTTGGTGGACCGCTTCTGTTGTGGGAAATCATCATTATATAAAATACTGACTGAAGACGCGGCTAAGTCAGCGCCAGTCAGTTGAAGATCAGGGTCTTGTGCAGCTATAGCGGCCAGTGCAGCCATGTCAGGCTGTTGGGTTTGGAAAAGCTCGCTACTTGGCATGGCTTCGACGTCGATGCGGACGTCCATATCGAAACCTTGATTTCTTAGCTGTGTTCGTAGGTCACGTTTGTCGTCTTGAAGCTGCTCGATAAACTCGGATACACCTTGTTGATCACCGCCAAACTGGCTGGCAAGACGGCGAAATTCCCGTGCGTCAGCACTGTTAATATTTTCACTTACGATACAGCTTTTTAAACTCATTGTGATTTAACCCGCATTAATACACTCCAGTAACCTGTTGGCTTCTGCTTCGCGTCGGTCAATGATATCCATCATTTCACCGGCTGGCAACTGTATGGCATCGCCATTGTCATTTCTGGCTTCCACGCTGACGCTCTGCCACTCGCCTTCTTCGTTCAAAGGGTCAACTTCTACTTCGCGTGTCTGTTCCTCTTGGAATAAGACAGCCGCTTCATTTTGCTGCATAGCGTCTTTAATAGCTTCACGGTTGGCTGGGTCAGCACGGTATATATTAATTAACTCTAGGTCGGCTAAACCTTCTCTACCATTGGGAAAAGACTGTTTGCTGGCTGTCTCTGAAGAAATGTAGGCTTGCTCTACTCCCGGTGCAGATGCACGCATATCTCGTACTACTAAGATTGGAACGCTAACAATACCTTCGCGTGCCATAGCCATCATCCGGTGACGGCCTTGGTGGTTTTTAATTTCTCCATCTTGTATGACTAGCGCGGGAGGAGCCTCGACTGTTCTTAAAGTATCTACATTAAGAGGCGTCGCATCCCGTGTAACTGCGTCGGGGGTGTCTGTTGTGGCAAGAATAAAATCTAATGGATCAACAAATGCCACTTGGTGCATTGGCTCTCCAAAACTGTTGATTAATTCCAGTACGCCAAACCCGTCTTGAGCATCTAGCTGGATCGTACCTTCGATGACATAATCTAACCGCTCATCAGTCCACGCAGCTGACCCAGCCGGAAATTGCTCTTGGTCTTGTAACATCTGGTTGCGCCACTTACGCGCAACATCCATACGCCCCATTAACCGTGATTCTTCAGCTTCCCGCATAGGGCCTTCAAACTCACCGGCTTCTAGTTTTTCTTGCATCTCAGCAATCGCATCCATCTCAGTCTGGAACAGAAATGCTGCGGAGTTTTGATATTGAGGATTACGGGCCATGACTAAAGGACCAACTTGCAGCACTTCAGTAGCCCCAGTAATGGGCTGTTGGGTCTCTCTGTTATAAAAGAATGTATGGCGTCTAGGATCGTAACCCACTTGAACCCACTCTGGGTCATTAAATAGCTCGTCCATACGGGTGCGGATAGCCTCTGGGTCTACGCTCTGTAGATCACCATTGATCTGTGCGAAGGGGGCTTTCGGGGTCTCCCCTCTGCCCACCTTACCTGCTTTTGTCTCCGCTGTATCACCGGGGTTTGTAAATGCAATAGTACCGGTAATATGGGCCGCTGCCTCATGTGCGACAGGTGCGCCTTTAGCATCGTGTATTGTAGGCACCCATGTGTCATGGTTGGTGTAAGCAGGGATGTCGAGGCGAAGGCCGACCTTTTTTCCCACCCATTCTACACCTTTTCCTATACGCCCTTTTTGACCCGTCTTTAATGCGGTGCTCATCTCATCGACGGTAGCAGGGATAGGTAAGTCTTCCTGTTTATAAGGGGTGACCGGTTTTAACTCAGCGATGGTCTCCAAATATTGATCTTCGGTAATCTCGCGATTTTGGCGCTTAATAGCAGCCTCTGCCAATAAAGCCTGACTAGCTTTTATATTCGCATCGTTTTGTTGAAATTCTGCGTCTCCAGACTTGAACTCTGTGCGCTGGAAATCGAGGTTTGGCATATGCCTACTGGCATCAGGTACTTTACCCTCAGCCACTTGTGACAGCATTTCTGACTGAATGGATTTAGTCGCTGCAACAGCGACGGCCTCAGCTTCACTTTCATTCAGGCCAGCGTCGCGGACCAGCTTCTCTTGTATGGGCGTCTTTATCCGATCCATCTGATTTTGGACTTCCGTCAGGTTTTCGTCTGTCGCCGCTTCCTGCTCAGCTGTCTTTTTTACTTCAGCCTCTAAATCTGCGAGATCGACATCGGCCTCTGCTTTCGTAGGAACGCCGTTTTGCTTTCTGGTGTGAAGAAGTGCGATGTCGCGGTTCTCGTCTTCGCGGATCGCTTCGATGAAAGAGCTGGTCTGTAGTGTGACTTTGCCTCCAGTCATCATAGCTTCACTTATCTGAGCATCGGTGACACCCATTTTTTGAAAGAGAATAGCTGCTTGCTCAGGCGTCCCAGCTGCGTCCATGGCACTGTTGATGCCCCAGACGTCAACGTCTGTTGTTTCAACATCGCTCTCGGCTGCTAGATCGTCAAATATCTCTTGGAATAACTCTGGTGACCTATCACGCACGTTGGACATCCCAGTGACATCCATAATCTTATTCATCTTCTCGTAATGGGCGTCTGCTTCCATCCCGGCTTGCCGCTGTTGCAGTTTACCTGTGACAGCGCGGATACCTGCACCTGTCGGACCTCCGACTAACACGCCGCCTATCCCTGCCTTCAGGCTCTCTTCAAAACTGAACCCTTTCTCAGTTCCGATAGTCCCAGACAAGCTCTCTAGAAATTCCTGTGGAAATTCTGTCGCGCCTTCTTTTACAGCTGCGACAATCATCGGCCACGCTAGATTATATAACTTTAGACCTTTGACGCTATCATCAATTCCGAGCATGGCTTTGCCACCGAAACGCTCAAGCCATGTTATTACGGGAGCTGTCGCAGCGCCCACAGCTAGGTCAACTATATTTGCTTTATCGCGCCCGTCGTTGATGCGACGCTCTTCAGCGATCCGTGTAGCCATCATAGGCATATGGATGGCGGGAGCCGCCATCGCTAAAGCCATCTCTGGTATGGATTTTACGAAACCCTCACCAATGAAATCCCCCGTGTATTTCAAGGGGTCTTTAAAGACGTCTTCAATCGTTGTGTCATCTTGCGGCGTGAGGTCTATGTCTTGTAAAAATTGCCCCGCCTTATACATAAGGCTGATCTCGTAAGGGGCCACTTCATCCGTAAACAACCCGATAACAGGGTCAGATATAGCGTCACTAACTATTGGTGTCACTTTTAGTAGCTGACCACTGGTGTCTAGGACTGCCTCCGCAAACCGGTCCACACTGTTTGCGAGTGTGTTTCCGAAACCCTCGACGCCGTTAATGACACTTTCCAGTGTGGATAGGGTTTCGACATCATCCTTGACCAACGGATGCATATCTGGGTTGCCAGCCATAGCTTTGGTTTTCTTACTATTCTGTACGGCTTTAATAACTGACTGAGTTTCGATGTCTTTTTTGATGGTGGCTTCGTTGCCCTCCGTAAGCTCTACGGGGTAACCAGATTGCCTTGCTAAAGTGTCGCGCTCAGTTGCCTGCTCGACTGTCGTCTCGCTTGTTAGCTCTGCGGCAGTCTCGATTGGATTAGAAGGCGTAGCTTCAGCCGCTTCATCGTCAGATAAAAGAGGAACAGCACTGTAGTCAAAGCCTACTTTTTCCTTTTCGTCCTCTTCTTCGACGTCATCGCCTAAGAGAGGAATCGAGTTGTAGTCGAATGCGGCCATTACTAGTTACCTTTGGCTTTGGGCGTGAAGGTGTTGTACTTGGGCAAGAAAGTTAGTTGCAACGCCGCGCTTAACTAAGTTTTCAATAATTTCTTTAACTTCATTAATGGGAATGCCGGAAGCCTTTGCGACATCGTCGGCTAGGTCACTGGTAAAGTCGACATCTTCACCCTTCTTCTTAGCGTCTCTGATAGCACGAACACGGCTATTAATTTTGTCCGAGCTGTCGAACCCAAAGAACGAAGTGTTGTCATGCCCCGGTCTAAGTAGATCGATGATCTTTGCGTTATACAGTTTACTCGGCATCTCATTGCCTTTATTGGCAGGCGCGTTGTACCAGTCACGAACATACTGCTCCATATCATATTTGATGTTTGCAACATCCTCGTTCAGTAAGGCTTTCTTGCTTTTACTCTTCTCGGCAACAACCATTTTTGACGTGATGCTGTTGATTAGGCGTTGAGCACGGGAAGAGGAGCGGTTTACCCGCGCCTCAAACTGCTTCTCTTTTTCCCCGCCGTCCAGCATACTTGCTTGGATATCCTGCCATTCTTTAAGACGAGTAGCCGTCAGCTGTCCTTCATATTGTTTCAGTTTGATCCTTAAAAAGGCGTCGCTCTTATCATTCAGATAATCACTCTTCGCCCTCAATAACTCCTGATGGAGATTACCCATTTTTGGGCGTATCTTATTTAATGAGTTTTTCTGGACAGTCGACATTTTGTCAGTAAGCGCTTTAGGCAGCTGAGAAAGAGTTTTACCTATGCCTGTTTTAGGGTTCATTAAGTTCCACGCTTCTGTATACGCTTCCCCCGCTGCAACTTTCTTAAATATATCCGCAGTTTCCCTGTGCTTGTGTAAACCTACTTTTATCAAACTCTCCATCTTAGCGGAGTCCGCTACATTGTTCATCCTTTTAACAGCGTCTTTAGCATCAGCTATTGCCTTACTGTAGGATATTTTGCCGGTAGCGGCATCTGTGTTGGCAGATATTAACAAATCAACTTGTGCCGACGCGTCTACAGAGGAATAACTCGCTAACTCCTTGGTGTCACCGTCTATACGTTTAATAATGCTATCTTCAAGTAGTCTAAGTGAGCTGCCTTTAGCAGAATTATTTATATCTTTGCGTAACTGCTCTTTAGCTTTACGAGGGTCACGCTTTGCCCCTTCCATATATTTCTGTGTTAGTATCTGCGCTTCAATTTTTATTTCATCCGAAGTCATTTTTCCTTCGCTGTTTCGGTCATCTGCGAGAACGCGGATTAATTTGACTTGCTCACTAGTGTATTTAGGGTTGCGAGCTGCTTCATCTGCAACTGTATCTGGGCTTCTTTTAGGCTTGCCATCAACTTGTTCTAAGAACCATGCCCGTGCTTCTTCTCCGCGCCCTCTGCCTGCGCGTACCTCTGCGTTGGCAATACGCACACGATTAGCGTCTAGCGCCTTGCCCTTTACGCCAGCTTTCATCATCAAGTCTTCTGCTATGGCATATATAGTGCGGTTATCGTTAGTAGTTTCTTTTTGTTTAGTAGCTTCGGCAAGGAACCCAGTTACAGCTGCTTGGCTCTCTTCGATTATAGAGGCGTCCCGCGTCAGCTCGGTTAGATCAGCCAATGTCTCTGCATCAGCGCCATTGTATATGTCCAGATGCCTAATATATAAACGTGCTTTTGCCGTCGCCTCTGAACTGTCTTGAGCAATAAAATCTGCAATGTTAGATTTGTGTAGCTTGTGAACAGCGTCTTTTGCTTTCCTAATAGCGGTATTTTTGTCACCTGTTGTCCGCAATACCTCTGCTTCAGTGGCGATAAACACGTCGGCGCTACTTCGTATTGCACTAAGGAAGTTTCCGTCGCGTACAGCTCCGATTGATGCTTGGGCAGCAATGTTAATAGTAGTTGCTGCGACACTGGCTTTGACGACTTCACCTTGTGTAAGCGCGTGACTAGACGACGCGGCATTAAAATTATTTTGACTTGTTGATGCGTGTTGACTGAACCGCTGAGATACGCGAGCGTTGGTCGCGCCTTCTTGAATTTTCGTGATACCAGATGTGTAATCGGTTTCTAGTTTTTGGCGTGCCGCAGCACCGTAGTTGCTGCCTTTTAACTCATTCATACTATTACGATAAGACAAGTCGTGAGCAGCCAGTTTGTTTCCTAAGTCCTGTGTTTCGATATCATCATTTTCAGACACCTCGACGTCGATGAAGCCTTGGGCTTCATCCGCGAATTGTTGCAAACCTTTGGCGAAACCAGTATCAGCTGTAATGGTCCGTGTAGGGATAGATGTCGGAGCGCGTTGGCTCTGTGCTGTGGGTAACTGTGCCATTCTATGTCCTATCCAAACGCAGTGGTAATTGCTTTAAAGTCTGTCTTCTTTGCGCCTTTAACGGCAGTTCCGAGTGCTTGTATCTGACCTGATGTCTGGTCAGACCGGCCTTGATCTCTGGTTTGTGAAGCGTTGGCGCGAAGCGTCGTTGCTTTGTCACGTCCCGTCATCATTGCCAGTTCTTTATTGAGCTGTGTGCGTCCAGCGGTCTGCCTCTGTACCAAAAGGTTAGACCCAGAATTTGCAGAACCCCCTTGAGCTGAGGCCAACGCAATCTGCCTGCCTAATAACAATGCGCCTTCTTCCTCGTCTCTCTCAGCGTTTAAAGCTGCTATTTCTAATTCTCTGCCGGCTTGCTGTTCATTTAGATCAGCTTGAGCGTCCGCTGCACGCCGCTTGGCATTGCCTTCCTTTATGGACCCAGCAACACTAATGCCCGTCGAGGCTATGGTCATGAGGGCAAGGCTTACGGGTTCACACATGATTTAACTCCATCTTATAGGATAGGCCCATATGGTGAAAACCCATCTTCTCGAAAAATTTGCCTGTGCGCTCGTTGTCGGTGCCTGTGGACACTCCGATAAACGCGGCAGGCGCATCATTATCCTTGGCCCATTGAATGAAGTCTTGAACCAGTTTCTTGGCGGCAATGGCTCCACGTTTCTCTGGTAAGACGAATAAGAGGTCAGATACGGCCTTTTTCTCGTATGAGAAGGCGTATCCTCCCATCATGGAGGTCATCATGCCAATCAGGCCTTCATCGTCCTCAGCGACCACTACACGGGCCGTATCGGGCTGCTCAATAGCCATATCTAGAAATTCAGACGCTCTTTTAGCGTCTAACTTCGGAAAGTGTGTAATCGCTTCTTGACGCATTGCTTCGCCTAACCTGTATAATGCCATAAAATCGTCGGCTGTTGCCAACCTGATTGTTATCATTCGTTAGTATCTAACTCTGGTGTAAGACCCAGTATAGTTGCAGGCACTGGGGCTGTGCATTTTATAACTAGTCGTATATCACTATCATATCCTGCCTCAACTCCCAAGTTTATCTCGCCAGTAAAAAACGGAACGGGGTTGTCGTCTAATTGATTGGCAGGGCGTAGGTCAAGTTCGGTAAAAGAGTTTTCTCCATCACTGTCTACGGTAGCAACAGATACAGAGCCTTCAGCTGATTCTAATAATAACAAAATAACATCAGCTATATTCTTTGGCTTTCCGATTGCGCTGCCTGTCTGTGCGCCATATGCAAGCTTCAATGACTTCCAGCGCCTTTCATACTCCAAACCTACGTGGACAACGCTAGACGAATTGTCTAATGTGATTGCTCCAGAAGACACAACTTTATCTGTTTCGATAGCGCCGTCAGCAAATACTTTAACGGTCTGACCTTCTAAATGAGATAGACCGCTGACACTTGATACTTTAACCCGTGCTTCGCCTTCGGCTGAATACGCTGTAAAGGCTGTCCCGTTAGTTGCCAAGAAAGCTTTACCACCGGATGTGTATGTCGTAAACGAAGACGTATTAACGCCTATTGTATATGTGTTTGCGTCAACAACTGTGACCGTAAAGCCATTAGCGTTTAACTCAGTCATCCCCCCAACGGCATGAAAGTGAACTTCGTCACCCGTGCTAAACCCATGATCTGCCGACGTAACTGAACCGGGGTTGGCCTTTGTCACTGCCGTAACTAGAGAGCCATCAACAGCGGCTAACTCGAATGTGTGGGCTGCGACCTCACCAATCTTGTAGGTGTTGCCATTAAGCTCAGTCATCCCTTTGACGCGCACGATGCGAATAAGATCACCGTCACTAAACCCGTGAGACGTTGCTGTGACCACAACGGGGTTTGCTGCGGTTACCGCGCTAATTGTTAAAGGGTTGTTTAGGGTTAGGCCGCTGTCGACATAAAAAGCGTCTTCCTGCAAATCTTCGTCACCGTTAAATACTTTTTCTAAAACTTCGATCCAACGAACAGTTGCGCCGTTGACTTCCATTTTAACTGCGATCCAAACCTCGTATCTGCCTGAGCTGTCTTTAAATTGACCCGTACCATTTTGGCCGGGGATTGCGATGACGCTCTCAACAATAGCGTCGCCTCCTTGGAAAGAGCCACCGTGTATCTGTCTGGCCCACCCAATGACGTTCTGTTCCGGCTGATAAGTTAGCGTTGGCATTTGACCGTCTGCTCGGACTGTCCAAATTGTGCTATCAGGCTCAGCTGCGTAAGCGATCTGTGTTGAGCCACCCGTCAATACGCGATCATTTAATAGAGTTAAGTCGAAACTATCGAAGCCTTGTGATCCACTTTGCTGGATAACGTCCGCGAACTCGACAAGTTTACGGCCCGTCGCCTGCAAGAAGACTAAGCGGTTGCGAACTTCCGCAGGGGCGATTTTTGCCACACCGCCAGACACTTCAAAATCAGCCGCAATGTCAGTTGGGGTAAGAGCAGCGCCGTCTGAACGTAATGTCCAGTTACCGCCTTGGGTTCCGATAATGGGTTTCTTACGAGAGGCTATCCAACGGATCGTGTTAACCTCGCGTGCAGCAAATTGATAAACAATGGATAGGTCGTCTGTAACTAAGGAAGCTGTGCTCTCGTCTTGAAAGACCTCCAAGTCGGCAGATACCGATGTCCAAAATTTTTGGGGCCTGAGAGCCGTCGCTGCAAGGAACAACCGTTGCTGTATAAAACCAACAACAGACGGCCACCCGTCGCTGTCATTCCATTCGCCTAGTCGCCAGTCCGTAGTTGCTGTCGTGGCGCTTGCAGTAGGCCCTTTGATATCTACTACCGCAACCGTCGTTGATGTAATTGAGACGATCTGGAACCACGTCCATGCGTTGGCGGCGTCCTCCCAGCGTACTAACCTACCTACATCAGTATTCTGCCAACCTAAGCCGTCGTTGATGCCTACAACAGATGATGCTGTTAGGTTAACATTGTTACCTGATGTTGCGGATATAGTTAAAGTTGTTGCTGTTATGTTTTGAGCTATAAAAGGGCCGTCTTCAAACAATACGTTAACCAGTGACCATGAGCTGTTGTCAAAACGGTCTAAACGATACACATGAGTAGCTGCGCCAACGGCAAAGTAGATTACGTCAGCACTTTGGCTATAGCTCAAGGCGTCAAGCTCTTCGTGCGTCGACCATGGCGTAGGTAACTCGATGCCTGTGTCGTCCATCAAGACTATATCATCTACGGAAATAGTTTTGTTTTGGGAGTTTTCAAATGTAACGTGGAACGGACTGGCTGAGGGCGTAAACGCAATCGTGTGCCAACCTGTAACGCGCTTTGTGTCCGCTAGATAGTCGGCACTCGCCCCACCAGCCGCTGAACCAACGCGTACTGTGAGTTCGTCGCCGGGGTCGCCAACAACTCTGTATCGAAGAACGTGCTCCTCCGCAGTGTTTGATGTCGTCACCGATTGGGTTGCGAGTGCCTCGTTACCGGAACCCGCCGAAACCAAATTCATATCGAGGTTGGTCGCGTCGTGAGAGATGGAACCGGTGCCGTTTGAATTGTCTGTCCATCCAGTGATGTTTGAAGTGAAATTACCATTTGTTATAGCCGCGTCATGGTTGATGGCAACAAGCTGAGCTTGGTTTCTAAAAAATCTCATGCTGTTTGCTCCCAACTCCAAGCAGTACGCTTGTGTAGTTGAGAAAATAAACGGAACTAAGTGGGGCTTAAAGCTGGCGCTTTTTGCATCTCCAATATACCTAAAGCCGGGACGCCATGTGTGGCCCCCTTGCGGCAAAGGAATGGTGTTTTGATAAAGAGCACCAGCGTTAACATATTTATCGAACTGGACCCGTGCGTGCATACGGGGACCGAATTCTCCAGCGTTAAATGCTTCTTGGAGAGGATTGGTCTCTGTCATGAACTGTTATCCGTTACTTCGTATTTAAGGGAGCTGCCGTTACGGACAGCAATCCATTCGCTTTCTGGCATTTGCTCAGGCATATCTTGTAAACTGTCTGCTGACTTTGCCACAGGCAAGTCTTCGTCTCGGTATTGATTATATAATTCTACAGCTAATACTTTATCATTAGCCAAACCCACGGCAAGGCGTGAAGCCATCAACTTTGCCAGAGCTGTTCTGAAGGTGGCAGGCATTAGATTTGGGTCTTCGACCCGCGCAACATAACGCAAGTATAAATCTGCTGCGTCTGTTACAACTGTTCCGTTTTCAATTTTGTATGGGACACGGTCCCCGCCAGAAGAGCCTGCGTGAACTGTTATTAGGCGTAAAAAATCTGAAGGCAACTGATAAGCTAAGTCCCACTCAAAGTCAGGAGTAGCCGCTAACTGTGACATCTTAATTCGTTTTACTGCAAAGTTCCATTGATGGACTTCAAGCATGGTGTCTCGCAGCTCATCATAAATAATGTCGCAGGCATTACTTTCCGTTGTGTTTTGTGTTAGGCCCGTGATGGTCTTCTTAGTCTTAACCAGCAATAGGGCGTTGTTACAGATTGTTACGATTGAAGCCATAGTCTTATCCTAAGCTAGTTGAACGGGATTGACCCCCGCCTGATAGTGTAGGCCGATTAAAAGTCCCACTGTTGCCTAACGCAGACACACGGCGTGCCGCAGATCGGACATTGGTGCTCTCGTTGCCACCCTGAGATACGGCACCCGTTAATTTGTTATCCAGCACACCGCCGCCTTGTACCTTCGCTGTACCGCTGCCCTGAGAGGCTGCGGACCGCTGTTGTACTGAAGGACCGTCATCACCAAATGCACGGGATCGATCTCCCCCTGTCGTTGGTACACCTTCTGGCAAGTTATCTACCAGTGAAGCAAAACCAGAAGCAGCAATACCAAGAGGATTTGTTAATGAAGCACCAGATATAAATTTACCTATGGTGGTTAGGATACTAGCAGGGCCGAATACGGAGAACCCATCATCTTCTACAGTCGCTCCAGCCGAAGCATCCAACTCAGAACCGGGGCCCCCTACAGGCGCTCCAGCCGAAGCATCCAACTCAGAACCGGGGCGCTCTACACCGGCGGG
>TARA_R110002153_G_scaffold70814_2_pt1 | contig 18555 bp, 22 predicted proteins | sample TARA_R110002153 | Tara Oceans TARA_R110002153 (sample SAMEA4398193) | marine metagenome | biome: Polar Biome; feature: [SRF] surface water layer (ENVO:00010504); material: water (ENVO:00002006), including particulate matter (ENVO:01000060) such as... | depth 5 m
CGTTAACACCGTTAGTCGCTAACTCTGTTAATATTTCTTTTGTGTCAGTTGCTGGCCCTAGGGTAGCAACAATTTTGGTTTTATTATGATTTGGCATATATTCTAAAATATTAAAAATTCTTTAGATTTTAACTTATCTTTATCTATAAAATAAGAGGTTATTATTTGATCTATATTTTTTATTTTTTCTATTGTATCAGACAAAAAACTATCTTCTAACTCTCCAGAAATTTTAATAAAGAAATCTACTTTATTCATTTCTGCAATTAGATATGTTTTTGTTTCTGATGATAATAGTAGTTCATTTGATTCTTGTTGATTTTCTGTTTTAGAGCTATTTGCAATTAGAGACCAATCAAAATCATATTCTTTACTAAAGTAGTTAAAAATTGAAAAAGACGCCTTTGTTTGCTGGTCTTCTATATTTAAATCTTCTCTAGATTTATAAAAACTAGTACTTAAATTTTTATTCAATAAATAGGCTAATTTAAAATCTTCTAATGCTGTATGAATACCTATTAAAGAATAGTCATCTTCAGAAAAATCATCAAAACCTAATGAATGAATTTGCATAAATAATTACTAATTTAGTTCATCTCTGAGATGCGAAATTACTAATACTTTATGAATATTGCAGGGATTTTAACGAAAACGTTATCGTGTTTAGGTTTCTGAAATCTGTTTTTGAAAGGCAAAATAGACTCTTTTAGCTGCCTGTTCCTCTGCTTTCTTTTTAGAAGTTGCCCTGCCTTTTGCTACTTGCTCGCCATCAATGCTAATTTTTACACTAAAGTGCTTTATAGACTCGTTACCAGAGTCTTCATAAGTATCAAATTTATACTTCTTTTTTTGCTTTTGGCACCACTCTATAATTAATCCCTTATAACTAGTAATTTTACCTTCTAACTTCTCGATATCAACATAAGGTATAATTACATTTTCATGGATAAATTTCTGACAAGCATTGTACCCTTTATCTAAATAAATAGCACCAACTAATGCTTCAAAAATATTACCATAAATGTTATCACCAACATTAGCCTTATCTATATTACTTTTTACAAAACGTATTAGGTTTAAATCTTTTCCTAATTCATTTAAATGCTCTCTACTAACAATTTTAGAGCGCATTTGAGTTAGATATCCTTCTGAACCTGTTGGAACTTTTTTGTATAAATAGGCCGCTATTGCAGAACCCAAAATAGAATCACCCAAAAACTCTAAACGTTCGTAATTAACAGGGTTACCCTTTCTGTCTAGTATTTGAACAGATCTATGGGTAAATGCCTTTTTGTACTTATTTAAATTTCTTGGAGAAAAATTGAGTAATTTTTTTAATTCGCTTTTTAATTCTTGATCTTCTTTAGAACGAGAGGTAACTATTTTGCGAATAAAATTCATAAACTATTCATCTAATTTCTTAAAAGCTACACAAGCATTATGACCACCAAAACCAAATGTATTACTCATTGCTATTTTAATATCTCTTTTTTGAGGTTTATTAAGCGTAAGGTTTAATTCTGGATTAATATTCTCATCTACCGTTGTATGATTTATTGTTGGCGGCACAATACCATGTTCCATTGCTAAAATAACAGCAATTGACTCAATAGCACCTGCAGCACCCAATAAATGCCCTGTCATAGATTTTGTAGAATTTATATTGATATTCTTAGCATGCTCTCCAAAAACATGAGAAATTGCCTTTAATTCTGCAACATCTCCTAAAGGAGTAGAAGTACCATGCGTATTAATATGATCTACATCTTCTGCTTTAATTCCAGCATTTTCTAAACAGTTTTGCATAACAGCAATAACTCCAATTCCATCTGGATGAGGCGCTGTCATGTGATACGCATCAGAAGACATTCCGCCACCTATTACCTCTGCATAGATTTTAGCACCTCTAGCTTTGGCATGTTCATATTCTTCTAAAATAAGTGCACCTGCTCCTTCTCCTAAAACAAAACCATCACGTTCTGCATCAAAAGGTCTAGAAGCTGTTTCTGCGCTTTCATTTCTTGTAGATAAAGCGTGCATGGCATTAAAACCTCCCATACCTGCAATGGTAATAGCAGCCTCAGAGCCACCCGTTACAATTACATCACAGTATCCTAATCTAATATAATTTAGCGCATCAATCATTGCGTTTGCAGATGATGCACAAGCAGAAACCGTAGTATAGTTTGGCCCCATAAATCCATTTTTAATGGAAATATTACCAGGAGCTATATCTGCTATCATTTTTGGGATAAAAAAAGGATTAAATCTAGGAGTACCATCTCCAGACGCAAAGTTTAATACTTCGTTCTGAAAAGTTTCTAAACCACCAATTCCTGCTCCCCAAATTACGCCAACGCGTAATTTGTTAATTTTGTCTAGATCTAATTTAGAATCTGCAATTGCTTCATCCGAAGCTACCATTGCATATTGCGTAAATCGATCCATTTTGCGTGCTTCTTTTCTGTCAATAAAATCTGTGACATTAAAGTTTTTTAACTCACAAGCAAAACGAGTTTTGAACTTGGCAGCATCATAATACGTTACAGGTGCTGCTCCACTAACTCCGTTAATTAAGCTATTCCAATATTCTTCAATATTATTTCCTATAGGCGTCAATGCGCCAAGTCCAGTAATTACTGCTCGTTTTAATTGCATATTAAATTTACTTTTTTGCTGCTTCTATATAGCTAACTGCTTGACCTACAGTTCCAATATTTTCCGCTTGATCATCTGGAATTTGAATATCGAATTCTTTTTCGAATTCCATAATCAACTCAACAGTATCTAAAGAATCTGCTCCTAAATCGTTTGTGAAGCTAGCTTCTGTTGTTACTTCGTTATCGTCTACTCCTAATTTGTCTACGATGATAGCTTTTACTCTTGATGCAATGTCTGACATAATTCTGTTTTTTTAAAAATTTAAATCGACGCAAAAATACGAATCTTATTAATTCTAACTAATTTTTGCGCAGAAAATGATTACTAAAGATAAATAAAAATGTTTAATCTATTCTTAAAATAACCAATTTGTTAATAATTATTCTTTTTTTTGTACTCTAGATATATAGTTATGAAGCGTATAGTTGTTTTTGCATCTGGTTCTGGAACGAACGCAGAAAATATTATTAAATTTTTTAATCACACTAAAATTGCTAAAGTTACTCAGGTGCTATGTAACAATGAACATGCCAAAATTTTTGATAGATGTAAATCCTTAAACGTTAATTGTTTACTTTTTAATAAACAAGATTTCTCCACAGAAAACACCATCTTAAATCTATTAAAAGACAAGGCAGATTACATTATTTTGGCCGGTTTTTTATGGAAAGTTCCCACAAAAATTACGGAAGCTTTTCCAAAAAAAATTATTAACATTCACCCTGCTTTATTGCCAAAATATGGTGGAAAAGGCATGTACGGAATGAATGTTCATAAAGCCGTAAAAGAGAATAATGAAACAGAAACTGGCATTACAATTCACTATGTAAATGAAAATTATGATGAAGGCGCCATCATTTTTCAAGCAAAAACAGCGCTAAATGATACAGATTCTGCAGAAACAATTGCCGAAAAGATTCATATTCTAGAACAAAAACACTTTCCAAAGGTTATTGAAAGTGTAATTTTAGGCACACATGAGTAAAAAAAAATATTATGTAGTTTGGAAAGGTAGAAAAACGGGCGTTTTTACTTCTTGGAATGTTTGTAAACGACAAATTGATGGTTTTGAAGGCGCACAATACAAATCGTTTGTAAACTTAGATGAAGCCGAAATTGCATCCAAAAAAAACTATGAGGATTATAAAGGTAAAAATACTAAAACAGTAGTTTTATCATCCGTAGAAAAAGAAAAATTTGGGAAACCTATTTTAGAAAGTATTTCTGTGGATGCTGCTTGTGCTGGAAATCCTGGTAAAATGGAGTATAGAGGCGTTTTTACTCATAACAAAAAGCAACTTTTTTTAATGGGACCTTTTAAAAAAGGAACTAATAATATTGGCGAATTTTTAGCTTTAGTGCACGGAATTGCACTTTTAAAAAAGAAAAACAAAGAAGATATTCCTATTTATTCTGATTCTAAAATTGCCATGAACTGGATTCGTCAAAAAAAATGCAAAACAAATCTTCATTTTGATGCTTCTAATCAAGAACTTTTAGAGCTGATAAAAAGAGCCGAAAACTGGCTTAAAGAAAATACGTTTAAAAATCCTATTTTAAAATGGGAAACCAAAGCTTGGGGAGAAATTCCTGCGGATTTTGGCAGAAAATAGTTTTCTTATAAAAATTTGATAAAAATAATACTATTAATGCTTTTTTTAATAACAATTAACAACTAGAAAGTTGTTAATCATACAAATATGTAATCTAACTAAAAAAACACTTTAGTTTTCATCAATTTTAGTTTAAATTTGGTCTTGAAAAAGAATTATGTTGGTTACAAACTAGTAAATAGTTTTATGTTTTGTTTAAAAATTGCGCATCTTAGATAAAAAAGTAGCTTTAACCTTGTTACTTATTAAAAGTAAAATAAGCTTAACTACTTAGCAAAATCAAATGATATTGATTTACTTAAAAGAGTACTTTTTTAGGCATTACTTCACAAAAATTCTTTTCAAATAAATTTTAATTGCTAAAAATAATTATCATTATGAGAGAAAGTATTAACGATCAAAAAGTAGAAAATCAAATTAACCATGTACTCGAACAAGTTGTTTGCAGAAGAAGACAATTAGGCTTTTCGCAAACCGATTTGGCAGAAAAACTAGGCATCACTTTAAATGGTTATTATAAGTTTGAAAAAGGAAAAATAAAACTAGATTTTAGACGAATGTTAGAAATTTCGGAAATTTTAAACGTAGAAATACATTATTTTATTAAACCAAGTAACGCTTAAAAAAGCGTCTTTTTTTTTTTACATAATTTATAGAGATTAAACTATAGTTAGAAGTTTTCACTGGCAGTATTCAGTTTGTAATGAACTGCAAACTGCCAATGAAAACTAAAGCCGAAAGATTGAAAAAGGCTACAAATTAAATCCGATAGAAAACAATACGACTCTTGGTAAAATAAAGGTTTTGGAATCAGAAATTAAGTAATCAGAAAAACTGTTGCTTTGTTTAAATTGCGCATTAAACATATTTTGAGCCGTAATTTTATAAGTCCAAGCAGAATTTTCTTTTTTATAAGACAGTGTTGCATTGGCAATCTCATACACATTTTTTTGACCTAATGTTTTGTTTTGATAATTGCTCTGTTTATAGTCGAAATTAAAAATAAATCCTTTTAAAAAATCGTAATCTATAGTAACAAAAGGTTCTGTAGTTACAAATTTTGAGGTATTTAAACTTGATGTAAATTTGCCAATATCGGTTTTTAAACCAACTTCTATTGTTGGAAAGTTTTTAAACAAGGTTTCTATTGCAAACTCATAATCATACCCATTATTTGTATTGGTTTGGTTTGTGTTGTTAATTTCTTGAATGTATGTTGAGTTGTTAAAACCTACATCAAACTTGTATTTTAAGTCTTTAATTGTTTTTTCTAAATGGATATTTCCTCTCCAATCTTCTGAAGGATTTTCAAACATTTTTACCGTTAAAAACTGATTGACATCATTAAAATCTACTGTGCTTCTAACGCCTTTTATTTGTTTGTTATAATTTAAATTGGCAAACAACATAATGCCTCTGTACAAACTAAACCTACTAAAGTAAGCTCTTGCTGCGTGATATAAATTGTTTTCTAAAGTTTCATTTCCTTTAAAAACGGAATTATACGATTGTAAATAATATCGATTTGCAAATTTACTAGCATCAGAAAAAGAGGTTTTTAAATTGTAGTTTAGTTGTAATTTTTTTGATTTATTAAACTCAATATTGGCTAAAAAATCTGGTAAAACCACCCATTTATTATTTTCTAAATTGGTTTGGTTGGCTAAATTCCAGTTGTAATTATGTAGTTCTACACCTTGTTTTACGGTAAAAATGCCCGTTCTAAATTTGTAATGCATTCCTAAAAATAAATCGTTTAATTTAAAATTTAAGTCATTACCGAATCCGCCAATGGCGAAATTATTTATAGAACCATCATCTAAAGTTTGGCTGTCATCCGTTAAAAAATCTTCACTTAAAAATTTATTTCCAACGGTTGTATAAATATGATTACTGTTGTTAATTTCCCAAAAGTGTTTAAAAATTGCGTCTATATTTTGTTCTTGGGTGTCTTTAAGTTGATGAATTCGCAGTATATCTTGGCTGTTATCTGTAGGAATTAAACCTTGTAAAATTGGGTTTTGCGTTTGCCAAAAAGCTTCGTTATTATTTTTATCAAACACATAACTAAACACAGAAGAAAATGTGTGTTTATCATTTTGCCTTTTATGCCATTCTATATTTTGATTGATGTAGGTTGCTGTTAAATTTCTATCTGTAGCAATGGTATTTGTGTTTGCATTAATTAAAGAAACCAAACTATTGTTGTTGGTGTTATTAGTTCTTTTTACTTGACTTCTTACGTACCATTTTTCTTTAGTGTTTGGAGTATATTCTACATTTAAATTACCAATTCCTAATAAATTATCTGCAGTTGTAGTATTGGTTCTTTGCTCTGTAAATGTGGTGTATTCATTTACATTTTCTACAAAACTACTAGTGTTTGAGTTGCTAAAAATTGCATATCCAGAAACATCTAGTTTTGATGTTGCTACTTTTGTAATATTTAAGGCACCAAATTTTTGTTTGCTAGAAAGCACATCATTACTCTCCATAAATTGAGAAAAATCGCCACCTTTAAAATTAAAGTTACCGCTAAAAATGGCGTTGACTCCTCCCGAAAAACTCATATAATCTTTAAACGTAAATGTTTTTTCGCCAATATTATTTATGTTTCCAATAAAATTTACATTGGTTTTAGGTGAATAATAAAACAAATTGGCACTGGTTTTATAAAAATCTTTATTGCCTTTACCCGCTTCTACATCACCAAAAACAAAGCGTTTTTTATCTTCTTTTAATTTGATGTTCATTGCCATTTCATCAGAATCTGTTAATCCTTTTAAAAAAGCAACCTCGTTATAATTGTCTATTACCTCTACATTACCAATAGCATTTGCAGGAATATTTTCTACTGCTAATTTAGAACCACCACCAAAAAACTTTTTACCATCTACTAACATGGTTGTAACTTTTTTACCTTGTACCGTTACGCCTCCGTTTTTATCTACTTCTACTCCTGGTAGTTTCTTTAAAACGTTTTTAAGTTTGCGTTCTGTTCCGTTTATAAATTTACTGGTTTTATAAATAGTTGTATCTCCACGCACAGTAACTGGCATTTCTATAATTACCTCTTCCAATTGCTCTGAAGATTGCTGCAGCGTAAAGTTTTTAGTAGCAGATTTTAAAGCAATAAATGTATAATCTATAGGTTTGTAGCCTAAATAAGAAATACTAATAGTAATTGTATCACCTTCTTGTAGAATTAGTTTATAATAACCTTCGTTATCTGTAATTGCAAATTGCAGGTTTCTAGAAACATCTTTGGGTTTTGCAATTACATTTGCATACGACAAAGGGTTTTGTAAACTGTCTTTTACAGTGCCTGAAAGGGTTGTTTTTTGCGCTGAAATTGAAAACCCAAAAAACATAAAAAAAATAAGTAAATTCTTAGTCATTAATTTCTATTATTAAAATCGGGCATAGCTTTTCTTGTTAAATTCTTAAACTCTTCTTGCGTCAATATTTTTATATTTTTTGGTTCAGTAATTTCTATTCTTTGAATTGGATTTAATTCTACTTTTATTGCAGTAATTGAAAGTGTGGCTCTATTTAGCTCTAAAATTACACCTGGTAATCCATAAAATTCCATTATACCATATAGATAAGGTAATTTTGGTGTATACCAAGCTTCTAAATTTTGCTTTCCATTTCTTGGGTTTATTAAAATTGCTTTATAACATAAAAAACCTTGAATAGTTTTTGTTTCTTGTTTAAGTATCCACTTTGGTAATTCGTTTTCTATTAAAAAACACTCTCCAAGTAAGTAACAATCTAAAGTTTTACTTTCGTATTTCATTGTTAAATTTTGAGTATAAAATTTCTTTTCACTTCCAGACATAATATGAGTTATATTGATATCGTCTTTGTTAGTAAAATCCATTTTATCTACGGCATAATATTCGGAGACAGATTCGTTAAATTTTAAAATTACTTTAATATCTTTTGCATTTTTATAAATTTGATTCACTCCTTTTTGAATATGTTTCTTACTATCTTCATTATTTTGTTCGATAGACTTTAAAGCCATCTTAGAACTGGCTAAATAAGTGATTTTACCTTCTATCTTTTGTGAGTAAAAATTGTAAATATTATAAATATGAGATTTGTTATTTTTTTCATTGTAATTAATTTTAATCTATTTAAACAACTTTACCTTTAAAAACCCCTATTCCTTTTTCCTGCATCTACGTCATCAAAAACAACCTGTTTATTATCTTCCTTATATCATTTAAATTCCCAATTCTCACTTCAGCTTCATATAATATTTGACCGCTCTGAGTAAAAGAAATTAAACTAAAAAACACATATACAAAGTTTAGTATTACCTTCATAATTTATTTTTAAATTTTAATATTTTTTTAGAAAAAATAGTATTAACAACTTTGTTACTAATTTGACATTTTTTCTAATCTATATTTTGTGCTTTTCCCAATACTATCGAACTTTTCTTTAGAAATTATTTTTTCTTTTTCAGGAAATTCTATTATAAATTCTTTTTCTTTATTAAGGGTAATTTTGTTCGCATAATAAATAATATTATTCTCTTTAAGTTCTATTATCAAACCTGGTAAACCACCAAATCCTTTTGGGCCAAAACTTAAAGGTATCTCAGGACTATACCAAGCTTCTATCTTTGTTTTTTTATTCAAAAATGTGATTGCTTTATAGCATTTATAATTTCCTATTTTCTTTTCTTCTCTTGTAAGTTCCCATTTTATAGAGTATAAAGAGCTTATTACATTAAATTCTTCCCCAAGTATATTTGTTTTATAAATTACATAATGATTTCTATTGTCTTGATAAAATGTTTGTTTTCCACGATTAATAATGATTGAATATTTCATTTGCCTATCATTATCAATATTTAATATTTTATTCATAAAATATATAGATTGATATCTATTAAAATTTAAAGTAAAAACAAATTTGTTTTGATTGTTTTTTAAACTTGAGTTTAAAAAAATTAAAGTATTTTTTAAATTTTCATCCTTCTCATTATTAATTAAATCATTATTAATGTACGATCCATCTATTTTATATTTATATTCTACATTTCCAGAACTTGATTGACTCTTCAAAGAATATATATTACTAAATAATAAAATTAAAATTACAATTATCTTCATTTCTATATTTTAAAAAAAAGCATTGAGAACATTTAACTCAATGCTTTATAAATTTAATAATTAATATCCTGCATCGTCTAAACATTCTGTTAATTGTGCTTCAGAAATTTCAAATGCATATTCCCAATCACCCGTAAAAGCTTCTAAAAAATTATACGTATTTAAAGATTGTCCTGCACAATCTTCCAAAGGTCCAACATCTAAATTGTTAATAGAAATTTCTGTAGTCGCATTCATCATAGTTCCTGTAGCAAACACAAAAACTAGACCTAAAATTACTTTTTTCATACTATAAAATTTGTAACCTAAACAGATAATTTAGGTTTGTTTAATAAAAATGTTTTTAGAATTTTACATGAGTAAACCAATTTAAAATTCTCTAAAAAATTGGTAGAAAAAAGCTTACTTTTGCAACCTTCCTCTGTTTGTTGTTGTTTATTTACATAAGCACCTGTTTTAAGTTATACATTTATTTAGTAATTTTTATATTTCTTAATTCCGCAAGCGGAGGTTTTTTGTTTTAAAATACTTTTTAGAAACAAATGCTGGTTCTATAAAAATACAATCGATACATTTTTTGAGAATTCTTCTTGTTTTAGGATTCTAAAAACAAGATTTTTAGCAATTTTCTCTTTTCAAATTTCAGAAAAAGAAAGTTTATATCCTTTATGATTTAAATCTATCATTGTTAAATCTAACAATAATACTATCTAACTTACTTTGTGATAGATGCTTGTCTTTGTCCTTAAAATCGTACTTAAAATCTTCTTTTACATTTAATTTTATTTCTTTAGCGAAATATGTGATGTTATTTTCAGTAAGTTCTAAAATAAGGCCTGGTAATCCGCTGTATTCTTTAGGACCGAAACCAAATGAAATGCTCGGGGCGTACCAAGCTTCAATTTTTAAATCTTTTTTAAAAAGAGAATTTTTTACTGCTTTGAAACAGATATATTTTCCAATGAGTTTTTGTTCTTGAGTCATTTCCCAACTTATTGCTTCTAAATTTGTTTTAACATTAAATTCTTCTCCCAAAACGCTTACTTTCCTTAAAGTATATTTCTCTTCTAAATTAGTATAAACTACATCCTTTGCTTTTGTTAAAGCTAAAACAAACATCATTTCTTTATCAAAATCTAATTCTAATTTCTTTGTTAAACTATAAATTGATTCCTTTTCAGTGAATGTTAATTGAAAAGAAAGTTTATTTTGATTGTTTTTTATACTAGTATTCATCATTTGCAAATTTCTTCTTAAACCCTCATCTTTTTCTTTCTCTATTATTTCTTGTTGAATAAAATCATTATTTATACGATAAGAATATTCAACTTTATTGATAGTTTTCTGACCCTTTATTGTGTAAAAATTTATGAAAGCAATAATTATAATAAAAGTTTTTTTCATTTTCAGTCTTCGTTTTTTAATAAAATATGTTCATTAAAAGTCTCATTAAAATTTTATTTTAATGAGACTAATTTATTATCCTTTAATTATAATAGCCTGGTATGGCATCTACATCACTTTCACAATCTTCAAAAATAGCATCGGCAATATCTGAAGCCATTTGGGCATTTCCTGTAAACCCAATCATAAAATCATATGCGTTATGCATTTGATCAATACAATAACTTTTTAAAATAATTTCATCTTCAAAAACACTATTAGATGTTGCATTCATCATACTTCCTGTTGCTAGCACAAATACTAGACTTAATATTACTTTTTTCATAATTTATCTGTTTTTAGGTGTACTTGACTTTTATTTAGTATCAAGTACTATAAAAATTTTGTTTTTTTGGAAGTTTTATTTTAAGAAAAACCCTCCAAAAACTTCTAGAAAAAAGCTTACTTTTGCAGCCTTCCTCTGTTTGTTGTTGTTTATTTACATAAGCACCTGTTTTAAGTTATACATTTATTTAGTAATTTTTATATTTCTTAATTCCGCAAGCGGAGGTTTTTTGTTTTAAAATACTTTTTACAGAAACAAATGCTGTTTCTATAAAAATACAATCGAAACATTTTTTGAGAATTCTTCTTGTTTTAGGATTCTAATAACAAGAGTTTTAGCAATTTTCTCTTTTCAAATTTCAGAAAGATTATTCATTAAAAAAAATAAATCGCTTTCCATTTTCGCATAGTGGTAAATGGGTATATAGATACCTGAAAACCATTAGTCGAAAATGGAAAGTTAAACTGTAAATTTTTTTTTAAATTTGTTATTACTATGGAAGAAAATTACAGACTGTTTTGGGAAGATGATTACCAAAAAATATTGCAATTAATTGCTAAAAAAAGAATAGAAAAAAAACTTACACAATGGGATGTTTCTAAAAGACTAGGTTTAAGCGAAAGTGGTTATTTTAAAATAGAAAAAGGAACATCAAGGTTAGATATGATTCGATTTCTTACTATAATAAATATTTTAGAAACTAGTCCAATAGATTTTTTTCAAGAGTTAGAAAAAACAACTCCTTTAAAAAAGATAAGGCAAACTTATTTTTAATTTCTTTTTTACTGTTTTTAGCTTTTTCTATAAAAAAATTAGGCAACTAGTTTTGTTGTTTTAAGAGGCTATCTTATATTTTCTTAGTATTTTTTTGGGGATGCTTTTCATAAACTTCTTTTATAAAATAGGAATTATAAAAGTGTAGATGAAAAAACATTATTTAATTTCTAACGAACTCCAAATTAAGTTTATCAAATTTCTACCTAAAGAATTTTCTGAATCGTCCATTTCCATAGACATAAATAATAAACCCGCATCTTTTTCACCAACCGATGCTATTTCATAAATATTTATTTCATCATTATAGGTTAACACAGCCTTAATTACTTTAATTCTTAGACCAGAAGCTAACGTTTTTTCATAATCTTTTCTAACCATACTGTACCCATAACTCACACTTTCTTTTGTAACTTCATTAATCATTAATTCGTTTAAAAGCGTAGGATTAAATGTTGTATATTTTTGAATAATAAAACCAGAACCTTCTGCGGTCATCAACATTAATTGTTCAATTCCTTCATCAATATTAGATTTAGCTACTTTGTATTCTTTGGGAAATTTAAAATTAAAAGCATCGTCTTTATACAATAAGGTATCTTTCTGTTTAACACTTACTTTTAAGATCTCTTTACCAACTTTTACTTCATACTCTTTATCTAACTCAATTTCAATAACTTTACCGTTTATTTCTACCTGATAATCTCCTTGAGAAAACAGTAAACTAGTGCTCAATAAAAAAAGGATACTAAAAATATTTTTCATGTTATTGGTTTTTTTGTTAACTTTAATAGCAACTTAATTTTTTATATAAAATTTACATCTTTAAAAACAAAACTAAGGTTTTTTAGAGAAAACGAGCCACTAAACGAAACTCAATTTAGAAAACGTTTTATTTAAAATTGAAACATCATCTACTTGTAATTAGTTGTATAAAATTGTTGCCTAAATTTCTAATTTTTAAAAAATCTAAATCAATTATTCTCTAAACGATACTACATACTTAGTAAAAAAAATTCTTTAACTGACATATTTGCTGATTTAATTATTGATTATCAGAATATTTTAAATTTTTTTTAAAAGTTACGCTTTACTATCATCAAAGGGATACAGAACATTTTGAATCTTATTAACCTCATCAAATTACAGGTTTCTAAATTTTCATTGCAGCTTTTTGGCTCTTTGGCTTGATTTTGGCGGCTTTTATCATTGTAAGTTAATAGTAAAATGGTTGATGCGTAAGAATTATGCAAAGAGCATTTTAAAAAATTAAATAATTAGAGTATGATTCAAGTTAAAGAAAACAACACCGTTAAAGTAAATTATACAGGTAAATTATCTGATGGACAAATTTTTGATACGTCTGAAGGAAAAGAACCGATAGAATTTACCTTAGGACAAGGGCAAATAATTCCTGGTTTTGAAAAAGGGTTGATGGACATGAAGTTAAAAGAGAAAAAAACCATTACAATTGCTAAAGAAGAAGCGTATGGAGAAATCAATACAGATTTAATTCAAGAAGTAAATAAATCTGAACTTCCTAAAGATATGGCTCCAGAAGTTGGAATGGGTTTAGTTTCTAAAACTCCAGATGGCCAAGAAATGAATTTAATGGTTATTGAAGTAAAAGAAGAAAGTATTATTATTGATGGAAATCATCCTTTAGCTGGTAAAGATTTAATTTTTGATGCTGAAGTTGTTGAAATCGTACAATAAGTTGCTTATTTTTATTCAAAATCAATCTTAGAAATAGATGTTATTTATTAAAAAACCCAACTTTTTATAGTTGGGTTTTTAATTGTTATTCCTTTTTAGATTTCTTTAATTTCTTTTCGTCTTTTTTCTCTTTTGGAGATTTAGTCGCTTCTTTTTTAACGTTTTTTCTAGCGTCGTTTCCTTTTGCCATAATTATGATGTGTTTTTAATTTTTAATTTCTGAATGTAAACGAAGTTAGTTTATTTTTCTGATAAAATCTAACTTTATAAAAGCCAACGAAATACATACAATTATTTACAAATCAAATTTAATTCCTTGCGCTAAAGGTAATTCATCAGAATAATTGATGGTATTTGTTTGTCTACGCATATATACTTTCCAAGCATCAGAACCAGATTCTCTACCTCCGCCGGTTTCTTTTTCACCGCCAAAAGCACCACCAATTTCTGCGCCAGAAGTTCCAATATTTACGTTTGCAATTCCACAATCAGAACCCGCATACGACAAGAATTTCTCTGCTTCTTTTAATTCATTCGTCATAATGGCAGATGATAAACCTTGCGCAACTCCGTTTTGTTTTTCAATCGCATTTTCAACTTCACCAGCATATTTCATCAAATATAAAATAGGTGCAAAAGTTTCGTGTTGAACGATTTTAAAATGGTTTTCTGCTTCAATAATTGCTGGTTTTACGTAACATCCAGATTCATATCCTTCACCTTTTAAAACGCCTCCTTCAACTAATACGTTTCCACCTTCTGCTTTTGCTTTTTCAATCGCCGCTAAATAGGTGTTTACAGCATCTTTATCAATTAATGGCCCAACATGTTTGGTTTCATCTAACGGATTTCCAATTTTTATTTGTTTGTAAGCATCCACAATTGCGTCTCTAACTTTATCATACACAGCTTCGTGAATTATTAATCTTCTTGTTGATGTGCATCGTTGACCACAAGTTCCAACAGCACCAAAAACAGCACCCGGAACCACCACTTTTAAATCTGCAGTTGGTGTAATAATGATAGCATTATTTCCTCCTAATTCTAATAAAGATTTTCCAAAACGTTGCGCAACAGTTGCACCAACTATTCGTCCCATTCTTGTAGAACCAGTTGCAGAAATTAAAGGAATTCTAGTATCAGAAGTCATCATTTCACCCACTTTATAATCTCCATTGATGATACAAGAAATTCCTTCTGGTAAGTTATTTTCTTTTAAAATTGATGCAATAATATGCTGACAAGCTATAGAACATAAAGGAGCTTTTTCTGAAGCTTTCCAAACACAAACATCACCACAAATCCAAGCTAAAGCGGTGTTCCAAGCCCAAACAGCCACAGGAAAATTAAATGCAGAAATAATACCAACAACACCAATTGGATGCCATTGTTCTCTCATTACATGTCCTGGTCGTTCAGAAGGAATTGTTTGTCCGTTTAATTGACGCGATAAACCAACAGCAAAATCACAGATATCAATCATTTCTTGCACTTCACCATAACCTTCTTGCAAAGATTTTCCCATTTCATAAGAAACTAATTTTCCTAAAGGTTCTTTTAAATCTCTTAATTTATTTCCAAACTGACGTACAATCTCTCCTCTTTGTGGCGCAGGCATATTTCTAAATGATTTAAACGCTTTCGTAGCAGTTTCCATCACTTTTTCATAATCTTCTTTTGATGTTGCTTTTACTTTTCCTATCAACTTTCCATCAACAGGAGAAAAACTTTCTATCAATTCACCATTAGAAAAATTGTTAGAACCTGTAGAAGTTCCTTCATTTATATCTTTTAGTCCTAGTGTTTTTAATGCTTCTTTAATTCCAAAATCTATCATTTTGTAGTCTCGTTTTTGTTGTTTACATTCGAAGAACGAATTTACAATTTTTTTATCAATTTATAAATTAAACAATTACGTTGGTATTTGTTTAAAATAAAACACAAAGTTATGAAAACAAGCCTCTCTATTTTTGCCTTTATAATTCTTTTCTTTGGATGTAGAAAAGTAACTACAAACTTATCCGAAGAACTAAATACGGATATTAAACAAAACGAATTTGCTATTATCATTCATGGAGGAGCGGGCACAATTTTAAAGAAAAACATGTCTGATGAACTAGAAGCTGAATACAAAGAGAAGTTAGAAGAAGCTATAAAAGTTGGATATATCATTTTAAAAAAAGGTGGAACAAGTCAAGATGCGGTACTAAAAACCATTCAAGTGATGGAAGAATCTCCTTTATTTAATGCCGGAAAAGGCGCTGTTTTTACGCATGAAGAAACCAATGAATTGGATGCTTCTTTTATGGATGGTAAAACCTTAAACGCTGGTGCAGTTGCTGGAGTAAAAAATGTAAAAAGTCCGATTGAATTGGCCATAAAAATAATGACAGATTCAGATCATGTAATGCTTTCTGGAGCAGGCGCTAGTGAATTTGCCAAAGAAAAGGGTTTAGAAATTGTAGATCCAAGTTATTTTTACACCGAAAAGCGTTTTAACTCTTTACAAAGAATTAAAGACAACGAAAAAACAGCGCTTGATCACGATGATAAAAAAGCAGCTTTTTATGATGCAGATATTAAAAACTCAAAATTTGGAACCGTGGGTTGTGTTGCTTTAGATAAAAACGGAAATATTGCTGCAGGAACATCAACTGGAGGAATGACCAACAAACGTTGGGGAAGAATTGGTGATGCACCAATTATTGGTTCTGGAACCTATGCAAATAATAAAACGTGTGGCGTTTCTTCAACTGGTTGGGGAGAATATTTTATAAGAAGCCAAGTTGCATATGATATTTCTGCGCAAATGGAATATCAACAAAAAACATTGAAAGAAGCAACCACAGATGTTATACAACATAAACTTACAAAACTTGGCGGAACAGGCGGTGTAGTTGCTTTAGATAAAAATGGAAATATGTCTTTTGAGTTTAATACAACCGGAATGTACAGAGCATCAATGAACGATAAAGGAGATTTAGTTGTAAAAATTTACAAAGAATAAGCTAACCATTTTTCTGGTAAAGGTTGTAAATCGATATTTTTAGTTTCAGATTTTAGTTTTTTACTCCAGCCTAATTTAGTGATTATTGGAAGAGATAAATGAATATTATTTCTTTGATTAATAATTTCTAAAACCTCTTGCATCGATTTTTTGGCACAAAGAACCAAACTATTCATCATCACATTAGACTCAATTGATAAATCATATAAATCAACATAAAATTTTGGTTTATCATCTTGATAGATAACATATTGTGTAGATTTCCTGCTAGGAAGTTCAATTCGTTTCTTAGTACCGATGAGAGTTCTATACGTGGTTTCAAGGAGTTCCATGATGTTTTTATGTTCAATTTTAACAAGTTGGTTAATTCTTATATTCTTTAGGAACATAAAATTCATTTTTTACAATTAATTGCACAGACACAAATTTATTAGTAAACCAAAAATTTTACAATACCCATTTATAGGTATTTATCAACTCATCCAAATTCAAAAAAAAAATATAATACTAATATTAAAAATAGCAAATTTGTAACGGTGGGTTTTGTTGTTTTAGATAAAAATGGAAATATGTCTTTTGAGTTTAATACAACCGGAATGTACAGAGCATCAATGAACGATAAAGGATATTTAGTTGTAAAAATTTACAAAGAATAATCTAACCATTTTTCTGGTAAAGGCTCTAAAGTAAGTTCTATTTTTTCTGATTTTAATTTCTTTTTGATCCCTAATTTGGTAATTACGGGAATTGATAAATTAATGTTATTTTTTTTATTGATCAATTCTAAAACTTCTTCTATTGTTTTCTTTCCACACAACACCAAACTGTTCATCATGGCGTTAGATTCCTTTTCTAAATCAAAAAAATCTACAAAGAATTTAGGCTTGTCATCTTCATAAATAATCCATTGAGTTTCCTTTTTTCTAGGAATTTCAATAATTTCTTTTGTACCACTAAAAGTTCTATATGTATTTTTATTTAATTTCAAATTTGTAAAATTTATGGGTAAAACTATTCTTATTTAACTGTATATACGAGTTTTTTCGATAGACGGTTTTAAATGAACGATGAGTTCTAAATTTTATTTGTCAAAATATTTTTGCAAATTAACATATTTAATTTTTAATAAAAAAATAGATCTAATTTTGTGTAATCAATAATTTTGATTACTTATTTTAAGAATATCAGAAAAAGAGTTAAAAAAAAAGTTTTCAAAAACTAATATTCTATTAAAACTGATATTTAATTCCTGAATATAATCCTAAATTAAACGGTGCAAAACCATTTGAATTTTCGCTAAAAGTATGTAAATGAGCTTTTAACATCGGGTTTAAGTTTAAAGACCATTTTTTATTTAATGAATAATTAAAATCAAAGCCTAAATTTCCACTAAAATTAATGCTATTCAAATTTGTTGCTTTACCAGATGTACTTAAAAATTGACTATTTAAAATAATCTCATTTTTATTTAAAAAAAGAGAACTAAATCCTGCCACTACTTCTGTAGTAAACTTTTTGGTATGTAAAAAATTGTATTTTACCTCGATAGGTATTTCTAAATAACCATACGTTTGACTTAAATCTCCACTTAAACTTGTTCTTGTAATTAAAGAATTACTTGTAAAATCTGTACTTTGAGTATCCCTTTCATTAAAAGAAAAAGAATCTCCACTATTAAATGCAACCGATGATGAACTCGAAGAAATGGTGGCAACAGCAGTTACTTGATTATTAGAAAAATTTATTTGTTGCAAATGAATACCAGATTGTATGCTCCATTTTCTATTGAGCTTGTATCCTATTTGAAAACCATAAGATAAAGTGCTTTCGCCTTTTGTTGTGCTAGATAAACTATTATCAATTGGCGAAGTATTAGAAAATGAATTAGAGTTTAAAACTGCAAATACAGGTGTTATAGACCAATTA
>TARA_R110002153_G_scaffold72533_7_pt1 | contig 18528 bp, 15 predicted proteins | sample TARA_R110002153 | Tara Oceans TARA_R110002153 (sample SAMEA4398193) | marine metagenome | biome: Polar Biome; feature: [SRF] surface water layer (ENVO:00010504); material: water (ENVO:00002006), including particulate matter (ENVO:01000060) such as... | depth 5 m
CGCTTGTTATGAGTGCGGTGTCCACATAACAACCTACTACCGTTGGAAACGGAATATAAAAAATGGACTCCCAACTGGAACGGCTTCAAACTAGAATTGAAATGATCCGTGCGGAAAGCAGGGTACTCAGTTTTAAGATTGAGCGGATGGAACAACAACGCAAGGACTTGTCCGAAGAAAAACGAGTGCTTAAGCAATCAATATCCGTTATAAACGGAGAACCGACTAATTCACTATGAGCTACTTACCGCAAGGAAAGGTCAAAGCCTACCGAGAAAAGAACAAGCCGACTTGTTGCCCAATACTTTCTACCAAGGGCGATGATTGGGTAGTTGATCACGATCATCAAACGGGCATGGTAAGAGGTGTTATATCTCGCCAAGCAAATAGCCTTCTTGGTAAGATAGAGAACTTTTACTTGGGGATGTGCAAAGGCGATAAGGAATTCCTTCCTATTACTCTTGAAGCTATATCGGGGTACCTTGAACAAAGGGATTCTGGCATACTTCATTACGCTGGATTAAATCAACTTAGAAATAAATTCAAAAATAAGTTGACAAGTGCAGAGCAAACTGAAACTCTTAAGAACATGAACGCAAGTCAGGATGAACTTGACGGGTGTTCTAATCAAAATCAAAGAGCGGAACTCTTCCGCAAATTAACGAAAGAAAAATATGAGCGAAAATAATATACGCCAAAAGTTACAGGGGATACAATCCTCTTTGAAGGCTCCCAAGGGGCAAACCAATAAGTTTGGTGGATACAGCTACCGAAGTGCCGAAGACATACTCAACGCAGTAAAGCCGTTACTTAACGAGTGGAACTGCACACTGGTCATTAACGATGAGATCGTTGAAGTTGCTGGGCGAGTATACGTTAAGTCTAACGCCTCTCTGGCTGATAGCGATAGCGAAGAAGTTATTACCGCTCAGTCATTTGCTCGTGAGGCAGAAACAAAAAAGGGAATGGACGAAGCTCAGATCACTGGCTCCGCCTCTTCTTACGCAAGGAAGTATTCCTTGAATGCACTCTTCGCCATTGACGATACTAAGGACGCTGATGCAACTAACAAGCACGGCAAGGACTCTCCCAAAAATACAACAACAACAACCCAAGGATTCTAAAAATTATGTCCGAACAAAATAAATACATGAACTCTGGTGGTCTTTTCATTAATGACCGCAAGGAAAAAGAAAACCACCCCGATTATTCTGGTAAGATTACCGTGGATAAAGCGGGTATGTACTACCTAAAAGGTTGGAAGCGTAGCACTAAGAGCGGGCAACCGATGCTTAGTCTTGCTTGTGACTATGCTCCAGAAGATAAGCAAGAAGGTGTGAGCGGTGGACACAGTGCCCCCAATGTTCCCACCACGCCTACAAACGACGAAGCACCATTCTAAGGATGAAGCCTGATTCATTAGACATCAAAAGCTTTGACAAACAGTGGTGGAGTGAGTTCCGACAACAAGAAGTTGACGCAATACTTGCCCTAACTGCAAAGAAGAACGCTGATTATACTGGCGGTAACTCTTGCAACAATCCGTTTGCAAACTTTGATCAATCTGTTGAATTCGGGGTACCCCCTTTAACTGGAATCTGCATTCGTATGCAAGATAAATTCCAACGAGCTAAAGCCTTGTGTGCTGATGGAACCCTAGCGGTTGAGTCAATCGGCGACCAAGACAAAGATATATTCCGTGACTTAATCGGGTATTCTTTGATTGCTTTAGGGATGTTGGAACGAGGCAAGTAAATAACTGCCCCCCTTGATGGCAACTCTTGGGGGGCTTTTTATGCTCAAATTACAAGGACTAAATGAAAGATATTGACGAACTAGCAACGATGGCATTGAATGTCATTGACCAAGCCCAAACGGCGAAAAAGAGGCATGAGATAGGAATATTTCTGAATTCGCTAAACCAAATACTAAACCAAATAAAGGAACGCAATGATAACAGACGAACTGAAAGCACCACCCCATAACCTAGAAGCTGAAGAGAAGGTTATAGCAACTTGTATTAACTCTGAAGACGGAAGTTACTACGATGAAATTAGTCACATAGTTTCTCCAGATGATTTTTTTCAACTAAGGCACAAGATACTTTTCGGTGCGGTAAAATCTATCTGCGATAGTAACCAACCCTTGAACGAAGTCTCCGCCATGGAGTACATTAAGTCAGTCAATGGAACTGATGAGATCGGGGGCATGGTAGGTATGATGCGGTTAATGGATAAGGTAACTACTCCGCTGGACTTTGCATTCTGTGCCAAGACCGTATCCGAAAAATCTAAACTCCGCAATGTTATACGCTCTTGTAGGTTGGCTAGGGAAAAGGCTGAAGCTGAAGCTACTGGTTCCGATGAGATAAAGGCGGAACTTGATTCGGATTTAAATGCCGACATTCGGGTAGATACCACGGAACTGGATTTGTCTACTGCTACTGATTCCATAAATGATGAGATTGACTCAATCATGAGTGGTGATTTTCAGGCAGATGTCATCACTACCAACATAGGGCGGTTGGATGTTATGCTGGGTAGCGGTGGTATAGCGGCTGGTGAAGTATTAACCATTGCGGCACCCACTTCCTGCGGTAAATCAGCATTAGCATTGAACATAGCGTTGAACGCCGCGAAGAGACAGGAAAAGGGGGTAGCCATTTTTTCTTTTGAGATGCCAAAGAAGCAAGTGACGAAGCGTTTACTGCAAACCCTGTCGGGCATCAATTACAAGACTATTAATGATAGTGCTACGGGAAAGCAACGAGCGGAGAAGTTCAAGGAGTTCAACGCAGAGCTAAACGCAATGCCCATTTACACTTCGCACGTTGTAAGGAGTGCGGACGATCTTGCGGGACAAGCACGGAGCATGGTTAAGAAGATGGGAGTAAAGTTAATCGTTGTTGATTACTTGCAACTCATTCCGTTTAGCGACAAAGCAGGTAAGGCTGAAGGCATTGCTAAAATATCTCACAGAATCAAACAGATGGCGTTGGAACTGGATGTTGCAGTTATATTACTTGCCCAAGTAAACCGTGAGGGGGCTAAGCGTGAAGGTGGCTTGAGCTTATACGATCTAAAGGATTCTGGGGACATTGAGAACGATGCTGATGTCGTTTTACTCATGTATCCTCGCAACGGGGACACGGAATCATCTAAGGGCATGGACGCAAAGGGTGCTTACACCGAGCTTACTTATAAGATAGCCAAGAACCGTGAAGGTGAGCGGGACATTGGTTGCCTGTTCAAACATTATCACTGCGTAGGGAGGTTTGTATAATGAGTAACAAGGGAAAAGGTCGGCGACCATCTAAACACTTTAAGAGTATTACTAAAAACCTTAGAGAGATTATGAGTATTACCCCGAAGTCATTTATAGAGCTACTAAATGACAAATACGATTGTTCTGTTTCAATACAGATAAGAGAAGCTTCTGAACGGGGTAAAGCAGTAAGAAAAGAACTCTGCAAATACCACAAGATAGGAAGTATCTCTGGCTGGGGTATAGATAGGAACGGTTGGAAACATTCCAAAAAGAACCAATTACACAAAAACAGGGTACCCCAAAAATAATAGTATCATTTCTTGACTAACGGGTATTGACCCACAAACTATAATAAAATCAATTTAAAAGGGAAGCTGTATAGGTAACTACCAGCAGAGAGTTCGTTTCTTATCTCTCCGTTTACCCCCTTTTTAAGCCCTGCCCCTTTCGGGGGTGGGGCTTTTTATTGGGGTGGTTGCAATGGTGGCATTTGGGTAGCCGCTTTTTGATCTTGAACTTGTTGATTTACTGTTGGTTTTAGCTCCTTTATTTCTTTCTTCAGGTTAGTCAAGTTCTCCGTTAGGAATGCGTTAAATTCTGGTGAGGATTCAGCTTCGCTGTTGAGCATCTCGTACCCCTTAGCACTCAAGAATAAGGTTCTCAGAATGCCTGTTTGAATCTGGTCGTATGTCTTTCCAGTAAATATTAATGGCTCCCAAGGGACTCTTGTCTGCATCCCTAGAACCAACGCACCAAGGGTATCGCTGACGGGAGCTGTAACATTTCCAATCCAGCCAGTTACGCCACTACTAGTCATGGCAAATCTCGGTTTTGCACTGTCAGAACTTGCTTGATATGTTGGCTTCATCAATGCCTCTAGTTTAGTGTTGAAAGTAACTAAATTTTCGTATCCATCCTTGGTAAGCAATGAAGTGATTAACTTTTGATTGGATTTAAGTTCACTCTTCATTTGAATAGCATCCCAAAGCATATTATCTTTAACACTAAAGGCGTTTATGTTTGTTGGATTTGAATTCGCATTGGCATTCCTAACCATTGAGTGAAAAAGTGAACCCTGTAAATCATCAACAAGAGCTGGGTCAGCTTTTCTCAATGCCTCTATAAACTTTAATTGTTCAGCGGGCGTGGAGGACTTCAAACCAGCAAGAAAAGTATCCATCGTCACGCGACCATTTGGTACAGGTAATTCCCCGTTATCCACCATCTGTACTAATTTTTTAGAATGCTTGTTTAATCTTTCTTTGATAAGTGTTTCTTCCCGTGCGATTTTAGCTATTGCATCTTGCTCTACCTTTGAACCCGCATTCATTATTCGTTCAAATGTTGTTGCGGATATTTCTGCCGTGATGTCCTTTTGATTGCCAACAAGTGCTTCAAGATCTTCAAATATTTTTACCTTTGAATTGAAGCCAGCGATTCCGTCAACCGCTTTCCCTTCTTGACCTTCCGACCAAAGGGTACGGATAATATCCATATTTTCCCCTTCTTTTGAAAATAAACTTACTATCTTCTTTGGGTTAATTGGACGACCAGCAACTAATCCTTTTGACTGCAACCAATAATCACGAAGCAAAAGTCTCATGTCCATTCCGCCCCCACTGAGTTCTAGGAATTCTTTTATTGTTCCACTGTTCTCTACTATTTTTGAAAGAACTGGATCGGGCTTCATGTCCCTCGGTGGAAGTAAACCCCCCGCACCTTCCGTTTTTGCTAGGATAGCATCATTGTAGCTTTGACCAATTTTAGGTCTGTATAGAGATTCAACATCTATATAAGGCAGATAGTTATCCTTGAAAAAAGTATTGGCATATTCAAACTGAGCAACACCCTGTGCGTCTGCAAGTGGACTTTCTAACATTTGGGAACGAAGACCCCGAAGATCGTCGGCAAGCCTCCTGTACTGATTAGCATCAAAGCCAGCTATCTGTTTGCCCCTTCTTGTCTTTTCCTCTACTTTCTGTATTAACTCATTGACCGTCTTGAAGTCTAATGTTCCTCCTGCATCACCTAACTCATCCAGCCTAATTAAAGCAGACCCAGCCGTGTTTCTAGCGTTAGCATTAATAACGCCTACTGCTTCATCGTTTATATCAGTTATTAAATCACTGCTGGACTTACTGAATACTTGATTTACATCCGAAACGGGAACGGTAAGATCACCAAGTAATTCATAGGCATCATTGAAGTTTTGACTTTTTTTGACATTTACATCTACAAAGGCTTCAGCTAGTCTTGTTTGTGCAATTTCACCACCAGCCGCAGGAGAAATCTTCCGTCCAGCAAGTACATCAGCTTCAAATTTTGCAATCTGTGCTTTGTACATCGTCACCGCTTCTTTCTGTGAATCTTGAAGTGCTTTAGCTTTAACCGTGTTCCCAATAGCCTCTTCTTTTCTTTTTAAAACTTCTAACGCATCAAGGAGACGATCTCTACCTTGCGTAAGTCTTGTGCTTACATGCTCTGCTCCTTCACGAAATCCATCTTCGGCAGTCCGTGCAGTTCCTCCAGAGGGGTTAATCTCTCCAGCAAATTGAGACCCCGCCGATACCCTGTACTCATCCATTGTTTTAGCAACGGCACCATTCGGAAACCTTGCGGCAACGCTTTTGCCAGAATTAGCTATTTCTAAACCTTTGGACAAAAAAGGAGCACGAGGTAGTTGATCAGCATTGTCCGAAATTTTTACAAAACTAGTCATTGCTTCATGGAACGCATCAGATCCTTCACGACCAAAAAATGACTTCAAGAACATGCCGCCAAATTTCATTGTGGGGTATTCTATTAATCCTTGTATTGCCGCTTGTTTAGTTCTACGCCAAGCAATTTCCGATACGTCAGTCTTCCCCAGAATAGATTTTTCAACTAAATAATCCTGTGCGGCTCCAACAGTTCCGTATGTAGCAACACTTACACCAGTTGCGGCGGCGGGACCCAGTTCCATTGTTGATAGACCAGTTATAACACTTGCGGCAGTAGGAATTGCTTCCCCCGAAAGATCAGATGTAAAATCCGCCATTTCAATCATGTGACTTCCTTCTGGAAACCTCCATTTGCCATCTTTGTTTTCTCTAAATAAAACTACATCAGTCCCAGCGGATCTTTGATGACTAACATTTTCATTTCCAAATTTTTTAATTAGAAATGCCATTTTACTTTCTAAAGTTTGAAACAGACCATATTTAGCCCTGTCCGAAATACCAGTTCTCATGCCCATTGAAAGAGCTACGGGATCAGTATATTGATTTGCAGAAAAAGCTCTTATTTCCGCAGGAATTGGTTCTGACCGAGGAACTTCTTTAGAAAGACCATTGTTAAAATCAAATTTTCCTGGGGGTACCCCCATAATTATTTTTAAGTGGTCAGTGTAGAATTTGTCATACCACTCTTTCTTGCTCAATTTAGTTTGAGCAGTTTTTTTAATTGGAATAGGGGACACTCCCATGCCTGGACCAGACATGGACGGTACGTAGCTGGGGACTTCTGTTTTTTCGGGGTATGGGTTTCCAGCCGTAAAACTGGCAATTGCCTTCGCTTGATCTTGTTTAATCCTCATCATGACTTTTTCATCAGTCAAAGGAAGTCCATCTGTAGACCTAACGGTCATTTTTAGACCATTTTCTAAAGTAACCTTTGCAACAAATCTATTTGATTCAGATTGTTCAGTTTGTTCAGGTAATCCAAATTCAATTGGGTTGAATTCCATTGGGGTGAATTCAGTTGGAAGGAGTTCGGGTGAAATAGAATCAAGTTCTTCTGCCATATGATTTAATTTTCTTCGTATTCAATTGTAACATTGTCAAAAGTAGTGACATTGCTCTTACTTGGATACCCATTGGGGTTTAACTTTCCCTTTAGTTTATCTTCCAAAAGAAAATCTTGATACATGCTATCTCTTAGACCTATGTAAACATCCTGAGCATCAATAATTGCTCCAGCCATATAATCATCAAGCAATGAACCTTCTCTCATCCTTGTAGTCAAGTCCGTCTTGTATAATATGGTTGCTTCAAGTACCGTAGCTAAACGCCTTAGTCTGTTAATGTTTGATTCATCGCTAAGTGCAGGGTTGTAAGAAGCTTGAACAAGTTGTCTGCCTTCTCTCTCAGTAAATTGAGCACCTAAAGTTTCTCTTAGTCCTTGAAAAACAACTCCACGGACTAATTCAATAGCATTTTGATCTTTTGGAGTAAATATTGCCCTTAAATCGTCAGCAATGTTTCCTACATTTAATAACTGCAAAACTTTGTCCGATTTGTCACCAGTTGAAATCTCATTAGATTCCAGCATGTTAATTACATCATTGTAAGAATCTAAATTAGCTTGTGCTTTTATAGCACCACCAGTTTTGGCAGAAAGCCAAGGTGCCATATCTTTCCCAAGCTGTTTATACATTTCAAGAGAAGCAGGATCCATGGAGTCAAGTGGGTCAGCTTTTTGAACTGAATTAAATCCTGTAACAAACATTCCGCCTTCCGCAGTGACCTGTCCTTTGTAATCTAAACCTGCTTGTCGCCCAGCAATAACTTCTTCTGCCGACAGAACTTTACCTTGCAGTAGCTCGCTGACTTCAAACATCTGTTCTCCAGCGGCATTAGTACCAGCAGGACTAAAGGTTGGCATAAATCCTTGTTCTTCAAAGCCTGCAAGTTGTTCCTTTGTTACAAGGTTAGACCCAGTCTGCAATTCTTTCATTTGCTTTAGCCTGGAGGCTTCAGCATTCATAAACCTTGTAGCACTAGCCGCTTGGGCTTGGTTTTGTTCAAACTGAACCAATTGTTGTTGGTTTGACTGCTTTGTTGCTTCTTTCATGCCCTTATCAGCCTGTGTAAGAAACTGGCTGAGTATGGCATTATCAGCTAAACCGCTATTACCTTGGACAAATTTTTTGTAAGCCTTATTAACTTGTTCGGAATCCGTACCAGAATCCAAGGTTTGCATTAACTGTGGATTAGATTGCAGGATTCCACTAATAGCACCTTCGGTCCCTTTTTTTAATAAGTTATTTGCTTGAAGCTCTTTAAGGGCTGGCAATTGTGCATTCGCACGAACACGGTCGCCCCTTATCTTTTCAGCTTGGTACAGCCGTTCCTGCCCCAAACGTTCAGTTTCGGGTAGTCTACTATAATCAATACTTGACAATTCAGAAAAGTTCTGAACTGCCGCTCCTGTGTTCATTCTTGCCATATTTAAATTATGTTAGTAATTGCCAAAATCAAAGCCGCCGCTTGTTCCAAAACTTGTGGTATTAAGATAATCGTCCGCATTAAAAGTATTGCCTGTAATATTAAAACTTGAAGTAGGATCGTAAGCGTAATTACTAGACCCGCCCCCAAGAAGTGTTGTCATTCCATTCCACGCATTTCTTATGCTGTTGCCTGTATTTCTAATAGCTTGCGGTGCATTACCTAAAAATTCTAATCCTTGACCAGCTAAACTAATATAGGAAGTTATTTCATTAATATCTTGTAGGAATTCCTCTGCTTTTGATGGTTCATTAGCGGCAATTGCGGCATCATAATTCTGTTGTACGGAAGCTAATTGTGCTTGTGCTTGTGCAATATTTTGTTGCTGTGCGTATTGCGAAGTACCCATAGAAACAAGATCACCTACACCAAGAGGAGGGGTAACTTGACCAACACCAGTTCCGTAAGGATTGCCAGCATTTCCAAGCAACATAGCTGGAATATTGCCAGTTAAACCACGGCTCATATTGTAAGTACTTGTGCCAGCTTGTTGTGCACGACCTTCTAGATTAGCTATTGTATCTTCTTCCGCCCTTATGACATTTGCTATTCTTGTTGAGTCAAGCGTACGACCAGATTGTGAGGCGATTTCAAACGCTCTTTCTTCGGCATCAGCCTCTTCTTCTGAGGTTAAATCACCAGCGGCTCTTCGGTATAATCTGTTACTTAGTTCTTCTTGCTGACCAAGAACTCCTAGTGCTGTTGGATCAAGACCGCGAACTGCGTCAGCGTATTCCTGTCCGTAGGAACCAAGTAAATCTAAATCAGAACCTTTTTGTATATCGCGTAATTCGTTAATGCCCGTTTGTTCAATACGGTTTAATTCAAGCAAACGTTTTGCTTCGCTTTCTCCAACCATAGATGAGTAATCACCTATAATTTGTTGCAGTTCTTCATCTCTCAGACCAACGCCCCTGAAACGCTCTGCTTCACTTGCCCCTATTATAAATTTAGCCGTTTCATAAGCGGCATCATACGCACTTTCATCTATATCACCCATATTTCCTGTTCCTGTAATAATACCATTTCCGTCAACATCACCATTGCCACTGCCATCATTGCCACTGCCATCATTTCCACTGCCATCATCCGCAACTATGGGGTTACCATATGCGTCAAAGCCAGATCCATCAAGTTCACCATTACCGCTACCATTGCCGACGTCAAAAATTAGCGGAACAGTACCTCCGTCTGCCCCATTTCCGTTTTGAATACCGCCTAAAGTTGCCCCATCAAATATGTTTATTACTTTGTTGCCAGCACCGCCAGCAACCTTTTTTCCAGAATCAACTACAGTGTCAATTATTCCGCCATCGCCAGTTATACCGTCATTAACAGAGCCTGTTATACCTCCCGCAACAGTCTGGTCGCCTACAAGAGAAGAAACATTGTTTATAAAACTATCAAAGAAACCATCACCATCGGTGTCGGTATTAAACTCATTTCCATCTGCATCAGTTTGAACTTCAAATTCCCCTGTTTCATAATTAAATCCTGGAACATCATACTCCTGATCAACTAAAAATCTTCCTATATCGGAACGAGTAGCTGTGGTAGGATCAATCCCGTTTGCCCACAAATAATCAGATAAGTCTTGACCGCTAGGAGCCATAGCATCTCCAAGCATATTTGCTATTGAACCAACAGGAAGACCCAAGGAAGAAGCACCAAGTAAATTTACTAAATTAGTTTGAAGTGTTCCGCCAAGGTAATATTGTTGATTAAAGCCTATTGACTCCATAATGTTTCCCATTGCGGAAAACGGTGCGGCTAAATAATCATAACCGCTTGTTACTAATTCCGAAAGTTTGCTAAATAGACTGGGTTGTTCGTCTACTCTTGCTTTAATTTCATCATATTCTTCTTGAGAAACAACCGATTTAATATCATCAAGATATTGATCTAACTCTGTTCCAAAAACTGCGTCCCCTAATATATTTACTATTTGTTCAAAGAAATTTGCATCGGTGGTTGCTGGATCATTGTAAATTTCATTAGCCGCTTCTTCACCAAAAATTTCTGTTGCTAAATCTAATTGTTGTTGTGCAATTTGTTCAGTAGCGGGTCGTAAACCATAGTCCACCGCTCTAGCCATATCCAAATCACCCAAGAGCCAAGCAGAAAAATCAAAACCTTGAGCAAGATAGCCGCCTGCTGGATCATTGTGATCTTGCAAAATAGCACTAAGACCCGTTATATTTTCTAAAAAATCTGGAACAACTTTTTCAATATCCGACAACAATTTGTCGCTAATATGTTCGTCTACCAAATTATTAATAAAAAAGCCAACATTAGGAACATCTATTAAATCTGTGTCAATAATTCCCTCTAGTAAATTAACGCCAAGAGCAAATGCGTTTAAACCGTCAAATTGACCGCCTGTAGTTATAGATAAAATTTTATCTAAAAGTGCGTCTTTTTGAGAAATATCAAATTCCCCAGAAGGAGAAAGATTTTTATTTACCCAATCACCAAGATTCTTTGCGGCTGTTTTGCCTTCGTCACTTCTTAAAAAATCATTATAATTTCTGCGACTTCCAGAAAATCTGCCCATGATTTCATCTACTCTTGCTTGATACTCGGCTTCTTCTTCCGCAGTCCTTATACCCGTTTCAGGTTTGGTAACAATGTCAGGACCAGATCCATCAAGATTGCCACTACCATCGCCACTACCGTCGCCGATAACATCAATAGGAAGACCAGGATCGCCAACATTGCCAAAACCGTCACCATCACCAACACCATTATTGTTACCATCACCAGGGCTTGTGCCTACAACAGTAAGCGGTGGTATTACTAAAATCCCATCTTCGTCGTAATAATAGCCATCCGCAATATCAACATCACTCAAGCCACTAGTATCTCGTATCTCAGCTTTAGGATTTCCATAAACATCAATCCCATCTGCGTTGAATCCATCTACGTTAAACCCATCTACGTCAAACCCAGTTGTAACATTATATCCATCTAGACCGTATCCGTCTCTGTCAACTCCCTCTGGATCGTATCCGTCTCGGTCATATCCTTCACCATCTACTCCATCTCTATTGAAACCGTCAGAACCAACATTTTGACGATCAAAACCATCTGAATCATATCCAGCTAGATTATATCCGTCTCGGTCAATGCCCACTGAGTCGTATCCATCAACATCATATCCTTCAACATCACGATTTTCTCGGTCATATCCCGCAATATCATACCCATCAACATCATATCCTTCAGGATCACGGTTTTCGCGGTCATATCCCGCTATATTATATCCGTCTCGGTCATATCCTTCAGTATTGTAGCCATCAACATTAATCCCATCAACATTAAATCCATCCCGATTGTATCCATCAACATTATATCCATCATCGTCATAACCCTCGTCGTCATAACCGTATCCAATGCTGGTAATATCCCAGTCATTGCCAGCCTTAAAATTTGCTACTTGATCATTAATAAAGGAAAGATAAAAATCATTATATGAAGTTCCTACACCTCCAGTAAAATTTCCATCAAGATTAGTATTGAAAGCCGTGCCATCCGCAAAAGTAATCGTACTTCCGTCTAAAGATATAGTTTCATTACTTTGATTTACAACTTGAGGTATATAAGTTGCATTTTGTCGGTATTCCCGAAGTTCAGAAAGACTGTCTAATTGCAAGAAATCCTGCAATGCGTCAGGACCAAATTTCCCCAATACAAACTCGGCTTCTTCGGCTTGGGCAAACGAATTATACAATGAAATTATTCTATCTTCAATATCCGTACTTTCTTCTCCAGTAGCTGGATCAATAGCTATCTGTGGAATTTGATAAGTTAAACCGTTATTACCTTTCCACGTGTTGTATTGAAAGGAATTTACATCTAAATTCTGCCTATCCGACATTAAGTTGGAAACAAAATCTTGTTGCCTCATGGCATTTGTCGGTATCCATCCCCCAGTAAAACCCGCTAGTGGGTCGTGTTTTACGCCGCCAATTTGAGCTCCTCCACCTTGCAAGTTGCTTCCCGCCATTGCGTCATCGTATTTCAACAGAGGGCTTCCAAGCAGATTTCCAGGACCGCCGAACCTACTGCCACCATCATCTCCGTCACCTGTGTAATCACCACCTTCGCTGGGATCAAAATAGCCAAAATCATTATTAAAAAAGCTCCAATCAACGAAGAAATCGTCACCAATAGAGGGTCCAGTGGTAGCAGTTACGAAAAATGTAGGTAGCGTTCCCCCGTCTGCTGGATAATCATAATTTCTGCTAAATGACATAATTTTTTAAATATACTGGTTGTAGAATTCTATATCTTCACGGAAATATTCATCTATGAATTTCTTTATTTTACTATGCTTGTCTACCCAATCCGAGACTAGTGGTCTTACGTGATCTGGTCTTTGTTTGGCGGCACCACCATTTTCTTTAAACCTAGGATAAACCTTAAGAGGATGAAACCCTATTTCTTTAATCATTCTAGAAGCCTCGGAAGACCAATCTTTAAACATAAGCGGTTCGGCAATTTGTTTGTCTTGAAAATAAAAATAATGCTTTTGAGGTCTAAACAAAATGTTTGAGTGATTCTCTAATTCATTTAAAGTAAAATCATGAAATGCTTCCACGGTAATGGGTTTTTTTTCAGTCCTGCTTGTCCACATTTGATAAAATACAAATGAACTTAAATATCTCTCTATTGGTTCCCTTAAAAATCCATAATGCTTGTATTCTAAAATTTGTTTTTTAGAAATTAAATTATGTTTAGAGTAATGAGGAATATTAATCCAATCATCCAATGTATTATGTTCCATAAAAAGATCCCATTGCCGACCATATTTTTTCACCAATGATTCTTTTTTGGTTAAATCAAAATTGTATTTTATTTTCTTTTCTACAATTTTTCTAAATATATGAGATTCTGTAAGTTCTTCTTTTATTTGTCCTGGAAGATTTTGAGTTGGCAAATAAGCATCTTCTGTCTTGGAACAAATATCATCTTCGTGTACGGCACCGCAAAAACGAACAGAAGCCTCTAAACTAGTGCTTCCAGTCTTAGGAACTCGCATTAAAGTATATTTATGTTTATGAGATATAATCATAAAGTATATCCAAACCTTTCTTGATGCACGATCATTGCATTGTGTAAACTCTTGGCTACACCGTCACTTAGGACATCTGACCAAGGTTTGTCTTCAATGGGTTTAATAGATTTTTTAACATTATGATTTCCAAAAATACCAAATACTGAATTATTTTCCTTGACATCTTTTTGAATGTTGTTAAAATCATGAACATACTTCTCTTCCTTAATGTACTGATAAACTTTATTTATCACTTCTTCTGGATAGCTACAAAGGTCTTCATAACGGATAAATAACATTTTATCCGACAAACGAGTTTGAAAAACATCATCTAATCTTTTAAGAGAAATATTCAATGGCATACTATTTAAAAAATAGTTTATTCTTTCTTCTAAGGTAATGTTTTGTAATTCATTTGGTATGTCTGGGCATTCTGGAGAAAAACGATTTTCCTGATAAGTTCTTTCAAAGGAAGCTATAACAGAACGAATGTCCCTAACCATACACAACATCTTAGGTTCTGGCTCAATTTTATTTATCCAGCCGTAATAATGAGACCATCCTCTAGATTTATCTAAGAAAACAGGACGATCCGTTAAAGTTTCGCACCACCCCTTAATCATTCCTTTGCATCCGTTAAGAAAGGATTTGTGCAAAATATCGCTATCCATGCTAATGGATTCTTCTGTGCGTAAATTTCTAGATGCTCCAAAAATTATATCTAGTAAGGGAGAAGTGCTAGATCCGTAGATTCTTGGATTTTGATGCAATATTACCTGCAACAACTCCGATCCAGACTTTGGTAAAGAACAATTAAATATTAGTTTATCCATTAGATAAACTTAGAGCTTGATTAATTTGATGTCAAGTCTCGGGACTAGGACAAAGTTCCAAGTGCTAAAGATGAAATAGTTCCCGCATTGTTATAATAAAGAGTTATATCCCCTAAATTGTTTTGAATTGTGAACATTGACCTTGGAAGAGTTCCTGTTGCTTCGTTCCCGTCGGTCGCTCCTCCGTCCGTTGGTGTGGTTGGGCTATTTGCCATTGTAAATGCAACTTGACCGTTATTGTGCATCCGTAGACTGCATCCTGCTCCAGACGTAGTATTTATTCTATTTGCCTTTTTATATCCCCAATTACCAATTTCAAGAGTTCCTTGACCTGAACCTGAGTCTATTTCAACCCCGTATCCGACTGCGGTACAACCATATTGTTTTGTACGACAACCTCCACCAAAAATTAACTGAGAATACCTGCCACCAGATGTACCTCCTGGATCTTCGCAAAGATTACTTCTGCCAAATATTGCAGATTGATAACTGGACGTACTATTGTCATATCCTACAGCAGTACATTCGCCTTGAGTAGTAGAGTTTTTTATCCCAATAGCTGAAGACGATCCATTACCTGCTTTATTGCTAATACCTAATGCAACACAATTTATCCCACTTGCTACTTTTGAAACATCAGACCTTTCGCTTTGAATATCAAGAGAATTTGCTCCTCTTGTATTTCCTGTTTTGTCACTACCTACATAAGCGGTTCCTTGTAATTCAATTGCCCCGCTTAACGATGTATTAAGTTTGTTTATGCTAATACCACCATCCCTAACGATAATAGCTCCACTGGAAATTTCCGTTGTGACATTATCCGTTGCACCAGCAACAAATTCCGAATCAGTTACTAGTGCATTTAAATTTGTAGATGTTACTGTGCCTCCATCTACATAAGGAGTATTTACAGATAAGATTGCCATTATATTGCTGTGTTAGTTGACCTGAAGGCTTGACCACCAGTTACTTTCAAGGATCGTAACCGAGGTCTGCCCACTATATTGTTGATATTAAATTGAATACCGTATGCACGGTTATTACCTATTCTACCACGGATGGAAACATCTTCATTTTGAAGTAAGGGATTTCCGCCTAATCGTTCGGACAAAGTTCCTAAAGGTATATTGTAATCAATATTTTCTGTTTCTGCCGAAATTGTAAAATCAGAAGATCTTTCTGGGGATGATTGAGTGGAAAGTTCAAATGAATTCCATTTTTTTCTATCAATAGCTTTGAGTGTAAACTGTCGTGTTGTAATCTGGGCGGGTATATTATATGTTCTAGCAAAACCAACGGTAGAGGGATCCGCAGTAATAACATCTATACCGTCAGTACGAGCGTCTAACCTGTGCACTCCGCCAAATGTATTTATTGCATAAACACCACGAGTAAGACCATCACCAGCTACAAGTAAATCATCAAAATCAAATCCTGCTGTACTATCTACACTATCTGTGCTTTCCCATTGTTTGTTTAAGAAATTATAAATAATAACTTTATTATTAAGATTTACACCTTCTCCTACTGGAATTGCTAAATAATATCTATTATCGTAATAAACGCCAACAGACTTTGTCCAAGCATTTCTGTTAATATTGCGAATAGTATTATCTATTGACTCACTCAATGGAACTTCGTTGCCACGAAGATTGTATAAATCTTGGAATGACACACCATATACACCATTGTCAGAAAGAAACATTATGTTTTCACCAATTTGAACAATACTATTTCTAGCTACACAACCTACTTCATCGGTAATTAAAGTTGTTTGACCAGCCCTAAGTGATGTTGTGCCAGTAATAACATGAATGCTATTTCTCATAAAGACAATAAGCGTGTCATTAGTAAAGGAATGCAGTCCTACGATAAAATCAGCGGTTCCAGCATTTGGTCTAAATTTTCCATTTAAATCATCGTATGCGTTAATATTTAGACCATTGGAAAAAATAACCTCATCCCTTGTCCCTCTGTCAGTATAAGTATCAACAGTGGATTCAACATCAAATTCAAAAGGAACCGCTAATCTTTCTGAGTGATATACTCCATATTCGGGTGCTGGCATTTTAATATATCCAACACCCTCAGAAACTGGTTCGCTATAATGATTATTGCTTGACGCTAAGTCCGCTATTTGTGCAAAAAATGTAAAAGTATTTGCAGTGACACTGGCTACATCATATTGAGTCCCAACAACTAAATCGCTATTTGATTCAGTAATAACAATTTTATCTCTATCGTTTAATCCGTGAGCAGTAGATGTTACGGTTACTCGTCCATTAATAATAACAGTATTATTGCCAGAATCACCAAGTTGCTCGGGTTGTTGAAAATCACCGCTTGGTGCTTTTTCAAAATCATTGGCTATGTCTCCGTCCCAAATTAATGGAGTTTTTCCCCTTCTAAACAAAATAACTTTATTGAAGGCTTGTGTTAAAGATGCTTTGCCCGTTATTTCTACTCCTGCTGGGTATGCTATTGTAGTTGTTGGTATAACTGAAGGATCTAAATTGACTACAACTGCCTCAGAAGATGTTGCTACAATAATAAACTGACCAGTTGTGTCTAAAGGATTTGAATAGGCACAAGAGGCTACTACCCTTGGAACTATATCTACTAGTACGGGAGATGTTCCCGTGTCATCTAGTGTAAAAGGCAATGTAAGCCCACTACCAGGAATCAAAAGAGATCCGCTAATAATATCAATACCCTTACGAACTTGCCATTCGCCATTAAGATCCATGCGACCATTTTGACTATCCGCAAGGACTCCTGGTTTTAATTGATCAGGTCTAAACCGATTGTTAAAGCCAAAAAACCCAGAATCCATCTCATCTTTCATTTGAGAGTCAAACTGACCGTATGATGAAAATCGCGACATTTACTTTTTTTTCTTTTTAGGAAAACCTGCTTTCATGTTAGAATAAGCTTTATCGCTAACAGTTGATTTGCTTTTAGGGCGGCTAGTCCCTGCTTTTTTACGTTTATTGATATTTTTATATAGACTCATATTAACATTTCCAAGCTTTTCGTGACCAATAATTGGCTGAAAGTTTATTATTTTTACCTTTGATTCCGCCACTACGAGCACAATAAGAACGTTTGCGATCTGGTTGGCTTGATTTAATTGTCATGTTCGCGTCACCAAAACGAACAATTTTCTCCTTGCCATCCTGACAGGCTTTTACAACGGACTTCTTACCCCCAGAAGAATCTCTACGGGGCTTGTTGCAAGCCATCTTGCTTTTGTCTATCTTAGCCACGACGACGAGCCATTGGACGACCCATTGGACGAGACATTGGACCAGCCATTGGACGACCCATTGGACGACCCATTGGACCAGCCATTGGACGTTGTGCCATTGGACGTTGTACCATTGGACGTTGTACCATTGGAGCCGCTGGACGTTGTGCCATCGGGCGTTGTGCCATCGGAGCCGCTGGACGTTGTGCCGCCATTGGACGAGCACGTTTTACAGCGTTAGCACGAGGTTTACGGGCACGGCTTGCCGCCGCCTTACCTTTTGGTGTATATGGGAATTTCTTTCCTCCTACATTTGGCATAATTATATTCTCCTACTGGGTTTATTTCAATGGTTTGCGGGTCATTTTCTTGCCGCTACCTAAATTTCTTGGTTTAATATTATGAGAGCTACCATCGCACTTCGGCATGGTACTGGATTTTCCACAATTACATTTTTTCATATTATTTGACTTGAGATGAACCAAAGTAAAACCCTACAATAGCTAAAGCTGTTTGTCTTACTTCTGGCATTATTACGAATCCTTGTACAGTGTGCCACTGGACGCTCTTAAATAGCCCTAAAAAGCCGTTTGTCTCTCTAGATAGGGTTACCCCTACGTCAGTCCACGCGAAGACGAATGGGGCTATTACGATGGCAAAGATTGTGCATACGACTAGAAACCTGCGAACTAGGACACCGCCGTCACGTTTAGCCGCGGCATCAGCCGATTCGTCGGCATATTGCTGAGAAGTAATCATACGGTCAAACTGACGAGCCTGATGATCCATCTGCGAACCAATAAGTTTCATTACAAAACCACTGATTCCTCCTCCAAGCATTGCTAGTAGTTCTGGTGTCAT
>TARA_R110002153_G_scaffold3979_7_pt1 | contig 18473 bp, 14 predicted proteins | sample TARA_R110002153 | Tara Oceans TARA_R110002153 (sample SAMEA4398193) | marine metagenome | biome: Polar Biome; feature: [SRF] surface water layer (ENVO:00010504); material: water (ENVO:00002006), including particulate matter (ENVO:01000060) such as... | depth 5 m
TGCGCAGAATTAGCTTGCAAGTTTTTGAACACTTACATCGACTTGATTTAGATTATCATTTAAACCGCCAAACGGGTGGCCTTTCACGTGATATCGAACGCGGTACCAGCGGCATCAGCTTTCTGATGCGCTTTCTGGTGTTTAATATTGTCCCAACTTTACTTGAAATTCTCGCGGTGGTAGGCGTGCTCTTTTATAATTACGGATGGAGCTTTGCGTTCATCATTTTGATTTCCGTGATCAGCTACATTAGCTTTTCCATTAAAGCCACCCATTGGCGTACTGAGTTTGTAAGGGCGGTCAATCAAGCCGATTCACTGAGTAACACCAGAGCAATTGATAGTTTATTAAATTACGAAACCGTAAAATATTTTAATAATGAACATTACGAAGCCGAGCGTTACGACGTGGCACTAGCCGATTGGGAAGTCGCAAGGCGCAAAAATCGGTTGTCATTATTCGCTTTAAATACAGGCCAAGCTACTATTATTGCCATTGCGATGACCAGTATGATGGCTGTTGCAGCCTATTATGTGGCTCAAGGGACCATGACCATAGGGGATTTCGTGTTGATTAACGCATTCACTATGCAAATTTTTATGCCACTCAATTTCCTCGGTTTTGTTTACCGAGAAATAAGAGGTGCCCTAGCCAATATTGAAAATCTGTTTACCTTGCTCAGCAAACCTCCTTCAATCGTCGATAACGACACCTCACAATTGCTTAAAGTAACAAAAGGGAACATACGTTTCGATAAAGTCAATTTCGGTTACGGCCCAGACAGACAAATATTACATGACGTAAGTTTTGATGTGCCTGCGGGTAAAAAAGTAGCTATCGTTGGCCCTAGCGGTGCAGGTAAATCTACCATCATCAAATTACTGTTTCGATTTTATGAGGCAAGCAGTGGGGCTATATTGATTGACCAACAACCCATTACAACCGTTAGTCAGGCGTCATTGCGCCAAGCAATCGGCATCGTGCCCCAAGACACCGTTTTGTTCAATGATACTATTTTTGAGAATATCCGTTACGGTCGCCCTGATGCTAGTGATGATGAGGTAAATGACGCCATAAAACATGCCCACCTAGCAGCCTTTATCAAGGCACTGCCCAAAGGACAAGATACCCAAGTTGGCGAAAGAGGATTGAAATTATCTGGCGGTGAAAAACAGCGTGTCGCTATCGCTCGGACTATCTTAAAAGGAGCACCCATTTTGTTGTTTGATGAGGCGACATCGTCCCTTGATAGCCAATCTGAACAGGCGATCCTAAGCGCATTTAGGGAAATAGCTGTAGGCCACACAAGTCTTGTTATTGCTCACCGACTCTCGACCATTGTCGATGCTGACAGTATCATAGTGATCCAAGACGGCCGAGTAGTAGAACAAGGTGAACACAATCACCTATTAGCCCAGAAGGGCCCATATTATCACCTATGGAGTACCCAACAGAAAGTGAATACATCTGATGACTGAAGCTACAAACCAATTACTCATTGAAGCAATAAACCAGACGATGCCTTTTGGCAAATATGCTGGCAGAAAACTTTTGCAGCTGCCAGAACCTTATTTAGTCTGGTTTAATCAACAAGGCTTTCCTGAAGGCAAGCTTGGCCAACAATTAGCGTTAATGCACGAAGTGAAAGTCAATGGGCTCGAAACCATGCTCAAGCCCCTGTTAAGATAATGAGCAGTTCTTACTCCAACCGTTCATCGCGTCGTAGGCAGAAGAGTAATAGCTTACAATACGATAACATCGACCGTCAGATTTTAGTGCTGCATAAAGCGATGGCAAATAAACTTGTTAGTCACCCTGAATTACGTCAGCAGGTCATTGATACGCTTGAGTCGCGCTATACAAACGGCCAACTGCGCCATGGGGGTTATCTAATATGGACTTGCTTAATGGAATATATCGATGATGAGCCAGACGTTTTTATACAAGGCGTATTAGCTGATACGCCACAGATGCGTAAACTGCGACGCAGAACGCCTTTCGTTAATTTATTAACCGAAGAAGAGAGAATGGCTGCGTTAAATGAAACAGCTTCATGCCCCTAGCAGTTTAATTTACGTTTACCAGTAAGGATTAAAATAAAAGGTAAGCATAAAGCTATTAAGCTACTTGGCGTGGGCACTGAAATAGCATGATCGGCATTTGTATTTAACGTTGATTGAACCAAGAACGTGCCATATAAGTTGTTAGACTGATCGAGTTGATCGTTATGTGCTTGGTCAAATGTGCGTCCATATATATTGGCTAATGCACTACCATTTACATAACTCCCTCCCATACGAATTCTTAAAGACTCGCCTTGATATAAACCGAATGCATATGTTTGATAGTATCGGCTACCCTGCGTTGCACCAAATAAGCTCTGCCATTGATTCGCTTGTGCATAACATAATGTGCTATTGGCACAGTTTCGCTCATAATTTAACGGTTCTTGCGTATCATGGCGGATTAACTGAATGTCACTGAAAGCGGTATCTAACAATCCCCAGACATCTAGCGCACTGGCATATTCCCAGCCAGCAAACGCACCGCCCGCTTGGCGATAACTCATATGACTCGTCATCGTCAAATCTAACCAGACGAGACCACTAGTACTGTCTTTCACTGCGAGATTATCGCCTGAATCAAACGCATCCCACTGAATAAGTTCTGCTTGAGAGTTTGCACTTATTAGTGTGAAAATGACGAGTAAAGAGCGAGTCAGGTTTTTCATATCGAGTACCGTGATCTTATTGTTTTTATTGAGTAAAAAGCAATATTAACAAGTTAGTCATGGTTTAAAATTAGCCAATGGTATGACGAAATAACTTCCCAGAAACGAAAAAAGCACCCGAAGGTGCTTTCTTTCAAACGTATGACTTGGTCGATTAACGACGTAGGCCTAAACGCTTGATTAGATCTTGATAACGCTCAACGTTTTTACCTTTAAGGTAATCAAGAAGTTTACGACGTTGGCTAACCATACGTAGCAAACCTCGACGTGAGTGGTGATCTTTTTTATGGTCAGCAAAGTGGCCTTGAAGCTTGTTGATGTTAGACGTCAACAATGCAACTTGAACTTCAGATGAACCAGTATCACCTTCTTTTACGCCATAATCAGCAATAATTGCTGCAGTTTCTTGAGTAGTTAGTGACATAACATTCTCCAAATAAGAGCTAAAATACAGCAGGCCGATCACTAATTCAGCCATGCCAAGAAGCGCGTATTATAGTGACTACCGTTTATTTAGCAAGGACAAATCCTACTAAGCTGGTGAGTTAAATACCACTACACGTTTTGGGGCCGCATTATTATCACTATCAATCTCTGAGACACCCAAAAATACGTCATCTTGAACGCAATAAGTGCGCACAACTGAACCTTGAGAAAGTTCAGTATCGCTCTGATATGCTACCGGCTGACCGTGTAAAAACGAATCTCTTGCTGAGGGAGTCATATGAATGCTCGGTAAAGCCTTAACGGCGCTGTCCATTGGGATAAGCAGCGGGTCGAGAATATCCGTTAACGGAATTTGCTCAGCTTGTGCTTTTTCCAGCAGCGTCTCCAGCATTTCAAATGTCACCATTTTTTCGCTTGGGTAATCAGCCACATTGGTCCGATGAAGTTTACTCACATAAGCACCACAACCCAGTAGCTGACCTAAATCGTCAACCAAAGAACGAATGTAGGTACCTTTGCTGCAGTGTACTTTCATATCCACTTCATCGCCTTCAAATCGAGTGATGACAAGGGAAAAAATGGTTATATCTCGCGCTGGACGCTCGATGACTATTCCTTGACGAGCATAGTGATATAGCGGCTTGCCTTGATGCTTTAAAGCAGAAAACATAGATGGCACTTGTTTTATAGGGCCTCTAAATGTTTCACAAGCGTCGTTCAACTGCTGCTGCGTCACATTTACGTCTCGCGTATCCACAACTTCACCGTCGGCATCTGAAGTCGTTGTACGTACACCTAATTTGGCAGTAACGATATAGGTTTTATCTGCATCTAACAGAAACTGAGAAAACTTAGTCGCTTCCCCTAAACATACAGGTAACATTCCAGTAGCAAGAGGGTCAAGCGCCCCAGTATGGCCTGCTTTAGCAGCCAAAAATGCGCGCTTAACTTTCTGAAGTGCTTGGTTAGACGAAATTTCTAATGGTTTGTCTAGCAGTAAAATACCATCTATTGCGCGACCTTTACGACGTCTAGCCAACCTTTAGTCCTCTTGTTCTTCATCTAACGAGCGACCCGCATTACGTGCGCGCTCTTTATCTTTATTTAGGGTGTCGTCAACCAAGTTACTAATACGAATACCTTCGCTTAATGAACCATCGCGTAAAAATTTAATTGCGGGTACGGCACGCATACGCATACGACTCGCTAATAAAGTACGGATATACCCTTTATTGTCTTCTAAAATTGATAGGTAATTGTCCATCACCTCATCATCATTTTCAAAGAAGGACACGTAAATTTTTGCATATGCCAAATCTCGAGATATTTCTACAGCCGATACCGTGACCATACCTAACCGTGGATCTCGATTCTTAAATTCATTCTGTAAAATACTGGCGATTTCTTTGTGGATCTGCTGACCTACACGGTCGGTGCGAGAGAATTCTCTTGCCATTTTATTCTCCTAAAGCATTACTTAGTGCTTTTGTTAAGACAAAACGGAGGCCTAAGCCTCCGTTTTACTTCAATATTAATAATCAGCTAACAACAGGTGTTGGCGAATTATAACTCACGTTCAACTTGAACGATTTCAAATACTTCTATTTGATCGCCCGCTTTGACGTCGTTGTAGTTCTTCACGCCGATACCACATTCAACCCCATTACGTACTTCTTGTACATCATCTTTAAAGCGTCTTAATGATTCAAGCTCGCCTTCATAGATAACCACGTTTTCACGGAGTACACGAATAGGATTGCTGCGTTTGATTGTTCCTTCGATAACCATACAACCTGCAATTGCACCCAGTTTCGGTGATTTAAAGACATCACGTACTTCTGCTAATCCAATAATAACCTGCTTGAATTCTGGGGCTAACATACCTGTCATCGCCATCTTAACTTCATCAATCAAGCTATAGATAACGCTGTAGTAACGTAGGTCAATCTCTTCCGATTCGATAACACGTCTAGCGCTTGCATCGGCACGAACGTTAAAACCAACGACTATCGCGCTCGACGCTGCTGCTAAGCTTGCATCTGTCTCGGTAATACCACCTACACCACTGCCGACTATGTTTACTTTCACTTCAGAAGTAGATAAGTTGGTAAGTGAATCAGAAATCGCTTCGACTGAACCCTGTACATCGGCTTTAAGCACGATGTTAAGCTCACTAACGTCACCTGCTTCCATATTAGCAAACATGTTTTCAAGCTTAGCTTTTTGTTGCTTAGCCAATTTAACTTCACGTTGCTTGGTATGACGTTTCGCAGCTACATCACGCGCTTTACGCTCATCTTGAACCACTAGCGCATCTTCACCGGCAATCGGTACACCTGATAAACCTAGAACTTCAACTGGAGTTGACGGGCCAGCAATAGTAACGTCTTTACCATTTTCATCGCGCATCGCTCGAACACGGCCATACTCAATACCACAAAGTAAGATATCACCCGCTTTCAACTGACCTTCTTGGATCAAGACTGAAGCAACTGGGCCACGACCTTTGTCCAAGCGAGATTCAATAACAATACCTTTAGCTGAACCAGTTGGTGGCGCTTTTAAATCTAGTAATTCAGCTTGTAGGCTAATCGCTTCAAGTAAGGCATCAATGCCTTCACCGGTTTTCGCTGATACATTAACAAACTGGTGCTCGCCGCCCCACTCTTCTGAAATAACTTCCAGTTGAGACAGTTCAGTTTTAACCCGGTCTAAATCAATGCCATCTTTGTCAATTTTGTTAACAGCAACAATCAAAGGTACACCGGCCGCTTTGGCGTGTTGTACTGCTTCTTTGGTTTGTGGCATAACACCATCATCTGCTGCTACGACTAGTACTACAATATCAGTTGCCGTGGCTCCACGAGCACGCATAGCGGTAAACGCGGCGTGACCTGGTGTATCTAAAAATGCTATGCGACCATTTTCAGTTTCAACGCTATAAGCACCGATATGCTGAGTAATACCGCCAGCTTCGCCATCAGCTACTTTTGCCCGGCGAATATAATCAAGCAGTGACGTTTTACCGTGGTCAACGTGACCCATGATCGTAACAACAGGTGCGCGAGGCGCAAGCTCTGACGATATGTTGTCAGCTAACAACTCATCTTCTAAAGCGTTGTCATTAACTAATTCGTATTTGTGACCCAATTCTTCAACTATAACGACCGCGGTTTCTTGGTCGAGTACTTGATTAATGGTAACCATTTCACCCATTTTCATCATGGACTTAATCACTTCAGTAGCTTTAATCGCCATCTTACTGGCTAAGTCACTTACGGTGATGGTTTCGCCTATGCGCACAATACGCTCTACTGGCTGAGCGGGCTTGTTAAAAGCGTGCTTAAGATCTGAACCGGCATTACGTTTCGACTTTTTACGACGACGTCCACCGCGCTCAATTTTAATATCATCAGCATCTTCTGCTTCTTGAGCATAACGATTACTGTGCACATGAACTTCTTCAGCTTCTTGCTTCTTACGACGTTCTTCTTCTTCTTTCCAACGTCGAGAGTTTTCTTCAGTAAGCTTAAGCGCTTCATCTGCCGCTTTTTTGGCATCTTCTTCCAGTTTACGCTGGGCTTCTTGCTCTTGCATTTTACGAATATTTTCCGCTTCAGCGCGAATACGTTCTTGCTCTGCTTTTTCTTCAGGGCTCAAAGCAGCTTCTTCAGCTTGACGCGCTTCGGCTTCTTTCTTAGCACGTGCAACACGCTCAGCTTCAGCTTTCGCTTTTGCTTCGGCAGCTTTTTTCGCTTTTTCTTCAGCAGCTTTCTTAGCGTCTTCGGCTTGTTTTTGCTCAGCTTCAAGCTTGGCTTGCTGCTCAGCTAAGACTCGTGCGGTTTCTTCTTCCGCTAAACGCGCTTCTTCAACATCCGTACGCTTAACGTAAGTCCGTTTTTTACGCACTTCAACCGTAACCGCTTTGGCTTTACCCATATTAAGCGTGCTGGTTGTTTTACGTTGTAATGTCATTCGCTTAGGCGCTTCAGAGCCTGTACCGCCATGTTGTTTGCTTAAAAAATCCAACAACTGACGTTTTTCATCTTCAGTCACGTTTTCATTTGCCGCTTTTACAATATCAGCATCTTTAAACTGCTTAACTAAGCGGTCAACCGAAGTGCCGATATCGGCGGCGAGTTTTTCAATGGATACTTCTGCCATATTCGTAATTCCTCTTGGTGACCTATTCTTCGTTAAACCAGACAATGTTTCGTGCAGCCATAATCAGTTGGCCCGCTTTCTCTTCGTCTAGTTCTTCAATATCGCTGATCTCATCTACGCCTTGCTCCGCAAGTGATTCAAGATCGGTAATGCCGCGACTTGCTAATGTGTAAGCAAGATGGCGTTCCATACCGGCTAAACTTAATAGCTCTTCTTTTGGTTCAGAGGCTTCCAATGTCTCTTCATTTGCTAGCGCTTGAGTCGTTAACGCGGCGCGAGCTCTGCTACGCAAGTCTTCAACGATGTCTTCATCAAGACCGTCAATTTCTAGTAGCTCATTAATGGGTACGTAGGCGATTTCTTCCAGAGTGGTAAACCCTTCATCAACCAATACCGCGGCAAATTCTTCGTCAATATCAAGACCATTAACGAAAACCGCTAACACTTTAGAATTCTCTTCATCATGCTTGTTGTTTAAATCTTCAACTGTCATTACGTTTAATTCCCAGCCGGTAAGCTGAGCAGCTAAACGCACGTTTTGTCCACTACGACCGATGGCTTGGGCTAAGTTGTCAGATTCAACGGCTACGTCCATCGTGTGGTTGTCTTCATCAACGACAATAGATGCAACTTCGGCTGGTGCCATAGCATTAATAACGAACTGGGCAGGATTGTCATCCCACAGTACGATATCTACTCGTTCACCGCTTAATTCACCACTAACTGCTTGCACACGTGAACCGCGCATACCGACACAAGCACCGATAGGGTCAAGACGCTTATCATTTGTTTTAACAGCAATTTTGGCGCGCGAACCTGGATCACGTGCAGCAGCCTTAATTTCCAAGGTCTCTTCAGCAATTTCAGGCACTTCTAATCTGAATAACTCAACCAACATATCGGGATGAGTACGGCTAATAAATAATTGTGCGCCGCGAGCTTCAGGACGGATTACGTAAAGTAGACCACGTACGCGATCCCCTGGACGGAATGTTTCGCGAGGTAACATATCATCACGGTAGATAACGCCTTCTGCGTTATTGCCTAGATCAATAATAATATTGTCGCGGTTAACTTTTTTAACGGTACCCGTGACAAGCTCACCAACACGTTCTTCGTATTCAGCCATCACTTGGGCACGTTCTGCTTCACGTACTTTTTGTACGATAACTTGTTTGGCCGTTTGCGTAGTTATACGGTCGAATTTAATAGATTCAACTTGATCTTCAACATAGTCACCTAGTTGAATATCTGGCTCGTCGATTTGAGCAGCTGAAATAGTCATTTCAGCAAATGGGTTCTCTTGCTTTTGGTCATCAGCAATCACCATCCAACGACGATACGTGTCAAAATCACCTGTTACACGGTCAATGGCAACACGTACTTCGATTTCGCCTTCAGTTTTCTTTTTAGTTGCACTTGCAATGGCAAATTCTAACGCTTCAAAGATTTTTTCTCTTGGTACTTGTTTTTCATTTGAAACGGCTTCCGCCACTAACAATATTTCTTTATTCATGATTGCCTCACTGATTATTCTTTAGCAAAAGCCTAAATGGCCATCTACTCAATCAAACGTTGGAACAACATTACCTTTTTCGATATTGGCAAAAGCTAATACAAACTCTTGATTGTCAACTTCAACAGTTAACATGCCATCAGATTCGCTAAGTAACTTACCTTTAAAGTTACGTCTGTCTCCCATAGGCATATTCAAACGTATCGCGACGACTTCACCAACTGATTCAATATAATGTTGTAACTTAAATAAGGGACGTTCCATGCCCGGTGAGGACACTTCTAAGTTGTATTCGGTACTGATTGGATCTTCTACATCAAGCACTGAACTGACTTGACGACTTACTTCTGCACAGTGGTCGACCGAAATACCATCTGGATGATCGATGTAAACGCGCATAGTAGAATGTATTCCAGCGCGAACAAATTCAATCCCCACCAATTCAAAGCCAAGGGCTTCTACGGGTGCAGTCAACATTTCAGTTAATTTTTGCTCTAGTTGAGACAATAGTCACGCTCCAAAAACGAAAAAAGGGCCATAAGCCCAGAGTAAGTAAAAACAGGTTTAAAAGGATAACAAAAAGCCCCGTACAAGCGGGGCTTTTTGTTTCTGGACCCTAGTCCACTATTCTCACTGAAAAATGGCTGAATGCCAAGTTTCAAAAAAGTGGTTGCGGGAGCAGGATTTGAACCTACGACCTTCGGGTTATGAGCCCGACGAGCTACCAGACTGCTCCATCCCGCGCTTGAAATCTTTGTCGATAAACGCACTATGCATTACGTGTCGTGTCTCGAGTGGGGCGTATTATACATAGCTGAGTAATTGACGCAAGGCTTGCAATGAATAAATCATACATTAATCAACAAAAAACATTGGATGTGTGCATAATTTATACAAATAAATTATTTACTCACATTTAATAAACAATCAGCTATAAAAAAGTTGCATTTTTTCAGCTAGTTTAAAATCTAACGCGCTGAGTCCGCTTACATCATGTGTCGTTAGCTTTACCTCGACTTTATTGTACACATTGAACCACTCGGGGTGATGATTAAGTTTCTCTGCCCAAATAGCTATTTGGCTCATCCATCCAAACGCCCGAATAAAACTTTTGAATTTGAAACTCTTGCTCAGTTTACCGTCGGTTATTTGCCATTGCTGTTCAAGGGCCAAATTTTCATTGAGTTCGACCAACTTAGATTGGCTTTCGCTATCTGTTAATTTTTCTACCATAAAATTCTCACTAATTTATCGCTAGATGTGTGTGCTCCTATCATGCAGGGAAATATAAAGAATGAAAGCCAACACTCAATTTAAAAAAAGCGTATGCGGGAACTTTTGTTTACAAAAAAACCTGCCGAAGCAGGTTTTTTTTAAAGCAATCAGTTAGTTTAAAATTCGACTGCAAAGCGCGCGTAAATTTGACGCCCTCTTGGATCATGTACCTTACTATCGAAACCACTGTTAGTGAATAACTGAGGAGGCTCTTCATCCGTTATGTTTATACCGCCAACAGACAGCACATAGTTGTTTTGAGTGTCAAAGATTGTACCTAAATTCACGTTGTATTGCAGATCATAGGTCACATGACTATCAACCTCTTTAAAGCCACTATCACAACCTGTAGCCGTACTAACTGTTCCGTCAGAACAGTTTTGGTCATCGTCATAACTGCTGATGTAACGAGCAAAAATATTAGCTGAGTGCGCGCCTGATGACCAATTTAAGCCAAGGTTCAAACGTAACTCGGGCGACGACGTACCTATATTGGTGAAGTTTCTACGACCTGCCCCATCCACTTTACCTGCTTGTGGGTCGTCTAGTTCATACTTTGTAATGTAGGTCGCATTAATTGACGGAACAAACAGACCTGCATCCGTATCCATCTTGTAACTGGCAACAAAGTCCAAACCAGAGGTTTCAAGAGAACTCGCATTCACATAAGTGTTATTAACTTGCGTTAATGGTCCTGTGAGAGGGTCACCGGCACGCACAACACGCTCTGGATCACTTGGGTCTAAATTCAATACCGCTTGCGGGTTTTCTTGAATGATTAGATCTTCAAACTCGAAGTTCCAATAATCAATTTCAATGGATACATCACTAATTGGTTCAAATGACACACCCATATTATACGCAGTGGACTCTTCTGGTTTTAAGTCTTCATTACCGACTGTGCGCACAGCAGCAAACGCGTTCGCACCGATAAGAGGATCATTTAATTGCTGCAGCGACGTACCGCCACCACTTCGCAAGAATACTGTTGGTGCTCTAAATGAAGTAGAAATTGAACCACGGAACGATAGCTCTTCACTCGCACGGTAAGAGAAAGCTACTTTAGGGTCGATAGTGTCACCAATTGTGCCGCCGTAGTCTTCATAACGTACAGCCAACTGGATATCCAAATCATTAGAAACAGGTAAGGCCATTTCAGCAAAAACGGCCCAAACATCTAACGAACCATCAAAATCTGGGTTACCGATAACGAATGTAAAACTATCTTGGTTTGCTAACGCATCATAGTCTTGGCTTAACGACTCATCACGATATTGCATACCAAACGCTAAACCAGCAGCACCGCCATCCATGTCAAACACATCGAATGACATAAAACCCTCATACACTTGTAAATCGGCTTTAGAATCAATGGTTTCAAGTCCGGTAAACGAATCAATCACATATTGAGAGTTAGGTGCTGTGTTATATGAAGTGGCAAACGGATTAAAGTATTCGCAATCACCTTCACCTGCCGTCCCTGTTAGTGGGTTACATTGCCCACCACCCAAACCATTTAAGGCTAAGTTAAACTCTGTGTTTAATACATCAGGTACGCTGAAGAAAAAGTCATTGGTAGCATTGGTGTAGCTAACTTCCCAAAAACCGTGCTCTAACTCACCTTGCAGTGCAGTGTTAAATCTAAACGTATCTGATTCCGTATTCGCATAATCAGGGGCTTTACCGTTACCTTCAGCACGGCCAAAAAAGGTTACAGCTTGACCAAACGGATTCTCTGGGTGATCAGCCGGTACAACTGGGCCAGTTAATATAGGGAAACTTGGTGCGCCGCCCCGTGTCGCTCGGTTACGGGCGAAGCTCACTTCTGTCGTCCAACTCATCGTATCAGACACTTCATATTCAGCTTTAACATACGCATTTAGGCGTGATTCATCCGGAACGTAAGAGTAATCCTTACCGAAATCGAACATACACAGTCCCACATCTAAGCCCGGCACCGTACCTGGAGGAGCAAGTACATTAGCTGCACCGCCATACTCTTCACAACCATAGGGATCAATAAAAGGCGTTGCGCCGATAAAATAAGAGCCAGGGTTGCCCAAGGCACTACTATCATCTTGTGGTCGGCTTAAACGACGGTCTTTAATAAACAGTGGCGAACGATTGGTATAACTGACCGCAGCGATGATGCTGCTTTTATCGTTACTGGTTCCCCATAAACCTTGTAATACATATTCTTTGTTGTTGCCGTGGGCACCGTCTTGATAATCAGCGCTAAGTTTTACGCCTTCGTAGTTCCGTTTAGTAATAAAGTTAACGACACCTGCTACGGCGTCTGAACCATAAAGGGCAGAAGCACCATCTTTGATAATTTCAACTCTATCAATAGCAATCATCGGAACTAGCGAGCTAGTGTCGACGAAGTTCAACCCGTTATTAGTCGGTTGTGCAGTCACAACTTGACGTTTGTTATTCAGTAAAACCAAAGTAGACGCGACGCCTAAGCCGCGTAAGTTAATGTTTGAGGTACCAGCAGTAGCATTTTGCGTAAATGCATCTGGATTGTTCTCTGCTCCCGTATTAATCGTCAACGTCTGGGTGATATCGGCAATGTTTTTCGCACCTAAGGCATCAATAGCAACACTATCAACCACGGAAAGAGGTGAAGGAGACTCAAAGTTTTCGCTGCGACGAACGAAACTCCCTGTCACCATAATCATTTCGATATCTTCTTTTTTCTTTACGTCGGCTTCTTGGGCCAATACTGAAGGGCTAGCAAATAAAAATTGAGCGGAAATGGCCGCGGCTAAAGCACTGACTCGTGTGTTTATCTTCATTATGTATTCTCGAGGTAATTATTAGAAACAAATCGAGCAGGTAAACAACGGACTTACCAACCACTCAGACCGCGCATCAATATTGTCTAATAGTTATAATTCTTATCAGTAAGTGACTGATTCTCAGGCGCTAAACTAATGCGTCACAGTGATAGTAGGGGGGGAAAAGGAATATGTAAATGCAATGTTATTTATATGTGAACATTACCTCGAGTCATGGTCAGACCAGTAGGGCGAAAATTAAGCAATCTTTGGGTAAAAAGACTGCTCATACTAAAGTTTAGGCTAGTAACATCATTAAAAATGAACCCACTACAGCAGGCTTGCTTCGACCGTTAATTTCGATCTGCGTATCGAAACAAAAAAGCGTCCCCATTTCTTTGCTTTCTTTTCTAGCCAATGTTGAAACAAACCTTATTTCATCATTCACTCTAACGGGCTCTAGGAAGCGAATTTTATCAACCCCATAATTCAAAACGGTTTGGGTACTTGGATCAAGCGCTACCATGTTGTAGAACGCTTCAGGCATGAGGGTAACGCTTAAATAACCATGGGCAATAGTGGTTTTGAACGGGCTTTCTTTCTTGCATCGTTCAACATCCACGTGTATCCATTGATGATCCCCCGTGGCATCAGCAAATAGATTAATGCGTGCTTGGTCTACCTTAAGCCAGGCGCTTGGTTCTAATTGTTCACCCACTGCAACTTGTAATAGATCTTTAGCCATTTGAGGCTCCTTGAGAATATTATTAATGATATTAGACGCTAGCACTGTCGTTATATTAGTGACAACTCACGTAAATTTATTTAGATGTATAAATCTGCTGTAAACGGCAAAATAACGCTAAAAAATATCCAATATTCACCTTCAATATGTTTGCAGAAGTGTAAATGAGTCTACGAATTCATCATTTCATCGCAATAAAACGCTAACTTAACCCAGTCTTGAAATTATAACGCTTGCACAAGGTCTTTATTTTAGAATTCAGGTAATCAGTGAAAAGAGGCAAAAATGCAGAAAAAGTTTTTTAGTGCTTGTGTCTTAAGTTGTATATCTTTTTTTACCGACGCCTACTGTATCGATAATTGGGCATGTTTCGAAAAAGTTAACAACGGTCTAAAACTAGAATATTGGTTAAGTAATAAACAGCCTTATCCCATTACATCAACATTGGAGGTCATCACTAAAAACTTAAAAAGTGATAATGCTATTCATTCTCGGTACAGCGAAACGCGCGTTCTAGGGCCATTAGCACGTATAAAAGTACTTTCGTTAACCCCAATCAGTCAAAACCGTCCCGTGCGCAGCCATGAAGATTTTTTTTGGACACCCGGTATTCAAAATTCGGTTCATAACAATGATTATCGCTACGCCCTGCCCTATGCGCAAAATAGTTCGTTTCGTCTCGTTCAAGGTGTTAATGGTAGTTTTAGTCATCAAGGTGCGTCTCGTTACGCTTTTGATTTCGCTATGCCTGAAGGTACCGCCGTGTACGCGGCTAGAGATGGACAAGTTATAGATTTACAAGAAAGTCATAATAAAGGTGGAGCCAGTCGACGGTATGCCAAATACGCTAATTTCGTCACACTGCTGCATGATGATGGCACCACGGGTGATTATTATCATTTGAGAAAAAACGGCGTTGCAGTCAGTTTAGGAGACTATATCAAACGACGGCAATTGCTTGGCTATTCTGGCAATACGGGATTTTCCTCACTTCCCCATCTGCATTTTGCTGTCTACCAAGCCAAAAGCCACGGTAAATACCAATCCGTGCCAATTAAGTTTGAGCAAGATGATAATTAACAAGAGATTTTCGCCCATCATTTGAGTTTTTATACTCACGATTCAATGCCGTAAATAGCACAGTTGCAGCAACCTATGGCTTACTAATGGCTATAACAGGACGTGTTGCCATCTTTAAGATATTTGGCACGCCTGCCCCCATCAGACCAACCTCTCAATTTTCACGGTTATGCTGCACAAAGTCATTCAAATAGCGACAACCTGTTGCAATAGGTTTACATCCTTTTTAGGTAAATATGTATTCATAATGATTAGAAAATTTGATCTATTTTCAAAAGGGCGTAGTATTAATTGCAACTGGTCAGATGAGCGGATGAGTAAAAATTATGAGTATCAGAACAAATCTTAAAAAAGTATTACCCCCTATTTCTCTAACAGAGCAAGAAGCGTTAGACGCTGGTGATGTGTGGATTGAGTCTTCTATTTATCGGGGTAAGCCTGATATGCAGGCATTGCGTGCTATTCCTAAAGCGACATTGAGCGCTGATGAGCAAGCCTTTCTAGACGGACCTGTTCAACAATTACTAGCAATGGTTGACGATTACGAATTACAGAACAGCAAACATCTGCCGCAAAATGTGTTGGATTTCCTGTGCGTTAATAAATTTTTTGCGTTAATCATTCCGAAAAAATTTGGCGGATTAGAATTTTCTGCTTACGCAAACTCTACTATTGTTGCCACTATTGCAGTTAAAAGCAGCGCAGTAGCGGTTACCGTTATGGTGCCTAACTCGTTAGGCCCTGGCGAATTGCTTATGCACTATGGTACGACGGCCCAACAAGAGCATTGGTTACCGAGCTTAGCGGTTGGCAAAGACATTCCTTGTTTTGCACTAACGAGTCCTGAAGCAGGTTCTGATGCAGGTGCGATCCCTGATACGGGCATCGTCACTAAAGGCATGCACAATGGTGAAGAAGTACTTGGTTTATCACTCACATGGGATAAGCGTTACATTACCCTTGCCCCCATTGCGACTGTGCTCGGCTTAGCCTTTAAAGTATTCGACCCAGACGGTTTGCTAGGGGGTAAAGTCGAACTAGGTATCACATGTGCGCTAATTCCCAAGACTCATTCAGGTGTTGAACTAGGCAATCGTCACGATCCAATGGGTATCCGTTTTTATAACGGTACGACTCGCGGTAATAAAGTATTTATTCCAATGGACTTCATCATCGGTGGTGGAAAAAATATCGGACGTGGATGGCAAATGCTGGTCAGCTGCTTAGGCGCTGGACGCGGTATATCGCTTCCAGCTATGGGTGTTGCATCTGCGCAATCAGCTCTTAAGTCAACAGCCGAATACTCTTTCGTACGTGAACAGTTTGGTGTTCCTATCGGCCGCTTCGAAGGTATTCAAGAAAAATTAGCAGACATTGCAGGCAAAACATTCGTTTTAGAAGCGATGCGCGTTTTAACCACCGAAGGATTAGGCCTAGGCCTTAAACCATCGGTAGTGACTGCTATTGCCAAATACCATATGACAGAATTAGGTCGTGACGTGACCAACACTGCGATGGATATTCAAGCAGGTAAAGCCATTCAACGTGGTCCGCAAAACACCTTAGCTAATAGTTATGCGGCGCAGCCCATTGCTATTACGGTTGAAGGGGCAAACATTCTGACGCGCAGCTTAATGATATTTGGCCAAGGCGCGATGCGCTGTCACCCACATATGAAAGAAATGGTTGATTTAATTCACAGCGAAGATGACTCAGCGGACAAAGCGTTCAATAAAGTGTTGGGCAAAACCATTAGCTTCAGTGTTAAAAATTCATTTCGCAGTTTTTCTAAAAGCTATTTGACGTTCACACGGGGCGCACAATCAGCATTACCTGAAGTAAAACCATATGAAAAACGTATAAACGCGCTTTCAGCTAAACTGGCACCACTAGCGGATTTATCTTTACTGGTACTAGGCGGAGATTTAAAGAAAGCAGAAATGCTATCTGCACGCCTAGGTGATGTGATGAGCTACCTTTATGCGTCTATGGCAGTGGTACGTTTTTACGAGCAGCGCGTGACTAACCGTGTTGAAGCTAAACCTTTCTTTGAGTACGCCATACAATGGTGCTTACAACAAGGTGAGCAAGCCCTTAATGAATTTATCAGCAACTTCCCGAATACGGCGACACGTGGCTTGATGCGTTTATTAACCAACACTTACACCCGCTCTGTGCCTGCTATATCAGACGAGCTAAAACGTCAGCTCTCTAATGCAACTATGGCACAAAGCTCAATCATGGCTGATTTAACCCATCTGGTTCAGATAATTCCTGGCGATGCTAATCACATCAACCAAGAAGCATTTGCTGCAAAGCATGCCGTAATGCCAATCCTTAAAGTGGTTCAAAAAGCACTGCGTAAAACGCCAGTGGTTCCTTTTGTTTCCTTTGAAAATGCAGTGACTAAACTGCATGAAAACGGTGAACTAAGCGCAGACGATTTCACTCGCGTTATCGATTATAACAATAAGCGTCAATTAGCTGTGCGTGTTGATGAATACACGTTTGATATGGAATTGCTCGATGTAAATCAGCAGTTAGTAACAGGTGAATCACAGCCGCAAAACAACGCCGCATAACAGCAGGCAGGGGAAGCAAAAAGGGGGATGATAATTTATCATCCCCCTTTTTTTTATTTTGCAGTTTCTACACCTTAGGTAACACCGATAGACTACTTCACTTCCATATGTGGTGAGCGATAAACGATTTTATCATTCAGGTCTATACCGATACCCGGCGCTTCGCTGACTTCGAAAAATCCGTTAACGGGTTGTGGATCTTGGATACACAATTCCCGGTTCCAATCTTTTATGGCATAAGTGTGATGTTCATGAATCAAAAAGTTAGGGATAGCCGTTTCTAAATGTAGGCTAGCAGCCGTTGCTACCGGACCTCCGCATACGTGGGCTTGTATACGTACATCGTATATATCTGCATAATCACAGACTTTTTTAGCTTCAGTGAAACCGCCGCACAGTCCTATATCGGGTTGCAACACATCTAGGCTTTGATCTTCTAAATAAGGTCTAACCCCCCAGCGGTTGTACAAACGCTCACCACCAGCAATAGGCACATTTACCCGCTTTGCTACTTTGTCATGCAGTTTAGAATTTAAATAATTAACCGGCTCTTCGTAAAACAAACAGCCTATATCTTCAACCATCTCACCCAATTGAATAGCTGTCGATACGCCGAGTAAACTGTGACATTCAAATATGATATCGACATCTTCACCCACTGCATCGCGAATAGCTTGTAAACGCGCTCTAAATAAACGCATTTCCGGTTGGCTAAACAATTTAGTGCGGTCGAAATGTCCTGCGCCTGTTTTATCGTAAACAATCGGGTCAACCTTTACTGCGTCATAACCTTGGGCTACCGCTTTTTCGGCGGCTCGGCCGTAGTCAATTGGATCATTCAAACGAGTGACTTCACTGTCCCAATCGAACTGTAATTGACTAGCATAAGTACGCAGTTTTTCGTTGGTTTTTCCGCCCAGTAATTGATACAAAGGTACGTTCAGTGCCTTTGCTTTTATGTCCCAAAGTGCGGTGTCGATTGCGCTCATAGCGGCATAGATGATGGGTCCGCCACCCAAGCCCCAGAAGCTTTCGCGCAACATTCTGCTCCACAGAAGCTCAGTATTGACTGGGTTGAAACCAATTAACATTGCCTCGGCAATCTCTTTTATCATGTGCGCTGCGGCGCTGTGTCCTAAATCATAAGCAAGAC
>TARA_R110002153_G_scaffold34900_3_pt1 | contig 18437 bp, 13 predicted proteins | sample TARA_R110002153 | Tara Oceans TARA_R110002153 (sample SAMEA4398193) | marine metagenome | biome: Polar Biome; feature: [SRF] surface water layer (ENVO:00010504); material: water (ENVO:00002006), including particulate matter (ENVO:01000060) such as... | depth 5 m
AAATAAAGATATGACAAAAACAAAATTTACATTAGAAGAAATAACAATATTAGTAGAAGCAAATGTTGGATGGATCCAATTTGATTATAATGGAGGAGGAGATAGCGGAGCTATTGAAGACGTTAAATTTATAAAAAATACATGTCAAGTAATGTCACAAGCATGGGAAGAAGATAACATTGGAGATATACCAAAGCTTGAGGAGATATCAGACCCATTAGATGTAAAGGGACTAGAGGACATAGCGTATGCGCATCTTAATACCATTGAAGATTGGTGGAATAATGATGGAGGTTATGGCAACATGTTTATTAAAATACCATCAATGGAGTTTAAAAATAATGTCAACATATACTATACAAATGAAGAAGCCTATCGTCATGAAGGTACATTAGATATTGATGCTATAGGAGATTAAATGGCACATCCAAATCAACATGCACAATCCTCAGTAAATAAATGGGGTGGATGCCAGATAGATTATTTAAAAATACATGAATGGTTTGACGAAACTAAAGCTTGGTACGGACATTCTAAACATAGATTGTTCCGTCACCATAGTGAAGGAATCTTTGAATGTGAACGTGTGTTTGGTAAATATTTCTTGAACTCAGATAATAAAAAAGTATATGTAAGATATGTTGCAGAGCGGCATGTTAAAGAAGATTGCTACGGTTATATACCAACAGCAAAAGAATGGGTAGATAATATCCATGCAGAAAAACCACCAGAGTGGATGATAAGAACACAAAAATTAGAAGACTAATGTTTATAACAGAAAAAATACTGAAACAAATTACAGAACAATTAAATAGTGATATGGAAGATCGGATTCTTGCACTAGAATTATTAAATGCTTTATCTAATAAAGAATCTCCTAACAGAAAAGATAATGAAGCTCAAGTAATGTGGATTTTAAGATTTGAAGCCAACATAGCTTTTGGAAATAGTTATGAGCCTTTATCAGAAGCAACTACAAATCTTTTAAATACATTAACTGTGGGCGAACCTAAAGATTTAAATCTTAGAGGAAGGTATGGAACAATAGCAGGAATGAAATATAGAGACATATTAAATTATGGTAATGAAAAAGGTAAAGCTGTAGTATTAAAAATGTTTGCTAAGAAATTAGAAAAAGTCTACAGTACAGTACCTAAATTAAAAACTAAAATAACTTTTGAATATGATGGGGTTGACTACTTATAATAAAGAAGATGCGTTAGCAAAAGCATGTAAAACACTTATGCTAAAAGAACCATTCTATGGTTTATTTTTATTGTCATTGATAAAAAAATGGACAAATAAAGTTCCAACTGCAGCAGTATCTGTTAATGGAATGAATTATAATTTGATGATCAATGAAAGTTTTTGGGAGGCAATGACAGATGAACATAGAATAGGTATACTTAAACATGAAGTATTGCATATAGGATTCTTTCACATGTGTAACTATAGTAATTATGAAAATAAAAAGGTTCTAAATGTAGCTATGGACTTAGAAATAAATCAATATATAGATTCGTTATACTTACCTCCAAAAGAAAGTAAATATTATGGATGTAACTTGGTTGATTTTCAAGCAGAATATCCTCATTTAGATCTGCCAGAAAAAGCTGGTGCTAAACATTATTATAATGAATTAATTAAGGATAAAAATCTGTGTAATAATTGTGGGCCTGGTAATGAAACCATGGAGGTTAATGATAAACAAGTAAACATAACTGATCATGATTTTGAAAATGATTTAAACGAAGCTGAAACTAAAATGCTTGAAGCTCAAACAGGTCATATTGTTCAACAAGTAGCAACCCAAGTAGAAAAATCTCAAGGTACTGTCCCAGGAGAATTTAGTGAGATACTAGAAAGATTGCGTGAACTAAAACCTGCAGCTTTTGATTGGAAAGGTTACATGAGAAGATTTGTTGGAAAATCTACAAGGACTTATACTAAAAAGTCTAGACGTAAATACAATAAAAGAACTCCTGAATATCCAGGACTAAAGATCAAAAGACAAAGACATATATTAGCAGGTATTGATACTTCAGGATCTGTAAAAGGAAATGAATTAAAAGAATTTCTTAATGAGTTACATCATCTAAAGAAAACAGGTGCGGATATCACACTAATACAGTGTGACACATCTATCTCTCACATAGGAAAGTTTGATCCTAAAAAAGAAATAATGATACATGGTAGAGGAGGAACTGATTTCCAACCTGTTATTGATCATTATAATGAACATATGAATAAATACTCATGCTTAATGTATTTTACAGATGGAGAAGCATGGCCACCTGAAAATGCAAAAGGGCATATTTTATGGGTGATATCATCAGATGGCAATGTTTGTGATGATCTCCCAGGATTAGTAATTGAAATAGAAAAAAATAAAGAATGAACCAAGTAAAATTAGACTCAGGAGAAATGAAAACATTTCTCAAACACATTATTGAAAACAACAGATACATACAAGCTAAAGGAAAGAAGCCTGTAGCTACAGAAGTTATTGGACCATCAGGACTTGGTAAGACAAGTGTTGCTGTACAAATGGCAGAAGAATATAATTTAGATTTAGTAAAACTTAATCTAGCACAGATAGAAGAATTAGGTGACCTTGTTGGTTTTCCTGTAAGACAATTTCAAATGTGTAAAGAGGGTGAAGCAAAAGAAGTTACACCACAATACAAAGTAGTAGAGGAAGAAAAGAAACTACCTGGCGGACAAGTTATAAAAGTTAAAAAGAAGGTAGAAATAAAAGCAGACTCGGCTGGAACAGATTGTATATGGGTAGATGAAAATGCTATTGATCAGTATGCAAAGCAAGGTTATACGTTTACAAGTAATAAACGGATGTCTTATTGTCCACCAGAATGGATTGCAGATAAAACAAAGGGCGGCATATTAATGCTTGATGATTGGAACCGTGCAGACATGAGGTTTATTCAAGCTGTTATGGAATTGGTAGACAGACAAGAATATATTTCTTGGAAGTTGCCAGAAGATTGGCATATAATTTTGACTGCTAATCCTGATGATGGTGAGTATCTTGTTAACTCAATTGATGTTGCACAAAGAACAAGGTTTGTTTCTGTATATATGAAATGGGATCATGAACGTTGGGCTGAGTGGGCTGAGTCAAATAGTATTGATGGTAGATGTATAAATTTTGTATTGATGAACCCTGAAATAATTACAGACAGAGTTAATCCAAGATCTATTACTACATTCTTTAACTGCATTAGTTCTTATAATGTATTTGAAGATAAGCTACCTATGATTCAAATGGTTGGTGAAGGTTCAGTTGGAGGTGAAGTAGCAACATTGTTTGTTTCGTTTATTAATAATCGTTTAGATAAGTTAGTAACACCAAAGGAAATACTATTAGATCTAGATCCAATTGCATTAAAAACTAAAATGATGACTGCCATATGTGATGGAACAACAAACACTTCAGATTATAGGGCAGATATTGCTAGTATATTAACCACCAGGTTTATAAATTACACCTTAGCATACGCTAAAAAGAATCCTATAGATGATATGATACTTACTAGAATTAAATTTCTAGTTAATGATCCAGAGATCTTTACTAATGATTTAAAATATCATTTTGTAAAGAAGATAATTAACGGTAATAAAACAAAGTTCTCAAAAATGTTATTTGATTCTAAAGTTCAAGAGTATATTACCAAGTAATAAATAAGATGTAAGGCAGGGTGTCATAAGACTCACACTCTGCCATATCTTTTTAATAAAAAATAAAATGAATAGTTTAATACTTATATCAATAAACGCCAACGGGACAGAGGATCCTATACTAGATTTATCAATTAAAAAAGGATACCTAGTTAATGATCTTTATAAGGATGCTCATAATTTTAATAAAGAATTAATAGAGACAGGTCAAACATTATATGTTTGTCCAGGTGTAAAAGTTCCTAGACATAAACTGAAAGCATTAAATTTATCAACTACTATTAAACCAAGTAAAAGTAATGATATAGTTTTACCGGAAGTAGAATGGTCAGATTGCAAGCATTATAATTCACATAAAATCTACCCAGCAGATGGTGACTCAATGTTAAAATTTGTTAGAGATATAGATCCTTATAGCTGTGCTGAAGTGGGAAAAGAACAGAGAGCTCTAAAAAGAATAATACATTGGGTTAAAGCTTACTGTGATGTACCAAATACCGTATTTGCATTTGCGGAAAAAACTTACAGTAGCCGTTTTTGGAGTGATGAAGCATGTGGATTAAAACTTAACACTACTATGAGAGATACTTTACAAGCAGTAATAAAACCTAATGTAATGGACTTAAGTAGTTGGAACTATTCACGATGGAGAAGAATAGAAAATTTGGAAAAGAAACATCTTCAATTTATTGAACCATTAACAAGTGATATATTTGATTGTGGAAAACAATTATACTCTGAAGAATCTTTATTAAAAATATCTAATAAAGATAAACTTGTAATTGATAAATCAAATTTTAAAGACTTAGAAGCATATGGCGAATCAGGTGATCAAGAAAACATAGTACTTCTTATGGAGCTAATGTCTAATTGTGATTTTGAAAAGAGTGCTCATTTTCTGTATGCATTAATACATAATTACAGGAAAAGTATGACAAAAACATATGGGATTGATCATATAAGTTTTAAATCTTTAATGGCTTACTTAGAACTAAGTAAACAAGACTTAAAACATCGTCACAGCATTTACACTTTAATACAAGATAAACTTACTAAAAAAGATTTATGGACGGGAACAGTGGCACAGGAATTAGCCTGGGCAATAGGAGATTAGATGCAAGTCAATTTCAATTTAGTTATAGCAGCTTAAACAAGCTGCTTAATTTTCCACATATATTTCACAAAGAATATGTATTAGGAGAAAAAGAAATTAGTACTGAGAAGTATTTATTAGAAGGACATCTTATTCATTATCTGTTATTAGATAATGTAGGATTTGATTCTAAATATATTATAGCAGGTGATAAATTGCCTAGCTCAAACAACATAGCAATAGCAGAATATGTTTTTAAAAACGGTGATCCAGGAAGCAGCCTTGAAGATAATGAAGATTTAATACTTGAATACTTAGTTGAAGTTAACCTTCATCAATCATTAAAGTTAGACTCAGCAAGAGTAGCAAAAATTCTTGAATCAAAAACAATAGACTATTTTAATTTCTTAAAAGAAAAAGAAGGTAGGATTATTATAGACTCAGAAATTTTAGATAAGTGTAAGCTGCGTGTTGAAATAATAAAAGAGGATGTTGAAGTTTGTAAGTTGTTAGGACTTGATTCATACAAAGATAATTACTTTGATGTTCAGTGTGAATATCTATATGAAATTTCTCCAGGAAGCTTTCGTGATTATCCATTTGGTATTAAAGGAATATTAGACAATGTAACTATTGGTGGTGATGAGAATAATATAGTCATTACAATTAATGATTTTAAAACAACAAGTAAAGGGCTTAATAACTTTCCGGAGACTGTAGAGTTTTATAGATACTGGTTACAAGCAGCATTTTATTGCACGTTAATGGAAGATGTTGCTAAGACACAGGCACTTAAAAATTTTAAAATTGAGTTTAACTTTGTTGTCTTTGATAAATTTAATCAGCTGTATGTGTTCCCTGTAAAACAAGAAACATTAAAAGCTTGGTCAGATGAGTTTACTAATATGCTAAAGAAAGGCATGTATCATTTAGATTCAAATGATTATACGTTGCCATATGATTTTGCTCATAAGTTAGTATATTTATAATATGATAATAGATAAACTCCAGTTGAGTTATATACAGAAAAGTAGGATATTTTTATATCCGTTACTCTCCATTAGGAGAGGTGTAAGCGTAGTCCCAATACAAACATACATGTCTTGGGAAGGTGTTTATAAAATTGAAGATTGTAAAATGATATGTAATTATCATATAAGAAAAGATAAAGAATTCAAATTGTTTGAAGAAGTAAAGCTCTTAGGGAATAAATTATTTGAAGATTACTTTGAACTAGAAGATGGAACCTCTGTATATGTTTTTGATTTTAAAAAAGATTATCCTTCTCACTATGACATAATAGCTAAGGGAACTTATTCTAAGTTACCAAATGATTATAAAAATAACGTATTACAATTTTTTAAAAACAATGTTAAAAACCATAACATGATTAGGAGCTATCTGCATCCTATGAAATATTATGAACAGTATGCAACATTATATAAAGTAGAAATTGATTTATTAAAAGAGGTAACTGAACTATGTTCTAAACCTGATTTAATTCTAGAATCATTAAACATTAAGAAAAAAAGTTCTATATTTGATAAAAATAAAACAATAAACCAATGACAAAAAAAGAATCAAAATACGGTAATGATATGCTTATGATTAGTACATATCTTGGTAAAGGAAATACATTTAAAATGATTCCTGTAACAGATACTTGTCCTTATTCAGAAGTAATTTATGATCCTACAACTACATTACTTGTAGTAATAAGTAAGATTCAAAAAGAAAACTTTCACATGACTGCAAGGTTAGATGATGATGGTAATCCAATACAAGCTAAGAAGCCAAAAGCAAATGGTAAAACTTATAAAGAAAAAGAAGTTATCATGAGAACGTTTCAAGAATATTATATTCCTGAGTACAAGGAACAAGTAGCTTTCTTAGAAGCGTTTGGTGTAAACCATAGCACATTTGATTGGAAAAAACATCTGAGAGACATAGATTCAGAGCCTGCATTAGATCTTATATCAAAAGAGAAACCCGCTATAGTAGATATGGCAGGTAGAGAAATATAATTAATTAATATAGTATATCAATAGGGACCAAGTGTCCCTATTTTTATGCCCTAAAATTTAACTTATGAATCATTGGGTAATGGATTACGAGACAAATGTAAATTGTTTTCTTGGTGTTTTTGAGGATTACAAAACTGATGAAACACATGTGTTTACTTGTAGTAAATTACGTAATGATATTCATGAGTTTATTGATTTTTTAGAATCACATATAGAGAATGGTTCATTTCATATATCTTATAATGGATTAGCATTTGATGCTCAAATAACAGAATTTATTCTTGTAAATAAAGAAAGGTTATCCATATTAAGTGGAGAAGAAATAGGAAGATTCATATATAGGAAAGCTCAAGACTGCATTAACAGATCTAGAAATCAAGAGTTTCAAGAGTGGTATGATAAAACATTAAGTATAAAACAAATAGATGTATTCAAACTTAATCACTGGGACAATGCATCTAAAAGATCAAGCCTTAAATGGATACAGTGCAGCATGCGTTGGAAGAATGTACAAGACATGCCTATTGATCACACAGAAGAAATAAATACAATAGAACAACTAAAACAAATAGCAAGCTATTGTAGAAATGATGTTGCTAGTACTAAAAAGATAATGGAACTTAGCAGTGGAGAGATAAAACTTCGGATGGGACTTACTGAAAAGTATAATATAATTCTGTGGAGTGCATCAGAACCACGTATAGCAAAGGAATTATTTGCAGATGCTATATCAAAACAAACAGGAATAAACAAGTACGAATTAAAAGACATGCGTACAAACAGAACAACTATTGTAGTTAAAGATCTAATATTAGATTACTTACAATTTAAGAGTCCTGTATTTACAAATCTTAAAAATAAGTTTAGTACGTTACGGCTTGATGCTAATAACTTAAAAGGAAGTTTCCATGAAGTTGTAAAGTATAGAGGAGTTGAAATTAGTTTTGGCTTGGGTGGAGTTCACGGTGCCAAAAGAGGGATCTATGAACCTGAAGAGTATATGACTATTGTTTCTAGTGATGTGGTAAGTTATTATCCTAACCTAGGAATAAAGAATGAATGGCATCCTGCTCATCTACCAAAGAAAGATTTCTGTGAACAATATGAATGGTTTTTTAATGAAAGAAAAAAGATACCTAAATCTAACCCGCAGAATTATGTCTATAAGATTGTATTAAACTCTGCATATGGATTAAGTAATGATGTGAATAGTTTTCTATATGATCCTGAATTTACAATGAGAGTTACAATTAATGGTCAGTTAAGTCTGATGCTGTTAAGTGAAATGATTTGTGAAAATATACCAGGAGCCGTACCATTAATGTATAATACAGATGGTGTAGAAACTATTATTCCAAAGAAGTACTTTGATAAGTATATAGAGATCTGTAATGAATGGGAAACAATAACTAAGTTATCATTAGAACATGATGAATACTCTAAACTTATGCTACCGGATTGTAATAATTATATAGGGGTATTTAAGAAAAAAGAAATTCATAAAGATCTTTATGATGACTTAATTAAAAAACAGAGTTATGATTTGCTTTCAAGAGAAGGAGAAAAGTATTACCTCTCTCCAGTAAAATTAAAAGGCCGCTTTGAAATAGATAAGAAGCTGCACAAAAACTGTAGTTATAAAGTTGTATCTGAAGGTCTATATAACTTCTTTGTAAAAGGAATTGAACCTGAAGAAACCGTGGCATCTAATAAAAATATTCTAGATTACTGCGGACAAGTTAAAATAAAAGGGGCTTGGACTTTTAATTCTTTATCTATAGATAAAGGAAACTACATACAGAATAAATTACAAAAAACAAACAGATACTTAATTACAAATAAAGGAAGTAAAATTGTTAAAATAAATAATGATGATGGAAGACAAATACAAGTAGAAGCAGGTATATGGTTACAAACATTATTTAATGTATACGAAGAAAAAAAATGGACAGAGTATGATATCAATGAAAAATATTATATACAAAAAATCAAAAAAGAAATTAAAGATATGAGTCCAGAATTATTTATAAACCAATATAAAATATTTTAAATGCCAAAAAGAATAGGATACAAAACATATATGGATTTAGTCAATGCTCCATTACCAATGACAACTAGGACATACGCACCAGTAGAACATGAATGGATTATTGATTCTATAAAAGATGAATTAGAAATTAACGGATATGAAATTGAAGAAAGCATATTTAGAGGAAAAGATAGCTGTGAACAAGTTTATGGATATTTTACATTCCGTATTGCATCACACACAAATACAGAAGAATTTAAAGGCGTGTATGCTTTTCATAATTCTTATGATAAAACATTAAAGTTTAGTGGATCTGCCGGAATGCTTTTAGATAATGGTGCAATTATATTATGTCAAACACAAACCCATATTAGAAAACATACAGGGTCAGTTAAACAAGCTATAAAAGAAAAATTAGCTGAGCAAATTAGTAATATAAATGTAGACACTAGTTCTATACTTAATATGCAAAAACATTTAAGTCAAGTTAGTATTAACAAAAATGAATACGGCAGATTGATTGGTGAATTAGCGATACAAAATTTCTTACTGCCTGAGCAAACATTAAATGCGCTTAGAGCATATGGTTCTATAGACCTTCAGAAAGATAAAAACTTAGCATCACTCTCTTCATCAGTTAAATCCCATCTTACTGTATGGGATACATTTAAACTTCTTATGAAATCAATTCAAGAAACTACAGTAAGTAATTGGATGAAAGCACATACATTATTATACTGGAATTTATTCGCTAAGTATGATCATCTTATTGAAGAAGATAAATTCTACAGTAATAATCAAGTAGATTTAGAAGATTCTATTACTGAAGTTGAAGCAATAACTGCTGAGACTGAACTAGAAGAAGGATTTGATAATACTACAATAGATGATCCTGATGATTTAATTAATGTTCATATTGAAGAAGATAATGAACATGTAGTTGATAAAGATCAGATTGCAGAACTTATCAAAGAAGATGAAGCTGCAGTAGCTGAAGTATGCGATGACATAGTTCCGCATATTAAATTACCACAGCAGGTTGATTTGCAATCTATACCAAGTGATGTAAATCAAGAATCCTTAAAAGAAATAGAATATACTTATCTGCCAATAGAAGATTTAGATGGCTTAGAAATAGGAGAGGTAATAGAAGTTGAGGGATGCATTTATAAGTATTTGGAGATTGTAGATGTAGAAGGTGATGAATATGGTAAGTGTACACAAATGCTGATGAATGATGAATCAGTAGAGGAACTGCCAATTGAAACAGATGAACCAGTAAACGTCATTGGAGTTATAGATGAAATTGTATGGGCAACGCCACCTGAAGATCCTCTAAAAAGACGCATAATCAAGGAAGAAATAATTAACGTGTATGGAAAAGACGTTGGATTTACATTTGAAAAAGTTGCAAAAGTCTACAATATTAAATTGGAAGACGGCTCATCTTTATCCTTAGATTGTGATTATATTGACAGCATGTAAGACTAAGTCTGAATGCAGCTATTCCTCCCTAGTAAACTGATACTAGGGGGGTAACGGCTTATTAAAAACAAATAAAATGGGATTTATGAAAACAGCCATGATTGACATGGTAAATATGGGTATGAAACCTACGAATGAAAATTTAAAAAAATACGTGCTGATAAAACAAAAAGCAGCAGAAAAAAATGGAGCAAGTATTAAAGAAGAAATTAAAAAAAATAAAGTCAGTAAAGTGGACAAGAGATCCTGACGCACCTAATCCAAGAAAGGATAAAGATCTTTTTACACATATGATATTTAAAGATTTATCTTTAACTATAGGAGATGTAACAGAGATAAATACAGAACAAGAATGGTATAAAATTTATGATGAGATTCAAAAAACAAAATCTGTTATAGAAATAAAGCCTGTATATGTTCGTGACAATCCACAAAAAGAAATAGTCTTAAGCTTTGAAAACTTAACACCAGCATATGATGTAAGAATGATAGGTTATATGTACATGACAAAAGATCAATATTTAAATATAGGAATGACCACAGAAGAAAAAGATCTAGAAGTTATTGATACTATATTTAATTTTGAACTGAAATATTATTTAAATTATTTATCAGGAACTCTAATAAATTTAGAATGTGAACATATGGATGGTGAAAAATTCAACGTACATATTGCACCAGAAGATATAGATAGATATATTGATACAATGATTTGGATGTAGTAATTTAGGAGTAGCTTTGGCTACTCCTTTTTTTTTTCTTTCCCTTGTTTAGAAATTCTTTTTTTGGTATATTAGAATATGGAAGAATTAATTAATGAAGTAGCTGAACTTAAAGAAAGTCTAACAGGGGATATGCTTATGGACATGGAAATCCGTGATCAAATTCATAACCTTGAAATGAAAATCTCTGGAACAAAGCCTGAAGATACAATGATAGATTGTGTAGGTTGTGGTTCTTAGTGTTTTAAAGACCTTTGGAAGTGTAAAGCAATTATGGTTAAAGCCCATGGCCAATGACAATAGTTGAAGTCTTTAGAACAATTAAACCCTTGATCACTCAAGGGTTTTTTTTTATCTTCTAGCTTTTGCTTGATATGCTTGAAAGTTCTGTATAGCTAATGCCGGATCTATAGATGTACCAGTTATACCAAACATTTTAGCAGCATGGTTAACCCATTTAGAACCACCTTTTTCTTGCCATGAATAAGGTCCAACATCTCTAGAGTATGATGCTCTTTCATCACCAGTAATAGTATATTTAAGATCGTCTAATATTGTAATATAAGCATCAGTTGTAGGACCAAATGCTACAGACTTTAAATCTAATAATGAATTGTATTGCTTAAGTCCTCCAGTAAAAAGATTAAACTGTTCATTCTCTGACCTTACTTGCATAAGTAAATGTAATGCATGAACTTGTGCCCAACCCATTGCATTAAAATCATCACTTCCTAATGCACCACCTTGCAATTTTCTAAGTCTTTTCATTCTGTCATCATCATCTTCATCCCATCCAAATAATGCACCCATTGATAAACTAACTATTACAAGCATTGCAATTTCAGAAGCAAACTGTAGCATAGCAGTTTTCTCTTCAGGTAGCATATAGTTTATATGTTGGCCACCACTTTTAAAAATATTCTTCATGGTATCCATTGTTTGAACATAGAATCCCATTTCAGCATTACCTCTACCTGGATTAAATCTTGCTTTAGGATCTGAAATTGATCCTGTATAACCCATACGTTTAGTAAACATTGTAGTAAAGTACCTTCTCATATAGGAAATGTATCTAAATGCTAAATACCTTTGTGCTTCTGGTTGATCAAATGAAGCATAAGCACCACCTAAATCATTCTGAACTTGTTGTATTCTATTCTTAGCAAATTTAAATTCTGTATTATCAATACGGAAAGATCCTTTATCAATTACTTGTTTATCATATCGCTCATTTATTTTAGCAATCTCATCCAATGCAAGTGTCCTGTCATTTGGATCTTTTATATTATTCAAGTCTACTTGGTCTATTTCAAAATCTCTTGACTCATTAAGTCCTTGAATTGTGTCAAGCTTATTTTGAATTGAGTTATTACTTAAAGCTCTACTGATTACTTCTTCTGTAGTATAATACTTAGCTGCTAATGTTGCAATTGTGTCAGTACTTTTTACAACAGCACTAACAGGCTCTGTCCCGTATCTAACATCAATACCATCTTTTAATTTAATTTGACTATCAACAGTTTCAAATGCATCCATGTAAGTAATCTCCTTTACATCACCATCAACGGTTTGGTTTACTTTTTGTTTATAAAGCATCCCTGCAAACATCTGAACACTTGCTTGTTTCTCAACCCATTTTCTAAATGAATATAACCAACTTCCACTTGCCACATCTTTACCAATGGTTCTAGATAATGATTCTCCAAACTGTTGTTCAAATAAGCCTTGTACTGGATCAAAGATTTCAACCATCTGGATCATGTGATCTTTAGCTCCTTTTTGATATAGTTGACCTCCTAAACTTAATTTACCCATCATTTTATAAGACCAGGCATTTCCTTTTTGTAAGTTAAGATGATCTATATGTTCACCTCCACTTGCATACATCATAGCGTTAAACTTTATACCTAATGAATTTTTTAATGCTGAAGGTATATTCAGAGCAAAGAAAGAAAATGATGCTCGTTTAAACAATACATTAGATATGTTATTAATTAAAGCACTATCAGAACCCCACCCTACTTGACTAACTCCTTCAAAATTCTTTTCAAGAAAATTGTTAACAGCATTAAGTCTTACATTTTTAGTTCCCGGAGATTTAAATCTGGTTAGAATTCTTGCTAAGAAATTACGTTTAGTCATTTCATCAGCATCATCATCACCTTGTATTGCAGCAGTACCACCAATGTTTTTTTCAACTCCTGTTTTAACTGTGCTTTGTATTGCTCTAACAACTGGTGATATAGCTATCAATTGTTTTTGTCTTTCAACAGACATCATGTATCTCATCATCCCTAAAGTAATATCAGTAGATGTATCATCAATGTCAATATCAAATAAACCAGACACAGGAACTTTAGTAATGTCATTATCAAACATGTCTGCACGCATAACATTAGCGCGTTGATTATAATTCATTCCTAACTCAATTGTATCATCAGCACCACCAGTCATAAACTCTTGCCATCTCTTAGACATGTATGTAAATAAGTTTGAACCTTTATCTTTAGCTTGACTAAGTGTAAGAGTTTGTGCAACTTCAAGGTTGCTCATTCTATATCTAGGCATGTCTAAGTACAACTTACTATTATGATCAATACCTTCTTGATTCATTAAGTGATGTCTTTTTAATTTTTCAAGTAATTTATATTCAGCACTGTTTTTATCCATTGATACAAAGTCCTCATTTATAAATCTAAAAGGATCTTCAGCACCTTCTAACATAGACATTTGAGCTTTGCTTTTAGGTAAGAATTTACCTTGGTTATCTACAGTACTGCCAACTACTTTAGGTGTAGCATAAATACGTTTTATACTTCTGCTATAATACTGCATACTAGGAAGACCAGCTACTTCTGCTATAACGTTTCCTTCTTTATTTTTTACTTTATGAGACTCTAATAAGCTTTTATCATTTGGCTTTACAACACTCCAAGCGTAACCTCTTTTATATACGTCAACAGTTTTAAATGTTTTCCCATCCTTAACATTTTTTTCAGATCTGATATGATTATTATCAAACCAAGTTCTAAACTCAGGACTTTGACTTCTGAATTCTTCTACAATTTCAGGATCTAATATAAAATCAGCAGTAGTCTTATCTATATTATTGAAGTCTTTCCCATACTCATTCTTAAGTTTAGAGATATCCATCTTAGATAAATAGTTATTTACAATATCAACATATCCTTCAGTAGCCGTATTAGTAGATATAGATCTAAGTTCAGCATAATATGATTGTAGATTTGCTCTGTCTGTGCTAGTAAGTACACTTTTTCTACTAGCCTTTAGATCCATTAGATATTTCATTCTAGGTAAACTAAATGGTTTACCATTTTTCTTAGCATCAAATAGACTAGAAAGTTCCTCAGATTCTTCTGTACTAAGACCTGAACTTTTTATTTCTCTTTTTTTAATCTCTTCTAATTGTAACTCCAAGTCATGAACTTCAGCTAAAGACTCTAGAGACATTTCATCAGCGGAAACTTGATTATCTTTATCTTTAAAAGGAGAAGTCCTATCTAATATCTGCTCCCATATTTCTGTTTGATCAATAGAATCCCTTTCATTTTTAGGAAGCTTATTCATGATTACCTGGATGGCATCAATGACTGCAGTTCTTCTTTCATAAAATTCATCTTTGATTGCATACCTTGTATTAAGAGTAACCCATTGGTCCAATCTATTTTGATATTCCATTGGATCAAGATTTAAAGATTTAAGTTCTATTTCTTTCTCTAAATATTGAGTATCAAATACTCCTTTCCTAAGTCTATTCTCATAATACTTTTGATTTAAGCTTCTATAATCTCTGAGTCTAGCAGCTATGTCAGCATCTTTTCCAGTTTTCAAATTTCCATTAAGATCAAAACGGCTATGCATTATTCTCCAATCTCTCCATTTAAGATCAATCTCATCTTCAACCTCTGCACCATCACCAACAAGATCTGCTTTTTGAACTAATTGATTTAGTTCATCAAAGAATTGTTGTCTGTTTAAGCCTGCTTCTTTACCTATATCATCTTTAGTAAAAAGATCATCTTTATCATATACTTCAGAAACATATTTTTGATGAAAATATTTTCTCATGAATACATCATGTTTAGCTTTTGCTTCTTTTAATACAGCTTCTGTATCTGCATTAGGTGTTAAGTTATGATTGTTCACAGCATCTTTAAACTCACGGATCATGTCAGTTTTAGCAGCTCTAGCTCCTATCCATTCATTCTTAAAAACCATTATCTCCCTATCCTCTAATTCTCCATCATCTCCTTGCACACGAATCATTTCTCTTTGACCCATACGTTGACCTAAATCACCAATCTTGTTTGGATTATATCCTGCCGCTATCAAGTCTTCTCTAATGTCCTCAGCAAAAGTGTTAAATTTTCTTTGAGTTACTATCATCACTTCGTTCAGTGCGTTCTTGACATACAAGGCTAACCCGCCAATCACAGGGTCTGTATTATACAAATACCCTTCCAAATAACTATTAAACCAATTAGCATCTTTCATCTGACCACCCATGAGCAATTCAATCTTCTCAGGTGTTATAGACAAACCATCAACACTCTTCTGCGTAAGTACTTTTAGTACTCTTTGATCTTCTACACTAAGTAAACCGGCCTTTTGTTTCTTTGCTAATGATTCAAATGTTTCCCATTCATCTTTATTCATACCATGGTAATCTCTATAGAGTTTATTAATTCTTTCTATAGGGGCACCTTTATCAATTAAGTACTGAACATCTCTATCAAACTTTTCTTGTAAACCTCGTTTCATTGGTTCTAATTGAGAATAGATAGCATCTCTAGCACCATTAGAATACAATTTATCTATTACTTTTCTTGAACGTTCTATGTTATTAGATATATCACTAATCATAGAACTAAATGCAGAACGCGATGGGAGGTCATTTGAAGGGTCTGTAATGACTTCTTTTATTGTAGTCATAAAACTATCCCACTGCTCAATCAAATGATTGTAGTAGTAAGCTTTATTCATCAATTCTTGAGAGTCAGGATTCTTTTCTATATCCTTTAAATGAGCAAATACATTTTCTACAACTTCTTCTAGTTTAAACAAACTATCTGTTAAAGCTCTAACTCTTTTATCACTCTCTCCCATCTGGGAAATTATAGTTTCAGCTTTACCTTTAACGGATGTTTGCCACTTAGCAAGGTTTGCTCTAATAGCATCCATGTCACCACGCTCATATGCAGGATCTTTCAGAATTTTAGCAAGATCGTAATACTGTTCGTTATTCACAAGCTCTTGAACCTGATTAACAGTCTGATCATAAAATAAATTAATTACTTTTTGAATATCTTGTTGACGTATACTATTTACTTCTTTAAAGACTTGATCATTTACTTCATTATTATATCTTGTAATCGTATATTCATCTAGTACTTCTGTATTAATCTTAATCTTACCACCAGATTGTAATATTGTAGACAGTTCAGCTAAACTTGTAGTTGGTTTAAGTTTAGAAATATTTATATTTTCACCAAAGACTCTTCTGCTTATTTGCTTTATTGCATACATGATATTATTAATCACTCTTGAAAATAAGCTATTAGGTTTTAAATCTTTTGAATCTATTTTCCCCGCTAAATTTAAAGCTCTAACTATAGCCTCTGATTTTTTAAATTTTTCAGGCAACGTGGAATCTGTTTTCTGAACATTTGCAATAATATTCTTCCCTTCTGGAGTTTTACGTAATTGATCATAAAGGTTATTAAATAATTCAGGATTTTCAATAGCTATAGTCTCAATAAAAGGATGAGCAAATTCATGAAGGACAAGATCAGAAGTCATTCTATCTTGCACAAAGTATACTTTAGGACCTAAAAAAAAGGCTGGTGCCCCATCCCATGGATTTATTGTCTCTTTTGTTAATGCTAATGCTTGAGTAGTGCTAATAACAGACCAGTTTATTCCTAATGAATCTGAAAGTTTTCCGGCTAACTCAATCGCCTGTGTTTGTTTAAGATTATCAATTTTTAATCCTTTTGGAGTAACATCAGTTATATCAGATGTATCAGCGATCACTTCATTTAGTGATGCATTTTCTGATAATTTAAGGGATTCTTTGGGTAAAGATGCTCGCTCTGACATTTTTGCACTAACTAATTTTGGTGTTCTAATTTCACCATTAGTTTCCATATAATCTCTATATGCTTCTAACTGACCTACTGCTTTTACTAAAGCCTGCCATTCAGGAAGGTTAGTGTTTGGACAACTTGCTGCCATAATTTAAAATTTACACATTTTTAAGTAATCTAATACTGCTTGATCAGATTGTTCTGTTAATTGAACTTCAGTTAGGCCTTGTGAAGATTGAATTACTTCACTACCAGAAGAGCTTCTATTATATCCAGGGTTAATATAACCAAATCTTTTGAATAATTCTTCAGATAAATGCAACCATGTTTGCACTCCTATTCTTCTTTGAGAATTAGGCATTGTTTTTAACATATCCATACCATATCCTTCAGGATTAAACTCAATAGTTTTAGGATTTAAGTACTCTTTTTCAACAAAATCTAACCTGTCATCAATTGCTTGTTGAACTTTAGGATCAATTTTCCATATACCATTTTCTTGAACATCTTGTAAAACATTAGAAAATGCTTTACCACTTTTAACTTTATAACTAGCAACACTAATAATTGGTACTGAAAAATCTTTATGTTGGTTTAATATTAATTCATCAACAGTTCTATTTCCAGGTTCATCATTTGGAGTTATTGATCCATTTACTAACATGATTCCTGAAGGTTTATACTTTTCAATTAAATTTTTAGAAAGACCAAAGTTAGGAAATGCTACATAACTGCTTCTTTCTCCTGCTTCTACATATGTTTCATTTACTTTTCTTTCTATGCCATCATTAATTCTCCATACACCTAAGCTTACTCCATCAACTGTGACTTGAGAATATAAATATTCATAATTATTTAATGTTTGCCATAATAATTGTTCCCCTGTATTGTAAGTATTTTCAGGATTAAATGTATATTCTTTATTATCAGTTATTAGCACTGCTCCACTTTCTAGTGCTTCCATAGCAAGCTCTATAGTCTCCTGATGGTTTATATCTTGATACTTTTTAGATCCTCTGTTTCCAACCATTGATACAAATACTATATCATCAGTAGAATACTTACCAGTATTAGCAAACTCACCTGCTTGATTAGCATAACTTTTTGTACTACTTCCTGGAATGTTATTACCAAAACCAATATACTGTGTTGCAATTTTAGATTTTGTAATTGCTTTCTTATCTGGTCTACCTTTAATAGGTTCAACAGAAAATAAATTTTTAGCTGTTGTATCAAGTTCAAATGTATCGTTAACAGTTTCAACCTCACTAGTTGGTTGTG
>TARA_R110002153_G_scaffold44703_2_pt1 | contig 18421 bp, 21 predicted proteins | sample TARA_R110002153 | Tara Oceans TARA_R110002153 (sample SAMEA4398193) | marine metagenome | biome: Polar Biome; feature: [SRF] surface water layer (ENVO:00010504); material: water (ENVO:00002006), including particulate matter (ENVO:01000060) such as... | depth 5 m
TTGCTGTTAGGGCAAGAAATAGAAGGAGAGGCTGCAGGTAATAATTCTGGGTCCTCAGTATCTATTTCTTCTGACGGGACTATTGTGGCGATAGGAGCTCCAGATAACGCCGCTGCAGGTACTAAATCAGGGCATGTCAGATTATGGCAATATAACGGATCAAATTGGTTGCAGTTAGGTTCGGATATTAATGGTGAATCTGCGGGTGATAAGTCTGGTTCTTCAGTCTCAATATCAGCGGACGGTAGTATAGTGGCTATCGGAGCTTATTTAGCTAACGAGGGAGGTCAGGGGGATTCTGGTCATGTTAGAGTATATCAGTATGACGGAGCAAATTGGAATCAGATAGGGCAAGATATATTTGGGAATGCTGCCTCTAATGATCACTTTGGATATTCTGTGTCATTATCAAATGACGGTAGTATTTTCGCAGCAGGAGCTAGACTCAGTGATGCAAACAATAACGTAGACTCAGGTTTCGTTGGGGTTTATCAATATGACGGAGCAAACTGGATACAACTAGGATCTGACATTTATGGAGAGGGTGTTTCTGATAAGTCTGGCCACTCAGTATCTCTATCTTCGAATGGAACTATTGTAGCAATTGGAGCTCCAGATAATGATGGTGGAGGAATTGATGCTGGTCATGTCCGTGTTTGGGAATATTCATCTTCATCTACCACCCTTTATAGGGTCAATGCAGGAGGACCTAATGTAACAGCTATTGACGGAGGAATCGATTGGGAACCAGACCTTAAAGCTTCCCCGTCTCAATACAACAACAGCCCAGATTCAGGTAGTGATACTTATATACCGAGCACTCCGACAATAACCAACTCAACAATATCAACACCTCCTCAATCTTACGTTCCTGAAGATGTATTCTTAAGCCAACGCTATGATAGTGGAGCTTTGGAGATGATATGGACGTTCCCTGTTCAAAACGGACAATATACTGTTAACTTGTATTTTGTAGAGCTATATTACACAAGCGCAGGAAGTCGTATTTTCAGTGTTGTTATTAATGATACAGAAGTTATAACAAATATGGATAAAATTATCGAGTCTGGCGGAAAAAATATAGCCTACCTTAAAACTTTTGACATAACAGTTACAGATGGGTCTGTTAGGGTTAAATTTGTTAAGGGTTCTGCAAATAATCCAGATGTTAACGCAATAGAAATAATTCAGAATTCAATCGGTTAAGTATAGCAGGTGAAAATTAAACCAAAAATAAGAAAATAAAAAACTCTAATTCTTACTTGGCTTATTATAAGTCGGAAGATGGGAAAAGTTACGAAGCTTTAGCTCTTACGTTTGACGACGCAATACACAAGTGGTATAAAAACTTTGCTAAAGAGTTCGGTGGTGGATGAAAAGATGATTGTTGAAGTCAGTTTGACTTAGTCTTTTCCATAATCAACTTTGACTACGTCACTTTTGTGACCTTTCTGTTTGATTTCATCAAAATGTTTTGCCCCGTTTCTTTTGTCAGCGTAATCTTTGAAGTATTTTTCTTTAACAGGGTCAACGCCTCCATTTGATTCAGATCTCATGTGGCTCATTTCTTTACTGTAATCCATCATTTCTCCAAACGTCCCCTTTTTGCCTCCAGTCTTATCGATGAACTCTTTAGAGCTGTGAGGGTCAATCTGAGTGTCTATAGAAGCATTTGGTATAGTGAACACCCTTTTCCATTCTAAGCCCTCAGAATCAAAGTATACGTGCTTATCGTGCATTCCTTGGACAATCTCTTTGTATTTTTCTCCGTCTGGAGATTTGTAAACGTATATAGGCATATTCTATTATATAGAAACAGGGGCAGTATTTCTACTACCCCTGCTTTTTTATTTATTTAATAATAGCTTGGTTTATTGGATTTTAATTTCCACTGATTCCTTAATAATTTTCTTGGGCATAATAACACTTAATAGACCATTAGACATTTTTGATGTGATTTCTAATGGACATACTAAGTCATTTAATGCAATAGAAAAGGTTTTTTCTTTTTCGCCCTTTTGGGCTGTAACCTTTAATACGTCGTTATTCGCTGTGATGCTCACTTCTTTCTTAGAGAAACCAGCCAATTCGAATTCGGCCGTATAAACATCATCACTGCTTTTAATCCAATTACAATTTTTTGGATAAGCCCTGCTATCTGGTTTGAACAATTCTTCAAATAATGTAGTCATAATATATTACTATTGCATTTATTGTGCCAAGTAAAAAACCTAGGAAATATGGGATAAAATCCCATCAACAGTGTTAGAGTATGACATTTCTGTCGCTAACTTTTGTCCCTCTGTGTTAATTTGACCCACTTTTTCTTCTGCCTTTTCCATTGCCGATATGATGGTATCTTCATCACAATCAAAGAATTCACCCTGATTGAATGGAGAGCCTTTTATGAAAAACTTGTTGTCGTAACAATCAAATTTACCAGTAGGTTCTACCAAAATAGAATTATCTTTTGTAGCCCAATCTTTATGAGATGTGGCATTTAAGACAATACTCCATTTACCCAAACAAGTAGAATTAAAAGATGGAAGATTCCAACCTTCCCCACCAGAAAGCCCAGTAAGGTCAATATCTATTGCGTTTAACAATTCGTTGACTTCTGAATTTTTCTTTAGGAACGGAAGGAAATTAATATTTGTATATTGTTTGCCTTCTAAGACTGCGTTTAGAACGTGGGACATCTCATCATCCTTGAAAAAGGGGTTAGAGATGCAACAAGTAAGTTGATATTTATTGTTGTTACCGTATTTCTTAGCCCAAGCCCTGATGATTTCTCCTGTACGTTTTCTTTTTTCAAACTTACCCATCAAGCCGAAATGGACAACTCCATCTAGATATGTTTTTTGGGTGTTATGAAAATCACTATCAAAACCAAGCGGTACATAGTCAGAACCAAAAAGGTCTGCTGAATACGAGGAACTGAAGATGGTTTTACTCTGAGCGTTACATAGTTTTTTCTCTACGTCTGTAGGTTCGCTACATTCATAAAAGGTATACAAGTATTGTTCAGGGTTCTTTCTGTTTTCAGAACCGTTCAAGTGCCATATTTTCAACGAGGGGATATCTTTAGAAAGATAATCAAACCTGTTGTCAATAGACTCTTGAATTTTTTTGCTTAAGTCTTCTGGTACAGAATAAGATGAAAGATCAACCTGCTCACCTATAGGAAAAATCCCGACTTCGTGACCCTTATCGAAGAGTTCTCGGATAACGTTATAACTAACGTTACCGAAACTCAACGAATTAAGGGCTGCTTCTACAAGAAGTTTCATTTAAAATGGTACGTCTTCTTCTTGCTTGCTTGAAGAACCTGAGCTTTGTTGCTTGTTCTCGTCATCTTGCTGAGAGACATTCAAGAATTGAAAACTCTGACCAGCAATAAATTGCTTGGTATTCTTCTTACCATCTTTTTCCCAAGATGAAGAACGAAGTTCTCCTTGAGCGATGATGCTTCTACCTTTTTTAAGGTATTCCTCGGCAATCTCTGCTTGCCTGTTCCAGAACTCTACGTCAATAAAACAAGGCTCTTTGGCTCTGTTTGATGAGACGCACATACGAAGTTTACAAAACTTCTTGGAACTAACTTCCCGAACCTCTGGATCAGAGACTAGGTATCCTGCTGCTACTATTGTGTTATACATAATTGTTATCGAATTTATTTTTTACTTTTTTAATGAATCTGTTGTGAATGTTTATACAACCTTGGATGCTTAGATTCAATTCTTCTGATGCTTTTTTCCAGGGTATGAGCTTATTATTGGTGGTGTTGTATCTAATGTCAATGATTTTTTTCACTCTTGGGTCACTTTCTTTTTCGAGCATATCATTGAATACGTCAAAAGCCTCCATTTTAGAAAGCATTTCGCATGAATCGTCCTCTTCAGAAACCCTGCTATATACTTTATCTATACTAGTAAATCTTTTGTTTTTTAATGCATTTATAGCATTGAGACACTTCCACTTTGTTTGGTTTGCCAAGAAGGTCGAGAACTTACTGTTTTTATCTGGGTTATAATCAAGTGCTGACTTATATATAGTATAATCCTTGTCATCTAGGATTAAGTCTCTGTTTATTGAGTAATTCCTATTCTTGGTATATTTATCTACTATGTAAACGTAAATCCCTGAGTGTCTGTTTATCAGTTCCACCAAGCAGCCATCATCGCCGCTTTTCTTTATCTTGTTTATGAGTGACAGGTCGCTTTCCATGTGTTATATGTTTCTATGTTAATAAGTGAATTTAAAATTTCATTAGCTGCAAGTTGAACGAGTTTGGGATCATCAAAATTACCAATCTCGAAATCGAGATCAACTTCGCTTGACATCTTGGCATTGTTTATTTCCTCATAATCATTAGCTGGCTCTATGCCCTCCCTTCTGATCATCAGAGAGAAACCATTATTATTTTTAATCCAGTCCAATTCGTTTGTAAATCTTAAGTCTGTGATTATATTGACACAATCATCATCAAGGTTTGGCTCCAGCCTATCAACCCAAACGTTGTTGTTTATATTCCTCATAATATCAGTTCCCCAACAAACAAGAAATGGTCTAATAAGATCCTTCTCCTTCTTGTCTGAAGTAAATGCAGATATACCTGTTTGTTCTAAAAGAAATTTATCAACAGACTTTCTCAACTCGTAAGCAAACGAGAGCCTTTTTGATTTTATACCCTGATCATGAAGGATCTTCTCGAAGTTTTCTCCAAGAGTATCCTTTCCAGACCCAGCGTTGCCAGCTATACCTATAATTTTATGGTTTAAACTCATATTCAATGTTATCTTAAGTCAAGAATACCATAGTAATATTCATAGTCAAGATGTTTCTGTGATATTAATAAAAAACTAATACTATACAATATACTTAACAGAGACTTTCCGATAAGTAATTCCGTATATTGTATTGTATTTGCTTATCTTATAGTATTTCTAATAAGAGTCCTATAGGATTCCCAAGTTTCAATCGAGAAGCTACTTGTTTTCCGAAACCCATTTTGCTTACCGTTTTTTTATTATAGTAATCGTTCCACATTTTTTCCAAAAAAAGTTCATTTTTTTTCAAGTCAAAAAAGTTACTATATTTTCTTGTTGACTGTGACCTAAAAAATGTTAAAGTGTAACTCATAGCGGCGATTAATATTGGGGCTGAATCGCGGCCGAAATTAAATAAACAACAACAACAACAAAATACTAAATATGAGCATATTCGAAGAGCAGATTTCAAGAAAACCTAATCATTACCCGTGGGCAGAAGACTTTATTGAGGTCATGCACAATGGTTTCTGGACTGATAAAGAGTTCAGTTTTTCCTCTGACGTTCAAGATTTCAATATCACAATGGATGACCAACAAAGAGAAATAATCATCAGAACATTGTCCGCTATTGGTCAAATCGAAGTTGCTGTCAAAAAATTCTGGGCTAAACTAGGAGACAACTTGCCCCACCCTTCCCTTACTGACCTTGGTTATGTAATGGCGAACGTTGAAGTTATTCATAATAATGCCTACGAAAGACTATTGAAAGTACTTGGATTGGAAGATGTATTTGAGGAAAACCTAAAATTAGACTTTATTGAGGGCAGGGTAAGCTACCTGCGCAAATATACACATAGATTTTATAAGGATTCTAAGAAGCAGTATCTATATGCCCTCACATTATTTACTTTGTTTGTAGAAAATGTATCTCTAATGAGTCAGTTTTATGTTATTAATTGGTTTTCAAGGAACAAGAACGTATTAAAAGATACAGAGCAACAGGTTAGATATACGAGGAATGAAGAAAACATTCATGCTCAAGTAGGAATTAAGATTATTAATACAATAAGAGAAGAGCATCCAGAGTTATTTGATGCAGAACTGGAGGAGAGAATTATTCACGAAGCTAAAGAAGCTTATATAGCAGAAGCCAAGATTATTGATTGGATGGTTAACGGTATTAATGAGAAAGGTCTTAGCGCTCCAGTCCTTAAAGAGTTTATCAAAGCTAGAATAAATGAATCTCTAGAACAAATTTCATTTAAAAAGGCTTTTGATATTGACAATGACCTAATTAAAGATACAATGTGGTTTGAAGAGGAGTTGATGGGTAACAACTCTACAGATTTCTTCCATTCTCGCCCCGTAGAGTATTCAAAAAAATCACAAACATTTGACTTAGACAGCGTATTTGCATGAAAAAATATTATTGGAACAACGAAACTTCGCAGCGGATCTTAAACAGAGGATATCTTGATGGCGAAAGCTTGATTGGTAGGGTTTTAAGTGTAGGGGAGGCATTTCAAAAAGACTTCGTATCTCGCGCTCCTACAGAACACAAAGAAAGTTTCTCTGACTTGTGTGAGAAGTTCGAGCATTATATGTCTCTTGGTTTCTATTCTTTGTCTAGTCCTGTTTGGGCTAACTACGGCAGAGAAAGAGGATTACCTGTTTCTTGTAATGGCGTTTTTGTTCCAGACACAATGGAGGGTATTCTCACTAAGCAGTCAGAAGTTGGTATGCAAACCAAGCACGGAGCTGGAACTTCTGGTTATTTCGGCGAGTTGAGGGGCAGGGGCAAGCCTATCAGCACAGGAGGAAGCTCATCTGGCTCGGTTCACTTCATGGAGTTATTTGACAAGGTTACTTCAGTGGTATCTCAGAGCAGTGTGCGAAGAGGTTCTTTTGCTGCTTATCTCCCAGTCGATCACCCAGATATCGAAGAGTTTCTTCGCATTAGGTCTGACGGACACCCTATTCAGGATCTATCGTTTGCTGTTACAATTACAGACGAATGGATGGAGGGTATGAAAGGTGGCGACATTGACAAGCGAAAGATCTGGGCAAAGATTGTTCAGAAGAAGTTTGAATCTGGTTATCCATATTTATTCTTCCAAGATACCGCAAATAAAAATGCGCCTCAAGTCTATAAAGATAAAGACATGAAGATTTATGCTTCTAATCTTTGCAATGAGATTGCGTTGCCATCATCGCCAGGAGAATCGTTCGTCTGTTGTCTATCTTCTCTTAACTTGGAAAGATGGGACGAAATCGTTGAGACTGACGCCATTGAAACAATGGTTTATCTTCTTGATTCTGTAATGGAGGAGTACATAAACAAAACAGAAGACATCCCCTATATGGAGGCTGATCACAATTTTGCAAAGCGCCATAGAGCTTTAGGCATGGGTGTTCTTGGTTGGCATTCATATTTGCAAGATAATATGATTCCTTTTGAAAGTATGGAGGCTAAGATGAAAAATGCAGAAATTTTCAGAACTATAAGAGAAAGGGCTGACAAAGCTACCGAAGAGTTGGCTAAAATATTTGGAGAGCCAGAAGTACTGAAGGGCTATGGTCGAAGAAACACAACGACAATGGCCGTTGCTCCTACAACTACAAGCTCACTTATATTAGGTCAAGTATCTCAAGGAATAGAGCCTACTGTTAATTACTATACGAAGAATTCAGCAAAAGGAAAATTCACAATAAGAAGCCCACATCTAGAGAGACTCCTTGAATCTAAAGATAAAAACACAGAAGCCGTATGGAAATCAATTTTGGTTAAGGACGGATCAGTGCAACACTTGAGCTTTCTGGACGAACACGAAAAGGATGTATTTAAAACATTTTCAGAAGTATCCCAGAAAGAGATTGTAATACAAGCGTCTCAACGCCAAAAGTATATTGATCAAGGGCAGTCCTTAAACCTTATGGTACACCCTAAAGCTTCCCCAAAGGAAGTTAGTGATCTTATGATTTTAGGTTGGGAAATGGGTCTTAAGGGATTTTATTACCAGAGAAGCACAAACCCAAGCCAAGCCCTCGCACAGTCTATTATGGAATGTACATCTTGCGAAGGTTAAGATTTCATTATTATAAAATTTTAGTGTAATCAATTGATATAATGGAATACGATTTTTCTAAACAAATCAAAGATCTAAATAAGGATCTTCAGGACAATTATCTAAGCCCATCAGAGGCTTCTGAAATAATAGCCTCCATTATTTCTGGGAAGGCTCAGAAACACAATGATCATTATGAGAATCAAGTATCAGAAGATCAATTGAAGAGAGTTTATTTGAGGGGTTCCGATTCCTATAATTCTACTCATAGAGTTGGCAAAACCAAAAGCCAGTGGGCTATGGCTAGGGTTAATATGTTCTTAAAGATGAACAGAGGTGAAAATGTAGACGAACAATATATTGAATCCGAAAAAGACATTATATCTAACGATTACCGAGAAGAAGACGAAAATGAATGCTCGTTCTTTTCTTTCTCTGATTTAGACTTGAACTTAGCAAACTTAGATTTGATTAAAGCTGGTTTAGAAAAATGGGACCAAGATACTGAATGCGAAGAACTATTCTATTCAGAAGCTGAAAAAAAGACACTCAACAAACCCTTTAGACTAAAAGGGGAAAAAAAGAAATTTGGTGTTTATGTTAAAAGCCCCAAAACAGGCAACGTTATTGTAGTTAAGTTTGGTGATCCAAATATGGAGATCAAAAGGGATGATCCAGATCGTCGTCGTAGCTTTAGGGCTAGACATAAGTGTGATACAGCAAAGGATAAGACGACACCTCGTTACTGGTCTTGCAAGATGTGGAGCAAAAAGCCAGTAAACAAATCAGTATCTTCAGAAGCTTTAGAGTGGGACGAGGAAGAACTAATCAGCGAGTGGGGCTGGGATGAATCTTCCGTTCTCGAAAACGCAGATGATTTTGTATCTTATGATCATTTAAAAGATTGTAAAATAGTTGAAGAAGATGGCGTGTGATTTATAATCATGTGTGACTCCTAATAAAAAAGTATCTGTATTCTGTCTCTGGAGAGACTCTGAAAAAACAATCTCAAGAACTCTTAAACAACTAGAAGATCTGGAATCTTTAGTTGGATTCAGTTTTTCTTACTTCTTTTACGAAAACGACTCGAAGGACAATACAGTCGCAGTTCTCGACGAATGGTTGTCTTCTAGATCTGGAGAGCTTAAATCAGAGAACCTAGATATGCAAAAGTTTGGGAGAACTACGGATCCCAAAAGAATGAAGTTTTTGTGTAGATGTAGAAATGAAAGCAAAAAACTTGCTGGTTCGAATGATAGCGATTATTCTCTGTTGATAGATTCCGACATTAAGTTCAATAAAGAAAACTTTTCAAGGCAACTTGACACACTTGAGAACTGCAAGGATGCCGTTATGGTCACCGCCAATTCCAGGCAAAATATAGAAGACCTAACTTTTGGTTGTTGCGCGGATTCATATTATGATGCTTACGCCTTCAAAGATAGACACGGCAACCAAGGGATGTATTGGTCTGACTGTCCATCTTATAAAAGCGATGACCAGTTTAATTGGAAGCTTGGGAAACCAATAATTACGATGTCTTCTTTTGGGGGTCTTGCTGTTGTAAAGTCAGATGTCTTCAATAAAGTTGAATGGAGCGCAGATATTCATTGCGATCACGTTAACATGTGTTATGATATATCTAGATTTGGAAATATTTATGCAGACCCTAAAAGCAAGATATATGTAGAAGTTAATTTAGCTAACTTAAATTTACAATCATTTTCTAATATTGCTAAATCTCAAAACGAAAATTATTACAAGCACTTCTAACAATGACAGCATTTAAAGAATTTAAAGAAAAAAACAACAAAAAGAAAGTTTTAATACTTGGTTGCGGACCTTCTCTACTTAAAATTAAAGAAGAACACCTTAAGGAAATTTCTAAAGAATATATAATTGCGACAATCAAGCAGTCTTATAATCATTTTGGAGATTATAGCGACTTCCAATTTTTTAATTGCAACAACGTGTGCCGCTACCCAAGAAAAAAAGCCAAATTCATTGTGTGTTCTCCTAACAAAAAATCAACACCGTTTCGGAGTGACCAAGAAATAGATATGTTTTACCACATGTCTTCTCATCCACAAAAAATATGTCAACTAGACGACATAGAAGAAGGATTTAAGGAAGAAAATATGGGTAAATATTGGGGTCCAGGAATAATGCTCGAAATAGTTTTGCCATTTTTTTACAACTTGGGCGTCAATGAAATAATAACCGCTGGCTGGGATTATATGAGTGGCGAAAACTTAATATCTCATTTTTACCCAGAGATAATAAGAAGGTCTTTTTCAAACCCTGGTAATTTGCCATATGATGGAGAAAACAAAGAATCCATAAAAAACAGTGATATTATAAATTCATTCTTAAGTTCTAAAGGCGTGAGTTTGAAATGTGTCGAAAGCGAAGACTGTTTTTTGCATGATTCTATAGAAAGAGTTTTACTATGAAACCTATAATTTCCTTAATAATTCCTGCAAAAGGGACAAGCGAAAGAATAAAAAACAAAAATCTTTATGAGGTTAACGGCAAAAGTTTGATAAGGATGGCTTGCGAAAAAGCTTTAAAATGCGAGTGCATAGATAATGTATATCTAGATACAGAGTCAGACCTAATAAAAAACCAAGTTTTAGATCTAGGAAAAAAAGGATTGAAAATCATTAATAGACCTAAAGAATTAGCCAACAACGATATAGGAGCAAACGAAATGATGATTTACGGCTTGCATTTAATTGATGAATGTGATATTTTACTCCAAACATTTGCGACTTCGCCTACAATATCTCATAAGACGATAGATCATTGTATAGAAAAATTCATAGATAACATAGATAAATACGACAGCTTCTTCACTGTGTCTGAGTTACAGGAATACTTTTGGGAGGGAGACAAACCAATTAATTTCGACCCCCAAAAAGTTCCAAACAGCTTTGAGCTTAAAAAGATCTTAATGGAAACCCACGGTCTTTATGGAATAAAGACTGAGTCTCTTATCAGAAACAAAACCAGAGTTACTTCTAATTCATTAAAAATACCAATATCAAAACTAGAATCTTTTGATATAAATGAACCTTGCGACTTGACAATAATTGAAAAAATGTTATCATAAAAAAATGGATACCATTGACAAAAACCAATCAAGCTTGTACTTAGGTATAGTTTATGACTCTCTTCGTATTTTAGGTGAAAAAAGTGAAGATTTCTTCATAAACATAAAACCCCAGTGCGGTTATAATGAGATAGTTCATGGTAAAATATTCACAACTTACGGTGAGGTTGTCAATATCAGTAAAGAAGAGTATAAAAAGCTAGACGACATAAGGCTTGATATTTACAACAAAGAAAACCTAAAAAACAAGATTGTATTTCTACAGTCTAATGATGACAAGGTAGCGCATAGCGGAGATATAACCTCACGCATATATCAAAAATTTGGTTCGCGTGGGTTTGTGACAGATGGCAACCTCAGAGATATAGATTTAATAGACAAGTTAGATTTCCCAACTTTCTGCAAAGATTCAAACCCTATAGATGCACTTGATTACTGGGCTTTAATTAAATACCAAGAACCAATTGTAATTGATGGTGTGAAAATCAACCCCGATGATTATTGCTTTGCGAGCAGAGATGGAGTTATTGTGGTAAATCAAAACATAATGGAAAAGTTCACTCCTATCTTAATCAATCAGATTGATAGAGAAAATCAAATAAGAAGAAGCATAGAAGAAGAAAACTTCAGCTTTGAAGAAATGAAGAACAAATTTGGAAGATGGTAAAAAAGAAACCAATAATTGTAGCAGAATTTAGCATTAATCATTTAGGCATGGTAAATATTGCAAAGAAGATGGTTGATGCTGCTGTTGAATCTGGAGCCAATTTAATTAAATTAAAATTTAAAAACGTAGAATCCTATTACAATTCAGAAAACAAAAAATGGAGAAACTTTAAATTCAGTGAATATAGAAACTCTTTAGAACTAAGCAAAGAAGATTTTATTGAAATTTCTTCTTACTGCAAGAAAAAAAAGGTAAATTGGTTTTGCACTGTTCATGATAGTCAGGGCTTAGAGTTTATAAAAACTCTTGACCCTCCATACTATAAGATAGCCTCTATGGATGTTACTAAGGATGATTTTGTAAAAGAAGTCATAGCTGTTTGTAAGGATGAAGACAAACCTCTTGTTATTTCCTTAGGTGGTCGAGACGAAGTGTTCACAAAAAACCTTGTTGGCAAAATAAAAAAAGCAAAAATAAAAGCTTTTTTGCTCCACACTGTTTCTATTTATCCGACGCCCTCTGGTAAAAGTAACATAAATTACATTTCAGATTTAAAAAAACTCTACGAAGACAAAGATATAAAAATAGGTTACTCTGGTCATGAAACAGGATATGCACCATCCTTATTAGCATCCTTACTTGGGGTTTCAATGATAGAGCGCCATTTTACCCTCAGTAAAAATTATAAAATTCACCACATTAAAGCCGCTTTGACTCCTTGCGAGTTCTCTTCTATGGTCAAAACCATCGAGGAATTAAACAGTGAGATAAATTCCCCTGTTGTCACTTATGACCCAGAAGAACTAAGCTTTTTAAAATACAGAAATTACAATTAATGCAAATGTATATAATAAGACACGGACAAACCTCTTGGAATTTAGCCAAACGAAAGCAGGGTCATCTAGACTCACCTTTAACTTTAAAAGGTATTGAACAAGCTAAAAACACAGGCAATCTCATTTTATCGGAGGGTTTAGACCTTAAAAACATCAAGATAGTGACATCTCCCTTGTTTAGAGCTAAACAACACGCCTCTATATTGTGTGAGACTATCAATTACGACTTCAACTCCTGCATAATAGAAGAAGGCCTCAAGGAACATTGCTTTGGGTCATGGGAGGGTAAAACAGAACAGGAAATAGAAGAAAAATTTCCTGGCTTTCTTTCAAATAGGTATAAACCAGAAAACTACTGGTCCTATATCATACCAATGGGCGAAAGTTATGAATTACTGTACAGAAGAGTTTCTGATGTCATTGAAAAATACGGAACGAAAGATATTATATACATATGTCATGAAATGGTATCTAAGGTTATGGTCGGAAAACTAAAAAACCTAGAACCAGAACAAATACTTCCATTAAGCCATCCACAAGATCAAATCTATAAATACAAAAACAAATCTATATACACGTTAAAATGAAAAAAGTAATAATCACAGGAGTAACAGGGCAAGATGGAAGCTTAATGGCTGACTACTTATTAGCGAATACAGAACACACAATTATAGCAGGTGTTCGTCGTCTCAGTGTTAAGAATCACATTAACATAGAACACCTAAAATCAAATCCACGTTTCAAGCTGATTGACCTTGATGTTGCTGACCAGTCAAATGTAACTTCTGTTATCTCTGATGAAAAGCCAGACTATTTTATTAATTTCGCTGCTAATTCTTTTGTCGGGGCAAGCTGGACGATGCCAGTTAACCACATGGAGACCAACTGCATGGCAGTTCTCTATCAACTTGAAGCTATTCGCAAACATTGCCCTAAATGCAAATACTACAACGCTGGCTCGTCTGAAGAGTTTGGTGACATTGTTACTGTCCCTCAAGACGAAACACACCCACTGCGCCCGAGAAGCCCTTACGGAGCATCTAAGGCCGCAGCGAGACACTTAGTAAAAGTATGGCGTGAAAGTTACAACCTGTATGCCGTTCAAGGATGGCTATTTAATCACGAAGGCATTCGTCGTGGAGAAGAATTCCTTACCCGCAAAGTAACCAAGGGTGTTGCTGAAATTTTTGACAAAACAAGAAAAGGCAAAAAAATTAAACCACTACAACTAGGCAACCTTGATGCAAAAAGAGATTGGTCTGATGCGGAAGATTTTGTGGATGGAATTTGGAAAATGCTAAACCAAGAAGAACCAAAAGAATATGTCCTTGCTTCTGGAGAAACTCATACTATTAGATCTTTTGTGGAGGCGGCTTTTTCTTACGCTGGATTTGGTGCAGAAGAGTGTAGGTGGGTTGGAGAGGGAATTAACGAGAAGTATTTTCATGGTAATGATGTGTTGGTTGAGATAAACGTAAAATTTTACAGGCCAGCAGAAGTAGAGCTCCTGTTGGGAAATCCTTCCAGAGCGGAGAAAGAGCTTGGATGGGTAAGAAAAACAGACTTTAACGGCTTAGTTAAAAAGATGGTTGACAAAGACATTGATCTTTGATACTATCTATTTATGCCAAGAGGTAAAAAAGAATGCTCATCGTGCGGCTCCTTTGTCGGGGTTAGGCAGTCGGTTTGTTCTTGTGGCTTTGAGTTTTCCAAGACGGAGAAAAAAGACAAAGTTAAAAAAAGCAAATCGACAATAAACAAGAGAGAAATACTAATCCGTTTGGTTGAACAGCCAAAGACTGGTAAAAGGTTCTTTTTTGCTAGGGAAATGAAGATGCTTAACGATCTATGTGATCGTTACTCTCTTGAGTTTATGAATATAGTTAGCTTCTACAAGAAGCTAGACTCATTAGCTTACCTTGTCAGCCCTAAGTTAAAAGCTGTATTGGATCAAAAGTTCAGGGCATTCAATTATGTGGTTGACAATAGTAAATACCCCAGCTATACTATAGGGGAAAAGTTCGGTGACGACAAGAAAGTCACAAAGAAAAACAAAACAATAAAAGACTTCCTAGATGAGCGATAAATTAAATTCAAAAAACCTATTAGATAGCTTCTTAAAATCGAACAAAGAAGACCATTACAATTTCGAAGAAGAAATTGATTATAAAATCTCCAGCGGATCACTTCAGTTTGACTTGCATCTTGGCGGAGGTTTCGGCCCAGGACTGCATAGATTTTGCGGCATGAATGAGGGAGGTAAAACTTCTGAAGCTTTAGAGGTAGCAAAGAACTTTTTGCTGACGCTTCCAAACTCAAAAGCTGTTTATTTCAAGGCGGAAGGAAGACTTTCCCCAGAGATGAGAAAAAGATCTGGCCTTAAGTTTGTTACTAAAGCTGAAGAATGGGTTGACGGAACATGTTTCGTTTTTGAATCCAATATCTACGAAACCGTTGTCGACTTAATGAGACAACTAGTATCGAACAATGACGAAAAAACTAAATATTGCTTTCTTCTTGATTCTGTAGATGGATTAATCTTAAAAAACGATATGGATAAACCCTTCGAGGACTCTGCCAAAATTGCTGGTGGAGCGGTTGTGGCTGGAACCTTCATGAAGAAAATGTCCATAGCTCTCGCTAAGAGAGGCCACATGGCGATCTTCATTTCTCAGGTTAGGGCAGACATCAAATTAGACCCATATAGTAAAGCTCCCATTAGACAAACAAGTGCTACAGGAGGAAACGCTCTACTACACTTTGCTAACTGGATCATTGAGTTTGAAGCCAGATACAATAAGGATATAATTTTAAAAAACCCATCTATAAAAAAGATGGATGCCCAGAAAAACCCAGCAGTAGGTCATTTTGCTAGCGTTACAATTAAAAAATCCCCTAATGAAAAAACAAATACAAGGCTCACATACCCCGTAAGATACGGAAGGTCATCTGGCACATCTATTTGGATTGAGAAAGAAATTGTGGATCTCTTATTTGCTTGGGAGTTTTTGATAAAGAAGGGTTCTTGGATAAAAGCTACAGAAGAATTTCTAGAGCTTCTTACTGAGAATAATCTTGAGTTCCCTGAGAAAATACAAGGAGAGGCTAACGTGTTTAAGCAAATTGAGAGCAGCGAAGACTTGTCCGATTTCTTGGTTGATTATTTCAAGAAGGCTATAGGCGAGTTAACATGAAATTCCTAGATCCATTAGGCAAACAAAGAAACCTAAAGGGTGCTAAGAAATATTTGATTGATTGGGAAGCTAAGAGCAGAAGCAAGTTTCAAAAAAACGTCAAAGATTTTTTAAAAGATTATTGGCTCCATGATATTGTTTTTGAAGAATTCAGAATAGTCGGAACAAGAATGTCCTTGGATTTTTACAATGCCAACAAGAAAGTCGCCGTAGAAGTCCAAGGAGATCAACACACTAAGTATGTCAAGCATTTTCACAAGACTAGGCTTAAGTATTTGGAACAGCTAAAGAGAGATCAAAAGAAGCTTGACTTCTGTAATTTAAATGATATAAAGCTGGTAGAGATATACTCAACAGACGTTGTTACAGCATCTCTATTTAAAGACCAAGATATATATTTATGAAAGAAGAGGAAGTAGAATTTTCAATACCAGATAACTTTATAGAACAGATATATGAGTTAAGTGGTGGGGCCGATAAGTATAAAGGTATGATCCTTGTATTATGCACAGAGCATGGTTCTCCCATGATATATTCAAAATACGATTCCTCCATAGTAGAGCTTGGCCTTAAGCAAGCTATGGTCAACTTTATCGAAGGCAACGTCGAACCCTCTTCAAAATGATTTATAACCTAGAATTAGAAAAACAACTTTTAGCTGGTCTTATTAAAGATTCAGATAGCCTCGCAGATATATCCAACTTCATAGATAGCGATGACTTCTATTCTCAAGAAAGCAATCTTCACAAGACTATATTCACAATCATCAAACAAGCAAACCAAAGCGGTGATGATGTTGATGAGATTATTATAGCTCAAAGAATAGCTAACATGGGTTTATCTTTTCAAGATAATCTTAACCCCTCTGATTATATTAAATCCTTAGCCTTAAGGAAAGTCCCTCAAGGTAACGTTGCCAAAACGGCAAGAGAGCTTAAGAAAATCTCTGTAAGAAGAGGTATATATAAAGCCGCTCAAGACATAGCTAGGGAGATGAAGAATGTCTCTCCAGAAACAGCTTATCATGAGATCGTCGAGAAGGCTGATCATGTTTATAATTCAAGAATAAACCTTTATGAAACTGGTGAAGACTTGCCAGTAAATATTTATGACGAGATGGAGGATGTCATTGAGGACAGGGGTAATAATCCTGTTACTGAGTTCGGCATGATGGGTCCTCATCCAAAAACAAACAAGATGTATGGTTCTCTCTTGAGACCTGGCAACATAACTGTTATTGTCGCTAGATCTGGAGTAGGAAAAACTCAGTTCTGTATGCATTACGCTAGTTGGGTAGGTGCAAAGTATGACGTTCCAATTCTTCACTTTGATAATGGGGAGATGAGTAAAGAAGAGCTTATTATGAGGCAGTGTTCTTCTATGTCTGGTATCTCAATGCATCTTCTTGAGAGTGGTAAGTGGAGACAGGCTGGTCCAGATGTAGTTAAAAAAGTCAGAGAGACTTGGGCAAAGGTTAAAAAGCTTAAGTTCTATTACTATAACGTTGGGGGTATGGACGTAGACTCTATGGTTAACACCCTTAAAAGGTTTTACTTGTCAAAAGTTGGTCGGGGAAATAAAATGGTTTTCTCTTTCGATTATATTAAGACAACAAGCGAAGGGTCTGGCAATAAGAATGAATGGCAACTTGTTGGTGAGATGGTCGACAAGTTTAAAAAGTGTGTTCAAAAAGAAATCCTTCACGAAGGGGAGCCTATCATCCCAATGATTACGTCCGTTCAGTCGAACAGGTATGGAATAACAAATAACAGAACAGCCCAAAACATTGTGGACGATGAAAGTATTGTCTCCCTTTCTGATAGAATTATTCAGTTCTGCTCTCACATGTTTATTCTAAGAAATAAAACAGCTGATGAAATAGAAATTGAAGGCAATAGATTCGGGACTCATAAATTTGTTAATATCAAAAGCAGACACTTGGGAGAGGATGTCGCTGGAGCTTTAGAACCCGTTCAAGTAGGAGACGCTTTGAGGAAGAACTTTGTCAATCTTGAATTCCACAACTTCAAGATTACAGAGTGTGGAGACCTTAGGGATATAGTAAGATCTGCAGAAGGAACGGCAGACCTAGATGATTCGGAAACAGAAGAAGTCCCAGATTTTGATCAGTTCTAGCAATATGAAGGAAGTCTTAGAAAGTATGGGTTACAAACTCATAGATAATGGCGACCACTGGAGAACCAACGCTCTTTATAGAGATGGAGACAACCCTACGGCTGTTAAGATCTATAAAAATTCAGGGGTTTGGAGCGACTTCGTTAGGTTTGAAAGCCCGAAGCCATTGGAGCTTTTAGTAAAGCTGACTCTTGAAGGAGATAAAGAAAAACTCAAAACAGTACTGCAGTCTCTCAACTCTAAAGATCATGAGATAACTGAATACAAACAAAACACCTTAATACAAATGGAAAAAACTTACGACGATTCGGTTTTAGATAAACTATTCCCTAATTACAATTTCTACTTAAACAAAAGCATTTCAGAAGAAACCCAAAAAGATTTTAGGGTTGGTCTTGCTGGCGGGGGCAATATGTATCGTAGGATGGTTTTCCCTGTTTATAATGAACACTCTCAAATCATAGGGTTCTCTGGGAGGAAAGTTGACGATAATGATTATGCAAAATGGAAGCATCTAGGCAAAAAGAATAACTGGATTTATCCAGCTTATATTCCTAATTCAGAAACAGTTGATTCCATCATAGATTCTAAATGTGAAGTTTATTTAGTTGAGAGTATCGGAGATGCAATGTCTCTGTA
>TARA_R110002153_G_scaffold108403_1_pt1 | contig 18332 bp, 22 predicted proteins | sample TARA_R110002153 | Tara Oceans TARA_R110002153 (sample SAMEA4398193) | marine metagenome | biome: Polar Biome; feature: [SRF] surface water layer (ENVO:00010504); material: water (ENVO:00002006), including particulate matter (ENVO:01000060) such as... | depth 5 m
ATTTCAAAAAGACCATTACCTATGTCATTAACAGTTTCTTCGTATTTTAGATAGGCACTCAACCCACTAGTAGGATGAGGAGTCCCTATTGTTACTGCATTAGGATCGTAAGCATTTTTATTTTGAACCTCTTTTTCTACTACAGCATAAGATTCAGGTATATCTGGACTGATCAAAAAATAATTAACGTGAGGATCTAATTGAACTCTCCCAGTTAAGGGAGTAGAGGAAGGCATGTCGTCTGTTCTAGCCATAATTTTATTGCGATACGAATTTGCCCTCCAGAGTTGAGTTAATTTTTTCGAGAAGACCTTCAGAGCCGTCCTTATCTACCTGCTTTTGTAAACCTGCTTGCATTTCTTCTTCGGAGAAAACTTTACCTTTTTTCCCTCCGATATATTGTTGGAACCCTTTGCCACCTCCTAGTTTTGAAAATCTAATATCTGTTTCTCGCATTCCACCGATGCCTCTTTCTCTACCTTTACCCTTTCCTGCGATATTAGCAGCTCTTTTTAAATCGTGACCAGTTAGCGAGCTTCTTTTTTGAATTTTAGCCTCTGGAGATTCTTCTGATCCGTTAGCTAGTTTTGTAGCTTCTTCTTGAGAGACATTAAATTCTTTCATAATACTAACAATTTTATTTGCCAGTTCTACTCTTTTTTCAAGAGATGATTGAGCTTCCTTATCACCTCTAGCTTGAGCCCTTAGAGCTTCGAGCTTTATGTCTTTAATTTGCTTCTCTAGACCTTCAATTTTTGTTTTTTGTTTTTCCTCATCAGTAGCAGGCTTGTTAGCTTCATTTTTATCTAGCTTTTTTTGCAAAGCAACCGCTTGGAACAAATGAAGATTATGTTTTCTAGCTATAGCGATAGCCTCTTTAGCTTTTTCGATTTGTTTGTCTAGTGCATCGGCAGCAGCGTTATTACCAGCAGCCCTGAGTTGTAAAGATTCGTATTCTTTAGCTAGTATGAATCTATCCTGTTCAGCATTCAGAGCTTGTCTGACTTTTCTGAAATAATTACCTATTTGATTAGATAAATCTTCATGAGCCTGTCTTTCTCTTTCTTTTTGATCAGCTATAGAACCAGACCCTTTAGCATATGTTTCCTGAGCTTTATTTCCTGTTTTATATGCTTCAGTTGATCCATTTACTAAAGCCATTGTATCTTCTATCTCTTTATTTAGAGCTTCCATCTCATCAGTCATCTCACCAGCAGCGTCACCTGTTTTTGTAGCAGCTTCCATAGCCATCATGGCTATTTCGCTTAAAACTACAACTACAACTCCTATACCAGTAGAAGCTATAAGAGCTTTTACGGCTAGAGCTAATCTTTTAAGAGAAAATGATAGAATGCCAGTAGCAACAGCTCCACTTTTAGCCATAGCAGAATAAACTGCTATTGATTTGGTGAAAAACGGTAAGACTGATGAAGCCAATTTTACTCCTAATACGAAACTTATAATTCTACGTGTGAATTTTACAGTAGCCTCTATATTTAGACTTATAAACTTTACTAATGGAGCTAAAATTTCTAAAAATTTGATTGTTATTGGAATAAGTCTAGTTCCTATTTCAGTTTGTAATTCTTCAATTTTAGCTTTGAAAAATTTAGTTTTATTTGCTGATGAATCTTGAGTTTGAGCAGCATTACCCAAAGCACTTCCCATTTGATCGAGTATGAGGTTTTGAACTGTTATAGCTTTAGCCTGAGCATTTAGTTCCTTCACTCCATCTCCTATCCCCAGATTGAAAGCTTTCTGTTTTAAATCAGCAGCTTTAATTACGATGCCCATTCTTTTCAAAGGCTCAAACTCTCCAGTTATAGCAGCTTGTAGTTTATTGAAGACCTCCTCAGGTTTCATATTGTGGAAACTAGCTAGGTCACCTGCTATTTTTGTCATGCCTACAGAAAAAGTGCTAGCAGACTCTGAACTCATGCCAAAAGCCATCCCCATTTGAGAAACAGTTGCTATGGTATTTTGAAGCTCAGCCCTAGTAGCTGGTATAGTCTTCAATAGTTCAGTTATTTTTTGATTAATACCTTCAGCAGCAGGACCAAGGACTGTATTGAATTTATCCGCAACTTCCTCAGCATCCATTGCGAGGCGAACCATATTTTTAGCTAAAGCAGCACCGCCTAGAGCGACAGCCACCTTAGCTAGAGTCGCTGTTACAGACTTTCCAAAACTTTTAGTAGCCTTTTTACTTTGATCAAGACCCTTCTGGAAAGATTTCCCGTCGAATCCTAGTTTAGCGAGTAGTGCAAAATTAGCCATTTTCTTTTAGTTTATTGAGTTCGAGAGCTTTAGCTTGCTGAGTTATGCCATTTCTAGGATAATACTTTTCAGATGTTCTCTGAAGTATGCGTTGAAGTAGTTGTAAAGATGCAGATAAGGGTAAATCTAGTATTTCATTCATACTCCATCCGTAGTTAGATGCTATAGAATCAACTAGCGTCATAACAGATACTGAGCTATCTGGAATGTCTGATTTTACTTCATTTTCAGATTTTCTAGATGAAGGCATATCATTGAATGCAGCATTAAAATAGCAAATTAAACATTCTCTAAATTCTTCATGATCTCGAAGAAGTCTAGCTATTTTTTTAGCGTATCTAGCCTTAAAAATATAGCGATCTTTAGATAGCATTAAAAAGAGTGCCAACAGATCGTCTATTTCAGGTTCCTCACCCTTAGATAATCTATTTTCCGTGAACTCTAGGTTTAATAAATCCCTGACTGCGATTTGTCTGATTTCAAATCCACATATTTCTTGATTAACTCCAATTACAGATTCTATCCGCAGTTTTTTTTCAAAAATAGCAGCATCTGCGATGCGTTTTTTGGCATCGTCATTAAAAGTGACAGCCTCAAATTGCATCTAATTTTAGTTAGTAGCAACGTATCCGCTTATTGAATAGCGACGATAATCTGCCTGAGCTTCTGTTAAATCAACGCTTGTGACGAGTATGGTGAAACTTCCATAGGTGACACTTTCTCCGATTGTGGGAGGAGAGTCGCTATCGCCCATTTGGACAGTTAGTGAGGCATCTTGACGTTGAGGAACGATAGTAGCACCTAAAGGTTCACCATCGCCATCGTCTAGGTCTACGCGATTAGCAGGAGAGGTCAGAGAGAAACTCTCCACAACCATTGATTTGAATTGGGGTGTATTTATGCCGAATAGTTCAGCTCCATCTTGTGTAATAGCCATAATAAATAAAATGAGTTAAGGGTTCAATTAAATATAGTTTGTCAATTATGAATTTGAGTCTATGTTTTCAATATCATTTCTGATGACAAAATTTATTTCATAGGTTAGGGTTGAGACAGCTAGATCGCCATCTACTTCAAAGTTAGTTCCAGTAGGACGACAGTAGTTTACGTCGTAGTATTTTATAGATCGCCATTGAGACACAGACGGAACTGGAATAGACCCTACGCCAGCTAGAGCATCCCAAGTAGTAACTTGCCAAGGGTAAGTAGCAGTATTTTCAGTAGTTTCATACATTACCGACTGACTTGAGCCATCATCGTTGTAAATTTGCCAAGTATTTGAACCTACTACTCCACCTATATCGGTAAAAGATATTCTATCTCCATTTTTAGAAGATCGACTTTGATTCCTGAAAGATGGCTTACTATTTACATCGTTAGTTTCTCTAGTGTAATATCCGTTGGAACTTGCACTTCCAGCACCAGTTAATCTGATTGAATTAGTAGACAAGACATTCCAGTTAGTCGCATTGAGTCGCATTTGTTTCCTGACTTGTGATCTTAGCAACTTGTGATTTTCTAGGGTATCCTCATCTGAATTATCAGAACTTGCATCTGAAGCTACTACTAATGAAACAACTCCATTGTATTTCCTGTATTCAAAAAGATTAGAACTAGTATGTGCTATGTCTGCAGGGTCTATTGCTCCACCACTTTCAAGGCTAACACTAACTCTAGGTAAAGTTAGAATATCATCTGTAACAGTTGTAGCTACATCGACAGAAGAACTTAACTCATTTTCCAAGAATTGAGCTATGCAGGCTTCTATATTTCCTTCGAAGTTATAAATGTCATCTAAATATTCTAAGCTCATGATCTTTGATTCTGTGCAGAGCAATCAAGCCTGCGAGTTACGTTTACTGAATCATCTAAATGATTCATGACTTTAAATGTAGTAGTCCCATCTGTTAATAATAGACCCTTTTTAGGAAGTATGGTGTATGAGTTTTTATTTATGTAAAATTTAGTATCTATTGTTATTTCCCTGCCATCTTCATATATTTCAAAAGTTTCTTCAGCATCCTGCTTACTGGCTAAATATGTCTCAGTATTAGTGGGATGTGCTGAACCGCTTGCAGTAACAGCAGTCAAAGAAACTTGTAATTGACTGATTGCGAAATTCAGATTTTTGCTAATTAGATTAGTTAAGCTCATTTACTTATAGAGAGTTGTAAATAAAGAAGCCCCACCCGTTAAGGTGAGGCTTCAGTAGGGGAAGTTTAGGGGAACTATGCTCCTGTGATCTTCTGAGCAGCGTTAGTGTTGATAATAACTTCATCAACGCTGTTGTAGACACGGAGGACATCACTCTTGATAGGCTCATCGCGATATGTTTCAGCTGTGAAAGCACCGCCATCAGCAGAGTAAGAGATCGTGCGACCGAAGCCACCATTTGCGAAATCACCACCTGCGACTTGACCGACGAAGTATTCGGTATCAGACCAAATCTTAGTGCGAGTAGCAGCAGCACCTTTTCCAGCACTATTGTAGCGAGTTGGGAGGATGATGACGTTTTCTACACCAAACGCATCACGAAGAACTTGGCGATTAGTGTATTGACCATTGCCATTGAAGATTCCACGAACGTCAGGAGTGTTGATCATTTGATTGAACAGGGAAAGCTCCATCATGAGGGATAGACCATCATAAAAACCATCTGCATTAAGACGCTCAACAGCGTTTTGGATGTCGATGATTGGAGTTGCTCCAGCGTTATCCATTACTTGAGTAGCAGCAGTTGGATTGAAGGCAGCACCAGTCATAAGAGCAGCGACACGAAGCTCATGACCTACCATGATGTCACGCTGTAACTTTTGAGCGATAGAACCAGCAGCATCGCTGATACCATTATCACTCGCAAGAGAAGCATCTTCATCAGGAAGGACACCTTCGAGTGCATATTGTTGGCAAGCGTAGCTTTGCTTTTCATAATCGAAATCACGACGAGCGAAAGAAGAGCCAGAAGAACGAACCTTAGAGGCGTTCAAGTCGAATTGATCATCACCAAATACTGGATAGTCACCATTTTTGGTAGGAGCATTTCGGATTGGGAGAAGTTGAGTTCCTACGAACTTGTTTTCTCCAATCTTATTTAGAGCCTCCGAAAGAATCGGATTGAAAGAAGCGGATGTTGATAAAGACATATTTACTTATAGGTTAAAGATTATTGGAAGAATGAGATTTCGATTACATCACCATCAGCAGAAGATGCTTCTAGTGCTACTCCTACTTTAGTGTGAAGAGCGACACTAGATGTGATTTTGCCATCAGCAGCTGTGAAAACGAGTTCACCTGCAGCGATGGATTCATTAGCAGTTGCATAAGCAGTCCCACCGCCATTAACGAGGGAAATAGTTGTAGCACCTGCATTGGAAGCAGAGGTTGTAGTTAGACCAACGAGAGGTTGATCAGCGACAGCTCCAGCCTTTACGACATGACCATCTGCTTCGACTTTTACTAGAAGATATGGATTGAGAGCCTCACCAGCCACGAAAGTGCGTTGAGAATTTTGAACAATAGTTGCGGACATAATAATTATAAGTTATGGGTTATAGTTGGAATAGTTCAGGACGCTCCTTACCTAGTTGCAAAGTAGCGGAAAATTCTGAAATGTTATTTTCTTTAGCGAATTCAGAAATGATTTTAGAGCGAGAAACTTTTGATGGAGAATAATCTTCAGAATCAGTAGCTTTAGCGAAAGATGCTCCTGAGCCTTGGATTAGTTTCTCGAGAGATTCTACCTTTACCGAAAGTTCAGAGGCAGTAACGGAAACAGTTTCTTTTTCGTCGGAAACACTTTTCATTTCTTCATCTTTATATTCGAGTTCCTTATCAGTAGCTTCGATCTTCTCTTTTAGAGAAGCGATTTCCTCTTTAGCATCTTCGAGTTCCTTTTGGAGTTTAGCAACATCGTCTTCACCTTCAGCGGAAACTTCATCTTCAGCTTCATCTTCAGCGTCACCTTCAGCAGCAGCTTTAGGTTCAGCTTCATCTTCAGCTTTAGGTTTAGCTTCATCTTCAACTTCAGGTTTAGCGAGTTGGATTTGCAAGGCTTCAGCTTCAGCTTCAGCGTCAGCTACCTTTACGGAAAGCTGATGGTTTTCCTCTGAAAGTTGAGCTTTGTCAGTTTCAAGAGATTCATTTAGTTCTAATAGTTCAGCTTTAGTCATCTTATACACGGGTTTAGTGTCAATTTTATCAAACAGCCCACGCTGATTTGCAGCAGGCTGATCTACGAAGTCAGCACTAGATACCTCCTCAACGCGAATGGAAGGGAAAGCAAATAATGCATCATCAGGTTTATCGTCAGTATCTACATCGCCTACATCAGTAGCCCATGTGGAATCTGCGGAGAATACGATAGATAGTCCGAACTTTTCAGGCAATTTTTCTGCAAGTTCAAACAATCTGTTAAATTTTCGAGTGTCATCTTCACGAAAGGAGTCGAACGCTTGAAAATCTCCAAGGATTCTGTCATCTTCTACTCTGAAATTAGTGAAGATTCCGATTTCCCTAGTTAGCCTATCTTCAAACAATGCACCCCTATGGGTGATATAGGCAGGCAACTTAGTTCCTTCTAGTTCATCAATGATGGTTTCTAGGGATTTTTGATCTACATACAAACCATGTCCTAAAGCAGGACCGACTGAGATTAAAGATACGCCATCCATAGTGCCATTTTCACGGCTGATCTGAGCGTCTTCAGTATTGTTGATTGCAAAAGCGAATTGTTTATTCATTCTATTTTTCTTTTTATTGTCAATTTGATCTAGTTTCTTAATAGCCCATTCTACGCCTGAGGTTCCTCCCCATGCGTCCCACATGAGACCTCCGCATCCTTTGTCGTATGGAACATCTTTATGCTGTTGATGGCGTTTAAACGATGCCATGCGAGCAATTGTATCACGACTGATCTTCTTACGTTTAGCAAGTTGATTAGCTCTAGTCCATCCTACAGGAGTTCCGCATTTATTATCGGCATTATCAGCTTTATACTTTAATGCACGTTTTGCATTATTGCTAGCCGATGTTGGATAATCGTTATAATTCTCAAATTGATGTTGATTCGCCATTTAATACTTCTGAGTAGTTGCCACTTAAGGATGTGGGGAAAGGGTTGATTAACTCTTTCCAATCAAGACCTGACTCCTCAGCGATCTGTTTAGCCTTCATGATATTTTGAGCTTTTCTCCTTAGCACATCTTCAGCCGTATAGCCAAAGGGAGCTGTGATGTCATCTAGTGACATTGCACCTGCTCTAAAATATTCCATGTCAGCTTTTACTTGAGCAGCCCTATTTACCCATCTGAAAGCAGGACGTTGCCATCTTACCTTGAACGGACTTTCAGCAGAGCCTACCTGTATTTCCCCTGAAGCTATTTTCTGAGAAAGCCAGCGACGATACAGAATCTCCATGACGCGAATCAAGTCACTTTGATAACTCTCAACAGTTTGTTGATATTGAAGAACAACACCTTGAGATGCGGAGAAGCTAGAACCGCCAATCTCCATCATTAAAAATTCTAGTGGTATGCCTACCGCACTACCAACCTTTCGGAGCAGGTAACTTACCCATTGGATGCCATCTACATTGGGACGACCACCGCCATCAATAACACTAATATCTTCACCAGCTTCAAGATAGTGGAATCGACCAGGTTCAAACTGTTCTAAATTACCTAGATCATCCTGCTCAGATGATTCGAGTCTATTTTGTAACTCGAACTCATAGGAGTTTTCACGTTTGATTGCGACAGACAAAGATGCAGAAACTTTTGCAGCAATCATTTCTACCCTATCGTATTCATCGCAATCTTGTAGAGTGTTTAATACAGGAGCTAGTTCAGGGATGCCTCGATATTGAACAGGTCTTATTCTCTTAAGGAAAGGTATAAAGTCACGAGAGGGGATTAGGTTTTGATTGCGAACGATTCCTGATATTCTATTACCAACAACATAACCAGTTGGACGACCTAAATCATCAACTCTAACTCCATTTTGATATTCTGAAGATTCATCATTAGTAGAGCATCCTGACGGATTTGATATGCGAGAACCATCAACAAATTGAACTTCTTGATTTCCAACTATCAAACCACAGTCACCATAAAACAACAACGCATCAATCATTTGCTGTTGAAGGTCACGCATATTCATTGTCTTAGTGACTTCAGGAGCTTTTGAAAAATCATCCCAGCACTCTTCGATTTCAGAATCTAAATCACTATTTCCAGTAACAGGTTGAGGGATTATACCACGACCAACAATGTCAGCTTTTCTCAATCTTGACAGAGAAGCTACTATTGGGTTATTTCGCCTTAGATTGAGGCAGGCAGAAACTAGGTGATCCCTGTCATAGTTCCTGAGTTCGATTTCTTCACTACGAATTGGATCATTACCTCTAGTTGCACGATAGCGTGTATTCTTTACAGCGTCATAGCCTTTGAAAGCTTGCCAAAATTTACGGCTAGCGAAAGCTAGTTTGGATGGAGTTTTATTTTTTTTAGCCATTAAAGTTTTTGAGAGTAATTCGATTCCTGCCACGCAGACCTAGAGTTCTATCTTTCAAAGCGATTAGTTTGTCAAGTTTTTGAACTTGATCAATTAGGCTCCCAACATCGGCTAGGGAAAATGTCTGATCTCCAATACTGTAACTCGTAACACCCTCTTCAGCTAATTTATTTATAGCAGTAAGTAGTTTGTCACGGATTTGAACGAATTGAGCTGTTGTAGTCGTAGATGCCATCAAATAACTGCACCCTGTCAATCTAAACATAGTAAAGCTCACATCCCCCTACTAAAAAGGATGTGAGCAACTACTATTTTTACTACTATCTAGTAGGCGGTAAGCCACTCAGGCTTGTTTTTTTTCCACCTTCCAAAAGTTTTATCATGACGATAGTATGAACGATACTGCTCAACAGGGTCAAGGCAAGAAAATTTTTTATCTTCAGACCTGCATTTTGCGTCTGAACTGATAGCTACGCTGAACTCCTCTAGCTCACCATCAGGGATTGCTCCTGCCAAGTCATATAGCGTCTCAAGCTGAGATTCGCAGAAGTGATGCTTGCCGAAACGCTCAGTATATTCTATGCAAAGTCTGAACATGTGCTGAGTTACCCAGTAGTAGTTTGAACGATTATTGCCAGCCCACTTGGTAGATGGGTGATGGTGGTAGCCTCCACGAGTAGGTGAGCCTGATTTAGTTAGAGGCATGTCACTTTGCTTTACTCCCCATCTAATGGCAGCGGAGGAGAGTATTTGTGAGCTTTCTAGGATCATTTTAACAACATGTTGATCACAAAGATGTTTAGCAGCAATGCAGGGATTAGGGTCGATAGCAAATATATTCATAGTAGTATTAGTGGACCGTTATTGTATGTTTCTTAGGAAGGATGTAGTAGAATCGTAAATTACCGATAGCTTCATCAATAGTTTCGCCTGAAGCACCTTCTATGTATGTGCGACCTGCGAAAACTTGATAGCAACCTCTCATTTGGCGATAACGCACGTTGAGCTTATATTCATTGGGCAGAGGTTTCTTAACATGCTGAATAGTATTTAGTATTTTCATAGTAGTATTAGTTAGTAGTTTAAACAATGAAAGTGGGACGTTTGAAAAAGGCAAACTTTTTATCGTCACGAGATGATGAAAAATTAGCTTTGATGCGAATGTTTAGTCCGACCTCACCAACGCCATCATTATCGCACTTATCCATGAATTTTTTAGGAGCTGAACCCCAGCATTTGCGACCATCGGCAAGCTCAATAAGTATCTTGTAAGAAGAACCCCAGTCTGAATCCTTCCACTTTCCTGAAACAACACGACCTTCGATTTGTTGAGAGCCTTCAGTCCAGTCAGGAGCATTAGCTGACTTAGCCTCACGCTCAGCTTTGAGAGCCTCGAAATTATCAGACTGACGGACGAGTCTGCGAGCGAAAGCAACCTGCTTACGAGAGAGGCTGAAGTATTTGTTGAGCTTGTTAAGCATATCACGAATGATGACATCCTTATCTTGATTCTCGATAAGAAACTCACCAACGATTTTCCAACGCCAGTTACGCTTCATGAGCGAGCGAAGGCGAGCGAGGTGTATGCGATTGGCAATATGTTCAGCTTGGATTTGATCGCAAGATTCGAACTGAAGGCGATCTACGCAAGTAGGACCAATGACTACTAGCTCACCACTAGTGTGACGATATAAAGAGCCATGTTTGAGGTGAGTGCCACAATGAGTGCATTGATCGCAGTTGTAGCCATTAGATTCTAGCTCATCATTGTAGCCAGAGTCGATAGGGTCTTGAGCTTCACCTGAGTATGTGCCATCGATATGGTCATAAGCCTCATTCATGCGATGGTCGAAACAATCAACAAAAATGTAGGACTTAGGGTCGAAGCCTCCAGAGAGGCGATGCTTTGAGATTTTTTGAGTGGCGATCATAGTAGTAGTATTTAGTAGGTTAAAATAGTAGCCTCCCCACGCTGTGTGAGGAGGCTGATTTTTTAGAAGTTTAGAACGAAGAGCTTTGAGCCAGAATTTTGAAGCTTAGCAATCTTTTTACGATTTGAAGGATTGTTGCTGATCTCTTGAACATTGTCGAAGCAGTTATAAGTATCGTTGAAATTGCCGATTGTGAATGGACCACCAAGAGAAGCACCGTATGGGCTAAAAGCATTCATGAGCTTGATGTCGCAATCGTATTGCCATAAAACAAGTTTACGACCCAAAGATTCTACAACGTAGAACTCTTGAGAAGAAGTATCTTTTTTAACAGATTCGACTTCTTTATCGAAAACAGGAGCGTTGTATTCACGATTTAAACCGCCAGATTCGGAGATTGCATCTTCGAGGTTATTGTGGCGAGAGAGGATATTGATTGATTTGTTCATAGTAGTAGTATTTAGTAGTTTAGTAGTATCACCCATCGTTGAGCTTACATATAAAAATGGGCTATATTTAATGATGTGTAAAGCTTTATTAACGCTTTTTTAACGAAAAATGATCTTTTTTTCTCTTTTCTCGAATTTAGCTCCAAAAACTAGTAGCAGACCGACCTCCTCTAGCTTTTTTAGGCTTAGGTTTCATGTCTTGATCTACGTCGATTCTGGCGATGCCTACGAACTTTGATAAAGCTCTAGCAAGTATTTCGCAGTCCCAAAGGTGATCACCTCTATTTCGTTTTACTTTCTTTACAACTTTGATATGACCTGACCTATCAGTTTCTTTAGTCCAGTATGTAGCAAAAAGTTGATCGTAGTAAACCTTAGGAGTATCGGTGAAAGTGTAGAAACCTGATATTTGAGCAGAACGCAGGCGAGCTAGTTCATCTTCATACAAACTTTTATTTACATGCAGGTATCTAATTTTTGATTTACCTGCTCTACCTTTATTATCACCAGTAAACGGATCTTTCATTTGCATTCTGTATGGCTGATCACCTTGTAATGTTTTCCAGCCTCTTGATCCGAACCATTTTGACCTACGCTTGTGAACCTCTTCATATATCTCAGCAGTTCGATTACCTGCACAGTCGATAATCGCACATTGGCATGTATGTTGATCATACTTCCCATCCAACTCAGCGAAAGTAGCAACCTGACCGCAGTCGATTAGATAACTATCGCCATCTCTATTGAATCCGCGAACTACAAACCAAAAAGATTCAGATTGAGTATCAGCAGAAAGTATTCTTACCTCACCTCTTAAATCACCCTGTTGATAATCTAACTCTAATTGATTAGCATCAGCCTGATCTTGATTAGCCCAATCTTCACGCCAAGGTTCAGCCAAGTTACCCTGAACGAACTTTTTTAGTCCATGCGTAGAATGACAAACTTGAAGCCATGCAACCATAAGTGATGCAAATGTCATTGCAGGAGCATAAATAGAATTAAGGTGATAGCTATGGTGACCTCTAGGTGCATTAGGGTTATCTGAAACCCATTCGCCATTTTTGATCATGTTAGGTTTATGTGCATCTAGTATTTTGCCATCGCACTCAGGGCATCTGTAGTATGCCGATGATGTAACTAGCTCGAAATCATACCCCTCTTCTAGCTTTGCATCTTCGTCGAAGGCTATAGAATATCGTAGTTTGCCATCCTTGTCAGTCTGCCTCCAAGTGAACTCTATTTTTTCATCGCAATGAGGGCAGGGCATTTTGTATTTACGCTGATCACCATAAAGGTATTCCTCCCATATTCCACCCTGTTCATCTTTAGGTGTAGAAGTTTGGATTATCTTGTATTGTCTGCGACCTTTGATGCGTTCGAGAGCAGCTAGTCTTATGTCAGGGTCAATCTCATCGATTTCGTCTAGAACTAAATATGCAACAGGTGCAGACTTAACATTATTTTCCGACCCTGCTCCAGTAAAAGTTAGTGTGCAAGACAAGAACTCTTGACGCATATTAGTTATCTTTTCTGAGTCTACTCTACCAGTAGCAATACTTAATGGACATTGCTCCTTAAGAGGTTTGCAATCATCAATGAAAGGAAGCCATCTACCTTTTGAAAACTGTCTAGCGTTTTCAGCTGAAGGCATGATCCAAAGAGTATCCTTAGGGAACTCACTCAACAGATATGCTATACCTGCATACATGGTCGTAGTCTTACTAGACTGAGAACCCCAGCAAAGAGTTACTTTGTTTACATAAGGATCAATTAAATCTTCAAGAGGCTGTTTAGCGTAAGGAAATATACGCAAAGAACCAGGAAGTTCGGATATATTATCTCGAAGAGAGCAGTTATCGAATGCCCAATCGACGGGAGACTGTAGTTTTCTAGGAGAGTATAGTTTTGTTATTTTTTTATCTAACAGTGAAGCCATTTCTTTGAGCGAATTGTTTTACGAATTTTTTTAAACCTCTTTTAGAGGCTTCTTCGAATCCTTTAATTTGAGAATTGAATGCTTTCCTGAATGAATCTAGACCCTTAGCATGTGGATTTAAAGCAGCTTTGGATTTACTTTTTAGAATTATTATGTATTGATCTTTAGTAACCTGAGTTCCTTTTGCACTTACAGCTTGAGCATGTTTTAATGGCAACTTTACTTTTAGTGCAGCAGCTAATTTTTTAGGATTCTTCAATGGTATTTTAAGTTTCCTTAGCATTAATATAAAAGTAGCCTGACCAGATGCTATATTTTTTTTCTTTTCCTTAAGTAGTGACGATCTTTTTTTTCTCATCTCTGATAGAGATTTATTAATTTGACCTGTTTGTAGTTTAGTAAAAGAACGTCCAGAAGGATTTTTTCCTTTAATGTTATTTAGTTTAAAATCATTCCTGACTCTGACCCATTTATTATTAGTTACTTTCCCGCTTTTTACAACTAGAGAACCATCCTTAGCTTTTCGAATTTTTAATCCTAAACTAGATATGAATGTTCTACCTAGAGTGCGATCAACATCTGAAACGATTTTTTTATAGTTAGATTTACCTGTATTAGATGCAGCATTTTGAAGAACCCTTCCAGCAATGATTCGAGTTATATCTTTTACAGTAGCACTAGTTCCATTTCGTAGATGACCAACCATCTTATTAAATCCAGCATCATTTATTTTAACTAGGTTTGACATAAAAATAATCACTTTGTCAATAGATTATATATTATCGATTTTTCCACCGCATTGAGAATAGCCTGCGATGTCTACCCAATTATCCCTTTTAGGTTTATGAACATTCCTAGCTATTTTCATTAGTATCATCATGTGAGCTACATCTCTAGCTTTGATTGATATATCAACTCCATTATTAGTTTTGAAATACCACTCCCAAGAAGCACCTATTTCTGATAGGTTTTTTTTAGGACTTCCATAATCTTGTTGACGATCAGCACCCTGTATCCGCTGAGCCTCTTGACAAATAGATTCATTTTTATTTTTTTTCATAATGTGGAGATGTGGGGGATTGAACCCCAGTCCCTGAACGAAGTCAAGTCGATCACCATTACATCCCCAGATTAAATCTCCGATGGGTGGATAAAAGGGATATACTAAAAACCCACCTACATCTTAACAGAAGGACTACCCATCGGAGAAAATCTTTTCAATCTCAGAAAAGACCCTATCGTCAAGTCCATTACGCATGGCAAGTTCAGCTATCTGCGGATTCTCAGGATTTGCCATTGCAGCGATTTCTCTAGGTAACCCGTCCAAAAGTCTGCGAAGAGGTGTAAGTAGCTTAATAACTTTCTCAGCAGCCTCCGATTCAGGTATAAGTGAATCTGCCTTCATCTTGAGTTCTAACTCCTTGAGGGATGCGACAGCAGCTTCTTTTCTACCCTGCTCTTCAGTGAGTTTTTTTCGCAAGTCATCCATACTCGCACTTGAACCATGCTTTGACTTACGATTTTTTTGAAGCAGGCGAATGTAGTTTCTTATAGAACCCCAAGCCTTGTATCTGCCATTTGAAACTTTTATTATTACCTGATCTTTAGCTAGGTTTGCTATTTGTTGAGCAGTTACGCTAAACAAATCTACTAGTTCAGATGTTTTTATTATTGAATCATCGTCTAGTCTGTCAGAACTGGAATGCTGTCTTTGAGATTCTAAGAATGCAGACTCCTGAGCCGTTAGCGTTTTCCCGTCTTTGACCTTAGATACAATGTTAGAAAGTAGCTTCTTATTTACATTATCGAGTAGTTGATTATCTATCATAGATATTTTTTAACATTCCTTCGAAAGAGTATTTCATTTTCTCTTTTCTTATTTAATGTGATTGCATCACCCCACTTTTCGATTAAGTAATTTATTGATTTAGATTCAGTTGATTTATTTCTATAAGAAACGACGCCACCACTATTAGTATAGTGTTTAAAGTTAAGTAAGTATTTGTGCCAACGGACAACGCCACCATTGTTTTTAATATGTTGAAGTGTGAAATCATAGTCTTCTTTTAATCTTACATTAGGGTCGAACCTTTCATCAGATGGTTTAGTCAGACACATACTTGCAATGACAAAAGCATTTAGTTGAATCTCATTTTTGGCATAAAATGGATTAGTAGTAGGAGGCATACCAATTAGCTTTTCAGGTCTACTCTCAGCGAACTCAACTAGTTCATCTATATAGTTACCTACATCTATAAATATGTTTGTATTTTTTCCAGAAAAATCATTTAGCTTTATATCGACCAGATCGTCATCAAATTGTATGCAAAATTTATTTTCTGCGAAAGCTAAGTCTAGTGCTTTGTTCCTGTTTTCAATTAGCTTTCCACCCTCATGAACTTCTTTAGCACCTGCATTTTCGTAGTCTTTTTTCTCACCTGAGTTTACTACGAATATACCTTCATTTTTTACGACATCAGGCATTGAGTCGAAAGTATGTGATCTGCCACTAGATATTATAAAAAGTTTATACTTATCTGATAAATTTTTTCTAGGTTTCTTAATGTATTCAGGCTCTTTTTTATTAAGAAGAGCTAATTCTTTTTTCCTGATAGCTTCTAGTTTTTTATTCATAATAATTTATTTTTGATTTACCCACGTATTCGCTTTGTGATCCTTAATGTAAAACATAGGATTTTGCTCCGTATCCCATTTTGTCATGACTATTTTTTTAGGCGTATATTTAGGTATGAATTTTTTAGCACATCTAGTCATGAAATATGGACCAGTAGTATGAAATATAAATCTACCCTTCCAAACATCGTATATTTCTCTAGATGCAAAGTTTTTGTAGTTTACTTTGCAAAATGACATTATCTTATCCCAAAGCTCTATAGGTTCGGAAGCGATGAAATCATTTTCAATAAAACTATAATTAGGTTGAGCATGACGAACATTGTGAAATACGAACTTATGCCTTAGCATTGGCTTCAAGTTTTTTATGATGAACATATCTAAGTCTATATAAATTCCACCATATTTTCTTAATATGGCAAATCTAACAAAATCTATTTTTTGTATAGTGAATCGAAAACTATTGTAAAAATCGTAGTAATCAGAAAAAGAATTTTTTATAAGGTCATCGCATTCCTGTTCAGTCCAAAGTTTGTATTCGAAACCATCTTGAGATTTGCAGCATTTATGACTTTGATAGAAAAGGTCTATTTCTTCTAACTCTTTTCCAAGTAAATTGAAATATATTTGATGTATTTTGTTGGGAATCATTTTAACTTATCTAGTTCAATTTGCCTAGCCCTGAGCAATTCATCATCTAGAGTTAAACATTTCCACATTCCTTTTAGGCTGTAATAAACTACTGAAAATCTGTAGCCATCGTCTGATTTAGGATTCATTGGGCTAACCCCATGCATTATCTTTTGACCATCAAACATGAATAGAGAGTTATGTTTCAGTAAGAAGCGAGTGTTGATTTCAGGAACGCACAGCCAGCCACCTTCCATTTCTTTACGCAAGACAAGCATACAGCTCAAAACATCTTTGAAGTTACCTGCATCAAAGTGATATGATAGTGGATTGTTTTTATTTACAATGCCACTTGTGAAAAGTGAGTCAGGCATTCGCCACTCATCTACAACTTTATCGAGTAGTTCCTTATGTTGATCTGCAGTATCAGGAGCGACTTTGAAATATCGTTTAGTTATTTCAGATGCTAGACCTCTAAGCATAGATTCAGCTTTAGGATTCTCACGAGCTAGACTTGTCTGATTGCAAAAAGCACGCTGTCTACGCTCAAGTCTAGGTTGGTATCCAAAAATTCTACTCGTAGTTACTAAACCTCCAGTCCTAGTAGTCTCAGAGTATTTCATTGTTTTGAGTTCATGAACCAAGTTATCGGTATTCATTCCGATCATGTCATAAACGCAAACTAAGTTATCATTCTGGTCGAATACTTTGCATGGCTCAGTTACTTCTATTAAACAGTCATCTTTTGATGCTCTACGTTTAACATAGTTTTTATAGTTAATTTTTTTTCGTTTAACTACCTGAATCTTCATGATATGCTTTTAAAACTGAGTTGTAAATTAGTTGGGAAGGGACAGTATCGGTATCTTCGCAAACTTTAGTTATTATTTTAGCAAACTTTTTATAATCAGTCTCATCGTAAATTAGTTTAACAGTTTTTATTCCTGATTCATCTTCATCTATCTCGAACTCAACCTCACCTCCAAGAGACATTTCATCATGAAATTGACCTACAATTTGATCTAGCAAATCTTGATCGTATCCAGTATTGCCTACATCACCTCCAAGTAAGTTTATTTTTTCAATTACATCTGTGAGTGCGAAATCATCTATCTGAGACATTGATGTAACTTTGTTATCTGCAATCATGTCAGCCATCTCATCGCTAATGCTATTGTAGTTTTGATACTCGACTGGCACTTCAGACCAATTATTTGAGAGGGCAGTCTCATAGAGAAGTCTACCTTTTACAATCGTAGCATTATCTCTACTACTGACGACAATGCAGTTACGCCATCCGCTAGAAGTTATGATTTTAGTCAGCGTATTGATTTGAGATTTGCTATGTATGTATGGGCTATGATCATGAACCTTAAGTTCAGTCACCTTACGCAACTCAGTATGTGAACAATGTATCTTCATGGGTGTAGGTTTTTAAGAATGGTTAAAATAGTCATGCTAGGATTTTTGCAGTTGTAGATTTTTTGCAGACTTTCAATCATAGGAACGAGTTTGCTGTGTTCCTCTAATGTATAATGTAGCATGAGAGATTTTTGACCTGAAGCCTCCTTAGGGTCAATATCAACTTCACGCTCAAGGACTAGATCGTTATTCTCAATTTCAATGCTATTGATTATTGATTCTACTTCACCATCAGTATAGCCAGTTTCAAATTCGTCAGTATCTATTTTTGATAAAGCATCTCTTAGCTTATCCATGTCTACGTCAATCAATTCAGTAATTCGATTGTCTGCAACTAGGTCTTCGAGTTCAGCCTGCTCTGATTCGTATTCCTGTATATCGACTGGAACCGCTGCAAGATTGAGCAGCTGAGCAGCCTGAAATCTACCGTGACCTTTAATGATTACGTTTTCACCAGTTCGATTGCTGACTACGATAGGTCTACGCCAACCATGCTTTTTAATGATTTTTGCTAGTAGCTCGATTTGACTATTAGGGTGA
>TARA_R110002153_G_scaffold264905_1_pt1 | contig 18313 bp, 11 predicted proteins | sample TARA_R110002153 | Tara Oceans TARA_R110002153 (sample SAMEA4398193) | marine metagenome | biome: Polar Biome; feature: [SRF] surface water layer (ENVO:00010504); material: water (ENVO:00002006), including particulate matter (ENVO:01000060) such as... | depth 5 m
ATGGATGAAGGTCTACGTTTCGCGATCCGCGAAGGTGGCCGTACAGTTGGCGCTGGTGTTGTTGCTAAGATTATTGAATAGTCTGGTACACCCCTCGCATTAAATAGATTTTAAAAAGGCCCCTTAATTTAAGGGGTCTTTTTTCTATTAAGCTCATTTCGAGCCTAAATAAAGCAAGATGATAAGCACAATAAAGATAAAATCACTTTTTACTGGAAATCTAAAAAATTATTATCTATAGTACGCCCAACGTCATGCAAACACTTGCATATATGGATTTAAGGGGTATAGCTCAGTTGGTAGAGCGACGGTCTCCAAAACCGTAGGTCTAGAGTTCGAGTCTCTATGCCCCTGCCATTCAGTCCACGTTCCACCGACATCAGAGAATTTAGCCCTCAAGGCCCCGCGTCATGCGGCGCTTTACGATCATCCCCATTCCAACGAACTGCAGAGCAGGGCATTTTAGCCATGATATCGGCCTTTTTCTCTTGAGCTGATTTTTGTGTTCGGCGGATAGGTGCATTTCCCAGTAAGCTGGGAATTTGCAGGGAATTTTTTGTTTTTTTAAAGATGGTTATATGAGCGGTGCAGAGGTGGTTTTTCTTATTTTATAGTGGCGCTCTGGCCGATTATGTATTGATGGTTTCGTCCGTATTTAAAATATCAAAGCTACTCATTATAGTTTTACGAATATTCGTATCCGAGCAACCTTCGCGCTTTGCGATGTCAATCATCAGCGCGCCATCAAAATGCTCTTCACGCCATATATGACCTTGAACTAACCGCTTTAGTTCCTCAGGCGGCAGACCTAATATATCGCGGCTTTGTGATGGTAATATTGTGACGCCATCACGACCTCTTTTCGTTTGGTACGGCATCGTCACTTCAAATCCACCCTCACATCCAGTAACGCTTACCTGCAGCGTTCTTTCAACCAGTTTTGCAAAGTCGTTTGGTTTGAATTTTATAATCAGCTCATTAAAATGCACGGTAATGCGCTCGACGCATTCTCTGACTAAATCATATGTTGGGATGGCCTCTTGGTGTTTCAATAGGTGATCTAGTGCGATGCCACTTTCTTCATCGGCCAATCTCATTATTTGATTGCGCACAGCCTTCTCTATTACGGTTTCGATTTCATGGGCTGGCAAACGGCTACGGGTTTTATTGGGGTGTGCGTTGTCTCCTGCTAAAACCGAGTTACAATAATAGCGGTATTTTTTGTTTTTCTTATTCGTAAAAACAGGAGTGTATGGGTTGTTGTACTCATCGAATATTAAGCCCGTTAGCAGGTTCCTATGTTTCTGCTGTCCTAAACCGCGTTGATGCGGTGCTTGATTGTTCAGCTGTTTTTGCACCGCCTCCCATAGCTTTAGCGGAATAATCGCATCATGTAACCCTTCATGAATTGTACCTTTATGCGATATTTTGCCGCGATAAACCGGATTTCTCAGTAAGCTATATAGCGCCCCTCGGCTGAAATATTCACCGCCATATGTTAAACCTCTCTGTGATATTCTCTGGCGGCTTTGAATTTTACGGCGCTTGAGCTCTGCTTCTAATTTTCGAACGCAGCCTAATTCAAGATAAAGCTCAAAAACTGTTCTGGCCTTGGGCGCGTCTTCCTTATTGGTTATCAGCCGCCTGTTATCAATATCGAACCCTAAAGGCGCACGGCCACCTTGCCACATGCCGCGCGCTTTAGATGCGGCAATTTTATCACGGATACGCTCGCCCGAAACTTCACGTTCAAACTGTGCGAAGGAGAGTAATACATTTAAGGTCAGACGCCCCATAGATGTGGTCGTGTTGAAGCTCTGCGTGATGCTGACAAAGGTTACGCCGTATTCGTCAAACACCTCCACCAATTTTGAAAAGTCCGTCAGTGAGCGCGTCAGGCGGTCTATCTTATAAACAACAATGACATTCACTTTTCCGGCTTTAATATCATCCATCAGTCGATGCAATGCAGGGCGTGCAAGCGAGCCGCCTGAAAACCCGCCATCATCATACTGCTCCGGTGCAGCAAGCCACCCTTCCGACTTCTGGCTCGTGATATAAGCCTCACAGGCTTCGCGCTGTGCGTCCAACGTATTAAACTCCATGTCGAGACGTTCATCTGTTGATTTGCGAGTGTATATTGCGCATTTTTTTGTTAAGGTCTTCATAGTGACCATACATGCTTCCTTTGCGGAGGAAGTCGAGGAGAAAGACAATGTTTTTTAATGAACAGACAGTAGCGAGCGATGACCCTTTTATAGTTAATGCAAGAAGAAAACCCGAGCGAAATAAACCCTGCTGGTGTCTGTCAGGAAAAAAACATAAGCTCTGCCATCGTGGTCGTGAGAAGAAAGCCGTAATAAACGCTGGTCAAGCACTTCAAGTGGGCAATGAAATTTTTAGAGTGAAAAGATGCATGCACCCAAGTAGTTCAGAATGCAACGGTCGTAAAATAAGATCACATACTATTCAGAGAAGAGGTGGGCTGAAACATATCGTAGATGATGACAATAAAGTTCTAATGATGCGCATAAATATGGAAGACTGCTCCCCTGAAAAAACAGGATGGAAAGAGGCTTCAACATTCTACGGTTTTTGTTCGCATCATGATTTAGCAACATTTAAAGGCATAGAAGGTAGCCCTTTTAAATCATCTGAGGAACAATGCTTTTTACTTTATTATCGGGCCCTCTGTTATCAAAGCTATCAAAAAGAAGCTTTCGTTAAAACGCTTAAAAGGCAAAAAGAAACGCTTGATAATGGCCATACATTAGATGAACAAATTAATATACAACTTAACCTCAATCGCAACATCCACGACTATGGCCGAACAGTTTTAGAGTTAAATGAAGAAAAGAGGGATGCTGACACCACTCTAATGGATAAAACATATTCTAATTATGCTCATTTGATAGTTTATTTCACGGGCCATTTTGATCTTTTTACTACATCGCATTTTCACCCTGCTTACGACTTATCTGGAAATGAAATATATGACATATATGATGAATCTGTTCCTGGCGAAGGAGCCTCTTTCTCTATTGTGCCTGTCAACGACGAGACAAGCGCGTTTGTGGTTTCGTGGAATAAAAAATACTCACATGTAAAAACATTTATAGAGAGGCTTTTAAACATAGCTCCTGAAACAAAACTTAATTTGATGCATCAGCTATTATTCGCCCAGTCCGAGAATGTCTGTTTTTCTTCTAATTGGTGGGACAGCTTGGGTGAAGCGCAGAAGTCCTTTGTAAAAAAGTTATATGCCTTCGGAGGTGATAACTACGGACGTGAGCTTAACCCTGAACTGGTACTTCATAGGTGGGTTGTAGAGAAAATAGAGACAATTAACTTCTGATCATTTTTTTAACCCAAAAAACACCCAACCATTCCAGCGCTTACCGGTAATATAATTGGCGATTTTCGAAAGACTGCTGTAAGTCTGATCCAGATATTCAAAACCATCGCTTTTAACCAAGACGTTATGCTTTATACCATTATACACCCGAACCAACCGAGTTCCCGGTTTTAAGGCGCCTACACGCTCGTCAAAGCATGCTGGGTTGCGTCTATACTCTTTGATCAATTGATTGAGCTGTGTCTGCTGTTCTGGGCTCAGTTCAGCCTGAAGCTTATATGCAAGGCTTCTTTCTAACATCACCCGCCCTACTCGAAGGTGAGGTTGCCTCCCCCATGCCTGTGTCCATTGTTCGCGAAGTTCATTGATTGATAGTTGGTGCATAAGAGTATGGCCCCTCAGTTTGTTAACGTCAGGGCCATACACGCTTCCTGTGTGATGGAAGTCCAGTAGAAAAGCTTACGCTTCTGGTTCATCATTCCAATAGGCTGGAGGCCATGGCTCGGGGGTTTTCTTACCGTCCAAGATGTCTTGAATATGTTGCTTGAAACATTCCCAGTCTTCTTCGTCGACAGGCTCTTCAACTAAATATGACCATTTTACCTTGCCTTCTTTTTCGCGCATTTCTCGCCTATGTGTAAACTCCTTCAGGCGTTCTTGTGCAAGCTCTTCTCGGGTCATTTTGTCTATACGCTCCTCCTCGAGGTCGAGAGCATATTTAATCGGCCAGGATATTTGATCGCTAGGATTATTTTTCAAGAACTCATATTTTTCGATAAACAATGACCAATCCGCATCTGTCACAGGCTCACTTTCTTCATAGGGCCAACGATTTTCGCCGTTCATCGCACGCAAATGCTTCTTCGCCATGAACCATTCATAGAATGTATTAACGCACTCAAGTGAGCCTGGCTTGCTCTTAGCGGACAGTTTGCGCTCACGATAATCAGCTAAGATAGATTGCATATCGGCGAGTAGCTTATCTTTGCCTTTAGCCGCTTTTTCGATATAGCGTAAATAGTCCTGTCTGGCATGCCTATTACCATTAGCCGCATCTGTGGCCATACCTTTGACAATAGCCATGATTAGAGGAACGGTAAGTTCTTCGCCGCCTTCGCGAATAGTTACTGACTTTTGAGCGGAATCATGAAAGCAGTGCCAGAAGGCTTCTTCGGACAGTCTACCAAATTCCTTGGAGTTGCGTCCTTGCGGGCGGCCTTTCGCGTTTGGCTTATTGCCACCAGGTTGTCCAAAACGTGTGCTTTGGGGAGGTTTACCGTAGCCAACTTCATAGTCTTTTTTATCATCATCGCTCATTATATTTCTCCCAATTCTTGAATTTCATTAAATGTTTTGCCGGATTCGGCGTGAATGGCATCTTGCCCAGTAAGGTCTTGCCAACGGCGTATAGTTACGTCACAATAGCGGGGATCAAGTTCAATCAAACGCGCTTTGCGTGCTGTCTTCTCAGCTGCAATTAGCGTTGTGCCCGAGCCACCAAACGGGTCGAGTATAATCCCGCCTCGGCGTGAACAGTCCTTGATAGCGTCAACAACCATTGCAGTGGGTTTAACCGTCGGATGCATTTTTAGCTCATCCATGCGGTCACCACCGAAGGAGTTTACGCCAGGATATTGCCAAACATTTGTGCGATAACGGCCGTTTGAACCCAAGGCCACATTGTTAATGTGTTTGCCTTTTCCGTTTTTGAAAACAAAGACGAGTTCATGCTGAGAGCGGTATAAGCTACCCATCCCGGCATTGTCCTTTCGCCAGCAGCAAAGATTGATCATATCCAGCTTTGCTGCTTGTGCGGCATCCATAATTTCGCGTATATGACGCCAGTCCATACAGGAAAAGATTATGGCACCATCTTTACTATATGTGGCAATGTGTTGGTGTGGCTTGGCTAGAAACTCTGTAAATTGGCCTTTGTTCATTTCTCCGCTAGCCATATCAAATTCACGATGCTTTATCTTGCCCGAATTGCCGACATGACCATCAATCTTGACATTGTATGGAGCATCCAAAAAACACATCTGTGCTTTTTCATTATCCATTAATGTTTTGTAGTTGGATTCAATTAACGCATCGCCGCAAAGTAACTTATGCTCGCCCAAAACCCAGAGATCACCTAATTGTGATAGCGCGGGCCCATCAGTCACTTCAGGCATTTCATCGTCTGGGTCACTGTCTGGTAAGATATCGAGACGCAGATTAATTTCGTCAATCTCGCACCCAGTAATAGTTAAATCCGGCACAATGATCAGAAGCTCTTCAAATTCGAAGGCAACTTCTTCTTTGTTCCAATCCGCCTCTTCAGCTATACGGTCATAAGCAATGCGTAAAACGCGTACTTGGCCTTCATCCAAATGGTCAGCTCGTATGATGGGTACAGTATCCAATTTCATTTGCCTTGCAGCCTCAGCAAGGTGCCAGCCAATAATGATCGTGTTGTCTTTATCGACGACAATTGGCTGCGGCATACCGCAAGTCTCGATTAGACGAATGGTTTTGGGTATTTGTAGGTTCGTTGGTGTACGTAGCTGACGATGATAATCGTTCAGCTCAGTTGTGTTCACATATTCAATGTGTAGTTCATTAGGTAGCGACATCGCTATCTCCTGCTATGTTGGAGCTGGATGTCGGTGAATGATCGGGAGTGAAACGCCCAGAAAAAATCCGACATTCAGCATTGTTAAAAAACGATTGCTTAAATGTCGGCTCGGTCTGGCCTTAAAAAGGCACTGCTTCCTTGTTTAAGAGAACTACCATGTTTTCAGTTCTTGCCGACCCGGTCCTGGACTGCCACCAGCATTATGGGCTGACCTTAATTAAAAGGTGCTCTCTCTCCCGAGTACTTTTCTTACTATAGGTAATATTTGATCTTGTCAAATCGGCTATGTTAGTTTTTATTTAAACCATGCATTTTTGAGCCTAATTTGTCTTTATAGAGCTTCTCAATCGCCACAATTTCACGCTGCGTTATGTTACTTGGCAGCGTTTGTAAAACTGAATATTTAAAATGGCGGTAATAAAGCGGATCTGATTCAAGTAATGTGATTAGATCTTTATTGCCACCGGTATAATTCGCGGCATAATCGCTCCAGCGCTGCCAGATCCCTTTTTTGCCGTTTGCGCTGCCTATATATTGGCGGCCCGTATTATTATCTAAGATTAGATAAATGCCGTTCACAGCTGATAATTGATCACGCCATTCATGATTGGCGGTCGGGTTATCAATCAGATTTTTTAGCTCATTAAACTCAAGCACAAAATCCAACAAACCCGGGAAACTGCCGATATAGCCTTGCGGCAAAATCTCAACGACTTCTTTAGATTGCGTGTCATACCATTGGTGCCAATTAATCGCCCCATTACCCCAGTCAATAATCAGCCGATCAGCAAGGTTGTCAAACTCAGGGACAGGCTCAAGGTCATAATAATACTCACCGTTCACGACTGTACTACCATTCACTTTAAATACACCGAACAGCACAGAGCGCCGACGCTCTAGGCCGATGAAAGATATAATATAATCACAGCCCTTAAAAACGTCCTTAGGTTGCTCACGTTGATAGTCGAGTAAAGCCTGCTTGTCTTTAATAACATCACGATATTGCAACCGACTATCTTTATGCCGCACGAGCTTAATCTTCGCGCCATCCAGTAGCGGTGATTGAGAATTGAGTATTTGTTGTAATCTAATCATTTGCTGCTCATTTCTGTGATGCCGCACTCATGCAGGGCTGTTTTGAAGTTTTCATCAAGGAGAAAGCTTCCCGTGCCAGATGTCGCGACGTTGATCCCTATTGTTCTAAACTTGATTTCTCCGCCAGTATTCAATATGTCCTCAATCAAAGCTTTGGCTTTTTTGCCCGTATAGGCTCGATATGGGCTTGAGAATTTCTGCATCGTTTCCATGGCCTGCGCATAATTCTTACTGAATTCATCTGTGCCCTGCGGCATCGATACAGCCATCTTAATATCCAGCGGCGTATCTGCCGTCGTCATAACATATAAAGTATCGCCCACTTTGATTTGCACATCGCCGCTAATTGGAATAACCGGCTCGCTACGCACGCCGACACGAATTTCACCGTCATATTTTTCAGCGAAAAAATTATAGGAAAAATATGTGCCGCTCATCGCTCGACCAAATTGACGCTGATGCGCGTCGCCCATTTCAACGCGGCATGTGCTCTGATTTGTAAACTCATCATGATATTGATTGGCCTGCCACTGAGCTGGCGTCACGCAACCGCCAAGCGCAGTTATAGATAACAAAGTAATTATGGTCTTCTTCATCGCAGTTATCTCCCTCGATAGTAAAAAGTCACCGGAGCATTACGCTCTGGTGACCGGGAGTTTAGAAGTTGCTTAAAGACAACCGCGACGATTTTTAGCCGCGAGGCTTGGACATATATCGCCGCCTCCCGGTCATAAAAGACCGAAAGGCGGCACCATTGCGGTTGATGCCAACCGCTTTAAGCAGGGTTCTAAAGCCCCGGCAAGCGCATAGTTGCGCTCACACAGATACCTTAGCTCGAATGCGGGGTGGGTATCAACTGGAATAGTAAAATATATATGAAGGGGACCTGTGATCGATTGAGAAGCTGGGTGAGTTGTCCTCATTTAACAAAACTTCGCCAATGAGCTGTGTGTATAAGGTTGTTTTTTCTCAATGATACAACTGGCCTAAGCCATAAAATTTAATTAGGGTTTCCGATGCGAATAAGTTTAGGTATCGCATACCCAAGGTTGAAGTTGATTCTCTTTGGATGTAAACGTTCTATGGGTTAATGAATATGAAAAAAAACATAACGGAATTAGATTGGAGTGTTTTAGTCGCTTCAATAGAGAACTATAAAAACAGTAACGGATGTAAGGATAATGATGAAGCTTACGGGCTTTGTTTGGTGGGGGGACTGTTCCCTAATTACGAAGGTGACATTAGGGATATTTTGGTTGAAGGCAGTAATGATTGTGGTGTCGATGCCATCAAAATAGACAGACATGAAAATGGCGCACATATTCATATCTTCCAGTTTAAGCACTGCAGAACAAGAAAAAACGCAGAAACTAAGACCTTTCCTGAGGGAGCCACCGATAAACTAATTTCTTTTATAGATAGGCTTTTTGAAAAAGATAAAGATATAGAGCATTATGCTAACCCATATCTGTGGGATAAAGTTCAGGAGATTTGGGACTTATATCAATACCCTCAAACACAGATATCAGTATATTTGTGCACTAACGGCCAAAAGCTGAACGGAGGGAAAAAGTATAAACTAGATAACTTTCTCAAAGAAAAAGATATCATTTTAGAGGAAATAGACTTTATATCGTCTTTAAATACCCTTTCGTCTCGAGCCCCATCTGACACAGAACACGAATTTCAAGCCATAGAGAAGCAATACTTATCTCGAGTAGATGGCGATATTAAAGGGTTAGTGGCAAGTATCCCTGCCACTAGCTTGATCAGTCTAATAACAGACCCTAAGGATGGGGAGAGAATAAATACAAATATATTTGATAGTAATATTCGTGTTTACCTTGGAAAAGATAACCCGGTTAATGGATCAATTATTAAAAGTGCTCTATCTGAAGACAATTCATATTTTTGGTATCTTAACAATGGTATTACGGCCGTATGTTCAGATTTTTTATATAAACCAGTATCAAGCCCCATAATTAAAATCAAAAATCTACAAATTGTGAATGGAGCACAGACTACCAGTGCTCTTTTTGAGGTCTATAAAAGAAAGCCTGAGTCTTTAGAAGATATAGTGATTTTGTTTAGGCTATATGAGACCAAAGATAAAAACCTGCCTTATGATATAGCTATTGCTACAAATAGTCAGACCAGAATTTTGGCGAGAGATTTAATGTCTAATATGGACACCCAAGTTAAGTTAGAAGCAGGCTTTAGCCATTTTGGATATTTCTACGAAAGAAAGGTGGGGCAACATAGGCACGAAAAGCAGGAGAAAAGAATTGATTCTAAGAAGTTAGGCCAGCTTATTTTAGCATACGATATGCGTTATCCTGAGAAATCCAAGAAAGATTCTGATCATATCTTTACATCTCTATATAGTGATGTGTTCAATTCCGACCTGACTATTGAGCACTTATTGGACATATTTTTAACCTCTCAAGTCTTAGATAATAAAAAAGAAACTGCTAATTTACAAAGACGCAAAGGAGCTGTGGATGATGTAGACACTTTCATGACCTATGGATATTATCATGCCCTCTATATTGTTGCTCTGCTCTCAGAGAAATTGGGTGTTATTATTTCTAGCAATAAAAACAGAGAATCACTAGTTGAGGACGCATTAAATATTATGCGGGATTATGTGGGGGACGTACGCACAAAAGATTATTATAATTTATTTAGGAACCCCAAGACAAAAGAAGAGCTGTATGACAAAGTTATGGAGAAGGGACAAATACCCTTGCCCTTGGGGTTAGCGGCAATACACTGAAAACAATTATAAAATTTTAGTTTAGGCTTTAACTGATTTATATTTTAGGAAGATTACATGAGTGAATTTTTTGAAATTGCGTATGCCGCCACATCGAATAAACTGTGTTTGTTTACTGGGACAGGATTTTCTAAAGCTGTTTCGGATAACGCAGCCCCAAGTTGGCAAGCTCTTTTAGAAGAGCTTTGTAAAATGTGCGACAGCCCAAAGGAGCTAACAGAGGCTTTATTTCCAAACGATGGGAAAAGTCTTCTTAGCCTCGAGGAGGCCGCGCAAGTTATTTCTATGGAGCTTCAGAGAAAAAATAAAGATATTCACTGCGAAATAGCCCAATATATCAAGGAAGTAGGTCTCAAAGGAGACAATTCATCTATTGAAAAGTTTCTTTCAAGTAGCTCTTTTAAAATTGTAACAACAAATTACGACAAATTATTTGAAGGGCTATCTGCCCCAGCAGATTGCCACTCTCTTGCGCCGGGGCTTCCTGTACCCCGCTCGACAGCAAGGGTGAAGGTATATCACGTTCATGGATCTATAGATTCACCGGAAAACATGGTTGTTACATCTGACGATTATTTTAAATTTATCAACCGTGAAAGCTATTTTTCGAGAAAGCTAAGTACGATTCTACATGAAAATACTGTTGTTATATTGGGGTATTCTTTAAGCGATTTAAACCTAAAAGCAATAATAAATGATTATAAAGGCTTCTCTCGTGGCCACACTATCGGTGCTAGTATTTTCTTAATCTCAAGATCTGAAATTGCGCAGCATGTGAAAGATTATTATTTTCATTGCTATGGTATAAGAGTGGTTGATAATCTTGACATTCATAATTTTTTTGACAAGCTAAATAGCACTATACCAGAAGCCGAAAAATGCCTTGAATCTTCTGTTGCTAATATACAGAAAGTCATTTACGGAAAACACCATTTTACTGCGAAGTTTTTAAGAGTAGAAAGTTCTTTTTATGAGATAATTTCTTCCATTGCCGCAATCGGGGTAAGCATTAACGACCCCAGAGTGGTGACCGCTTTGGGTCAAATCATAGAATCTAAAATAAAACTTACCAATGAAAGCGGCGCTTGGGAACAATATGAGCACCTTGCAAGGTGGTTAATTTATTTGGCAAGTATTCTCGAATTGAAAGGAACCTCAATAGAGGGGGCCTTTCTTGACGCGACCAGTTTATCAATGAGGACAATGAGCAAAAAACTATACCTTGGATATTCATGGCACGCCTACAAATCATGGTTTTATAGGTGGCGCAATATAATGGCATCAAATCGAGCTTTAATTAAGGAATATAGTGAAAAACATTGCTTTGGGGACGATGCTACTCTAGTTGTAAATCAAGGCTAGGTTTACTGTGGGGATATTTCAGTAAGCAGCCTGTTTTTGATTTAAATTAGAGCTTTGTCCCAATGGGCCCGTGTGATAACTATCAGTATGTAAATCAGGTTTTTCTAGAAGAGATCCAACTGTTTATATCCCTCTCTAGCCAACCTACGCACCTCGGGCCAAGTTGAATTTGTTTTGGGAACAACCCTTGATCTATCCAGCTATAAATTGTGCTTCTTCCAACACCGCCCCTGTTAAGAACCTCAGGTAAACGTAAAACTCTTCTTGGTAATTTGTTCATTATGTTCTTCCTATGTTTTTATAGGAAGAACATAAGACGCGTGCCGTTACATGCAATACGCTAGTCATGATGGCAGCTGAACTGCCAGTATAGCCGTTTGATATTATTGGACTTATATCTTGTGGGCTGTTTTGTACCGCCAACAATACAGTAGAGCGGCTACGGGGGGCAGTAACCAATAAAATGTAGTAACTTATTGATACATAACGACGAACTATATAATCGAACTTGCTTGTACCGTGTGTTATACCGTAAAAAACTTATCACCACCATTCTAAATAGCTTCATAATTGTAGAGAAAAAGAAAACTGTTCTTTCTTCGCGTTGATATGGCTTGTTTTGTAGTGCTAACGTTTCTCTCAGGTTGTTAACTCCGTTAAAAAAGCACCCTAGGGTATATTTAATAGATACATATACTTATTTTTAAGTTAACATACTTTCGATTGATTTGTTTTGTGGGAACTCTCCTAATGCTTAATAAAGAACACATAGATATTCCTATCCCCGTTTTGCGCTATAGCCTTGCTTTTGCGGGGCTGTATTTTGTTGTTCTTGCTGGTTTCGGCATTGTTACGTATTTTATTGAGTTCGACCTTGGGCAAGGCGCGAATATAGGGGCGCTTGTTGCTGCTCTGTACTTTGCTGTACATCTTTTTGTGCAAGATAATGGCTGCGCGCCCAGTAAAACTGAAAGAAAGCGCCTATCATGGGCGTGCCTTCTCAGCTCGGTCATCGTCTCTCTTGCCATTATATCTGTATTATTGATGTTTGAAGGTCAGAGCTTGCTTTCCGTCTTGTCGGAAATCAGTGAGACTGTCTCACCTGTGCTGTTATCAGTGGTCGCCATTGTCATGTTGTTTATATACAAACTGGCGATTAGTTGGCTCATTTTAAGTTTTGGGGGGCGCAGGAAAAAGCACTACAAAAATTGAAAGTTGAAGGTAAGTAATATGGGATTTGTGAACATAAAAAACAATTCTGGCAAGTGCATCACAGTGGATAAAAAAAATCAAATATCCCTTGAGGAAACTATGATGCATCCAGATTATGACACTAGCTTTGAGTTATCAATAAACGACCAAAAAGTGAAATTTTCTGGTGTATGCCAAAACAAAGTTTCTAAAAATTCTTCCAAAGAAACGACTCTTAAAAGAGACGTTATCTGGGACATAAATGAAATCTATATTCCAGATAATTTAGAGCAAGAAAGATCACAAATTCTAGAAACGATAAGAGACGCTCTTGTCGCTCGAGGCTATTTCTGCATGCTTGATAAAACTGAAAGTGTGTCCGTTAAATTTTCAAAACCTATTTGAACTAGGAGAAACCAATGCCTATAGGTCAAGAAATTCTCTCTGCAATAGATGCCATTGTCGATGCAATAGCTGTAGATGCTACTGTCGATCAAATTCGGGCTTTAGTTAATACATGGGACATGAATGTTGGTGGGGGAACCCTACTACTTTACAGTGGTGGTGTCGGGGAACTACAGCCGGGCGGGCTCAGGGAATTCAAAGCGGTAGATATAGCAAATGCTTTAGCTGATGGTGCGTCAGTTAAAACAATTGAAAAAACTGAAATAAATCAACTGTTTGCGAACCAAGATTTTAGAGAAGCTCTTGATGACGCAATACTAAGAGATACTACAGGGGTTTATTTACAGCTTGATTCAAATGGAAATAATGTGCCCAGAAGTCTTGATCAGGTTCTTCTAGGAAAAGATATAAATGGTGCACGACTAGGTGATGGCTTCTGGGACGATGCCTCACGCAATCTTGTCAACCAGCATACAGGTGATTTTCGTATGATTATGCCCGACTTGCCTGGCAGCAGCGTTGCGGCTTTAACTGAGATACCTGCCCTATTAGATAGAGGGGTTGTTTCAGGCCAGAAGGTTAACGGTATAGACCTTGCGGACTGGCAAGCGAAATATGTGTCGGAGAAAGCCTTAATGGTCGCAGCTGGTCATAGTACTGCGGATGCCGATGCTTTAGTAAAAGCAGAGATTAATAACGTTATTGAAAAAACATCTAATTTTGACCTTGCCGACTTAATCATTGCCAAAAATGGCAGTGGTGACATTTTTTTTGAATCCGCTGGATCACACTTGTTTAATGAGCTTGGCCTTCCTGCGGAAACCCTTCCTGCTGGAATAGAGGGTTCCAGAATATCTGTGCTTGATGGTAATGAATTTACGGGCAATGACTTAAAGGTAATTGGCAAATATGCTGACCTCCTCGGTAAAGCTGGTTTGATCGGTGATGTCTTAGGGACTGTTGTAGTTATTGCATTGGCTGCCGAAGCATATGACGATGGTAATTATGAATTAGCAGGAGAAATGATTGCAGGGCATGCGGGTGGATTAATCGCAGGGTTCGGCGGTGGATATGCTTCTGCCGCAATAGTAACAGCTCTTCTTGCAACGCCAGGCGTTAATGTCGGCGTAGTGGCTGGTATGGTTATTGTTGGCGGTGTTGGCTTTTTGGGCGCGGTAGTTGGTGGTTTGGCTGGCGAAGAGGTCTTTAGGGATTTATATCATGACCTCGTAGATCTCGATATCATACCAGATCTTGAGTCCCTGCCAGGCCTTAGCGGCCTTCTAGATGATTATGCTTGGGCTATCGGTGAAGGCGTTGACAGTGCGAGAGAGGCATTATCTGCGGCAATGGAAGACTTAGATAATTTATGGGACTTAGCAAAAGATGCTCTACCAATACCACAATTTGTAGATCCGCTTATCCTTGACTTGGATGGCAATGGTGTTGACCTTGCGGCCATGACTGGGGCTGGTTCTGTTTATTGGAATACAAATAATGACGACTTCGCCGAGCGCTCGGGCTGGATTTCTGGAAATGATGGTTTTCTGGCTATTGATTTGAATAGTGACGGGGTTATTAATGATCAAAGTGAATTATTTGGATCTCAAGCCAGTGATGGTTTTGCAGCGCTTGGTGCTTATGATAGCAATGCTGACGGAGTTATTGATGCTAGTGATACAGAATTTGCGAATTTGTTGGTCTGGGTCGATGTCAATTCTGATGGCGTTAGTGATGCGGGGGAACTCCACACGCTAACAGCGCTTAACATCACGAGTATTAGCCTAAACACCACTTTGGTTGATTACGACATTGCTGGCAATAATATCTCCCATGAGAGTAGCTTTGTTATTAACGGACAAACCAATCTCATCGTCGATGCGTGGCTTCAGACAAGTCATATTGATACAGCTTATATCGCTGATTATACGCTGGATGTGCGCACATTATTCTTGCCAACCTTGCGGGGTTATGGCGCAATCAAAGATCTGCATATTACGATGAGCATGGATGAGAACTTGCTGAATATGGTGAGTGAGATAGCCACAGCAGATACAACAACTTTGTTTAGTGCCGCTTTTGATGTGAAAGGCAAAGTGGTGGATTTGCTTTATAAATGGGCAGGGGTTGATTTAGTCGCCGTGGATAGCCGCGGGACAGAAATTGATGCACGCACAATTGAGTTTATGGAAGAGTTTTTTGGGGAAGAGTGGGTTCATAATAATTCAGGCATAGGCAGTACGCCTAATGCCGAAGCGGGCGAAGATTTAGAATTAGTGTTTGATAACCTAACGCAGCAATTAATCAATAATATTCTGGTGCAAACCAACGCTTCAAGTTTTTACGGCGATGATGCTTATTATGATATTAATAAGGGCAGTATTGAGAATAGTACATTCAGCACTCTTACTGTTGTTGGCGGTGCTTCAGAAGGTGCTATTCCTTCTGGTGCCAATGATTTATATGTTGTCAGTCCAGATAGCGGTGATGCCACTATCTTAGAAGGTGGCGGTGCGGATAACCTATGGTTTGCTGGCGTTAGCGCTGAGGATATTCGTTTTGAGCGCGTGGGTTACGACCTTAAAATCCATCACCCTAATGGTGTGGTCACGGTTACCAACCAGTATAAGAAAGATATCACAGCCAATGATGGTTATTTTGGCTACGAACTAGAAACATTAACCCTAGAAGACGGTACGGTTATTGATCTATTGAGTAACATGATTTTTGAAGGCACAACGGGCGATGATAGCGTTTATGGCTTGAATAAAGCTGATGTTCTTTATGGTTTTGCTGGCAATGACAGTTTGCGCGGTGAAGGTGGCAATGACGTGCTCAATGCAGGGGCGGGCAATGATAGCCTTACAGCAGGAACTGGCGATGATGTTTTAATCGGCGGCACGGGTGACGATGTTTTGGCTGGGTCAGAAGGTAACGACATTTATGAATGGGCGCTTGGCGATGGTAATGACACGATATATGAAAGTGGGTACTCCGTAAGTGACGTTATGATTGGCGGCGACGATGTTCTTAAACTACATGGCGTTACGGTTGATGATATTCGCTTTGAAAAAGGCACGAGTGGTTCTGACCACTACCTCAACATTAATATTGGCAGCGAAGTAATACATATCAGTAGGCATTTCGACTATCAGATTCATAATGGCACGAACGGCTTCTCTCAATTTGACAACAAAGCTCATAAAGTTGAAATCATTGAATTAGATGACGGCTCTATAATCGATCTTACGGGAGATTTTACCTTTACTGGAACAGCGCTTGCTGAGAATGTTTATGGCCTTGAGGCTTCAGGCCGGATTGATACCCTGATGGGGCTTGCGGGTGATGACGTTCTTGATGCGGGCGCAGGGAATGATATTCTTATTGGAGGAGCAGGAAATGATGACCTCAGAGGAGATCAAGGAAACGATACTTATGAATGGACCCTCGGCGACGGCAACGACACGATATCTGAAAGCGGCTACTTAGTAAGTCAAGTTATGATTGGCGGCGACGACGTTCTCAAACTGCATGGCGTTACGGCGGACGATATCAGTTTTGAAAAAGGTAATAATAGCTCAGGGCACTACCTCAATATTATTATTGGTAGTGAAGTGATACAAATCATTAAGCATTTCGATTACCAAATCTATAATGGCTCGAACGGCTTTTCTCAGTTTGATAATAAAGCTTATAAAGTTGAAACAATCGAACTTGATGATGGCTCTATAATTGACCTTACCGGAGATTTTACTTTTACCGGAACGGCGCTTGCAGAAACTATCTCCGGGCTTGATAATTCAAGCCGCATTGACACACTTATGGGGCTTGCCGGCGATGACCTTATTGATGCTGGCGCGGGTAACGATATCCTCATTGGGGGAACGGGAAATGATGATCTCAGAGGGGATCAGGGTAATGATATCTATGAGTGGACCGTTGGAGATGGCAATGACACGATCCTTGAAAGTGGTTACTTAGTAAGTGGCGTTATGATTGGTGGCGACGACGTCCTCAAACTGCATGGCGTTACGGCTGACGATGTCCGCCTTGAGCAGAGCAGTAGTAATTCTAGGTACCATCTCAATGTTAATATTGGTAGCGAAGTGATACAAATCATTAATCATTTCGACTACCAAACCTATTATGGTACGAACGGTTACTCTCAGTATGATAATAAGGCCTTTAAGGTCGAGGTAATTGAACTGGATGATGGCTCTGTAATTGACCTCATGAATAATATTACATTTTCAGGATCGTCTGGCGTGGATCATGTCAAAGGCTTAGATGGTGGCCTCTCTGATACCTTAAGAGGGTTCGAGGGCGCAGATACACTCACGGGCTATAGCGGTGATGACATTCTTGATGGCGGCGCTGGCGCCGACACGATGACGGGCGGCAGCGGGGCTGATGTCTTCATTCTTAGTGATAATGATATCGTCAATGACTATAGCAAAACACAAAACGACGTAATCGACCTCACAGATATTCTTGGCGCGAACTTCAACCCTGCACTACACAACATTGTTGATTTTGTTCAAATTATTGATAGTGGCGCGGATAGTCTTGTCCAAGTGGATATTGATGGCGGCGCTGATAATTTTGTGAATGTAGCCACATTGAAGAACGTCACAGGTCTCAATGATGAAAGTCTTTTATTTGATAACGGGCATATTATTATTCGCCAAGCTGGTAACACTGACCCGGTGGCCAATAATGACAACTTCACAACCAATGAAGACATGGTCGTTAATGGCAATTTGCTGATTGATAATGGCTCTGGCGCAGATAGCGATGCGGATGGTCACGCGCTATCGGTTAGATCTGAGACGGTCTCATCTCTATCAGGCGGAAGCGTGATCATTGCAAATGATGGTAGCTTCACCTATACCCCTGCAGAAGATTATAACGGCACGGACAGCTTCTCATATCGTTTACTGGATAGTTACGGCGGCCACTCTATTGGCACAGCATATGTTACATTAAACGCCGTGAATGATGACCCTAAAGCACGCGATGATAACTTTGCAGGCTCAACATTAGACCCTGTTCATGGCAATCTCAATGCGGATAACGGTAATGGCATTGATCACGACCCTGAAGGCGACAGCTTCACGACGGTTTCAGGCACATTCGCAACCGTGCAAGGTGGCAGCATAACCATTCAAAGTAATGGCGACTTCACTTATACGGCAGCCACCGGCTTCACGGGCGCTGACAGTTATAGTTACTCGATCCAAAATGCTGCTGGTGCGACAAGCACCGCTCTAGCCAACTTCCAGATTGAGGAAGTGGCCTATAACCTTGTTACAGGCACAGCGGCGGCGGAGACACTTAATGGTACAACAGGTCAGGACCTAATCAATGGTCATGAAGGTAATGATGTCTTGCAAGGCTCCTCCGGCGATGACCGCTATGAATGGTCGGTTGGTGATGGTTCCGACACTATTCTAGAAAATCTAGGCCTTGATAAGCTGGTCTTGCACGGCGTTACGGCTGATGACTTACGATT
>TARA_R110002153_G_scaffold35961_1_pt1 | contig 18305 bp, 27 predicted proteins | sample TARA_R110002153 | Tara Oceans TARA_R110002153 (sample SAMEA4398193) | marine metagenome | biome: Polar Biome; feature: [SRF] surface water layer (ENVO:00010504); material: water (ENVO:00002006), including particulate matter (ENVO:01000060) such as... | depth 5 m
AAAGAATAGAAAATTACCTAAACTAGCAAAAAAGTCTTCTAAGAAGCGAAGATAAGAAAATGGTTAAAGACCCAAGACTAGCTAGAGCGGGAGTGTCGGGCTATAACAAACCCAAGCGGACGCCCAATCACCCCGAGAAGTCACATATTGTTGTGGCCAAAGAAGGTGCAAAGATTAAAACAATCCGGTTTGGTGAACAGGGGGCTAGTACAGCCGGTAAACCTAAAGCTGGTGAAAGCGACAAGATGAAAAAGAAGCGTGCAAGCTTCAAGGCACGGCACGCTAAAAACATAGCCAAAGGCAAAATGTCGGCGGCATACTGGGCTGACAAAGTAAAGTGGTAGTTGAGTGTTCCTTGATCTGCATATGACTAAAAAAGTTTCTAAGATGACACCTGAGCAGCTTGAGGCTGAGATCAAGGCTACTACTCGTGCCAATAGGGCACTATTTACCACTGAGAAGCCGTCTTCAAGCCCCGAGGAGCCCCGCAGAGAGCCTGACTACGACACGCTTGTGGGCAAAAAGCGGACCTACAAGTACTTGCGGCACACTTAAGCCACCCAAAAGCCACTCCCAAGCCCTCAAAATGCCCTGCTGAGTGCCCTTGAGCAGCTTCTGGGTACCCATACCCCCAAAACACACCCCAAAACTACCCAGCACCCCTTTTTACCCCCTCTGCGTCGATTTTGGCCCAGCAGGGGTTTTTTTGCTTTTTATTGCATTTAGTTGTTGACACGGACTCGGTGGTATGGTATAATTCTTCAAATAATGATTAACCCTGTCGCTGAACACACACAACGAGGAGAGTGAGATAATGTACAGCAGTACAATCCCCAAGACCATTCAGAAGTGGTTAGACGCCAACGCTGATAAAATTGACGAGGTCGATGTGGAGCGGGACGAATGGGCCGGACCCGACGGGCTGGGCGACTGGTCTATTTGGTGTTGGCTAAAATTGGGCTGGAAAATTGAGGGCTACGGCGGACACCTTATTCACGAGGCGTCTGCAAAAGACTTTATTGAACAGACTAAACTTATCGTGCCGTGTGAGTGCGAAGAATGCGTGGCTCTTCCAATTAAAGGATAATACAATGATTTTAAACAGATTACGTGGCTCAAGAAAGGACATAAGGTTGACCCATTTACCACGATCCAAAGCATCAGAGGACATTGCCAAGGCTTATCACAGAGCCTTTGAGCGTGGCTATGAGATTGGGCTGGCCACAGGCACGGCTCGGGCTGTAAGGATTATAAACGAGGGACTGTCCGCAGAGTGGATAAACAATGCGCGAGAGTGGGTTATTGAGATGCGTGGGAAGATTGCCGGTGAGGTCAAATGACAGCCCCAACAGCAATCATGCTGCACCACCTTCACGAACCTAACGCAACCTATCCGCCCAGCAGTGGCTCATTAGGCCCCCGGCAGTTCACGGAGCTTCTAGAAGCCTACCCTGACCACACTCTGGTGTTTGATGACGGGCTGAAGTGTCAGCTTGATATTGCTGTTCCAATCCTGGAAGCACTAGGAAGAAAAGCAATCTTCTGCGTCACAACGGGTCACTTCGAGGGCCGAGCAGCGACCATTGAGCCCCACCGAGATTTCCGTGAGCGTGTTGGTTTGGCCAACTTCTATGCCAGATTTGCTAACATCACACGGGGTGTGCAGGTACCCGAGGGATCGCCTGATGATTTCCCGGACTTCTACTCAGCGGCTGATATCAAATTCCAGCGCACCAGAGACGCAATGCCCCCGGCAGCTTACGATTCGATCATGGAGGGTATGGGCCTTGATGTGCAAAAGGAGGCTGAAAGGCTTTACCTGAGCCAAGGGGACTTGCTGGAGCTTACTCGACGGGGCTTCTACGTTGGTCTGCATTCCCACACACATCCCTTGAAGTTATCTGAAATGACTGCATATGAGCAGCGGGATGAGTGGCAGTCCAACAAGGACTGGGTTGAGAGCTCAGCACAGCAGGTTGTAGCGCACGCTTCATACCCTTCTGACCAGTACAGCGCACTCTCTGAACAGATATTAACCACTCTTGGTGTATTTGCAGCGTACAGAGCGGGTGAAGATGTGAGGTACACGGATACTCCTATGGAAATAACGAGGATCGATCACCACCAAGCCTGCATAGACGCCGGTATAAAGCTGTGAAAGTAACGCTCTTCACCTCTAATCAGCCCCGGCACGTGGCCCTTATAAACCGCTTGGCGGAAGTCTGTGATCTGACTGCATACGTTGAAACCACTACTGGTGCTTCTACGGGCTACCACATATCATATGACTCCAACGAAAAATGTGAGTACTTTGGTTGGGTAGGTCAGGCAGAAGCTGCTGTGTTCCCAAGGGAATTCATATCTGGGGCCAAGGTTGAAGCACGAAAGATGGGTGATCTACCATCCAGGGTTCCACAAGCCGACAGGTTCATTGTGTCAGGGGCCTCATGGATAAAGGGCTTGCTGTGTGACCAGCTAATAGAGGGTAAAGCCGTCAATGTTCACGCAGGGATTGCACCCCAATACAGGGGCTCTAGCTGTAACTTCTGGGCTCTATACGATGGCAATCCTGAGTTTGTTGGTGCCACAACTCATATGCTAACCAAAGGTCTGGACAACGGCGACATCTGCTGGCTCTCAAGACCAGATAAGCCAATAGACAATCCCTTTGAGTTCACGATGAGGGCTGTTAAGGCTGCACATGACGACCTAGTGGATTGGGTTAGCACTGGGGCTGCACCTCAGCGAACGTACAAGCAGGACTTGGCGGATGAGATTAGATACACAAAGGCTGTAGATTTCACAGATGAAATATGTGGAGAGTACGTACGGCTATTAAAGGAAGGAGTTTATTCATGAACAAGATTGCGGTGTTAAGGTTTACTGTTGCCTGTATCGGCGGCTGGGCTTTTGGCTATGCGCTGAGTGGTACGATACATAACGGGCTTGGGGAGTTAACTCATGCTGAGATGGGAATGCTGGGTGCCTGGATAGGCGCTGGCCTGTTCGCCCTGATTAACCCGAATGATGTGTTCCGTGGTTAAACTTGTAAAAGGAGGAGTAGACGGTATGTTTAGCGATAAGATGGTTAGGATTGCTGTTGTGTTGTTCTGCGCAAACGAGCTTATGCCGAGCGCATCTCGGCTCATTGCGTTCATGATGGGAATAGTATATCAGGTCTGGGGCATGACAGATGCAGGATAAATATGTAGACCATTACGTGGCCATGGCCCTCGCTAAGTGGTTTGACACTATCTCTGATCAGGTAGGCTCGTCGCCCTTCGGTGCTACATACCATAACTTCATCCTTTACCCGGACCCTAACGTGAACGGCAAACTGCGCATCCAGTCGTTCTCTGAGGCCATGGTTCAACTTGTTGACAACCTGCGTGACGCACCGGACCCGGTACCCCCACCGACGCTGATCAAAGTTGGGAAGTTCTTTCCAGAAGGTCAAGCAGAAGTGAGTGCAGATGTCAGCATTAGCGAGTTAATGGAGGCTGCTGAAGATGGACCTACCAGTTGATACACAGTTCCAGCAGCTTCTAGTTGATCGAGAGTGGGATAAGGCACGAAAAGTCGTTCGTGGGTTGTTCAAACTCATGTCAAAAGGCACTGATTCGGACCCCACAAGCCCAATTAACCATCCTATACGAGTGGCTAATTCTGCTGCGCAGCACCCAATTGTGTATCTTCCGGTTGAAATTAAGGCCCGTGAGTTCGCTGCTAAATGTAAGCTGGCCAAGCAGCTGTCTGAGTTAGGGCTCGACGTTGTTATTGGTGCGTGCTGGCCTATGCAGACTAAGCGATACACGGATTGGCCCCCTGGCATAATCCTGTTCAAAACTTTAAATAGGCTCGATGCTGCCAACATGGCACAGGCTAACAAGAGTGGACACATAGTCACTGTCCTGGACGAAGAGGCTTTCTCTAGGCCCACCAGCAAAGACGCAGTGGTCAACCACGCTACCTGGAGCGTTAACACGGAGCCTGATGCTGTAGAGTACGCAGACACGATCTACTGCCAGGGCTGGCCAACGGCCTCTCAGTACGCTGAACTGGGCATTGACGCTGGAAAACTGATTGTGCGGGGTAACCCCAGGTCCAGCATAATTGAGGCTGTGCCTGTAGACAACAGCCCTGCCAACATCAGCTTGATCTGTGGCATGTCTGGCACCATTAACGGCCAACGGGGATTCTACACGACGATTGTGGGCACAATTCGGCAGATGTTTACGGATGACCGCAGAGGGTCTGGGATTGCCCAGTTTGAACAGCAGTGTTTGCGCGAGATTGAGGTGATGGAAGCTATTCGGAACAAGATTGAGTCTGAGGCTCAGTATGCTGACAGGACTGTTATATTTAGACCCCATCCAGCCGAAGGTGTTGGGCTATGGGGTAGAATCCTACCGCCTAACGTAGTCCTGGACTCGTCTGGTAGTGTTCCTGATCATCTGGCTACTGCTAGGCGCATATTCCACGTTGAGGAGTGCGGAGTGGGGCTAGAGGGGCATTTAATGGGGCTGGACGCCAGGATGGAACCAATTGGCGGGGATAACCCTTGGTGGGAATTTCAAGACATCTTTGTGACTAACAGAAGTGTCGCTAAAGACATAGCAGAGCACATGAAAGCAGCCTATATAACAGAAGACATTCACGCTGATCTCCACAGGATGTATCTCAATCGCAGGTCTGATTTTAACTTCAGCCCTTTCCACCTGAGAAAGTTTCCGTTGACACCAAAGAAAGAATGTGCTATACTTCTTGGGATGGATGAGAGCAGAGTAATGGAGTTGGAGACAAATCTATGGTACATAAGGGCAGAATAACAAAGACTGAGGCCAAGCGCATCAAACACGGCGTGGCCAAAATGAACCCCGTGGTAAGAGCAGCGAGGCAAAAGAATGCAGCGGAAAACTACATTAAGGAACAGACTGTGGCGAGCGGTAACAGAAAGCGTGGAGACGACATCAAGTTTAGCCCGTAGGAGGCGTGCTGGGGTGCCAATACAGCCCGTGCACACCTGGAAAGATCGAGGAGCAGCTGCAGACTTTGAGGCGATTTTTAAGCTTAGAGTAGAGGAGGTTTTAGAAAAATATGAGCAAGAAAACACAAAGCGAGAAGAGAAACTTTTATCTGGAAGGACTGGAGGCGAACGGGACATTAAATGACCGTGTTGTGGTAAGCAACTGGGTTCTGGCCGATATACTGCTGGAGTTGCGGGAATTAAATGCACGCCTAAAACGGCCCAAAGAAGCCAATTCATCAACCAGCAAAAAGAAAAGACTTGACATTCAGTGAAAAATGTGTATAACGTACCACAGCATAGAAATTTCTACTCCAATTATTACGCCAGGGCTCGCAATTCTAATAACTTGCAGGGCCTACATGTTCCTTTGTCTGATGTCTATTACGTCAAGGCAAAAATTAGTGAGGACACTGGTGTGGATTACTCAGCCGAGCACGTAGAAATCTCGATGTGGCTGGAGGGCTTGCTACCTGTAATGGAGGTTAAAGCCTTACCTGATTGGTACGTTGACGAGTTTCTGGGAGGGGTAGAGCCAGACTTTGCTGTACTACAGCAAGAAGTCAAGGCAAAATACAGGGTTCGCATGGAAGCCCTCAAAAGTCGCTGAACCTGCGGGGCAACGGCAAGTATTTGGACCCCTCTCAGCCATGCCCGACAGCCAACCCTATAGACGCTGACAACAACGCGCAAGGAAAATCCAATGGAAAGACATAACTGCGAAAAATGCAAGTGCATCGAGTGTAAGTGCAACAAAACACCCACACCTAAGAGCTAGGAACCCCCTCCATTGTTCAGCTAACACCACGGACATCGCCGCTGAAATAGCTATGAAAGTAACTTCACAAACTGGCCACTAAGGGCTTGACACAGCCTCTGTGATGTGGTACTATTGGGCATGATAAAAAACAAAAAATGTCTGTGCTGTTCCGTGCCCTTCAAGCCGATTCGGCCCAACCACTTGTACTGCTCTAAAAACTGTCGCAACAAAAGCTTCAGAGGCAGTTCATGGTATGCCTATCTAAGTGTGTTGCTTTCTAAGAATAAGGCCAGAAAGGGTCTGCCAATAGATTTCCTTGTCCAAATGGTTGAGGAGCAGAATGGTAAGTGTGCCATCTCTGGGGTAAAGCTAACCAGAATTCAAGGACGAGGGCAAGTAGCAACGAATGCCTCCATCGATAGAATTGTGGCTGGTGGAGCTTATAGTAAGGATAATGTCAGACTGGTATGTTCATTCGTAAATACATGGCGTGGAGCAGTGAAAACATCCGAACTCATTTGGTGGTGCAAAAAAATAGTTAACGCAGATCGCCAGCGCAACAGATACACGTAGTGGAGACACAATATGGCTCAAGCTAAATCAAAGAGAAACTACAAAAAAGAATATGCTGATTACCACGGTACAGCGGAACAGCGTAAACGTAGATCGGGCAGAAACAAAGCCAGGGCAATCATGAAGAAGGTTGTGGGTAACAAGATAGATGGTAAGGACATCGACCACAAAGATAAAAACCCAAATAACAACGGACGAAGCAATCTGAGGGTCATGACTAAAAAGAAGAACAGAGGCAAAGACAACAAACCATCAACCACGAGGAAAACACGCAAATGAAGTATTCAAAGAAAGACTTAAAAGCTGACGCTGATATGCAGCCAGGTGACACTACAAAGATGCAAATGGACCGAGTTAAATCTCCTGGGTATCCAGCTGACGTAACTCCATCTCTGACGAAGTACTGCCCCACCGAGGCCAACGCCTATCTCGATACAGACTTCAAGGTCAAAGGCTAAACAGTTGGTAGGGACCAAAATAAAGGCGCTTAGTGACTGCACGGATTCTCAGAAGAATTTCATTGCAGCACTAACGTCTCATGAAATACTGTCTGTGCCCAGAGCAAAGAGATGGCGCTGGGCTGCTCTGCAAGCAGGGTACTCAGAGAATACAGCTATTTCACTGATCATAGGCCCTATAAAGCATTTGCTTGAAGAAGTTGCAAAGCTTAACTTGTCACGGGCCGCAATAGAAGCTACATGGCAACTTAGTGATGCCGTAGGGGACGGCGAAATTGATGCAGCCACCAAAGATCGGCTCTCAGCGGCCAAGGACATTCTTGATCGCACTGTTCCTAAAAGGGTCGAAAAGACTGCTGCTGATGCCGCTCCTGCGGCTGTGGTGATACTACCAGTGAAGGCTGGAGAACAAGTTCAGATTATACAGAATGCTGAGGTCAGGGAGCTAAACAAAATTGAAGACGTTTCTTCCAGTTAGACGAGAAACCCTCCATCGTGTAGCTTGGGGGTATATCGCAGACCCAAACGATCCCTACCTCTTGCTGCCAATATCGGAGCAGCTTGATGCGCTTGAGCGTGGTAAGGATTTGCTGGACAAAGGTGTAAGTGCTAGGAAGGCAGCGTTCTACGTCGGAGATAGCTGCGGAAAATCAATATCTCAAACTGGTTTGCTTAAGCTTTATAAGGACGATCCCGAGAGAGCAGAGGGACAGGTTAAGCGGGAAAGCTTAGTACAGAATTTTACGGATAAGAATAAGCAGCGTTCGGGAAAGCGAATGACCCCAGAGGGCCGACTGGTAAGGGACATTGGTAGGAAGAAGGCTGGCCTTACAAAGAAACAGAACAGACTAGCGGCACTAAGGAGAGCACAAGAGGAAGTTGAACATGATCTACCTGCGCCGAGCCCAGAGACGAATATTGAACATACGCAAATTGATCTTCCGCCAGCAGAGCCACAAGCACACGTTGAGCAGCTTCAAATTATGCCCAATCCTGGGCCTCAGACCGACTTTCTGGCAGCGTCTGAGTTCGACGTTCTCTACGGCGGGGCAGCTGGCGGCGGCAAAACCTATGCTATGACGCTCGATCCACTGAGGACTGTTCATCTGAAGTCACATCGCGCAATTACGTTTCGTAAGACCACGGATGAGCTTTCTGAAGTTATTGATCAAGCCAAAGATTTATACCCGCAAGTGGTTCCTGGTGCTACGTTTGCTGAGAGTAAAAGCACCTGGACCTTTCCGAATGGAGCAACACACCGCTACAGATATTGTGAACAAGATGACGACATTAAAAAACAGCAAGGTAAGAGTTTCACCTGGGTGGGCTTCGATGAGGTTGGTCACTGGGCCAACCCTAAGCCTATTGACTTCATGCGCTCACGGGTGCGTAGTACAGACCCTGATATTCGTCCATATCTTGCGTTTAGATGTTCCGCAAACCCTGGTGGTCCTGGGCACTCTTGGTTAAAGAAGAGGTATGTAGACTGTGCCCCGCATGGGCAAGCGTTCGACGCAAGAGATGATGAGACGGGGGATATTCTTCGCTGGCCGGATAATCATCCAAACCCTGACACTCGGGGCAAGCCGCTGTTTAAGCGCAGGTTCATTCCTGCGAAGCTTGTTGACAATCCACACCTATACAACGGTGGGGAATATGAGATGCAGCTGTTATCTATGCCCGAAGTCGAAAGAAAACAGTTGCTAGAAGGCAACTGGGACATCGTGGCTGGTGCTGCCTTCTCTGAATTCAACAGGAGGTATCATGTTTGTATGCCTTTTGATATACCCAAGGAATGGCCGAAGTTTAGGGCTTGTGACTGGGGCTACGATGCTCCGCACGCAGTTCTATGGTTTGCCGTTGATGATAACAATAACATATACGTCTATAGGGAGATGTATGGCCGCAAGGTTGTAGCAGCGGACCTCGCAGACAACGTGTTAGACGCCGAGAGAAATGAGCTTGTTCAGTACGGTGTTCTTGATGGCAAGGCGTGGAACCAAACCGGACGGGATACTGGACCTAGCATTGCTGAGGTTATGATTAAACGTGGTTGTGTCTGGCGCAGAGCGGACCAATCCAAGGGCAGCAGAATACAGAGCAAGCAAGAGATACACAGACGCTTGCGCATTCAAGAATTGCCAGATGAACGCTACGGAGAATTAGTCAAAAAGTCTAACATGGTAATCTTCGACACTTGTACAAACCTTATACGAACACTTCCGTCTCTTCCGGTAGCCAAGACCAACTCTGAAGACGTAGACACTAATGCTGAGGATCACGCATACGACGCGCTTCGGTACGGATTGCAGACTCGCCCACTTGGCAGGTACAATCCAGGGCATAACAGTACATCTAACATGCAGAACACAGCACCAACCCGGTCTTACAATAGATTCGGTTTCCCTTCTTAGGAGCACACATGGACGATCTAAAAGCAACCAACCAAGTCAGCACATCAGATATTATCGACGAAAACCCAACGGCGCAGCTAGTGCTTACGGAGGGTACATCTGAGGAACAGCTGAGCTCATTGAGCCCCTTGGTTCAAGAAATTAGAGGTAAGTTTGAGACGGCGAAGAACGGCAAGCGATCCGTTCAAGATCGTGCTGTACAGGCGTATTCTAACTATAGAGGTGTCAAAGATGATTCAACATCATTCACAGAAACCGAAATATCGAAAGCTTTTATTAAAATTACTAAAACTAAAACGCTGGCGGCTTACAGTCAAGTTAGTGAAGTTATCTTTGCGGAGGGAAAGCTACCTATTGAAGTCGTCGCTACACCTGAGCCACTAGGTATTCCAGAGTACGTACACATTGATCCAAACGATCCAGCAGCCCAAGAAGAAGAAGTAGAGCAAGAAGAAGGGTCACCAGATGAGCCAGTTCTTGGGTTCCCAGGAGATGGCAAGGATTTAAAGCCCGGAGAAACTGTAAAAGGTCGGGTCATGGCGTGGGCCAGAAGTCGCTTTGGCGATAGCGTAAAGACAAAAATGGGTGCTGGTGATGCCCCTGACCGAATCGTCCTTTCCCCTGCACAACGTGCAGCCAGCGTTATGAACATACGCATCCAGGACCAGCTTATAGAAATGTACGCCGGTCTGACTGTGCGCCAATCACTTCTTGAGTTAGTCATGCTAGGTACGGGTATAATCAAAGGTCCATTTAATAACTTGCGGGAGTATCCTTCCTGGGCCAAAGACGGCACGTATGCACCCTACACTGCGGAAGCCCCGACGTATAAGCACACAAGCTTCTGGGACATATACCCTGATCCAGAAGCCCGAAAGCAGACTGAGCTTGGTTGGGTTATTGAACGCCACAAACTTAATAAGTCACAACTCAGGCAACTCAAAACAAATGAATCCTTCCTTGGCGACCAAATTAACAAGGCCATAGAGCAAGGCCCAGACTACGTGCAAGATGACTTTGAGCGAGTTCTTGACGAGTCCGACAATACTCATATGTCTGAACGCTACGAAGTTCTTGAGTACTGGGGAAGCATTGATGAGGATCAAATATCCAGCATGGGCATCGATCTAGGCTTTGATTGGCCAGATGATGTAGACGAGCTTCCCATGAATGTGTGGGTCTGCAACGGCGAGATAATTCGACTAGTTGTTAACCCCTTCACTCCAGCCCGTCTGCCCTACCTGTTTGCAAACTACGAGCTTAATCCATACAGCGTGTTTGGCGTCGGCCTCCCAGAAAACATGGAGGATACACAAATGCTCATGAATGGTTTCATGAGACTTGCTGTTGACAATGCCGTGCTTTCGGGAACAGTGATGCTGGAGGTTGATGAGTCCGTCATGACGCCCGGTCAGCAGTACGTTGTTGAAGCAGGGAAGATTTGGAAGAAAAACCAGCAGACACAACAAGCAGCCATTAGGCCAGTACAAATTAACAACACATCACAGGCCAATATGCAAATGTTTGAGTCGGCTAGACGACTGGCTGACGAGTCCACAGGCATACCATCCTTTAGCCACGGAATGACTGGTGTACAGGGTGTTGGCCGTACAGCAAGTGGTATTCGTGATCTGCTTGGTGCGGCGTCATTGTCTACCAAGACGGTTGTCAAGGGTCTGGATGACTTCTGGTTCGTGCCTATGGGCCAGCAGCTATACAACTGGAATATGCGCTACAAGTTCACTGAGGACTTGATTGGCGATGTCTCCATTGTTGCCAAGGGCGCTTCCAATCTGTCGCAGAAGGCAGAGATGCTCCAAAACCTAATGAGTGCTGCACAGGTTGTTAATCCCATACCAGAGGCACGTGCATGGGTTAACTGGAAAGAGTACACGAAAGAAGTGTTCCGGGCGTTGGAGCTTCCAGAGGAACGGATGCTAAACCGCCCTGATGAACACGCAGTACAAGTTAAACTAGCGCAGATGGAGAATGGCACAGCCCCAGCGGAAGCTCAGCTACCACAGGGTCCGCAGGTTGGTGGAGCACCACCAGGGCCGGGAGAACCAGGATTTACAGGAACACCACAAGAACAAGGAGGAATACCACAGAATGAAGGACAAGGAGTCGAACAACAATCAGCACAGCCCACTGCAGGTGCTGGGCAAGGGGGTGGGCAAGGTCAACCTGCTGCTCCTGGGCCAGTTTTTTGAGGATGAGCGAGCTACATACTTACGCTTAGCATCTGTTGAGGATGACGAGGTAAAGCTCAGGCGCTATCAGGGCATCGCCCAGTTTTGTGACTGGCAGCTTATAAGCATAAAGGCTCTGATGGATGCTTGAGGGCTTAAAGGCTTACCAGCGTAGCAAGACTGACGCTATGCGTGTTGGTCTGCGGCACCTGCGCAAGCACGAGTTCACAAACGAAGCTTGGTCAAACTGGCTTGAGCGTGGCAAGACTGTCTGGTTTTACGATAGGTTCCCCATGATTAAGACATGGAAGGGCCAGAGCATAAAGGACAAGACTATACTGCTGTGGTATGAGCAGGGGTTGGGTGATCAGCTGCTATTCATATACACGGCTCAGCTACTTAAATCAGAGAAGTTTGGGGCTTCTCGTGTTATTTGTGAAGTTGATAAGCGCCTTGTGAGCCTACTAACGAGGTCTTTTCCAGACGTTGAGTTCATTCCCTATCAGTATCCATGGGATGAAGTGGTGTACGAGGCTGACTTTGAATGTGCCCTGGGCGACGTAATGTGCTACACAACCAATTCGTGGGAAGATTTCCCATTTGTACGACAACAACTAATTCCCGATGCGGGTCTAGTCAAACATTTTAAGGAGAAATACGCTGGTCATGACCTCGTAGGTGTGGCATGGGCGTCAGGGGCACAGCATGGCGCAAAGAACAAGAGCCTTGATCCAAAGCTATATAGAAAGCTTGCAGAGTCTAGTACTTGTTTATCGTTGCAGTATGGCAACACTAGCACCCCAGATTATATTGTTGTGGATGATGAGGTAAACTTAACGACGGACATGGAAGGCGTTGCCGCTTTAATTGAGGCGTGTTCTCATGTTGTCACAACCAGTAACACAGTTGCTCATATGGCTGGAGGCGTTGGTGTCCCTACGGATGTGATGCTCCCACAAGGTATGGGAAGGCATTGGTACTGGTATGCGGAGGTGTCCCCAAACCCCTTTTACTTCAATTGTTCTGTCCATATGCAGAGCATTCCTGGGTACTATAATAATTTAATTGACAAAATAGCAAAGAAAAGACTTGACATTCAGTGAAAAATGTGTATAACGTACCAATATAGTCCTGGGTATGTGTATCCTGACTATCGCCCTTGCACTAAGCAAGCTACCTTTAGCCCAACACAACTCAGGAGAAAGACATGACATTTGTTAATAAAGACAAGATGCTTGAAGCATCTCACGCTGCTGCCGAAGCCGAATTAAACGGGGCTTTGGAAGAAGAACGCCCAGAGCAACTAGCCGAAGCTGCTGCAGAAGGCAGTGAAGCTGCTGAGGAACCACAGGCCGAAGACAAGTCTGCTGATGGCGTCCCAAGTGATGAGGAAGCAACCTGGAAAGACAGGTATGGCAATCTTCGTAGATATATAGACACAAAGTTAAAACCCGCACAAAAAGAGACTACAGACGAGCTTCAGCAAGCGGTTGACGCTCTCAAGTCTCAAGTCGATACACTTACCACAGCGGCTGCTCCATCTGATATGCCCGAAACGGACGCAGATGTTGCTGCGCTAAAGGAAGAAAACCCAGCAGCGTACAATGCCCTTCTCAGAATGGCCTCTGGAATTGCTGAGACGATTGTGACGGATAAGATGAAGGGCCTACAGGAATCCGTAGAAGGTATCCGCAAAGGTCAAGAAAAGAACGCAGAAGAAGCTGCATTTGTTGAACTTCAACGCAGACACCCAAGACTAAACCTCTTGGCCCTGAGTGAAGCAGAAGACACAGCTTTCAATGCATGGGCAGATACTAAGTCTGAACGCTTCTTAGAGCCGCTCTACAACCAGAAAGATAATGTAGACGCAGCTTCTGATGTACTTGACGCCTACGAACAGGCAACAGGTGTAAATAAGAAGAGGAAGACTAGACAGGCGGGTGCTGATGATGTCAGCGTACCTAATTCGCCTGATTTGCCAAAGTCTAGCTCAGGGTTTGAATTCTCTGAGTCTCAGATTGCTAACGAGTCTGACGCATGGTACGCAGCTAACGCAGAAGCTATTGGTTTAGCTGACCGTGCTGGCAAAATACTAATGGATGTTACAGACCCGATTGGAGCGCAGCGGCTCAAGGGAGCCAGGGCTGCGTAACTTAGACACCCAATAGGCCCTAAGTTAATACTCTAAAATCTGTTTCAAGCACCTACCTTTAATTCTCGCCCTCTTTTGAGACACCGAGTTTGCTAAAGCCGTGATACTCTGGAAAGATTTTGGTTGTAGTTTACTTCAACCCCTAAACTTAATCAAAACACAGGAGAACTGTTAAATGGCTTACGCAACTGCGGGAGGTTATGGTAACCTTTCCCAAGGTAATTTCTCTCCAATTATATACTCGAAAAACGCGCAGCTTAAGTTCCGCAAGGTTAATGTGGCTCAGGCTGTTACGAATACCGAGTATGCTGGCGAGATTGCCAACATGGGCGATACGGTCAACATCATTGTTGAACCGACTATCGTTGTCTCTTCCTACGCACGTGGGCAGGGCATTGATGTCCAAGACTTGGACGACACACAGAAGCAACTTGTTGTAGATCAAGGCAACTACTACGGCTTCGCAATTGACGATGTAGAGCGCAAACATGCCCATCACAATTGGGAAGGCATGGCTTCTGACGAAGCTGGCTACCGTCTACGGGACGCTTTCGATTCAAACCTCTTCACGTTCATGAACTCGAATGTTGCAGCTGCTCGTACTACTGGATCAACTTCAACGCCACTTAAGGTGAACCACGGAGGAACCTACACGCTAGGAACCGAAGTTACGCCTACACTGGCGCTGGCTCGTCAAGCTCGTATCTTAGACGAGGGCAACGTACCAATGGAAAACCGTTGGGCCGTGGTCGATCCATTCTTCGTTGAATTGCTTCGGAACGATAGTTCTACGCTTATCAACGATGACTACACATCTAAGGGCGCACTGCACAACGGCTTAGTAACTGCTAAGCCTATCCACGGGTTCAAGCTCTACGTGAGTAACAACCTGCCCTCCACTGGTGACGGCCCTTCGGCTACTTCTGGAACCAACTACGGTTCCTGTTTCGCCGGTCATATTTCTGCTATAGCAACTGCTGAGCATATTAAGACCGCTGAAAAGATCAGAGCCGAACGTACGTTTGCTGATGTTATTCGTGGACTACACATCTTTGGCCGGTCACTTCTTCGCACTGAAGCATTGACTAGCTTTATCTACAACAACGGAACCTAATAGCGGGTCAACTAGGAGTAATATAATATGGCGACCATAGCTTTAACTAAAGGGTCTGCCACTGCAGTTGGGTCATCCCAACTGTACGGCAAACCAGTCAAGACACTCTATTTCATCTACGATCTTGTAGATGCTGTAGCTTCTAAGGGCTCTGCCCTTGCCGCTGGAGACGTTATCCAGGGTCTTGGCATTCCAGGTAACTCCTGGGTTCAATCTGTTGCTGTCAAAGTTAACGAAGCGGCTGCTGAAGCCACTACGTTGAACTTCGATGTCGGCTTTGCCGGTGACATTGACATGTACGGGGACCACCTCGATGCCACTTCGGCAGCGATGCAAGTCCCAACTGCCTTGAACTTTACGGGCACAGCAAGTCAGCTTACGACGACCTACGACACCATTGACATTCAGATCGACACCTACACGGGCACAACGCTCGCTACAGGCCAGATCACTGTCTTTGCTACTATCGTAGACTTGTCAGCGCAAGCTGGATCAAATATCGCTGACGTTCAGTAGATATCAATGACGCTTAAGGCAGCGTAGCGAAGCGGAGCCCTGGTTTCCTCCTTTCCTGGGGCTCCGTTCTCGCATTTTCGGAGTGTGTTAATTGGCTACTGGTTCTACATTCCTCGTACTCGCAAACAAAGTTATACGGCACTTCAACGAGGTGCAGTTAACTTCGACTAATTTTTCTGCAGCTACAGGCTTTCAAGATTTTGTAAAGGACTCTATTCTAGATGCTGTTCGCATCATTGAGCAGTCAGAGCAAGAATGGCCCTGGCGCTGGAATGCAGCCTCCCAAACACTTACGGGAACTACGCAGGACTACTCGTTCCCCACAACTACCCTAGACACTACTGATAAAATAGACTGGGACAGCTTTGTTCTAAAGCGGGACGATACCCTAGACCCAACAGTCACTGAAAAAAGAATTCAGTACATCTCCTGGGACCAATACTTACACGACTACGCTGCACGTGATGCTAATATATCAACAGGTGACGCTTCTATACGCGAACCTAAGTTCGTTACATGGCGGCAGGAAGAGGACAAGTATCGCCTAACTCCAACGCCCGACAGAGCCTACACGATTGGGTTCGAGTGGTGGGGGTTCCGTGCTGATATGTCTGCACACGGCGACACGACACGGATACCGCAACGGTTTGACCATGTCATTGACCGATATGCAAAGAGCTTCTGTTACGACTGGAGAGGCGACGAGTCGAGAGCGGCTAAACTGTTTAACGCTGGCGACAGTGGTGTATCCGACATGAAAATTTCGCTAGTCAATAGAGAACAAACTCTTCGAAGCGGACGAATAAGAAATAGGACTGGGTAAATGGCTACAGGGGCCGTTATTCCAACTACTGACTGGCGTACTAAGACAATCATAATGTCAGGCGGCGAACGCCTGGATGTTGAGCCAGTTCTGCTTGACAACAAAGAGCCAGGGGCGCTGATCGATAGCCAGAACTTTGAGAGCGGCTTAGCTGGTGGGTACAAAAGGACAAAAGGGTACGCACTGTACTCTTCATCCGAAGTACCCGGCACAGGACGCAATCTTGGGGTCTTTGTACACAACAACGGTGTCTTAGCATGCCGTGACGATTCTATCTACCATGGTACTACAGGAACATGGGGTTCTGATATAGCCCCGGCTGCACGTACCTCGGCAGGGCAATATCGCGCTGTCCGATACACATGGTCAGCGGGGAAACGAATCTGCTTAGTGGATGGTGTTAATGACCCTGTTAGGTTTATAGCCACTACAGGCACAGAGCTTAGTAACGCACCCACTGGTGCTACTTGCGTGGAAGAGTTTAAGAATCGTTTGGTATTCGGTAAAGGTGGTATTCTGACGTACAGTGTTGCTGATGATGATACTGATTACACTACTAACAACGGCGGTGGTGCAATTAACATTGGTGACACTATAACAGGGTTTGGTGTCTGGCGTAAGTTACTAATTATATTCTGCGAGGGGTCCATTCACCGGCTGGCGGGAAGCTCCGCTTCTGACTTTGTTGTCGAACCTATTACCGAAGATTTCGGCTGCTTGCATCCTGACACTATAAAAGGAATTAGGGATGATGTTGTGTTCCTTGGCCCGGATGGTATTCGCACAGTATCTGCAACGGTCAAGAATGTTGAGGTAGGTGTAGAGGCTATTTCCACTCCTGTGAACCAGCACATACAAGATCAGATGTCTATTTATCAGGCGTCTGGAAATATTTCGGCAATAACTGTTGCGAACAAGAGCCAGTACAGGCTGTTCTGGTCTGCCTCTACAGTCGCTGCCACATCAGCTATAGGACTAAACGCCTGTCTCAATAGGCGGCAAGGAACAGACGAATGGGAGTTCTTCAAGCTGAAGGGCATCCAGGTTGCTACGGGAGATAGCGGAAGACTAGACAACAACAGTGAGTTGGTTGTTCACAGCGGCCATGATGGCTACGTGTACAGCCAAGAGACTGGTGACAACTACAATAATGCTAACATATCGGCTTACATACAGCTACCATATCTGTACCTTGACGACCCCGCCCTGCGCAAGATTTTCTACAGACTAAAGCTGATTGTTGATGTGGAGGGTAGTGCTGTAGCAGAGCTAACTACAACGCTTCTTTTAGATGACAATGATTCCACTATACTCCAACCTTCGGGTCTTGATATGACCTCCAGCATACCCACTGATGTGGCTGTGTACGGATTTACAGGTGGAGTAGGTACGGGGTCGTTATACGGAACTATGGTGTATGGACAGGGCGCGTCAAAAAACTATCGTACAGGACTTGTTGGGGGCGGACAAAACGGCTCTCTGAAGATTTCCAGCAATGATACCCTACCGTCATACGCTATACAAACTGCAATATTAGAGTATGAACTAGGAGCTAGATAATGCCAACATTCTACACCAGACAATCCGCCGCAGAGATTGTTGATGGACAGGTTGCTGACGCATCTGACTTCAACGATGAATTCGGTGCGATTGTAACAGGGTTTGCCAACGTATCTAGTTACGTAGACTCTTGGTTTACTGGAACAACGAGCGGCGGGGGCCACACACACACAGGAACGGCAGATGATGGCCCACTAATTATTCTGACAGGCACCGCAGCAGTTACTGGGGTTACGGGCGTACTTGCACCACAATTCGGCGGCTTACATTCCATAGGAGCAGACCCAACCGTTAACGACGACACTCCTAATTATCAGGTCGGTGGTATGTGGGTTAACACTACAACAGACAAAATCTACGTTTGTGTTGATAATACAAATGGTGGTGCCATCTGGTCAGAGGTATCACATAGTGCGGCTGTAGATGAAGGACAACTGGCTTTATTCTCGGAGATTATATTATAATGACTACAATTACACCTATTCCATTTACTGGGTCAACTAATGGCAGGGGCATTCTGGTTACAGCCACTGCAACAGCCGGGACTCTGATCCACACTGCTCACGCCTCTGCGGAGGATATACCGCTTTTGTATGCAGTTAATAATCATACTGCCGACATCATTATTCATGTAGAGTGGGGAGGTACTACTGACCCAGGCGATACGATCCCATTCAAAATCCCATTTGACTCGGGCTTGTATCTGATTACACCACCAGG
>TARA_R110002153_G_scaffold55616_8_pt1 | contig 18267 bp, 22 predicted proteins | sample TARA_R110002153 | Tara Oceans TARA_R110002153 (sample SAMEA4398193) | marine metagenome | biome: Polar Biome; feature: [SRF] surface water layer (ENVO:00010504); material: water (ENVO:00002006), including particulate matter (ENVO:01000060) such as... | depth 5 m
GTGGATGCTTGAGAAGAAAGACGGACCTGTAAAGACAGAAGAAAGTGCGAATGAAAAGCCATGGTTCCTTTTTGAAGAACATGGACTATCAGTTGCTATCTTACAGAACAACTCGGAGTGGTCTCGCTATGGTGAGCCAATCACACCATACCGTTGGCAACGCAACTACCACTTCTTCGGTAACGAGAAGAGCGAATTCATGGATGCTCAAAAGATACTGAGAATTACAGTCACCGGAAAGAACGCCGATGATTGGTCTGTCCCGCAATTGTTTTCAACCTGCACGCTAAAGGTAAGAGCGCAAGGCGCAACACCATCAAAGGGTTGGGAGGATGTGTATAATGCATTCCCGTTCCCTGCGGCTGTCACATACGGTAACATCCTTGACGATGAATACATGGACGCTATCAAACCGGAACGGTTGCTACTTACAGCAGACGCATTCGTGAAAGACTTGTCGACTCTTGGTGAAATCTACGATACTAAGAGCGAAACCATCGCAGGGTTTCAAAATCCTATCGGACCAATGGTTCTCATCAAGGCTAAGGTGAGTGACCTTCGACTTGAACCGAGTGACTATGAATACGACCCGACCGGACACACTTACTTCTTGCGAGTGACTTCTTTCGACCTCATGCGCTCCTTCGGTGAAGGTAGCCGAAGAGACATTGGTGTAGGGGTTCACGGATTCCTCGGTGATGAAGGACACCCATTCGATGTTGCGACTGACGAAGGCTACAAGCCTTATGCTGTCAAGTCAACCGTCATCATATATGGTCGTCTTGCTATGACCCTAAAGGATGAAGGACCAATCCCTAAACTGAACGCGGTCGGCATCTACGCCGTTCCTCGTCTTGCTATTCCCGCAGGTGAAGGTGGAGACACCACTGTTGGACAATATGGAGAGTGAAATATATGGCAAACTTAAATGATTTGAAACTACAAGCAGAAGCAGAAACCAAGAACGAAGTTGCGCAAGCAGATGTTCTCGCCCCCGTTCCGGGGAGCGAGACCACGCCCGTCAAAAGCGCGCCTATCGCTCAAGGGATATGGGGAGAAATCCTAACCGCCGCAGACGAAATACCGGACAACCAAACTTTCATGGGTCTCGTTGGCCCCGAAGGTTCGGGCAAGACCGGAGTAGTCCTCGACAGCCTTACTGATGAAGAAATTGCAAACGATGAAGTTATCTTCGTGCTTGACTTTGATGGTGGCGGACAAACAATCCGAGCCACCCATCATCGTGCAAACGCAAGAAACATCCGTGTTCTATCCCCGTGGGTGATGCAGGACCAATCGAGAGACGCTTTCGATTATCCAGCCACACATGCGCGAGTTATGAACATCGGCAGAACACTCGTTGATTGGGCTAACAAACCCGGTGACAAGCCACGACTGAACAGCGTTCTCGTCACAGGGTTGGACCAGTGGGACAGTGTTGCGACCAACTGTATGTTCATTGAAGACTTGGGGACAGCACCCGATGGTATCGGTGCTAAAATCAAGCCTCATGAACAAATCGGTATGCGGTTCAATTGGCAAATTCGCTCGACTCGTTTCCATCAACTCACAGCAATTTGTAAAGTGCTGATGGGTTTTGGAGTGCGCGTGTATTGGGAGACTCACTTCAAGGACATCCAAGACAAGTCCGGGGCTATCATCGGAAAGAAACCCGCATGGGAGAAGCAGACTGCCAACCACCTTAACCAAATCATTTGGTTCCACAAGAGCAAGGTGCGCGGAGAAGACAACTCACCAACAGGCGAGATGCGATACGAGGTCGAATTTGTTAAGAGCAGAACCAACACGGTATTGCTCGACCAACGCCGACTCATCATGAGAACCAAGAAGGGTGAAGCACCACAATGGTTTGGACTACCGGAACTTCAAGAGGGTAAAGTATGAATAACAACACAAACGAAAATAACGACTATCCGAAAACAGGAGCGCCAGCGCATAACAACAGTAGACCGCGCGGGATTGATTCAGCGAGTCCTCTCACTGATAAATACCCGCCTTATGCACCCGACCCTGCGTGTATGGACTGTGGTGGTGAAGGTAAGATTTGGGTGCAAGTCACCCGATACAACCGTGACGATGAGCCGGAATGCCTTGACTATGAGTGGGAACCCTGTAATTGTATCTTTGAATACATGACTGTCGAAGCCGACAAAGCATGTCCAGCATGTAATGGAACAGGTGAGGTAGAAGAAGCGCATATTGCTGATAGCGAGATGATTACTACATTCTACGCTTGCGTCTGTTTGAGATATATACCTGCACGAGCCGTGGAGGATGATGCCAAATGACCGCCGAGCCTAACAAATACCCAATACATATAAGTCAAAGCGGAAAGTCAAACACCTACTTGTGTGGAGACAAGTTAGAATATACTCCTGCACCCGTTCGATTGATGGATGATAACGAATGGCATAATAGGCGACCTTTGTGTCCCAAATGCGCGAGTCAGCACTTTGCTATACATGGGGAGGTGGTTTCATGGCCGCCCAAGTAGTTGTAGACCGAGCAAAACTACTCGCGTTCATCAATGGCTTCGGTAATAACATTGAGGATTTACTTTTGGAGATTAAAGACAACCGCATACGAGGCTCAGTTGACACAGCCACCCATTACTGCTCAAAGAGCATGAGTGTAATGGTGACTGCTGATGTCACCTACAAACCCGGTAAGGTCTACATCAGTGATGTGTCCAAGGTCGCGACTTTCCTTAAGTCCTTTTCGCAAGACTTATGTATAGTGAACCAATGGGACGGCTCTCTTAATTTGAAGATTGGAGGCGACTCTTTGCAGATTCCGAGCCACACACACATCCGTTCAGCCTTAACTTTGGGGCGCGCTAAGTCAGCCGTCGAGCAAATGATAGCATGTAATTACACGAAGATTGGACCCTCTCTCTTACAGGTTAATGGTTCAATCAACATGGATAAACTCACCGGACTTGGTGTTGCTGTCAAGGTAGCAGGTAAGGATGCACCCTGCCGTATCAAGGTGTCACCTGTTGATTCCGAAATGGTTATCAGCGTGGGACATATTGTTGGTGGTGCGAATGTCATTAGAGTTGTTGAGTTGGGTAACGCGTGGGGCAATGAAGAAGTAGTAACGCACTTCGGTTCCCACCTACCCAACACACTCGCGTGTATGGACAGTGGTGTCGTGGACTTCTATGTAGGAGACAGCGCCGCCCTTGTTCTGCAACACCAAGAGAAAGACACCTTGCTTATCCTCAAGCACCAACAGGGGGTTAACTGATGATTGCTGATGCTATTTACAGTGATGATGAAGCGCCGGATATTTACACACGCTATCGTATTGATGGTGAGTTGTGTGAAGATATGGTGAAAGGATTCAAGCCTCATTTCTACATCCCGCAATCAACACCGGAGTTTCGATTGAAAGGATTAACGCGTTCATACCCTCAAGCAGAAGTGGATAAGGATAAGACTTACAAAGCGCTTGATGGGACCCCACTCTATCGAGTAAGCACTAACTCACCTGCCGATATTTACAGAATGGGGAACATGTTTTCTAAGACTTACGAGGCTGATGTTCGGTATGTGGACCAATACCTTATCGAGAATGTGCCGAACATGCCGAAGTGGAAGCCGCGCAAGTGGTGGTATGATATTGAATGCAACACAGGTGAAGACAAGTTCACTACTGTCATTGCTGTCATTGACTCCGACATGGATTTACCCGTTGTCTTTGCATGGGCTGACGAACGAACCAATTGTCCTCACGAAACCCCACCGGGGAGCGTGACTAAGCGGTGCAAAATTCGTGACACAGAATACAGGTTGCGCCTCTTTGATTCCGAGAAGGCAATGTATGATGGGTTCATTGAGTTCCTTCAAGCGCGCAATCCCGACATGATGATTGCTCACGCAGGAACATTCTTTGACATACCTCACATGATTGAACGCCTTGACAAGATTTACGGTCATGGTGGCGCGGCTAAGTTAAGCCCCCTCGGTATCATTCGTTATCCTAAACAGGGCGAGAGATACCACGCAACAGACCAACCGATTGCAGGTCGATGGCAGTTTGACACAGCCGCACCTGCGACAAGCGGGACAGGCTTTGAGCGTGTATGGAAAGACAGTGGTGGTGGACAACTACCTAATCTCAAGTTGAATACCATTGCAGAAGAGTTGGGACTTGGTTCAAAACTCACCGAAGAGATTGAGGGCATGGATGTTCACAACGGTTGGTATGAGTATTGGCCGGAGTTTGTTGACTACTGTATGCTTGACACTGTTCTCCTTCGTGGGATTGACGAAGCGCGAAATGTGACTGACTTCTATTCGGAGATGGTGCGACTGTGTGGTGTATCAATTCAATCGGCAACGAATGTGACAAACTTCGCGCGTGGTCTATTGTCTCGACGAACTCAACTCAAAGCACCGTCGCGCTACAAAGCCGAGAAGGTTGACTTAGCAGGTGCGGAGTTCATTTTGAAAGAGCCGGGGCTGTATGAGGGTGTTGCTATCGTCGACTACAAGGGTCTCTACCCATCGCTCATCACAGGACATAATCTATGCTTCACCACTAAGCGAGATGGTCCGGGTGAAGGAATCATACAACTTGAGAACGGTTCATATTGGGACCAAACCGAGAAAGGAATACTACCCGAAGTGGTTGACTACTTGTTTGAGTTCCGAGCCGAGTGCAAGCAGAAGATGAAGGATGCTGAAACAGCAGAGGAAAGAAGCGCGTGGAATACTACGCAGTCTGCTATCAAGCGCGTCATGGCATCACTGTATGGGATGACAGCACACGCCGGTTTCGGTTGGGCTGATACCGACATAGCGCACACCATTCTATCCGAGGGTCGACGGTGCATCCGTCTCCTCGATACAGTGGCTACACGACTTGGCTACAATGTCCTGTATGGATTCACGGACAGTGCGTTCATCCAAGTTCCTTTTGACGACGCACACACATTGTCTGCCCGCATCACTGATGCTGTGCAGGAGGCGACAGGGAACAAGATGCTCTTTGCTGAACTTGAAGCATACCTCCCGTATTGGTTCTTTGAGAAGAAGAACAAGTATGCAGGTAAAGTGTCGTGGCCTCCCGAAGATGTAGGTAAGATGAAATCAGCGAACTTCTTGAAGGGTAGCAGTCTTGCACCCCTCAGTAAAGTCGCCGAGCGAACCGCGCTCACCTTGATTTGCGAAGGTGAGAGTGAAGCAATTGTCCGAGAGGAGATACTCAAACTTGCACTACCTGTGCGCAAGGGAGAAGTGAACCTCAAAGAAGTGACAAAGCAAACGCGAATCAGCCGAGCGCCGGGTGAATACAAAATCCTTTCCGGTGCAAGCAAAGCCGCGCATTACTACAACAATCATATGTCTAAAGGCGACCCCTTCAAAGCAGGAGATGCTGTTAAATGGACATATGTAAAATCCGTCCCTGCTGGTAAGCCACCAACGCAAGTAGTTGCTTACCGAGAGGATGAAGAGATGGATGGATATACTCTCGATGCTAAGGTCATTCTTGACAAAGCAATTGTGAGTAAATTAAAGGGCATGTTTCAAGTCTTGGGTTGGGACTTAGGAGCCGCCACAGGAGAACCCCGACCCGCAATATATTGGTGATACCATGAAAAACGAAAACGAAAAAACAAAAGAATTAGAAGCCCGAATAGTTGAACTTGAAGAACTTGTTCAAAATGTGAATGATGAAGTTGACGCGCTGTGCGGTAACACGGAGAGGATTGATGAAATCATTTCCTACTGGAATGCTCATCATCCTACTGACATGATATTCTCGTCAACAACAAATAATAAAAAGCAATACGCTATGAGCGATGAAGCATGGAAGAAGGCTACCCATATGCCTCATCCGAGAGATAAGGTGCGCAAGTTTAATCCATCAACGGGGGAAGTTGAGTGAGTAATTATCCCGACGGAACGAACATGGGTGACTACGATGAATACTTTTTTCCTAAGATGGAATGCGGTCATTCATCCGATGATGGTTGCAACTGTTGGTGTGATGGTGGCCGTGATACCTCGCCCCATCAAAATGAGCAATGCACAGGTGAAAACTGTGAATATCTGCAATGCCAATCATGCTTCTCATCCACAGAAGAAAAAGAGTATTTGATTAAGAACCTTCAACGGATGGACTTGAGAGGTGCGCCTATGTGGGTTGACAAGAACGAGACTAAACCGCTACGCTTCATCCCACAAAATAAATTAGAAGAAGCGCGAGTGTGCGATGGTTGTTATGCTGAATACATTGAAGAAATTAAAACTAAGGAGTTGATTAAATGAGAGAATGCGCAAAAAGAAATTGTAAATACGAAGCCCCGAAAGGACATAGATTCTGCGGAATGAAACTTTGCGGACATGTTCATGATGAGAACTGCAACCACGAAAACAAATGTGTGGACTGCGGTTCACCCGATACGGGTGGGTCTTCGCGATGCGACAATTGCTTCGATGCTAAGGTGGAAGAGGAATGAGCGTCAAGATTTACGACGACGGTTCCTCCTATGCTTGGACTCCCGAAATGGGTAAAGAAGGTGTCATAATTCGGATGAGTAAGTCAACGCTTACTTCGCCTTCGTGGTGCGCTCAGCAACTATGGTTACAGCATAACTACCCGCGCAAGCAGGAGTTGGTGAAGCACCTTGTTCTCGGAGACGATGTTCACAATGGTCTTGAGATGTTCTATGACAACCTTGAGTCGAGTGATGATATAGCAGACCTACATCATCGAGCAAAGAACGGTTCGGACATCTCACGGAATCTTCTCAAGTTCATCCCCAATAAGGATGCTATCGTTGAGAACAGAAGAAGTGAGAACAAGGACTTTCCGTTCTATGACGACGACTACTATCGAAACATGGAGTGGCTTATGGATTACGAGACCGCGCGTATGGCAATGGCTAAGACTGCTATGCCTTTAGCGAATGAAGTTCGATTGGAACTCAAGCGCGAAGTCGAAGTCCCCGGCTATGGTTCTATACCTGTTCAGTTCGTTGGAATCATCGACCGAGTGTTTGAAGCACCCGATGGTGGGCTGATGGTTTTTGAGTTGAAGACGGGTAAGTGGAGTGACGCTAAGTTGTCGGGCATGCGTAAAGAAATGTCTTACTATAAATTCCTTATTGAAAATGCAGACCCCGCCTTTCTTATTGAGCAGGGTATTGATAGACCCGTCACCCATTGGGGATGGAGGTATTCATCCGCCGACCATTGGAACATCGAGCCTATCAAATCAGTAAGTGAGAGAAGCATGATGAAGTCTATGCGCGACCTTATCAAGATGTATCTTGAAGAGGATTTTCCTGTGACTAAAGCGGATTTCAAGTGTGGCTATTGTCAATACCTTGAGTTGTGTCCTAAGTATGCAATAGAGGTGAGTGAATGAAACCCTGTGAACTATGCGGAGATGTGAAGGCTGATGGTATGCGTTTCTCTAAGCGCGCCGCTTGCTTTCCTTGTATTGACAGGCTTCTTGAGTTTGCTGTTACAGCAGGGATGTTCTTTGAGGAGGGTGACGCGTGAGCGTCCTCAACTTACAGTTCCCAAAAGAAGTTGGTTTATTCCGAAAGATTGTCCACACTCAAAATGAGTTTGAGAATTATTGGAGCGCTCTGCGCAACAGTCAATGTGCTTACATGTCGGTGTATTCTTTTCGTGCCGTGAAACCAAATGGTCGTCGCGCAGAATACAACACAGCGATAGTGAGTAATTTTGTTTTGGATTTCGACAAGAAGTATCGCAAGGGTAGCAACATGATTGAGGTCGAAGGTGATGAGGTCGTAGACCAAGTGGCACGACTCCATCAATACCTACTCGACAAGAACATCAAGCATGGTGTATGGTTCAGCGGCAATGGCTTTCATATTTGGATTGGGCTTGACAAGACTCATCTACCAACAAGCGGTATCGAGGTGTCTCACATCAAGGCCGCGGGTCGCAAGGTCATCAATGCGTGGAAAGCCGATATGGAATTGTATTGCATGGACCCGACAGTGCCATTCGACATGGCTCGTATGATTCGTGTTCCTAATTCATACAACGCGAAACAGCATGTTCTTCGATGGAGCATACCTGTCACTACTCAAGACTTGACCTTGAGTTGGGATGAAATATGTGAAATGGCAGACGCGCCTAAGAACTCAGCGCAGTATTATGGAGAGGAGGGTGTGAACCTACCTGTCTCCGAGGTGCGAAAGAAGAACTTTCGTGTCGATGATGGTGAGGTTGTTCAGTTCGATACGGTGAGCATGGGTAAAATCAAAATTCTACCCTGTCTTATGGAGGCCGCATGTCAAGTGGGTAGCAACCCACCACATGTGAGCCGCGCAAGCCTCGCTATGTATCTTGGTGCGAGGCTACGAAACTTCATGGCTGTTGGCAGGACTACATCACAGATGCGTGAGAAGCATGTGGCTACTATCTCGGAGTTCTTAGGCTCTTTACAATGGGCTGACTACGATGAGGGTATCACTACTTACCACACCAAAACAATTGTGGACGGTGGCTATCAAGAGTCATGCGCAAGTTTGATGGGTAAGGGACTTTGCATAGGAAAATGTCAACTATGGGACGGGACAGGCGAGCATAATGAAAGGGAGGCGGTTTGAATGGTGGGAACTACTCTTGGCATTATTATGTATCGTTGTTTTGCCACCACTTTTACTCGTCTTATACCCCATTCATTTCGTAAGAAGGGTGATGTTGGATGAGTAAAAGGAATTCAAGACCTATTCGATACATCACTAAGGTGCTTGAGGAGAATGGACCTTTACCTACTAACGCTATCTACGCGGCTGTGAAAGAAAGGTGGCCGAGAACTTGCCCGACCGTGAAGCAGTTGAATAATCTCTTGGCTGGTCATAGCGAGTTTATTGATACAGGAACTACCTTACCACTCGATACTAAATTGTCATCGTCTAATGTAGGAAACGGTGGTTATCTCGTTAAGATTTGGAGGTTGCGCGAATGAACCCTCTCGTTATTGACACCAATGAGAGAGGTCGACTGCCCGATGCTATTGAGAGACGCGCGAAGTCACGCTCTCCAAGAGTAGATATTTTGAGAGAGCGACTTGTTAACGGAGACTACCGTTGCGGGGAGTGGCTCATCGAAGCCAAGAGTGTTGATGACTTAATGCAGTCAATGCGAAACGGGCATCTCATGAGACAACTCGATAACATGGACGCCAACGCAGGTAATTTTGGACTTGTTGTTTGGGGAGACATAGCAGATTATGTTAGCCAAGCCAAAGCAAGAGGTTCTAAAATTACTTACAGCGCGGCTCTAAAACAGATGACCGGATTCCTCGGACGAGTAGTGGCTGACTTTGGTTGCCTCATATATCGCTCACCAAATGTGGGTGAGGCGGCGGCATTCATGGTGGCTCTCCACGAGAAGACATACAAGAAAGCAAGTAAACACGGCGCGCAAGCCGTTAGGCGTGTAAGCACGAACGATGTGCGCTTAGACATGTTGCTTACAATACCCGGCATCGGCGCAGAAATGGCCGAGGCTGTCATCAAAGCATGTGGTTCTATCGAAGAGGCCGTGTGTGGGGATTGCTTGAGAGAAGTTCCCCGTATGGGAAAGGCGCTACGCAACCGTGTAGTCAATGTTCTCACAAGCGAAGAAGAAGTAAGGGTGGAGAAAAAATGAAATCTTTTTTAATTACTCTCTCCTTACAGGACGGAAACAGGAAAACAGGAAATGGTTATAGGCTGAACGGGACCACGGGGGATTACCCCCCTCAATCATCAGCCACAAAACAAGGAGATAACAAGCATGAAACAGAGACAATGGAATGAGTATAGCGTAGTAAAAGAATTCCCCGTAATGAAGGATTATTTAGACCGATTTAGAAAGACCTCGTTTTTCAACGAAGTCCCCGGCCTAATATCTTTCTTTTACCTACAAGGGCAAGCAGTAGTAGATGAGGTGCGCATCCCCGTTTGGGCGAGTGCGCTTGACCCTCGAATACATGTGTTTTGGATTCAAGCCACTCGGTCGGGTAAGACAATCGCGTGGGAATTTACAGGAGAGATTGCAAAATTAGCAGGTCTCGAAACTGAAATGTTTACCAGCGGGACAGACTCGGCGCTTATCGGTTCGATTGATTCAATCCCCGATGATGACGGTGGGTATATCTCAGTCGAGAAACCCGGACTACTCGCGGGTAAGAAGTGCTTGAACTTTGATGAGGGTTCAATCTTATTGCAACCCAACCCTAAGCAATTCTTTTCCGAAGTGATTCTGTATCTCCAACAGGCTATGAACACTGTTGGTAGCCACAGTAATACTTTGACGAAGCACATGAAGAACGGTAAAGTGGAGACAGAATCCCGCGTATCGTTTTGGATTACTTCTTTCCCACCCGCGGGTGTCAAGGACTATGTTCTCACGAAAGGTTTGTTTCAGCGAGTGCTGATTCTTTACCGACCATGGAGTGAAGACATGAGACAAGCGGTATCGGAACAAAGAATGTCCGGTGTGTTCAAGAATACTATGGAGGAGGTCGCATCACTTGAGGATATTGCGCAACACTTCATTGACTTGAAAGACCGCGTAAGGTCTCGTTTGCTATCGAAGTCCAACCTCACCCATGAGGCGTGGGGTAATATGATTCCGAAGGAGAAAGAAGAAGTATCTCGTGCGATGATGCATGAGATGTTCACACCCGATGCATCATTTGAACCTCAACTGATGGCCGCGGTAGACAGTTACTACACACTGATAAGAGGAATGGACAAGCACTTGAGTGATGTAGTTTGTTCTTTCATCCCCAATGTGCTATCCTACACTGTTCTCTTCGCTACCCACATTGCGATGATGAGAGTTATGCGTGACGACATTGGTGTAGAAGACACATGGACTGTCACTGGTGATGATGTCGAGATGGCCGCAGAAGTCATTTATGATATTTACGAACAACTTGTTCTTTGGCTTGAGTCCGAAGTCGAAGTTGGCGCTAAGGCGGCAGAGAAAGCGGCGACTATTCAAGGATGGATGAAGGCATACAAGGTTTGTCAATCAACAGACATCGAAGGCAAGGGCGAAGGATGGGTGCTTAAGAGCGATTTAATGTCTCGTTATCAAAACCAACAAGGGCGAAGTAAGTCAGCGGCTTACGAACGATTCAAGCAGGTCCATGATAAGTTCCAAACGACAAGACAGGGAGCGCTTAAGACGGCATACATCCGACCAATGGAGGAATCAAAGTGAGTAAGATAATGGCGTTGGATATTGAAACGGGCAACTACTCATACGAAATTGGAGGATGGGATAAGACCCATCTCTTTGAGCCGACAGTGGTAGCAACATGGGATGGCACAAACGCGCACATCTTCTCTAAAGAACAAGTGGATGTCCCTAACGCTAATGTTCATCCGCTACATCCGAGGGTGTTAGGTGAACATCTCAAGAAGCATGTTGACGCAGGTGGTGTCATCATCGGCCACAACATACGGGGGTTCGATTTACCCGTCCTCCGTGACGCTCTCGATATGCATTACGCAGGAGTCCTACTGAGAAAGGCGAAAGAGAATAAGAACACAGTGATTGATACATCATGGAGTCTTCGTTCAAGCGCGGGTCAAGCGGTGTCACTCGATGATGTGTGTAAACACACTCTTGGTAAAGGCAAGGAGATTATGCATTCCGAAGACGCGCCTGTTGCATGGCGTGAAGGTAAGTATGCAGAAGTGATGAAGTATTGCTTACAAGATTGTCAACTCAACTACGACCTATTTGAACACGGTCGAAAGCAAGGAGTAGTGAAAGCACGAGATATAAATTCCGGCATGGTGACAGATTACGAAGTGCTTTGGAAATTGGAGGAATGAAAATGACTGATGAAAGAAAAAATGGAAGAGAAGCCCAAATTAGCAACATACGAGCCGCTGTGAATATCGCAGAAACCGTGAGGTCCACACTTGGACCCGCGGGTATGGACAAGATGCTTGTTGATGAACAAGGACATACAATTGTCACGAACGATGGTGTCACGATTCTTCGTGAACTTGATACCGCGCACCCCGGTGCGAAGATGATGGTTGGTATTAGCCAAACGCAAGAGCAAGTTTGCAAAGATGGAACGACGAGCGTTGTTGTTCTTGGTGGACAGATGCTTGCGTTGAGTGAAGGGTTATTGTTGAGAGGTATTCATCCTCAAACCATTGTTCGTGCTTACAACCGCGCAAGCGTGATAGCGTTAGAGGGTGTTGAAGCACAGCGGCTCACCGCATCTAAATCAGCAGGTGATGAATTGGCAGTAGCCAAGACAGCACTACGAGGTAAAGCGACAGAGAGCCACTTAGAAGATGCGGCTTCGCTTTGTGTTGAAGTTTCGACAGCGGTTGAGGGCGACCTTGACCGTGTTCGTATCATCACCCAAGCAGGTGGTTCGATGAAGGATTCGTATTGGAATGCAGGATTGATACTAAGCAAAGACTTCGCTGACCCTACGGTTGCTGATGATAAGGCTTTCAAGGATGCGCGAATCTTACTACTTGACGGTGGGCTTGAAGGGTTTGACTTTAGTGATGTTCAAATGCAAGTCACTGACCCTGCTCAACTTCAACAAATCAAAGACGAGGAGTTCCAAATGCTCGGACACGCGGCTCAAGAAATTAGCAACAGATGCGATGTTCTTTTTGTTCGTGATGGTGTGCATGAAGCGGTAGTGAAATATCTATCCGCCAAAGGTGTTGCGGTTGTAAGCCGACTTCAACAGTCCGACATGGATGCTCTAACCCGAATCACAGGCGCGTCTTGTTATCACAGATTTACTGATGCTGAGGAAAACCAACTCACTGTTATGGGTTCGGTTATCAAGCGAGAGCGTATTGGCGACCTTGACTATGTATCTGTGATGGTGCCGGATGCGACTGTTGTTACGATGGTTGTTCGTGGTGCTACCCGACAAACGCTTGATGAATATGAAAGAGCCTTTGACGATGCTCTCGGTGTAGTGTGCCTTTACATGGGTGATACAGGAGACGGTGTTCTCGCAGGTGGTGGTGCGGCGTTGTCTAAAGCCTCGGTTGCAGTTCGCAAACATGCTCAAGACCAAAGCGGTTTGAGTGCGCGTGAAAGAATGTGTCTTGAAGCGTATGCTGATTCACTTGAGATTGTCCCCGCGGCTATCGCCAACAATGCAGGTATGGACCCGCTTGATGTTGTCATGGAGTTGCGTTCATGTCCTCACCATCATGGTCTATATATTGACGATGACGGTGTTGGTTCTGTGTGCGATACATTTGAGCAAGGCGTTGTTGAACCAACCCAACTCATACGACAAATCATCGCAAGTGCTACGGAGGTCGCAACGGCTATTCTACGCATTGATGACATCGTAGCGCGTAAGGGATGATGAGTATGTGGGCCGACGCTTTGGTTATCTTAGCGGGGTTGATTGCTCTTGAAGTATCTTATCGGATTGTCAATTTGATATGGTTTAAGACGAACAACCTCGCGGGTGAGATTGACTGCGAAGAAGAGTGATTTTATGTTGCCCGAAAATAGCGTTGATGCTTATGCTTTTTGGACTGTCATAGTAATTTTTGCCGTTGTTGTAGGTAATTTGGTTTATGAATCTCTATTCCTAAATTGGACAGACAGATTCCGTGTTAAGAATAAATGCCCTGCCCCATGTTGCGAAGAAGAGTGATTTCAACTGCGATGGCTTCCAAGCCACGCGTGATGCATGACCCACGAATAAGACATTAGGATGAAGATGATGATACCGAAGGTTAATCCTACCCAATCACCTTTCTTCATCAACTTGATGTGAAATGATAAGCCCCGCAAGGACACGGGTAAACCCCATAACCGTTGCCCATCAATGATGCGTCTTGGTATGCTTCTTCTTCATCACTGTATGCTTTCTTCGATGGTGTAGGACATTTTTGGGCTTTCACAAGCACCGTCTTCTTGAGAGTGCCTCGTTCTTTGAAATGCCTCGCGCGGTTAGCATGCATGTCTTCGGGAACGATAGTGCCTCTCGCTGTGTGGCTCATGTCTTTACCACCCTTACCTGCTACTCCGCGATTGCGTCTTTCTTGGGTTAATTCAGTTCGATACTTTCTGCGTTCCGGTGACGACTCATACTTGGTGTCGTAATCGTGTTTGTGTTTCTTCGCTTCGGGTGATACTGCCTCTTTCAACAACCGCATAGCGATGTCCATTGGTTCGCCACGCCTAAAAATTTCAGCATGTGGGTTTATCATTGGGCGACCTGCCCCCGCTAAAGGTGTCATATTGAATGTAGGTTCTCCTTGATATGTGTTTCCCTTCACATCTGTTTGTGCTAATCTATCTTTTCTTGTATCACCTGTTGTTGGAAAACTTGGAGTTGAGTTTTTTAATTTACCAAGTTCTCGTTCATCATAATATGACACCATATCATCTTCACTCATAGGTTCATGTTCTTGGTGAAATCGTTCACTCGAACCTAAGCCTGTATTATCACATACTTCGCATCCACTACCTTGACATGCTCCGCAAAAATTAGGTAATTCATCATCCTTGAGCAACTGCATAGCGATGTCCATTGGTTCGCCTGTTTGAATCGGCATCTCTTTTCCTTGTATTTCTTGTAGTCGTTGCGCGACTTGTTGTTGAGATTGTTGTTGAGTTTGAGGAGTCATACCCTGCGCTTGTTGTTGAGTTTGAGGAGTCATAGCGTCATTCACCGAGGTGTAGCGAGGCTGTTGTCTCAGTCGAGTTTCCTGTTCAGTTTGTCGTTGGTTTTTAGGTTTCTTAGCCAAATCTTTGAATCTGTGCTTTGTGTCCGACCTCTGCGAAAGGTATTCTGCGACACCCTCTCTACTATTTTGGTCGCTTTGATGTGCGCCAAATTCGTGTGCGAAAGTCCTAATTTGGTCTCTTCTCTTTCTTCTTTCTTTACTCTCGTCGTGTTCTTTTTGGTTGAGTGGTGGTTTTGTCTTATCCATTGCTGGTTCAAGCGATGCCAGCAACTCTCTAATTGCTGATGAAGTATTATTATCGAAGTCATCATCATCATCATCATCATCTATTGCAGGGTATTTTAATTTCACCTCCTCCTCCTCCGGTCCGTGAGTCTCATCAAGCCAATCATTTATTTCTCCATCTATCGCTTCGTGTGTGTATTCATGACCCATTGTGTTAGAGAAACGGTCAATGGATTCATCGCTATCATCCATACCTCTCACATCCGCGCCGATGTAAGTGCCTGTCTGTGGTTGTTGTTCGCCCCACAGCGGATGTTTCATGCGTTCTTCTTTATCTGCGGGTTGTCTGCGCGGAACTGAACCACCCTGCATGTAATCACCCGGTTCTATTTCAGTCACGCTCGATGGTTGGCCCTCATAGGCACCCTCCTCAGCCGCGGTGTGATTGAATTTAAGTTTACCGCGTTCGTTGTAAACCCAATGGTCGCGGTCGGCATCTACGCCCCGGAACCGATTTTGATTTCGGGTGTCTCTAAAATGGTCTTCTATATCACCATCTCTCATTTCGCCGTGATGTGTGCGGAACCCGCGCTTATCCGCGTCAGCCTCACCGATATAGACTCCCATTTTATCCATGTCTTCTTTCAACAAACGCATAGCGATGTCCATTGGTTCTCCTGCGCGTATATCGGGGTGTCTCATACCCTGCATTGTTGTCGAAGGGTTGCCTTGTTCATCAACAAGTTGCGATATTTGCTGTGGGCGCGGCGCGTCTATTGTTGTGTTTGGTTCAAAGTTAGGGTCGGGAGCCATTGGGAACAAACCTGCTATGCCCGGTCCCCCGGCGTTAGGGTCTCTGTCTTGGTCTGTCTGTGATGTCCTTGTAGGTGTCACTTCACCAACTTTTTGTTCAGTTAACTTTTCTGTTTTGTAATGAGGGAGGTTATGGTCTTGTAGCATTTCGGGAGTGTTCGCTACACAATCTTCTGTTGAGCATCCTACTGCGCCATCATCTGTATATATTGTATGACCTTCTCCACAATGCTCACATGGTCTACCTGCATCCTCTATCTCTCTATCTCCTTGAATCGGCTTACCCTGCATATCATAAGATGTGGGGTTGGTCTTAGCAGGATGGTCGGGATTCATTTGCGCGTCTGCGTATGAATCCCCTAATTGTCTTCGTTTCTGTGTATATTCTTCGGGGGTGAGTGGTTCTTCATCCTTTTTCTTTATCATACCAAGCATTTCCATCTCTTCGATAAGCCCGCGCTTGAACCCATACCCTGTGTCAAGTTCCTGCTGGTTGTCATTAACGACCTGCTGTATGTCTTGGTCGGGTTGGGGTAGCGCTTGTGGTTGGGGTAGCGACTGCTGACCCGGTTGCATCATTCCCGCGCGCTCTTCCTCATACTTCGCTCGGTCTTTCTCTTGCTGTTTCAGTTCCTTCTGCTTCTCCTCTAAGCGTTGAATGTATTGACTGACTTCGGATTGTAGACCCGCGCTCTCTCCATCAAGGTTAGTTTGCGGGGAGGGCTGAGTCAAGTTCATCTGCCCCGGTTGCGCGGCGGCTTGTTTCATAGCCCTCTTGTTCTTGATGACAGAGAAAGCAACATCATTCGGATTCAATTTTCATCACCTCCGGTTTGCCATGTTTAACCCAACACTTCATACAGAAACCAAAGGGTTGTAGAATCTCACCACCATAGTAGCAACAACTTTTCCATTCCCAACTACCCATGCTACCGCGAATCACTGTAATCACTTCAAGCGGATTTTCTTTTTCATACCTTTGAGTAATTGAAATGCGATGTCCATTGGTTCACCTGTTGCGAATTGAGAGTATTCGGGCAGGTCTTCTTCTTCTTCTTCTTCTTGAGGAGAAGATAGTGATTGAGGGATTTTTGGCATAACGCGACCAAGAGGTTTGTCTAAATCGCCACCCGCGAATCCACCCATTGTCTTACCGGAGTGTGCGAAGTCTTGAGTGAACTCGGCAGAAGGTTGACGGCTTATGTCATCCCGACCCTGCACGCGCGATTCTTCATCATCCCGACCTAACCGCGACAAAGCCTTGTCGCTTGGTGTGAAACTTCGCGCTTGTAGAAGTCTTTGTTGGAGTTCGGGTGGGTAATCCTCAAAGGGAATGCTGTCTCGGCGGGAGTGAGCATCCATGCCCTCCTCTTGCTCTTGGGAACTACCATCGTCCGGTGAGTTATCTTCTCTCTCATAGTGGCGGTCTTGGGACTTGTCCTCGCCAAACATACCTCTATCTAATCCCCTTTGTTCCTTATCTGCTTGCCGTTGCGCGTAGCGCTTTCCGCCTAATTCCTTCATCGCATCCTTGAGTGCGCCTATATCTACGCCGGACTCGTTGATGTTTTCTCGCGTTAATTTACCCGGCGGGATTTTCAACTTGGTGGCTAAGTGTTGCAAGTTTTCATTCGTTATCTTGCTACCCTTTTCTTTGGTTTTACGGTTGTAGTCTCCGAGTGAATTGCTTTTGACCCATCGGTCATAGACCTCAAGGTCGAGAGGGTTTGGTTTCTGTGGTGATGATTGCTTCTTAGGCATACGCTTTGATTGAGAGCCACCCTGCGATTGCTTAGGCGCGAATCGAAGGTTTTGATTAACGCCGCTTTCGTTATTGGTTTTTGATTGATTGATTTTATCATTGAGTTCGGGTGAGGCTGTTCCTTCTTCGTATGCTTTGTCCTCTTTTGCGCGTTCTGCTCTTCGAGCCACACGCGCTTGGTGGGCCTTCTGCCTTTCTGCTCTCCTTCTTGTGTCGTTCTTAAGGAGGTTCATTGCTTTCTTTACCCCTTTCTTGTTCGGCTCTTTTCGTGGGCCGGGTCCCATCTTTGGGTGTTTACCAATGGCGATGACTAAGACGGCATTCTTACCCTTCTGTTCTTTGTTGGGTTTCATAATCTCCTCACCTTTCTTAGACATCTAAATCACTTATCCTGTGTTTCTTGAATTTGTTTTTTGTAAGGCGCGACTCTTGCCATAAGTGTCCACACGACGGACACTCCCAAATCAGCACACGCGTATCTCGTTCATGAACATACCGGCCTTCGATTCGTCGCGCGAGAACATTTCTCTTACAGCCCCCGCAACTTTGACTTAATCTTTCTTTTAATTGTCCCATAATATAAACCTCTGTCAAGCAACATATTCGGCCACTTGGATTTGACCAATTGTTAATTCTACATGTATGCTACTAAGATATAACCGACTACCATCCGAGTTCCAATCAAGACCTGCTGGATAGCCAAGAACGCCCGATGAATAATAACCGAGTTTGTCACCTATGTTAAGAC
>TARA_R110002153_G_scaffold14718_1_pt1 | contig 18260 bp, 5 predicted proteins | sample TARA_R110002153 | Tara Oceans TARA_R110002153 (sample SAMEA4398193) | marine metagenome | biome: Polar Biome; feature: [SRF] surface water layer (ENVO:00010504); material: water (ENVO:00002006), including particulate matter (ENVO:01000060) such as... | depth 5 m
TTTCGATCCCCTTTTTTGGTTACAGGAACTTTTGGGTATGGTGCCCATTTTTTTTTAGTTCCTAATCAAAATCTATTTCTTCATCAAAATCTATTTCATCAAAAACAAAATCATCAAATTCCTCTTGTTTTTCTACTTGTTCTTTAGAAGGTTGTAACGTCCACTCTGGCCAACCACCTAACATAGCTATTCTTTGCCAAGCTTCTGCATCATCTGCTAAAGCAGCATCTATATTGTAGTATTTTTGTAAAACTCTATCTAATGGTAAGTTAGTAGTAGCTGAAACAACTTTAGCTCCAGACATCAAAGCGGGGTTTTTTAAACTAAAACCTTCTTCATATATTTCTTTACGCATTTTTTTATTATCAAAAGGATATGCAGCTGATTTAATCCTAGATATTTTAGAACTAATAGGCGGTGAAAACTGAGTTAGCTTCCAAGCTGCGTCAACGTATTCAGGTCTTGATCTGTTAGATCTTTCGTATACGTCCATTAAAAAGTTTTTACCAACCGAAACAGCTTGTCCACCTATTCCTAAACCTCTTAGTAATCCATCAGCCATACCATTAGCTGTTCTGTATACTGCTTTTTCATCTACTGAATCATCATCATCAAATCCCATCTTAAACAAAGCGTTTTGCATAGCATTAAATATTAAGTTTTGCACAACTCCATAATAAGCTATTTTACTAACATTTGTTTTAGCATCTCCTCTACCGTTAGCTAAGTCTTGAAATGCTCTCTTCTGCAGCCTAGCATATTGCATAGGTGTATTAGCAAACATAAGTATTAAACGACCAGCATCACTAGATTGTTGTTGAGATATTTTATCTGGTCTAGCTGACTGCTGTGACTCTTCTGAAACTTCTCTCCACTCTTTCATGGCTATTTCTTCAGCTTCTTTTTCTGTCTTACCTTCTCTCTTTACTAAATCTTTAATTCTATTTCTATAAAAGGTAGCTCCTCCAGAAGCAATAGCGAAACTATCAGCGTATTGTGTAGGTAAATAACCTTTAGATAATATATAGTTTAATACTGCTTTGGTTTTATTTTTAGCTGTAGAAGCCGCATCAGCAACTTCACTCTCTGCTATATTTATTCTTAAACCATTTCTTCTATCTACTAAAAAATCAGAGTTCATTAACTTACTAAAGTCTTTCCAATATTGTGGTTGATTTGCAAAAGCTATACCTGCTCTAGCAGGATTATTAAATCCCCAGTTTAAATAATTTACAGCAGATATAGTTTGTAAAACTGCAGACCTAGTATTGAAGAACATTATAGCTCCGTTAGATCCGTTTATGTAATCTAAAACTTTATTACTTAAACCGTCTCCTCCTTGTAGTCTATTTTTACCTAGCTTCATACGAGATAACATGTTTTCCATAGCACTTCTATATTTAGTTCCATATATAGCTTCTAACTTGTTCATGTTTTCTTGGCTATATATTTCATCAACATTTCTTTGCCACTCTTCTAAGTACTTAGTTCTTTTAGTAGTGTTAATTAAATCTATTAAATCTGTAGTGATAGTTCCAACTAACCAATTGTCACCTGGTTTAGCATATCCATCACCTTTAGTTACAGTTAATAACTGTTCGGCAAAAGACTTAAGTTTAGGGTCTTTGTTAACTATATCTAATAGTTCAGCTTTGTCTGTCTTAGATATACCACGAGGTTCACTACCTGTTTTATCAAATAAATAAACTCTTACAGCAGCTTCGTTTGTAAAGCCAGAACTGTTTGTTTTTCTAAGATCTGCTGGAACATCTAATTCTTTTTTAAGCTCTTTAAAGTCAGCCATAAGCTGCACCCTGTCTCTAGATAGATTATCGTTTGCTCTAGCAAAAGGATTTAAAACATTTTCTTTGTACCAAGCCATTTGTTTATCACCTACTTTGCCTTTACCTAGCGTTGGATATATTAAACCTAAATAATCTTCTGCACCATAAGGAATAAAGAATTTAAACTTATCTTTAGTAGCTCCTATAGTTTTAGCTTTTGCAGCAGAGTATTCTTTATAATACTCTATACCACTTTTATTTTCTAATATCTTGTTAAATTCTATACTTCTGTTTTCGCTTTCACTCAACATAGCTCTTTGAACCTTAGACTTAACATCAAGCACTGACATAGCTTCTTTAACTGCTTTAACATTTTGTATAGCATCATCTGCAAAGTAAAAATCATTATATCCTTCTGAAGCTTTACCAACTAACCACCTTGCCTTAGCTTCGCCAGTAGACTCACCTAAGCCTATAATGTTTTCTTTTTTAAATTCTAAACCTTCATTTTTTAAGAACTCATATATAGCCTCTCTTGATTCAGGTGCTCTAGCTGTTAGCACAAATAAATCTTCATTACCTCTAGCATTTTTAATTCTTTCAGCTATATCAAATAAAGGACCACGACCACCTTCTGTAACTTTATTAAAATCACTAAAGTCCATTTCCCAACCTTCTTCTTTTAACTCTAAACCTTTTTTTGCAAAATCTTCAGCATTCAATTTTATTGTCTTGCCTTCTTTTTTAGCTATAACAATATTCTTACTCGTTGCTAATGTATCATCAAAGTCAAATACTCTAATTTTTTTAACTTCTTTATTAGGGTTATTAGCAATACGTATAGCTTTATCTTGAGCCGATGCATCTTTTAAGTAATCAAAGTTATTTCTTTTTTCTGATTTAGATGTAAATGCAGGTTCGCCTTGTAATGAGTTTACTTTAGCTAATTTTTTATTACTAGCTTGCTCAGCTGCTATAGCCCAAGCTTCTCCTCTTATTTCGCCTGTTTTTAAGTCCATAGTGGCTCTCATTTCAGGATGTCCATATGTCAAGTCATTGTAATATCTATCAATACCTTCTCTACTACCTTCAGCCATACCTAATCTACCAATGTAATCATCCATAGCTTTTGGTATAATAGCAACATCATATCCTTCAAAAACTTTATCTAAAGATTCTTTACCTTTTTTATTTAACTCAAACCTTTCAATACCGTCTGCTATAGTAACTTTTTTAAGGTTAGCATCTTTCAAGTAAACATCTAATAATTCAAAAATAACTTTTTCAGCTGGCTTACTGTGTTCCCATATAATCTGTTTCTTACCGTCAGGACCTGTATTTTTCATTTTACGCTTTTCACCAGGTAGCGTTAAATAAATTTCTTTTAATGGAGCGGCAGATCTTAATACAGTGCCCATGCTACTTTTTAATTCTAAAGTAAATAAAGCTAAATCAATATTATCTATTTTACGATTTTTAAATTCGTTAGTCATGAAAATCATTTGATCTTCTACTATTTTTCTAGATTTTTCAGCAAATTTTTCAGAGTTATTTACAAGCTTTTTTACTTCAGGATTTTTATAATTAACTTCTCCAAGCTTGTTGATACCACCAGCTCTATTTATTTTATTTAAAAACCACTCAGAGTTATTTTGTGTTTTACCAAATCTTTCTATCTCTTTTCCTTTCTTACCGTTTTTGCTAACAAAATACTTACTACCTTCTTTAATTACTTTAAAACCAGATTCAGCTATTGCTTTATTAAACTTAGGTAAAAAATCAGTAATCCCAGCATAATATTGAGCTCTACCACCACCAACTTTAGCCGCATCAATAAATTGACCAGCTAAACCAAAGTTGTCAGCAACCCACTCTGCTTTGTTCTCTGCTTCTGCAATTTGATTTTTCCACATTTTTTCAGCAACTCTAGTTCTAGTTTCTTGTCTAGTAGGCTTATCCATTTCTTTAGCCATTGAAATATTCTCTGCAACTAAAAACTTTTTAATAGCTTTTTCAAAACCAAACTCCATTAGTTCAGCTTCTATAAAATCTTTTATATTAGTTCTATTAACTTTGTTTTCAACTTCAAAGTTTTTTTGCATAAAAGGAACTTCTTTTGCTAATTCACTTTTTTGAAATAATCTTTTTGCTAACTTGTTTAAATCATTGTTAGTTAACCTATACTCTGATTTAGTAATAGGATCTACAAAAGTTTTATAACCCTTGCCTTCTTTAAATTCTTGTACTAATAAATCTTTTATAACTTTATCACTGGTCATTTCTCCATAAGGTAATTTAGAAAACCTTTCAGCTATTGATCCAACATGATTTATTAAAAATTCTTTTTCAGCAAACGCAGGAAACTCTCTAGTAACGCTTTCACTAGCCATATAAACATTTTTACCTTGAGCCAGGTCTAACGCTTCATTAGCTAATCCCATATCAAGAGCAAAATCTCTTACTATCTTATTACCAATACCTCTACTGACGAGTTCCATTGCTCCTTTAATAGCTTGAGCATCTGGTGTTCTTAATTTAAAATCCCCTGCTTTTTTACCATCAATAATTCCAAAAACTTTCATTATGTCAGCTTCTGTTAAATTATCTTTTAAAACAAACACTTCGTTGTTAACACCTTTTGGTCTACCAATACTTTTGTATAAAGCTTTTCTAATATTACCAGGCAATCCAGTAGCTTTACCAGTTCCTACATCACCTAGGCTTACATACTTAAACTTTTCTTTTCCAGTCTTAGAATCAATAACTCTTTTTCCATCTAACGTTTCATATTCTTTATATATCTCTACATTATTTCTAGGTATAATATCTATAAATTTAGATTTGTTTTGAGCTAATTTCATTTGAGCACGCTGAGGCTCAGTTCCAGATAAGTTATCTTTAGGTATTGCTACTTTGTTTTCAGGTACTCCAAAAAATTTAGCTGTAGTTTTATTAGCTAAACCTTTTAATGTTTTATAGTTTTTACCTTTTAAAAACTCTTGAAAAGCTTCTGGCGTTTGTGGTAAGTTATTTCTTACTTCCTCTATAGCTTCTGCTCTTAACTCAGATGGCAATATATCTAATGGATTAGTTCTTCCAGCTTGAAATGGTTCTGGTGCTACAACAAGTTCTTTACCTTTTTCTGCTCCAGTATATTCTCCTCTTGCTGCTTTTTCAGCTAGTGCAATTTTTTTATAATCTTCAAATACATCTAGCTTTTTCATGTTTAAGTTTCTAGGATTAGCTATCCAACCTAGTAAACCACCCTGTTCACCTTTTATTGACTCAGGATTCCATCTTCTTACCACATCTGTAAGTTTGTCTCTAACGTCTAGTATGTATTGGTCACGATCAAATCCTTTACCCTCTATAACAATATCTCCACTACCAATTTTTAACTTATTTTTACCAGTACCTTCTATAATTAACGCATCGAACTTTCCTTCATCAACTAAATCTATACCTAGCTTATTATAACCAGCATCCCACTCCGCTTTTGTAAGTTGAATATCACCAAGTTCATTTCTCTCTATGCCTATTGCTTCATCTATATCTTTATCAAATCTTTTGTCTGATTCTGAGGTTTTAACAAACTCAGCTTCTAAAGGTTCAACACTAGCCTCAGAAGCTTCGTAAAAGTCTTTTATACGTACATCTAATGAGCCATCTTTACCAGAACGATTAAGAAGATCTAAAAAGTTTTTAATGCCTTGTCCGGTGCTTAAATCAACTTTAGTTTTACCTCTTAATGCAGCTTGTAAAGACTGAGTAAAAGTATCATTCATTTTAAACTCACCTCTTTTTACACCATCTAAAAATACATTAAGATATTCTTCATAGTATTTTTCTCTAAAATCTTTACTTTCTGGATTATATTTTTTATCAATACGCTCTTGTACTTTTGCTCTTTGCTCATTGCTTAAAACATTTTCAACAAAGCTATCTATAGCTTTAACTCCCTCTATAGTAAATATTCCTTTATTATTTTTAAAAGCTCTTCTAGTTAAAGCGTGGCCTAGCTCATGAGAAGCAACACTAACAGCACCATTTTTTAAAGCAGCATCTCTATTAATATATATTGTATTGTCTTTCGGTAAGTAAGTTCCTTCAGAAGTGTTACTAAAACCATTTTTATTAGCTAAGTCTATATAAGATTTTGCGTCTAACTCTTTAAAATTAATACCTAACTCTGCAGAAGCTTTGCTAACAAAATCTATATCTGATTGATATTCACCTTTTTCTACTTCTAAACCTTCTTTAATTAAATCTAGTTTTTCTTTTTCAATCTCAAGTATCTTGTTAGAATTTTCTTTTAACTGACCTTTGTATATTATTTCTAAATCAGGATTTTCATTTATTTTATTTTTTATCTCAGCATTATTTCTTCCAATAACTCTTTGATCTAGAACTTTACCTATATATAAATCTTTTTTAGCTTTTATTTGTTTAGACTCTCCTTTGAACATTTGATTAGCGTTAACCATAGCTTCAGAGTATACGCCTAATTGTGTTTGCATATTCTGAAACTCTTGACTAGTTTTAGGATTACCCATTTTACCGTTAATTACAACATTTAAAGCCTCTATAGGTGTTCTAAAGTTGTAAGGATTGCTTTCTAATGGAGTATCTGAAAATTTACCAATTTCTTTTATTTCATTAACGTTTAGTTCTTGACCGCTAGATATTTTTTTACCTATAACATCTAATCTAGCTTCAGTTTTCTTTTGGTTATTAGTTAATTTTTCTATAGCTGTTTTAGCTTCTACTAAATTATTTTGAGTTCTTAACGTTTCAACGGCTAAATTTAATTTATTTAAAACTTGTTGCTCTTCAATACTTCTTTTTTTACCAAAAGACTGAGTTGGTGATATGCCTTGATCTACTAATTTTTTATTTTTAGCATCTACTATTTCTTTATCTGTGCTAAATTCTTTTACACCTAATTCTTTTGCAGCGTTTATAGTTTTAGTAGTTCTGCTATCTATTGCTAATAACCTGTTTTGAGTTTCTGTTACTACTTCACCTCTCATTCCTAAAAAAGAAAAAGCTAAAAAATCAGAATAAACATGATTAATATCTGTTAAATGTTTTAAACCTTCTTCATATGCTTTTTCATCTCCAGAAGTCCAGTAGTTAACGCCTAGATTTATAGCTTCAGCACTTTTACCAATAGCTGTAGCAGATGCACCACCTGCTGCTACTTTACCTGCTGAATTTAATACAACTCCCATTTTTGTTCTAGCAAATGGAGACAAAATAGGAATAAATTTAGTAGCCATATATTTAGACATACCAGCTACAGTACTATTACCAGCACCAAATATAACAGCATCAGTAATAGGCATTTTTTCTTGATTAAAAACCTTGTCTTGAAACTCGTTAGCAGCACCAATTGTTATTACTTCTTTTACTATACCATTGGCGAGATTATAAAACTTTTTAGCAGTAGGACTTTTACCCATACCAAATCTTCTAGTAATAGCATCTAGCTTAGTTAAAGTAGGTTTTATACCATAAGTAGTAGCAGAAGTTCCTTTACCAACTTTAACATTTACACCTTTTGATCCTCTTATAGCCATTAATAAAGGCGTTATATTAGCAAGAACATCTACTGTCATCTCATCTACACCGGAGTCATTTACATCTTTTTGAACAATGTTGTCATCAACCTGCAAGCCAGTAGATCTTAAGATATCTGCGTAGACTGCTGCAGCTTCGGATGGAGTTCCTATATTCCCTATATTTGCTGATGTAACATTAACACCAGTCATGCTTTTTTGAAAAGTTCCTATGTATCTATTTATTAAACCTTCCTCTTCTATAGTCATTAAATTAGAATTTAAATCTAAAGCTCTAGATAAAGACATAACTTCCATAAGTTTTTCGTTATGTTGTTTGGCTAATGGATGGCTGCTCATTATTTTTTTAAGACCATCTTTGTAAAAACCTGATTTTGCTACTTCTGAAGACTTATCAACTGCTTTGTCTGTTAATCCAGAATTTGAAAACCAGTTTAATATAGAAGTTACAACTCCTCCTCCTTCGTCTTCTTTAACGGCATCACTGTTTTTAGCTATATTATTATCAATTGCTTGTAGCTCAAAAAAAGCTTTATTTAATGATGCTCTCAATACATCTGTAGTGGGTGTTTTTTCTTGAAGTTCTTTTGTTTTTTTATTTACAATATCAACATCACCTTGACTTAAACCAGCAACACCAGCTTCTAATTTTGAAACAACTTCACCTTTATCAAAACTAACTCCAATTAAATTTCCTTCACTATCAAAAGATTTATCACCAGCATTTGCTTTATATCTTAAGTATTCTTCGGGTTTTATAACACCATCTTTAGAAAAAATACTATACAGCTTATCACTAGCTTGCCCTGCGTTTCCGTTTTTCTTATAGCTATTTTCTAATTTTTCTATTGCATCTAAAGCACTTGGAGAAACTTCTCCTGTTTCGTAAAAAGTATTTAAATTATATGCATCAATATCGTTATTACCGTAATCATTAATGAATTCTAAATTTAAATCAACATATGAATTTTCATCAGACTTTAATTTATTTTTAAGTATTGTACCTTCTCTAGCGTTTAGCTCTTTATATATAGGTTTTAATACTTCTTCTTTATCAACTGATTTTGGGTTGCCAAAAAAATCTAAGTCTTTAGTGTCATAGTAACCTGTTTCAATACTACCACCAGCACTTATAGTCTTTGAAGTATATCTACCTGGAAAATATAATTCTAGTTCACTATCTTTAAAGTTTACTAACTTTTCTTTTCTGTTACTTTTTTCTGCTTCTAGTATTATGTTGTAAACATCTGGATTAGAGCTTACATATTTAAAATTTTCATCAACTTTTTCTTCAAAATTAGAAACTTCTGGTTCTATAGTTATATTAGCTTTTGTATCTACAGTAGCATCTTGAGTAGGCAAACCTGTAACTTGATCTACCTCTTCTTGTTTTCTAGAATTTTTCCACTCTACATAAGCCATTTTCTCTCTATCCATCATTGGTAGCTTATCATAATAAGCATCACCATCCGGGTGAGGAGAAAAAGGTATTTCAGTTGGTGAATCCAAAGAACCACCTGCCAATGGTAATTCCGTAGCTGCGGTTTTTTCCGTCGCCGCAGGTGCAGCATCCTCTACAACGACTTCCTCCTTTTTTTCAATAACTTCTTCAGTTTTTAATTGTCCACCTACTATAGATATATATTCTTCAACTTCCATTTCAGACGCTGCAGCAGCTTCTTGAATTTCAGATAATGAAATTTCTTCTCCGTCTATTATATAAACTTCTTCCATAAATATTATTTAACTATAAATTTACCTTTATTTTTTCCAGTACCAACTATTATTTTCTTACCTGGATTTGCTTTTTCTGCTTCTTCTTTTGTGTTATAAACTTTAACAGGTTGTTTAACGTTTTTTGAAAAGTAATTACTGTAACTATCATTTAAATTAGCTGCATGATCAAGCTTTAATTCCCAGTCTTTTAAGTTGTCACCTTGCATAAACGTAGAACTAAATACTTTTTTCTTTACTTTTCTCTTGCCACCTGGAGTTAATCTTGCTGTCTCGTATATAGCCTCTGGATCTTTAGGTTTGTATTTTTTCCTATCTTTGTTCATTTCATTTAATTGAGCACCTGTATAAAACTCTGGAGAACCAAAATCATCCTCAGGTACAAAATTACCATCGTTTAAGAAATCAGCAGTAGCTTGAGCTCTTTTTAATGGATCTTGTATTTTAAATAGCTCAGGAGCTTTATTATGAATATTATCCCATATAGGCTTTTGACCGCCCATAGCTAATTTTTGAGCAGGAGTAAAACTACCATCATCGCTTCCACCTTTTTCAATTCTACTTTTGTCCACATCTTTAGTATCTATAATTCTAGTAGACTGTGGCGCCATTTGATCAGCATAGTAGTTAGCTAAACCAATTCTACCCGCTTCTTTCATTCTAGTTAAAATAGCATCTTTGTCTCCTTGATCTATAGAACCAGATTTATCTATGTCAGCGTCTTTATAACCTAAAGTTTGAGTTGCAAATTCTTCAAAACTTTTATCATCCATAGTGGATATTTTTTTTACAGTTGACCATGCTATTTCACCTTCTACCATTGGGTCACCCTTAGTATCTTTAATATATCTACCTGTATAAAGTTGATCCCAAATTTTATCAAATTTTGGAGATTTAATAGTAACATCTAATAAATTAGCCTGGTTGTCAAGCAAGTCTTCATAAACAAAACCTTTGTCAACAGACTCTTCAATAATTTCCGTATGAGAACCACCATCAGCATCGTAAACTGTTTTAGTTCTTTTTTTAGGTGTATAAATTTGACTAAGCCCATTTTCTTTATTATTCCATTTGTCACCTAAAACTTTTCCAAGTAAATCTTCTTCACCTATAGCATCATACCATCCATTACCTGCTTGTTGATCAGCTACATCTGCAGATAAATTTCTATCTCTAAGAAGAATACCATCTTTATCGTAACCTGACATAACTAATTGTCCATTTTCTAAGCTTGTTATATTTACATTAGCAAATTTATCTTGCGTTAAGTCTTGTTGAAAACCTAGTCTTTTATCATCGTTTCCTCTAGTAAAAGCATTTAATGATGTTCCTTGATTAACAGCTGCTGTATTTTCAGATATTGCAGTTGTTTCACTATCACTTATGCCTACCCATGTTGCTAATTGTTGAGCTTGTTGAATGTGTTTTAACTGAAGTTCTTTTAGTTTTAATCTATTTTCAACATTTCCTTCTGACCCATAAGCCTTGGTGTATAGCTCGTTTTCTTCTTTAGCCGCGCCCATAGCCCACGTTCTTGTAGCGTTAGTAATAGCTGTATTAGCAGACTGAGGTATTTTACCATATTCTTGGTAAAAATTATTAGTAAAAGCATCTGCATCTTTAACTAGTTGTCTTTCTTGAGCGTCTTTTTGCCTTTGCTCATCAGCCATTCTATTCATCATTTTATCTTGTCTTGCAAGATAGTTTTTTTGATCTTGAACAGCAGCTGCACCTCTATTTACTCTATATTGTAATGCCATGTTTTATTTTTTAATTTAAGATCATCCACCTGTTAATCCACCAGGTTCAAATAATCCAGCTTGTTTAGCGGCGTTTCCAACATTACCAACAGTATCTGTAAAAGCTTGATCTTGAGCAAACTCTGCATCATCTCTTTTCATAGTGTAGTAATCTTCTTTTTCTTCAAGTCTTGCTATTTCAGCTAAATCTCTACTTTCTTGCCTGTTGTAAGCGTTTACTTCCTCGTTAAGAGCGGCTTTATCTAAACCTAATCTCTCTTGCTCGGCTTGTTTTTCTCCGTCTAATTTTATTTTATTAACAGCAGTTTGACCATCTGCAGCAAGCTTACTGTTAGCTACCTCTTGTTTTTCTAAACTAGCTGCTATTCCTTTTTTGCTTTGCAATGCTGCTCTAGCTAAAGCTGTAGCACCTCCTGCAGAAGCACCTGATGATGCTAAAGTATCTAAAGTGTTTGCTAATGCCATGTCTGTTTGCTCTGCTTCAAACTCAGCAGCTCCAGTAGCTACTGCTAAATTAGCATATTCATTTGGTAAGTTGGCATATGGATTAGAAATATTAGATTTTAAAGCTCTTATATCATCAGACTTATTTATAACTTCTTGTCTATTATCTTTAATTTCTGTTAATTCTCTTTCTAGGTTAGCTCTTTGTTCTTCCGCTTCTTTTTTTCTTCTTCTAGCTCTTCCGGTTTTAACTATACCGGCTACAAGTGGCACGCCTACAGCGCCAAAAACTTTTCCAAATACTCCCATAATTTATTTTTTAATTTTAACACGATTGTGTACTACATAGTTAGTATCACTCATTTTTTTAATATTTTAATAAGACTTAATATATTCAGTACTAGCAGCCCAAAGTTCTTTAGCTCCGCTAACATTAGTACTGTTGTCTGTAGATATTTTTACTGTTGCAAAATATCCTTTTATACCTGTCATATCTGCTCCAAATCTAATTTCACCAGGCGCAGCTATAGAACTTGAAACTAAATTAGCTACATATAAGTTTTCTTTTCTATCAAATCCAGCTCTAGCAGGTTGACCAGTTATTGAATTAGTATATAAACCTTCATCGTAACTATATATACTGTTAGCTGTGTCGTTAGTAAACGCGCCTTGAGGTGTTGGACCTACTAATCCAGACACGAAAGAATCTACTTGCCATCCACTACTTCCTTCATACTCTATAGTTTTAAAAACTTTCATAGTAGAAGGATTAGCATTGAAAACAAAAGTAATGCTAGAAGAAGATCTTACTTCATAAAATATAGAATGGTCATTACTAGCATAGTGCTTATATAAATCAGAAGTATTTACAGTAAATGTATTATTTCTTAAACTTAATATTTCTGTAGGTTTAAAAGATAAAAAACTAACCCATCCATTTATTCTTTCATCAAAAGACAAAGTATTATATTTATCTACTGGAGGTATATTTAAAGTACTTGTTTGTCCAGAGAAGTTAGTGGGTGTTTGTTGTATAGATAAAACATAATTTTTATTATGTATATCCCAACCACCTAGTAGTTTTCCTTCAAAAGGTATTTCAAACTTCATAATCTCTGTACCAGCTAAAGCAGGTAGTGGTTCTGAAAAATAAATTTTATCCCCTGGGAAAGTACTAACTTTTGTTACAAATCCATTTATTCTTGTAAAATTTGAACTACCTGAAGCAGCAAAGTATAAAGACATTCCTGGAGTTATAGATACTTGAGGATCAGAAGAGTTACTTACAAAAGTTGAAGTAACAAGATCCATTTCTATGTCTCCAGCAGTGACTGCAGTAGATAGATTAGATGTTATAAAAAGAGTTTGATTAGGTGTAGATACTAAAGCAAATTGATCTCTAAAATAATCTTGCATACCATAAGAACTTATTTCAGTTAAACCATCATTAGATAGTCTCATTACGGCATTTCTTCTTAAATCAGTAAAGTATTTTCTATAACCATATATAGCTAAACTTTCTGGATTGTCACTTATACCATATTCACCTTTGTAAGGAACTATTTGTCCTAATACTCTTTGACCAGCTTGAGTCTGAGTACCACCTTCAGTTGTATATATAGTGTCTTTATCTATTAATGCTCTACTAACTTTGTTTTGTTGCCATACTATTAAATTAGTATCCTCAGCTAAAGTTACTTGTATTGATCCATTTTGAGGATCAGCTGATCTAACTAAATCATCAGCTACAGAAAAAACATTAGTATCATTAATACCTGTTCTAGAATTATAAACACCAGAGTATATTAAAGAGTTGAATCTATGCTGTTGGTTTATTTTTTCTTCATTTAAATAAGCTTTAACACCAAGGTCTGTAGCAACATTATTAAAACCTCCTCTAATCCTAGATTCTTCTACATACCACTCGCCAAGCTTAGTTGAGTTATCGCTATAATTTCCACCTGCTGGATCTGTATAAACAGCTTGTTTTAAATTCCCTGGAAAAGCAACACCAGGTGTAACAGGAAAACCTATTGCATCAAATGAATCCCCTACACTTAAATTACCTCCCGTTGGTATTTCGTAATTGCCTCTTCTTAATAAGTATGTATTGAAAAAATCTATTTCTGTAATTACCATAATATATTATCCTCCTTGCTTTTGTTGTGGTAAATTAGCAGTAATTGTAACAGCTAAATTACCATGTGATATTCCAGTACCATTAGCATCTGTTACATTTATATTACATGTGTAAGTACCACTTGCACTAGTTGAAAATCTTAAAGTGTTTGTATTTAACTTTTGTAATGTAGGGTTACTTAAATTTGCTCCTACCTCTGTTCCAGATGTACCACCTAACCAAGTAAAATTACTAGCATTAGTTCCTGAAGGATTACTCCATAATAGTTCTTTACCTCCAAAACCACCAGTGTTAGCAGTAAAGAAAGTAAATTGACTTCCGTTTCTAGCATTAAACACTATGTCTGTGGTTCCAGCTTGAATTGTTTGGCTATAGCTAGTTATGGCAGCTCCTGCTGCATTATATATTGTTGGAGCAACGTTAGATAAATTTCCCGTAACTGTAAAAGTACCAGTAGTAGTATTTGGTCCATCAACTTTATTAACAGTTATAACGTGGTTAAATGTTGTTAAATTAGAATTTTGTTGAAAATAATAATTAAGACCAGGGCTAACAACATTTATGCTAGCTGCGTTTGAGGTATTTATTGCAGCATCAAGACCCCAGTTGCTTAAGACAGTTCCAGCACCATTAGTAGTAACCATAGACATACTATCTCCTGTTACAAGCTGCATAACATCTCCATTGACATCTAACACTTGAAATCTATACACAGTGAAAGTACCCCCAACACTAGAATTTCCTTCTGCAAGATTATAACCTTGTGTTGTCTGTAAAGAACCTGGAGTTAATGCAGCATTGTCCTGTAATATAGCATTATTTAATTCGCTTACTAAGCCAGAGGTTGAAGTTTCCCAAAATATTTCTAATTTAGAGTCTTTTGGTTTTATTTCTAATATTCCAGAAAAACCTCCTATACTTTGATTGTTTAAAGTACCTGAAAAACCTGGCAAGTTGGGTGCATTAAACTCTGCTCCATATTTAATACCGGAAGTTCTAAGAGTTGCTACAGTAGGATTTGAAATAGCATTAAATATTCCAGGAGCTGTTATAGTATCATCAGTTAAAGGATCATTAGTATTTATTCCAAGATCTGTTACTTTTCCTAAATTACCTACAGTAAAGAAAATACCTTCATTAGAATAATCTAAAGCAGTTTGTTTTGGCATCACTTTAGTGCCGAGCCCTGTCCCTAAAAGAACACCTGCGCTTGTAGTTGCAACTCTTGGAAATAATATTTCATCACTGGTCCTAAACAATGTTTGCTCAGGAGATACTTTTGCTAAATCAGCTGGTATTTTGTTTATGTTATCACTAAGCAAAGTTATCATTGATCCAAGCCCTGAAGGGTTAAAATTTTGACTTCCTGTTGGGCTATTTAATAAAGGCACAGGAGTATATGCATTATAATAATCTTGAGCTTGTTGTTTTACAACTACTTTATAACTGTACCAACCTAATGGATTTGCATTACCAACTACTGTAGCTATAGAGTTTGTATCTAAAACTAAAGTACTACCTTCAATATATATTCTAGGATTTGTAGTACCTGTGGGATTAGGATCTACAGAAGTTATAGCTCTATTGTAAGAATTACTCGAGCTATCAGTTCCTTTTATAAAGCTACCAGCAACTATACCTGTTAGATCAGAATTTTCAGTTAATGCTATATAATTTGATCCAGCTCCAAAAACAGTAACGTCTATAAAACCACTTCTATATATACCAGGATAACCAGTAGCATTTGCTATTGTTTCTGGTATTATATTACTCCACAATATCTTTAAACTATCGCCCTGCCATTCAAAATTATTTGGAACTGGCATGACAGTGTTTCTATATTTATGAAAAAGAGTAGAACCTCCGTAAGTAAGGCCTTCATAAGTTATTACAGAATCTTTAATGGAAGATATTATTACATCAGAAGATCTTCCGTACTTATCCTGAAGTACTAATCCAACTTGATATGTTCTATTTTGTTTTAAGCTATGCTTAGGGTAAGATACATTACACCCGTTGCTATCATTATTAAAAGAAAAGAACTTTGAACTAGCATTAACCGCATAATCTAAAGTTTCAGGAGAAGTGTGTTTGTCTATAAAATTACCAAACACCACTCTATTTCCAGTTACAGACTGCGTTTTTGCCCTTACTGGAATTTTATCATAAATCCTAACAGTATCTGCTTCACTTAAAAGTTTCCAAGGCTTCTTTGATTGATAGTTGTAAATAAAAGTATCAGTAGAATTACCAGTTATAATAGCATCTGAAGTATAAAAAGTATCTAATATTCTAATAGCTAAAGCATCTGATTCTTTATAAAGTATATCTATTTCTGTGATCTTTAATTTATCAAATAATGTATTAACTACATGAGGCGTTTTTATATGAACTTTAACTTCATTAATTTGATTTTCAAAAAATGAAACTATAGTACTAGCACCTAAATCTGGTTCTTGTGAATTTAAAACAATACCACTTTGGTTAGGATTTGTTTTTTTAACGCCTACATATCCTTGTTGTTTAGGCACAAAAGCTGGTTGAGTAAAAGGTGATATTAAAGAATATTCACCGTCGTCAAACTTAAACCTGTAAGCAAATCTTACAAATTTATCTTCTAAATAATCCCCATCACCAGGCCAATTAGCTTGATAGTCTGGATTTGGTTTGCAAAAAGAAACTACATCTGGATAATTAGCAAAAGTACCTCCTGCCGGAGCTGGATTAAAAGTTACTCTATATATTGGTCCACCAGGAGTCGGCATTTCAGCAACAGCACTAACAACGGTTTGTATAGATATATCATCGCGTATTGCCTGATCGCCTACTTCAGGTTTAGATATGCAGTACAATTCTCTATCTGATCCTGACGCTTCAGGATTGAGAAATTTTGGAATTGCTCCATAATTACTAATAGCTAAAAATTCTGTATTTTTATCTCTCATTGTAGAAGATAATACAGTTATTGGTTGAGAAGCCCATGTTAGCATATTGTTGGTATCTACACTTTCTATATGAATTGTACTAGAGCTTGCAATTTTTATAACTCTAATGTTTCTAGTTTGAGTGGTTGTGCCTAGTTTTATATAATCTCCTACTTGAGGTAAAGTTTCACTTCCTTGAAGATTTAAAGTTACTAGCCCGTAAAAACTTCCAATTGAATCTTGCGTCTTAATACTTGAAGCCGCTGTTATAGTTTTTGTTGTAATTAATTTTGGAGTGTCGCAAGGATAATATTTTGCTAAAGATACTTGATCTTCGTTTGTATAGTAAGGAGCAGCGCCTGAAGCTGGCGAACTTATAGCGGAGTTTACATTTATTTTTCTTGGTTGATTTCTGTTATCAGTCCAAAATAATAAATCTTCAATAAGATTTATTCCATGTATAGGGTGAGTTGTAGAAAAATTTAAATAATTACCTTGTAAAAGTATTTGAGTGCTATCTGAATTTTGATTATACATAACCAAAGCACAAGTAGCGCCTTCTGGCGCTGGATTAGATAGATTGTCGCTGGACGTATCTGTGTAGTTAGTTAATATAAAAAACATTCTATTGTTAGACTCATCGCTTAAACTACCTATAACAGTAGCGGCTAACTCAGCATCATAAAGTGTTGAGACTAACGAATTGCCTAATATGTTTTCTAAAGCACCTACATCATCTCCTTCAGATTTGCTTACTGATATGTTTTGAGCATCTCTATATTCACCTTTAGACAACAACCTATCGTCTAAGTCTTTATTCATTCTAGACTTGATAAAAGTATTTTGTGCTTTTGCCATTTAATTTTAATGTTTAATCCACTTAGATTTACCTCTCATTACTTGAGTAAATTCACTTAGTTTTATATTACTTAATCTTATTTTAGCATTTCTTAACTTTGCTGACTTTTCTTTTTTGAATCTTTGAACTATGTATTCTGGAGTTTTAGGTCTATAAGCTATTATATTATATGTGATGTAAGCATATAATGCGTCCTCGGCCATCTTAGGCACCTTAGTATCTTCGTCATACGCTAGTCCATCAGATATATATTCTAGTATTATTAATTTTCCGGCTAAATCACTACTAAAAGCAAACACGCCGCGTCTTTCATCTATTGTAAACCAACCATTTTTTTGAGAAATTTCAGGATCTAAACCATATCTTTGGCCATAAGCCATTTTCCACCATGACCAGTCAAAAACATTAGACCCGTCATTTATTTGTTCAGAACCTACATTGCCACTTATAGTTCTAGCATTAGCATTAGACCACTTTCCATTAATTAAAGCTTGAGCAGCTTGAAGTTCATTGCCATAAATATCTTGAGTAGGTATACCTTCATTGTCTTGTAAAGGTAAATTTGTAGGGTTTGAAGTAAGGGTTGTAGGATATATTATATGTTTTACACCATTGTTGTCTATCCAAGATAATTGCACATAATTAACATAGTCTTGTGGTAATACTAGTGAAAGGCTAGGAGGTATAGTTAACTCTTGTGATTTAACACTTCTTAAAGTGTCATAACTAAATTCTTGCAAACCTCTTTTAGCATGAAATATAACGTCAGATCTTTTAACTCTAGATATTAATTTATCTGTACCTACAAAAGCAACTATAAAGTTATTTACAATATCTTTTAAATTAACATATTGATAACTTTTATAATTATCCCAAAGTGAAGAATTTATTAATCTAACTGTTATTATAGACTGTACAGGTATACTTGTTTTAGTTGTGCCTACTGTATATGTTGCAGTTCCTGTAACACCTTGCCCAGTTATTTGTATAGTATCACTATTGACATAACCACTACCATCACTAAATATTGTCATAG
>TARA_R110002153_G_scaffold39277_2_pt1 | contig 18235 bp, 21 predicted proteins | sample TARA_R110002153 | Tara Oceans TARA_R110002153 (sample SAMEA4398193) | marine metagenome | biome: Polar Biome; feature: [SRF] surface water layer (ENVO:00010504); material: water (ENVO:00002006), including particulate matter (ENVO:01000060) such as... | depth 5 m
GTTCACCACATTCCAAGCAAGGACAGTCTACATCTTTGCAATCAGTACAGGCGCATTTAGTCATAAAACACAGTAGCGAAACCACCTGAAGTAGGGGTAACTAGGTGTAATCCACCACTACTGGGCGCTTCGATTCCCATATCATGAATGAAGTGATCAACCGTATCGCCAGCTTTTACCATAACTTGAACCAGGGTAGTACCAGAGGCGGAATCATCTTTGAATGTATAAAGACCATCTGCCGCTCCGTTATTGTACAAAACAAAGCTTTTCAGCCGAGCGCGTCTTGCTACAATGGTAACATTAGCAGAAGCAGCGGTTGACACATAAGTAGAAAAAACTCGTGTAGTCACTCTTCTATCTCCTTAATAAAGAATACTCAGGAAAGTATATCAATAAAAGAGAGGACATGGAAATACCATGCCCCCTCAATTTATTGGTGTTTCGTTAATCCTAGCTTGAACCAGCAGAGCCGAAAATGCCCCGCCAATCTGACCAGCCAAAACTATACCGTTCACGAGCTTTGAACCGCAGGTTACCTGTATCGAAATCAGGCTCCATCTTGGTTCCCAGAGGAGAACGGATAAACATCTTGGTGCCATTAGGAACATCGGTCAAGATGAAGTAAGCATTAGCATCGGTAAACCGCCGATTTACATAATACCCCTTCGGTACTAGACCCATGTTATTAACAGCATTGATGTCATTGTTATCCCCGCCAGTTTGACCTGGAGAATTTAGAATCCTCTCGGCTGTGAACTGGTTAGTTGGATCAATGTGCAAGGACACTGCCCCAGCACCAATAAGGATACCGCGATCATCTTTGGCCTTTTGGACCTGAATGAGAGCAGTCTCAAGATTGGTTTCCGACAAGTCAGCAGCCGCCAGGAGATTATCCTGATCGCCGTCTGAAATAGTCGGATGGGAATTCGAACACATCGCTGCACCATCACCACCAAGATATGCGGTGTTGAAAGCATTATTGAAAATGTTAGCGCCCTTGGTCTGTTTCGTATTCGCCATAGCGCGAGCCAAGGCACGAGTACGAATCTTCGCAAAGGTGTCATACAAGTTATCTTCAAATGCTTCTTCTGTGATAGCATAAGCCAGAGCAACCGTTTCGTGTGTATAACGAGCAGTGTAGTTCTCCTTAGCCGTGTCATACTGAACTGCCGCACCTTCACTCTTGGTGGGGGCAGTAGCAAAACCAGCCATGAGAACTTCTTCCTCAAAAGCACGATCCGAATTTTCGGTTTCAAACAAGATGTCAGTTTCATTATCCACTGAACCATACTCAAGACCGAAGATTGCATTCAGGCCAGGAAGTAGTTGTTTCGCAATATCTGCGCGATTAATAGCCATGTTTGATCCTCCCTATGCCACACATACGATAGCACGATTATCGATATGCTGAACAATACGTACTTCCAACTCAGGGAACGCCCGATCTGCATCAGACTCATTGTCTGGAGCAGCCCAGTATCGAATGGGACGCAACTGAGCAGTAGCCGAAGTAGCCGTAGACGACTTCAGACCTTGACCACTAATACCTGTATTAGTAGAGCCAGTTCCCAGCGTTACTGAGTAGTTGAAAGAATTCATTGCCATAGCAGTAACCGAAGCATCGGACTGTATGATGAATGTTGAACGAGAGTCATCGTCTACGAATGCATAAACATTCCCGTCACTTGAGCTAACGCCACTTGGATAATACTTAGACCAAGTCGGCTGCTTAGATGTGGGGTCAACGTAACGACAACCCATAAAAACACCTACCGCATAGTCAGTTGTTGCTGCTACAGGGCAGATGGTACCAGCCGTAACCTTTACGAGATCGCCTTGAAAGATAGCGCCGGAACGAGCATTAGCGATGGGATATTCATTAAATCCCGTCGAATTAGCACCAGCACCACGAACTCGTGAAGGATGAAAGCCAGATAGCTTCTTTGAGCTAGACATACTGTCACCTCCTTTTAGTTGTTATAGAAGACTACGAATCAAATTGCGGTCTTCCAGTGGTTATCCTAGAGCGTGACTGATTTGAAATAGGCAAACGAGAATCACTGCTAGCCATCAATTGTTGGTTAACTGCGTCCTCTTGTTCCTGCGTTTTCCGTTTAAAGTATTCTGTTCTTGCGTTTACTTTTTCCGCTGAACATTGCATTAAAACCAAATCACCTCTTATAATACAATCAGAAAAACGATCATCTGGCAGTGCTGTTACGGCGGCTGTCGCAAGTTCCTGGCACTCATCAGTTTTCACTGTGGTCCATCCGAATTCCTCTTTCTTGCGTAGGTTCATCCAATCAGTTTGTCCTTTGATCATATGACGAACCCACATAAGCGCTTTACCATCATCAAGAAACCTGTCCTTGACTTCAGTGGGAATTTTAAGAGGATTATAATCTTCCTCGTAGGTCGGTCGTTCTTGCTCTTGCCGTGTTCTTCCTGTCATCGTTTCCTCCACGCTATCCAATTATTGTGTATTCATCACCCAGGGCCATTTTGGCTTTTTCCCGAGCGTATTTATCAAGTGGGATACCCAGCTTTTTGGCCGTCGCCGCCTCAGTTTGAGTTAGCTTAACCTTCTGGCCAGAGGCAGGTGTGCGTGATTGTCCTGCCACCACTTGAGCGGCCTTTAACGGAGCCGAACCGAATTTGTGAGGAAATTCATTGCGTATGCGCTTATTAACTTCCTCGTAATACTTGTCTGGGGTCTGCACAGGGTCTATACCCTCATCACGGATTTCGCCATCAATGGCATATGCAGCCGCCGTCATAACTTTGTTAGTGCCAAACCAGTTATTATCTTCGGCCCACTCTTCTGCCCTTGGGTCTGGTTTAACTTGCTGTTGTCTTTGTGCAGGCTGCTCTTTTGGTATTTGAGCATTCTGTTCTATGTATGCTTTACGCACCTTAAGTAGTTTCAAATCTGTAGAAGCATCATTCATTACTTCTTGTGCATTAATAATAGCAGACTTATCACCTGCATCGAAAGCATCTTCAAAATTTTTCTTTGCGAGAACTACTTTATCGCCTAATAGTTGTTCGTCAGAATTTAGGTTGGCGTTCTCAGCAGCTTGGCCTTGTTGAACCAGGGTGCCGACTTGTCTACGCAAAGTTTCAACCTCGGAAGCCAAATTACTTGTGGTCTCCCTTGCTTCGTTGCGTTGTCTGACTAGTTGCTTAATACGTTTTTGAGCACCAGAGGATTCTTTTGGAGCCTCTTCTTGCTCAATTTCGAAATTTTCTTCAGTAGCTTCTGCCACTACCTCTACTTCTTCAGTCATCTATATCTCCGTTGGTTGCGATTCCATACGATTACGCTACGGTAAATCTATATCAGCTATCATTGATATACAAACAATTATTTAGCTTTCATTGGATACTTTCCAACCTTTCTTCAATTGATTCTATAATTTTCATTTTGGTTGGATAATAATATTATCCTCAAGACCAGTTCCTCCAAAATTTGCCGCTACTACAATAGCCGCTTCTGTATTAATTACATCTAACTTTTCTCCTGTTTTTACATCACATACATCTATATAATCTAGATAACCACGAGCATTTTTTATAGCCGCAGTAAAATGGTTTTTAATTTCTTCTGCTGAAGAATAAGAATCCCATTCAGATATTTCCTTTAATGTTTTATAAATATAAGTTGCTCGTTTACGTTGACCAGATGTTAAAAATCTATTTCGTGAGCTAAAGGCTAAACCGTCATAATCTCTAAAAATAGGAGCAGTAATAACTTTTATGGAGGGGTTTGATTTTTCTACTAAGTGTCTCAGAACATAAGTTTGATAAAAATCCTTTTGACCTCCCATAACTACATCAGGAGAAACAATGTCAATTCCCTGTATTATCTCTGCTAACATCGATATATTCAAGATATTATCTAAACGATCAATGTTTGGAATCGAAATATCGAGATTTTGTTTATGGTTCCATGATCCTTGAGGTGTATTAAAAACTGCATCTACATTATATAATTTACATAAATCAATATCTAAAGGAAATATTTTGTCCGTATATTTTTCAAGAAACTTTTTATACTCTTTAGAAGATAGTGTCGATTCTTGCAAACAATGATTTAAAGTTACTATTACTGTATCAACATTATCTTTAGCTATTTTCACCAAAGACATATGACCTTCATGTAAATAAGAATCAGTATCTATGGAGGCTATTGTTTTTTTATTGCCTTTTAATTGTCGAGAATAATCTCTCATCTCCTGTACTGATTTAATAACTTTCATTTTGGTTGGATAATAATATTATCCCCAAGACCAATTTCTCCAAAACTTACCCCTACTACAATAGCTGCTTCTCTATCAACTATATCTAACTTTTCTCCTGTTTTTACATCACATACATCTATATAATCTAGATAACCACGAGCATTTTTTATAGCATTATAGAAATGGTCTTTAATTTCTTTTACTGAAGAATAAGAATTCCATTCAGATATTTCCTTTAATGTATTATAAATAGAAGTAGCTCTTCTACGTTGACCCGAAGTTAAAAGTCTATTTCGTGAATTTAAGGCTATCCCATCAGAATCTCTAATTATTGGGCCACTTATTACTTTTATTGGAAGGTTTAACTCATTTATAATATGTCTAATTATAAGTCCATTATAAAAATCTTTTTGCCCCGCCATAGTTATATCTGGCTCTTCTATCAGTAATTGTTGGGGCCACATTTTAAGCATATTTTCAGCAGTACTACATCTACTAGACATTATATCTTTAAGAGTTTGATTAAGAGGTGGATCATCTTTAAGATTCCAACTTCCGCTATCTTCAAAATACCAAAGTATATCTACCCCATGTAATTTACAACATTCCACATCTAATTGAAAAGTATCTTGCCTATATTTTTTTAAGAACTCAGGAAATTTCTCTGGTTTTTCTACATCATAATCATAAATATGATCAATACTTAATATAACGATATCTGCATTATTTTTAGCAATCTTTATTAAAGATATATGACCTTCATGTAAATATCCAGAAGTATCCATATTTGCTATAGTTTTACCTTGATCTCTTAACTCTTGAGAACACTTTCGCATTTCTTCAATTGTGTATATAATCTTCATTTCGGTTTCACCATTACATTATCAATATAATGAAGATCACCAAATACACCAATAACAATAATAATCATATCATCAACAATCATATCTATATTTTTCCCTGTTTTAAAATCATATATATTTACACAGCTTACGTCACTTCTAGAGTTTTCTATAGCTTTAAGTAAATAGTTTTTAATCTCTTTAATAGACTTATAAGAAGACCACTTAGTTACTTCCTGTAGTTTCTTACAAAGATATACTGCTCTTTTACGTTGTCCTTCAGTTAATGATCTATTACTAGAAGAAGAAGGAAGACCATCTTCATCTCTTGCAATTGGAACTATAATAGGTTTAATATTTAAGTTAAAGTCTTTAATCATAGATATTACAGACATTGTTTGATAAATATCTTTTTGCCCTAACATAGTTATATCAGTCATTAAAATATTAAAATCTTTAATATAAGATAACATATGGTAAGGAGAAACTAATAAATTCCTATGAGATTCAGGAAGCTCCTCTAAACTTTTAGTATAGGGATTAACTAAATTTACTTTAGTTACTACATCCTCATACATATCCCACATAGATGGAGAAAAAAATATATCTACTTTGTTTCTTTCACATAGAGTAATATCATTATTTAATATATTATCTTCATAGTTTTTAGAAAACTTTTTAAATCTATCTTTTTTCCCGACAAACTCTATTGGATGATCTACCATCATTATAACAATATCAGCATTATCTTTAGCTATTTTCACCAAAGACATATGACCTTCATGTAAATCACCACCACTGTTTATAGTTGCTATAGTTTTCCCATCTTGTTTTAATTTCTTACAATACTCATGAGCTTCTTCAATGGACCGTATTAATTTCATTTATATTTACTCTACCTCATTTTCAAACCAACCATCGTCTAATATAGTATGATCAAAACTTACAGAAGTTCCTATCATGGCTTCTGCTTCATCTTTAATCTCTTCATAGCTAGCCTTATTATTTTCTTTCATTTCCCAATTAGTAAGATCAGCATGAAAATGAATCATAACTTGTTCAAGAACTTTTGCCTTGGAAAAAGTAGGTATTCCATTAATATGTGGATAAGGTATATCTACTAATCCTACATTAGGAATATCTACACAAGATAATTTTACTTGTAGAGTAGCCTGTTCAGCATTATGGCCTATTATATGGTATATATATTTCATTTAAACTTTGGGCCTCCTACCCACACAACAACAGTTTTTCTAATTCCTTTAGTTACAGGAGTAACTCTGTGTAAAGTCCAACTTGGAAAAGCTATTACTCTTCCTTTTTTAATTGGCAGTACTTGACTTTCAACTCCTGTCTTTATTTCAAAGTCTCCACCCTCATACTCATCAGAATCTAAAAGACCCAAAACCATACTTAATTTTCTTGGTGGTCTATCTTCTCCTGGACCTTTGTCTATATGCCATTTATATTCAACTATACGTTTATCTTCTGAAATTATCTTACCATCATTATCATAAGCATCCGAAGGGTCATAGGTTGTATATTGAAAAGGTTCGTGAAAACCACTTAACTCAAATTCAAAATAAGAACCATTTAATTTCCTGCAAATAAAAGATAATTTATCTAAAAGAAATGGAGCATGTTCTGTAAGTAACTTATCATCCATAAAGTTTACTAAGCTACGTCTTATTTCTTCTACATATTTTCCTTTAGTTCCAACTACAGCATATTTTTTAGGTCTTGAATCCCCTAGTTTAACTATAGTTTCTAATTCTTCGTCTGTAAAACCCCCATCCCAGTATGCCCACTGTTCCTCATTTAGCCCATCTGCTGATGGAGCAAACAGCCAATTCATTTCTTGACCCATAATTTATTCCTATACAGACTTTCATGTGAAGCTCTTTTCCTACGAGTCGTATGTAATTGCTCTACTTCTTTTTTGGTTTGACTTCTACATTTAAAATCCTTTTGTAACACTTTACGGGGAATAGGTATAACTTGTACCAAGGGTGTCCCTGCCTCTAGTATCCCTTCGAAGTTGGGCTGCTTCCAAATAAAAGGAAAATTAATATATTCATTATACTTATCGCAATCTACTAAGCCAGCAACACACTCAAATCTTGGGTCCGCCCTATTAAAAGGAGGTACAAAATATACTGACCATCCCCTCTTAACCTTAATCTGCCAATAGTTTAAAAACTTTAATGGCGGTGTAGGATGGCTAGGATGTTTAATTTTCTTTGATAACTGTTCTACTGAATGTTTTCCTATCATTTCCTTGTGGAATTTCCATTCGTAATCAAGTCCAGAACAATCCTCATTTACTTTAAAATAGACATCCGCTGCTAAAGGTATAATCCATCCTGTCTGCATAACATCTAAAAATGGTGGGCATCTTTTTATTGTACTGCTTTCAAAGCCCTGGTGTAACTTGTTGTCTAACTTTTTATACCAATCAGGAATTAGTTTTCTGGCTGGATAAGGTTCTGGAATTACTTCATAGTCTTCTTCTGAAGCAATAAATTCTATTGTGGAGGCCATGATATCGTTGTTGTCCCTGCGGAACCACCGCTACCTACAGTTATACTATAATCATTCTGTTCTTTCAAGAAGTCACTTGCATTTCCTGAAGTACCAGGATTACCAGCATTACCGGGATTACCAGAATTACCAGGAGAACCCGCACCACCTGACCCTCCAGAACCTCCAGAAGCACCTGGATTGGCACTACCTCCCGCTCCAGCATTTCCTGCTGCCCCTGTGTTACCTGCTGATCCTGCATTTCCTGATGATCCTGATCCAGCAGTACCAGAACCTCCTCCACCACCATTACCACCACCATCGCTTGAAGACGAACCTGTTGAACCGACATTACCGCCAGAGCTACCAGAAGCGTTTCCAGCACCACCACCAGCACCACCACCTCCTCCTCCAGAGGTTCCTGCGTTTCCTGTTGATCCACTATTACCTGGATTACCAGCGTTACCTGTACCCGCTGCACCTGCATTTCCAGCAGCCCCTGCATTTCCTCCTGCACCACCAGAGCCACCATTTCCTGCTGAACCACCATTGCCCCCTGCAAAAGAAGCTATAGTCCCATCTACTGCATGAACTATTGTAGTTGCATTACCTGCTCCTCCTGCACTACCAGCGTTACCTGCTGCGCCTGTACTACCTGCACTTCCAGCATTTCCTGTCGCTCCTGCATTTCCATTTGAGCCTGAACCACCTGATCCACCAGAACTTCCTGAAGCACCTGTAGTCCTAACACCACCTGAACCTCCACCACCACCACCTGATCCAGCAGTACCAGGAGTAGGAGGATTGCTGCCGCCTTTTACAGAGGGATTTCCAGGAGTTACACCAGCACTTCCGCCAGAACCACCAGAGCCACCTGATCCAGCAGGACTAGTACTGCTTCCTCCACTACCTCCTGAACCTGCGCTAGTTCCACTTCTTGAATTACCTGCATTACCAGCAGAAGAAGGACCAGGATTACCTCCACCGCCACCAGGACCACCTGCACTATTCCCACCAGTACCACCAGTACCGCCATTACCAGCAGCGCCTCCTGCACCACCAGCACCTGCTGATCCTGCTGCACCTGCACTACCTGCGTTACCTGCGTTACCAGGATTACCTGCATTACCTGCTACACCTGTAGCACCTGAATTTCCACTGCCACCAGTAGTGCCTGATGCTCCTGTACCTGAAATAGTTACATAATTAATACCAGGAGGAAGTGAAAATGTTCCTGAACTATTAAAAGTTTGAGAACCCCCAGGTCTAACTGTCAGTTGTTGCTGAAAGGCTATGGGCATTAGGCTGCTACAGTAGCTGCCGCCAGGAACGATGAAGCCATATAAAACTGACTTCCACCATCGACAGTAAACATTGTGAGGACATCTGTTCTTCCACTAGTGTCTGCTAAACCTAAGGTAACACCACCAGCAGTTAAAATTATTGGGTTGAAAGCGATGCTGGCCGCTGCTGTCCTACGAATTATCATAGTGACATCTTGCGCGCGCCCATCAGGAGCAACATTAGAAAAACTTATGGAGCAATTATTTAAAAAAGTAAGATCGTGGACATTTCCCAAAGCACAGTCAATAGTGTGAGTAGTAGAAGAAACAGAAGCTTCAACAGCCTGTTGCTCATAAATGAAACCTTTAATTCGAGTAGTGTCGGTGCCAGCATCAACTTTTAAAATATCACTAACACTTGCTGACTCTATTCTAAAATCCTTGTCCGCTCCTGCCTCATTAAATACTGCGCCACCCTCGGCCCAAAAACCATTGCCAACACTAACAGCCCCTGAAATTTCCGCTGCTACACCTGAAACCTTTGTAGTGAAAGAGCCTGTAGCAGCTACAAAATTGGTGGCGCTAACACAAGCGGAATAAGAGCCTGTAGCAGCAACTAAATTTGTTACTGAGGCACAAACGGGAACCTTCAAATTATTGGCTGTGAAATCACTGACTGAAGTTTGTCCAGCACCTGAGGTACCATCTATGACAGATGTAGCATCACAAAAGAGAACCATCGTAGTTCCCTGATTGACAGTAGTGCCGTTAGTTTCTGAGGAAGTCTTAACCTTAAGAGTATGACTTCCTGTAGTGTTATTGAAGACTTGATAACGCCTAGACTTAATAGGAACGTGAACAGCAATACTGCCTGTCAACGCCCCTGTATAAATGTGATTGGCATTAAGGGCTTCTGCATCTGTCAGGGAAACATCAGCGGAGCCTGCCACAGACTTACTTAAGGTGCCAGCAACAGCCGTATCAAAGCTGTCCGCACCCGTATTTAAGGTGGTGCCCCAAACATTATTTGAACCGCCTGGAACAGGTTTTTCAATAACTAGATTTGTTGTATTTGCCATCTATCCAGTTAGAACAAACATGGGGTCTAAACTCCCAGGTTCCTCTACCCTCATTAGTATTTGATCATCATTCATAATAACAAACATAACTCCTTTATACAAAAAGCGTGTGCCTGTATGCTTACCATAACAAACATAATCTCCCACCTTACACCAAGGGCCTTTAGCAAACCTATCCTTGTCCTCATAAGCCAAATCACCTAAGACAATAACCCGACCTACTGTGGTAAGATATTGCACATCTGCTCTAGCTTGATCAGGAAGTATAATTCCTCCCTTAGTTGTAGACCTAATAGATACTGGCCTAATGAGAATACGATAGTTAGGTATCGAAGGTAATGGAGTGGGGTCTTTTATTTCTTCTTTGGTAATCCATTGGTCATTGGTGACAGCGCCACCCATATGAGCATGTTGCATCAGTCTTCCTCTTGTTCCTTGAGATATTTGTGAATCGCATTATTTACAATTCCCACAGCCATGTCAAGACCATACGCCACGCCGACTAGATTTTTATAGTCAGCGTAATTATCAGGAGAACCAGTAGCTAAGGTATCTTTAATATTGTTCTTAGCTTCATCGAGGCTCCTGATAATATCGTCGGTAATCAATTTCCTTTAGAGGAGTAGACACCATGTCGGGGGTAATGCCGACCACGATGCTCATACGCCGAATCAGGACTTCCACGCAATTCACCACGTTTCGTCCTATGCGACCACTGATCTATAGGTATTTGAGACCAATCAGAAACTTTCGCTTTATTGCGTTTCTTTGGCCCTGAAATTTGGTTAGCTTTCATTTCTTCCTCCGTTTTGTGTCCTTGCGCCTAACTTTATCATCTCCGTCCTCTTCAATCAAATAGAGAACTCGCATTTGTTTTGTAGCTTTCGCCTTGGTGGGGTGTGTTCCTTTTACTTGCCCCGATCTCGTATTCATAACTTGGTACTTTTCTCCACGCTTACGAATAGCGTATGGCACTTACTCCTCCTGTTCAATTTTGTTTAAAATTCCTCAACGCAGATTCTATTCTACGTTTTAGATGTGGTTTTCCTGGTCTAAGAAATCTCTCCGAAAATTGTTTAGCTATCTCTTCTACATTACCACTTTCAAATACTTTCTTTAATTCTTTTCTATGTCCTGCTCCTATATCATAAAATTTATCGTCCTTAAGAGTTTCAAATACAAATGATATTTGAGAGTTAGAGTTATCTGGTTTTCCGACATCTTGTAAATATTGTTTATAAGCCTTTTTCATTGGTGGGTAAGTAAATTGGAAAAGACCTACACCCGATCCACCCTCTTGTTTTTGCGTATGCCGAAAAGTCCCTCCTGTCTCTACATCTATATTCCCTAATATTCCCGCAACTACTTCAGGACTAAAGCTCTCCGATAATATCTCATGTACCACATCTTTTGGCTCCTTAAAAAGACGTTGTGAAACTGATTCCTCATCCCCAGGAAGGAATGGCGATTCTGTGCCAGCCAATCTTTTAATTTCTTCTGGAGGAGTTTCAGGGTCTTCAACGGCAGCATCCTCTATGGTCTCAATGACTGGTTTAGGGGGAGGAGGAAGAGGAACATCTTGCGCTCTCTCTGCAGCTTCTAAGTCTAATTCTGCATCTGCTATACTCACTGGTTTTTGTGGTGGCAGCGGAATTACTTCTTGTTCTTCCACAACAACTTGTTCTTCAGGAGTACTCTGAGTATCCATCGAATCCATCAATGCTGCCAAAGCACTTGGGGAAGTAGGATCAATACCAAGCTCCTGCATACGCTGCACAGTTTGCTGCTTAACCTGTTCTACTTGTGTAGCTCTCGGTTGTTCTACATCGCCACCTTCCTGGTACTTCATGATCCTATCTTGAAGACCGTAAAAAGTTTTGGGGTCTTTGACCTTGATGGCTCCTCCTTCAGCATTAGGTTCTACTTCCTCAAAGGCATCTGGGAAAGCCCTGAAAAGTTCTGAGTCTCTACTAAATTCTATTTCCATGTCTTTCGCTAAAGAAGTCAGCAATTTTGCATACTCAATAATCATCTTAGTCTTGCGGTCTTCCTTATCTTTGTGACCTTTATACACAAGGTTTGCGGTATCTTTAATGGTGGAGAATTGTACCTTCTGTTCCTGGATATCAAGTTTTCTGTTATCCAAAATAATTCCTGCTGCCTTGTGAGTAGCGTCTACTTGAGCTTCCTGCGCCCTTAACTCCAGATCACCTTTCTGTAAGTCAAGAGATTGCTGTTCCACTGATCCTTGCTGTTGCCCAACTTGCGCCATCTTAGCCATCTCCTGCAACTGCTGTGCCGCTTGGGCTTGAGCAAAGGCTTCCCCAGAGGCTTCCTCACCCGTCATTGCAACCATCTGTTCCTGATACTGCATCAAGGTGTGCTCAGAAATATTTGCTTGAACAAGCGGAGTCATTTGTGCAAAAGCTGGATTCTGTTGTTGCAAAGGATTATTAAGCCACGCATTCTTAAAAGTTATGTGTGCCTCATGATTTTGTCCTGGGAAAGCCTTAATGGGCACTCCTTGTGAAATCGCAATAATATCTCCCATAGGACTTAGTTCTTGTGGTTCCTTGGCAGGCGGCATCAGGCGGTCTGCGTTTTCTATGTTGGTAGCCTCAAGGATCATCTTGTGGACTTCCCTGATATCATAGGTTCCTTGCGGGGCCTGAGACGACAACTGAAGAGCCATCTGAGCAAGGGCAAATCGGTGGGTAGCACTAGGAATATTTGGATCAGAGACAGGCAGAACATCTATGCGCCCGTCGAAGTCTTCCTTAAATATTTGAATACTGCCGTCAGCAACATCCATTGCCATCGATTCAGGAAGAAATTCAAAATTTACTCTGGCTAAAACCCTAAATTCATCACGCTGACTTTTATGTAGTCTCTTATGGATAGCTGTAAAGAATTTTGCTGACTGCTCTATGAGAGCCATAGTAGTTCCAACAGGCCCATAATTACTGCTATCAGCAATTACCTGTTCAGTGGTATCGGCAAACTTCTGCCCCGCTCTTGTAACAAAGTCTAACATCTGGTAAAGAGTGGCCGAAGGCTCCTTATAGGGGAGAGCATAAAAACTTTTGTCTAGTTGCTGCCCTGTGCTTTCAACTTCACGCCATTCACCAGGACTTATGGGGTCTTGATCTCCAACAATTCTTACACCTCGTGCCTTGAAACCGCCAGGAAGGTTTGCAAATTGACCTGCATCAATCAAGGCGCGCATGGCCGCTGTGGCCGTAAGGGTCATATTACCGAGAAAATGTATATAACCGAAGCCGTAAAAACCAAATCCAGGTACAAACTTGTAATGAACAAAGTGTTCCAACTTAATGTATTGAGGATCGTCCTCTTCCCAGTTTCTTCGAACAGATAGGACTTTTCCTGAACCTTCCTCCACAGTGACAATGTATGGTGCCGCGACTGGTGTCTCAAATTCTCCTCCTAATTCTAAATAACAGTGTTGCTCAAGAAGACAATACTGAGGATCATTAGAGGAATCATAAGAAAAGCCAAGAATTTCATCCATCTTCTGAGACATGTCAGAACGCTCTTGACCTCCAGGCTCCCCCAAGTCACAATCTCTATACATCTCGGAAGCAATATCGCGCTGAAGATCGTTTCCTGACCTATAAATTACATGGGTATAACGATCCGCTCTCTTCAAGTCAGGGGAATTAAAGGGAACATAAAATTGGTCTACCGATACAAACTCACTGGTAGGTCTTGAAGAACTGGCATCAAAATATATTTTTTTAAAGGCAGAACCGAAAATAGGTAACTGAAAAAGAAGACGTTCAAATTCTTCGAAATACTCAGGCATCATCTCTGAGATTTCATAATTCATAAATTCTTTTACACGCTTGGCTTGGCCTTCTTTATCTGAGGTAACCTTACCAATGATTTGAGTTTTTACCGGCCCCTTGGGTGGAAACAATTCTTGCGAAGCCTTGCTCTGGAATTTTACTGCGTTCTCTATAATAAGAGGGTGAACAGCAGTACAAGCACCTTCGAAAGGCTCAGAGGTTTCCTGCAACTTCAAGCCAAGAAGCTCAAAGCCTTTTTCAAACATCTGTTCCCAGTCTTGTCGGGCATCCTTATCAGCACCATACTTTTGAATGACCTGTTGACCTATCTCTTCAAGTTCACGTTCATCCATATGTAGAGCTAAGTTATCAGAATGCACCATAACCACTTCTTCTTGTTCAACGACTTCTTCAGCCTCGCCGTCTACAATATAAAATTCTGTGTCAGCCATTCGTATTAAATCCTCCAGTAACCTGCAACTGCTTTTTTCTTGGGCACATCAAAATCAGGATCGTGGGGATGCTCCAACCGCCAAGACTCCTTCATCCATAAAATCGCCATAGTCATGGCATCTACTTGGTCATCGTATCTAGCCGTCGGAAATCCCCCACTTTCCATCACAAGCTCCTGCGCCCACTCCTTTTCAGGAATCCAAATACGCCCGGACTCAAGCAATGGTGTAGCTGCATTCACTCGACTTACTTTATCACGATCAGGAGTGTATTCCAAAATAGGAAGTCCCGCTCGCCTTAAATCCTGAATAAGAGATTGCCCTGAAGCTTTCTTCTCAATCAAAACCATATCAGGGGTATGTTTGTCGAATAAATCCTGTGCAGTTGATCTAAGTTCAGGATATTCCATACGCCCACGAACATTAGATAACAATATTAAATTAGAAATCCACCTTTCAATACCCTCGGAATCCCGCTCTAGCAGGTCAAATATACCCCAAGTCTGCATCACAGAGTAGTCTGCAGTGCTTCTTTTTGAAAAGGCTGTATCCATCGTTTGTAACACATAACTACACTCAGGGGGGTCCGACTCATCCCAGGTCTGGAACCATTCCTTCTTTATTAGACCGCCTTCCTGAGGCTGCGGGTCTTGCATGTAAAGACTTTGCCAATACTGGGTACCATTATTTCTTTTTATTTCATCCTCTTCCTCGCGCAGAAGAGAATCGGGTTTCCACTGAGGAAAATAACTAGAGCCTGAGGGAAGCTGAAGAAGTTTTGCTGAAGGATCATCAAGCCACGCAGGAATCTTAAGGACTTCCCACTCACCCTCTTTCGCATTACCCAGAAGCCAGCCAGAAATATCATCTTCATGGTACCGTGTGTTAATGACCACTATGGCCCCTCCAGGCATAAGACGGGTTCTAAGGCCAGAAGGATACCAGTTCTTTATATATCTGCGTCCCGCCTCTGAAAAAGCATCTTCCTCAGACATAACATCATCAAGAATAGCCACATGAGCACCACGGCCAGCAATTTGGGTTTTCACACCAGCCGCAAAATAGGTTCCCCCCTGATTAATCATAAATTTACCAGCACTACGAACATCCGATCTCACCTTAACTTCAGGAAATACAGACTGAAAAGTGGGCGAATTAATAAGATCACGAACAACACGACCAAAATCTGTGGCCAATTGATCCGAGTGAGACACAGTAAGAATTTCTCTTTGCGGATACTGCCCTATGTACCAAGCAGGAAACAACTTAGAACAAAGTAAAGACTTACTACTACGGGGAGGAAGAAACACCATAAGGCGTTTAAGATTACCATCCCCTATTTGTTGTAGCTTATCAGAAATTACTTTTATGTGCGCGCCCATCTTAAAATCATAGACAAGCTCTGGCGACACCAGCTTAACGAAAGAAAGAAAGTCAGTCCTACTTTGATGTAGAACCAAATAGACTAACTTGTCGCGTAACTCACTTTCCGCCGTCAACAACCTTAAAGCCTATCACTTCTGCAAGACGATGAATATCTTGTTTTACCGTCTCAGGTTCATCCCCTTTAGTTAATTGGGTAACTTTTTGTTCAGAGCGATCTACAAACATGCCTAGGTGTTTACCTATAGTTTCCATCGCCCTATTAGCATTGGTGAAATCCGACTCTTGCATGGCCGAATCATAAACTTCCATTACTTTATCAAGAACTTTTTCCGCATTAACTTTTACATCTTTCAAAGCTTGCTCCCTTATTTCGTTAAGTCGCATCTGAATTAGAGGATTCGACAGCATACGTTTGACAGCAGGCTTCAACCACCTAGACTTATACCCGGCTCTCTTGTAGGCTTCTTCAGGGTCTCCTGTGCTCATGTATTCAAGACAGAATTTTTCCTGCCTGGGAGTAAGACCGCCGAACTCCCATATCTTGCGTTGGCTTGGATTTTCAAGCACACCTTTTCTCCTAGCTAATTCGGCCCTCATGTGAACTATGTCTGAACCACGAGGAGTTTTTCGTCCCTGAAGAATGAAACGGTAATGCTCTACCAGTTCCTTCTCAGACATTTTTCCGTATTTAAGATGTGGTCTCATTAGGCACATTATGTAGTTGAATGGCTACTTTAGCAAGCCTTGCAGCATCGTTAGTTCGCCATTGTCGAAATTCACTCTTGTTGACACCATATATTTTTACACCAAGAGGCTCTAGGCCATCCCGAATCCTCAAGAGTTCTGATCTCCAGTTGTAACTTGTGGGCAGCTTCTTGTCTCTTACTGCCTGATCCACATTATGTTGGCTGCAACTAGGAATACAAAACCACTGTATCAGTTGTTCATAGGTTCCCTCAAACTGTGCTGGCTGCCCCTTGTCCTTCAGGTACGCCAAGGTCTTCATTATGGTGCGCGCCAAGTTGTTCTGCTCCACTAGATTGCTGGAGGAGCTTAGGCGGTTCTCATTATAGATGCGGGTAAACTCTCCTGGCTCCCACCCAAGGTGTTCTGCTGCAGCCTCGACCCAACGAGCCACCTCATTAAAACCCTTGGTCTCACCTATCTTTACGGTATCTATATTGCGATGACACACCACCAAGGTATCCAAGAGACCACCTAAAATTTGGGCATTATCCTTAAGGAAGTCTCTCTTTACTTGTGAGATGCCCTTGCCATTCTTTTCATCAGGTATCCTATCTAGGTGAAGACTAATGACCCTTCTGGCCAAGTCGTCACGATTAACCAAGTTAGGAATACCATTAAGGATCACGGGTCTTGTGACAGTATACTGATAGAGTTCACCATTGGTGTAGAGTGATCTTTGAGAGACAGAAAGCCCTGTGCTCAGTTTACATAAAGAATCAGATACATCCCACTTAAGACCAGAGATATTGTCAAAAGCCAAAAGATGCCTATGTCTGGCGGTTGTTCCAATATCTGACTCCTTCTTTGGTAGAGAGGCTGGCGTATCCCCGTGAGGGTCCAACAAGGTCATAAGGATATCACTTAGGGTGGTCTTACCCGATCCCTGCTGTCCAGAAATTACCAGGATAGGATACTCTTTTTCGTCACGCATCACCGAGAGCATAAAACCCACCAAGAGTTTCCACTGATCCTCATCACCATAGTGGATATGCTTCTTTAATAGCTCTAGGTTTCCTCCCCGCACAGGGTCTGGATAACGACTTACCGACTGTTCTCTGACCAGGGGAACCTCAGGGGGACACTCCTTCTGGATACTCCACCCCTCCCGGTCTACCTTTATGTAGCGCCAGTCCTTATCCGACATATTAAACCATGTGGCATCCTTATACTTTTTTACGCGCACACTCGGAGAAAGACGAGGGCTAGTAAGACACTTGCCCTTGAACCAGTCCACTATGGCTTCGGTACTGCTTCTGGGCGGTACATCACCGTGCAGGGTGTAGTAAAAATCTTGGACATAAGCCCTAAAGCTGGAGCCTTGAAGCTTGGCTATCTGGTGCTTCTTGTTCCATGTGAAACGAACATAGAGCATTTCGTCCCTCGACTGGAACATGGTGACTCTATCTTCTAGGGCTTCTACGGTACGGGTAGTAATATTAGGCATTGTAATTCCTTTCGGGCTGTGTTACAACAATTGGGCACCCAGGGTCAAGGGCCGCCATGTTGAGAATGATTCTTAATTAGAATTTCTTGGGTGGCGGCCTTTCCTTTTTGGAGCCGATGGGCGAATCATGGGCGGATGTATGGGCGCAAATTATGGCCAATTGTCCTTTAGTTTCAACGGGTTGGGCGCTATGGGCGCTATGGGCGCTATAAACTCTCATATACAGACCCTACCATGCCACGAGGCCCCTGTCTATATATTTATCTATCTAAAGAAAAAACATCCGCCCAATGCGCCCATCTCGCCCAGCGCCTTGAAAACAAAGGGCAATTCGGAATATGATCCGCCCATCTTGCGCCCATAGAGCGCCCATAACCATATTTTGTGTGTGGGTATAGGGGTGGGGAACCTACAAAAAAAATTGGTGGGGGG